>Ga0335085_10013124_pt1 | contig 12155 bp, 7 predicted proteins | sample Lox_Sample_45_FD_206712 | JGI IMG/M metagenome (GOLD analysis project Ga0335085, IMG submission 206712) | Soil microbial communities from Loxahatchee National Wildlife Refuge, Florida, United States - Lox_Sample_4.5 | ecosystem: Environmental > Terrestrial > Soil > Wetlands | place: USA: Florida...
TCGCGGGTCGTCAAGCGAAACAATCTTGGTTGAAAAGCAAAGTAATTATTGCAGCGTATGCCTTCATGCCATTTTCAGAAGGAGGAATAGCATGAATTATTATTTTATATCAGTAGGATAAAACACGTGCGAAGCAATTTTGGCACAAATGTATTTTGTCGCGCCGAGTCTCCTTCTGTAAGCCAAGGAAATTTTTCAGGTATTCCGATCAAGCCGAGACAAAACAGATAGTTCCGTGCATGTTCACGAATGCAGCCAACTGACACCGACGGCGTGCGCTCCTGACCATTGCCAAAATAGGCTGATATTTCAACGGCTCACTATCTCCGTAAACATGATGCCAATTTTGCTTTGCTTCGTCACTCGATGCCAAAATGTCGGTCCCTTCAGAAAACGGAAAATAAAGCACGCTAAGCCGTGAGAGATCGTCCACCGAGATTTGGCTACGTATCGAGGCGGGTGTCGCTGTTCGCGCCGAGGTAGTTGTACAGAGTGCTCTTGGAAATCCCCATGATTTGACAGATTTCCGCGATACTGTGTTGTCGTTCCTGGTGGAGCCGTAACGCCAGTTCGCGTTTTTTGGGGTCCAACATTTTTGGCCGACCACCTTGTCGACCCCGCGCCCGTGCCGCCGATAAACCGGCTTGGGTGCGCTCCCGAATCAAATTCCGTTCAAATTCGGCCAGGGCGCCGAACAAGTGAAATACCAAACGGCCACCGCTGGTGGTGGTGTCGATATTCTCCTGCAGGCTACGAAGCCCAATCCCCTGGTGATCCAGTTTCTCCACTAAGTGGATCAGATGCTTTAAGGAACGTCCCAGGCGATCCAGCCGCCAAACTACCAAGGTGTCACCCGCCCGAGCCATTTCCAGAATCGCGTTCAGCCCGAGCCGCTCGGTACTCGCTCCACTTTGCTGGTCGGTGTAGACCTTCTCGCACCCGGCCTTTTCCAGGGCATCACGCTGCAGGTCCAGATGCTGATCGTCGGTAGACACCCTGGCATAACCAATCAGCATGTTCTCACCTCGCCCTTGTCCAATAAGTCTTAATGGACGAGTATATCTGGAACTTGTTAACTGGAATAGTTTTTTGGACACTGAAAGCCCCGCCACAAGGATGATGACAGGAATGCGTCCGAGGCTTCCAAGAAACGGACGTTTTCTGGACGGTTTACTTTGCGTTGGCCAAGGACTCCAAGGTGCCCTTATGACAAGTTTCCTTTTATGCACAGTGCGTCGGCAGCATGCGAGATGTGGTCTGAGTTGGAGGCTCTTAACTAGGCGGTGACCTTTGCATAAAAATCAGAACGTTTTGAGAAACTGGATTAGCGAATCTGGAGCCGAATATCGGAGTAGTTTCGCCTGGGACTTCTGAAGTCCGGCTAATGCCTGTTCCAACATAGCCAAATTGGCCTATTATGCGGCCGTGGAGCCAGTGCCGGGTCGTCGAATGTAGGGGTAGTTAACTTCATGGCCGTCTCCAGAAGTGAGCCTAGAAATTTTCACCCCAGACGACTGTAGAAATTATGTCCAGTAATCTCATCCTGCTGCCAAACTCAGCCCCCGCGCTATAGGCTAAAAGCCGCTCCCTGTCAGGCTACTGTGCATAAAAGGAAACTTGTCATAAGGGCGTTTATGCACAGCTGTGCATAAACGCCCATAGCCGGCTGTTGGACCTTCCTCGTCGAATGCCGGCTCAGTCGGAGAAAGCTGACACTCCGCTTCGGTGACAAATCGGTACTATTGACCTGTTCCATCAGTTCGTTCCGCCGGAAAGATGTTGAAAGCAGATAAGCTGTGGACCTGGATCAACACTATTCAACCGGGAAAGGGAGATAATCCGACCACGTGACTTCGCCCGCGGCCTCTTCGGGTCCAGGCAGGCTCGATACGTCCCAGTCGCCGCCCAAAGCCTTGACCAGTAACACTGCCGCGCCCAGGCGTGCTCCCCGCAGCTGCACCAGGGTTTGCTCGTTGGCCAGAGCGGCGGCCTGCGCCGTCATGACGTTGAGGTAACTCACCGTGCCGGCCTTGTACTGGTTGGTCGTCATCGCCACGGACTCGCGGGCCGCCTGTACCGCCTTGTCCTGTACTCGATACTCTTCCTCCAGGATGCGCAGCGCCGCCAGATTGTCTTCCACTTCCTGGAAGCCGGTTAAAACCGTCTGCCGATAGTTGGCGACACCGGCGTCGTACGCGGCGATGGCCTGCTTCATCTGCGCGCTGCGCGCTCCGCCGTCCAGCAGCGTCAAGGCGGCTGCGGCGGGGCCCAGCGCCCAGTAACGGCTTGCCATGGTCATGAAGGTGGAGAGCGTGTTGGATTGAGACCCGTTGGTGGCGGACAGGCTCAGACTCGGGAAGTAGGCCGCCTTGGCCACGCCGATCTTGGCGTTGGCGGCAGCGACCTGCCGTTCTGCGGCAGCGATGTCGGGACGTCGTTCCAGAAGCTCCGACGGGACGCCGACCGGAATCGGCGGCGGTGGGGCGTTCAGCGGCGCGAAGCTCAAGGTGAGCTCAGCCGGTGGTTTGCCGATCAGCACGGCGACCGCATGCTCCATCTGCGCTCGCTGTACCCCGACATCGATGGCCTGCGCCCGAGCCGATTCGAGCTGGGATTCAGCCTGAGCGACATCGGTACGCGCAGCTACCCCCACCGCATACCGGTTTCTGGTTACCTCGAGCGTCTTTCTGTAGGCTTCGACAGTTTCGTCCAACAGTTTCTTCTGTGCATCCAGGGCCCGCAGCTGGAAGTAAACCTGGGCCAGCGTGGCCTGGGTGGAGAGCCGCAAGGCCTGCAGCGTGGCGGCGCTTGCCTGGGCGTTGCCGGTATCCGATTCGACCTGCCGACGGACGCTGCCCCACAGGTCCGGCTCCCAGGCCATGTTCAGGGCGGCTCCGAACAGGTATCTCACGCCGGCCACCGCGATGCTTTGGCTGGTGGGAGCACGGAAGCGGGAGACCGTCGCGGTCGCCGTGCCGGTCGGGACGTACGCGGCGCGAGCCGACTGAACTAGGGCTTGTGCCTGACGGTATTGTGCCTCGGCTTGAGCGATGGACTGATTGGCGGTGGCGACCTGTTCCTCGAGCGCGTTCAACTGGGGGTCTTTGAATATCTCCCACCATCTGCCGGGTGGCAGGTGATCTTTGGGTTGCGCCTGTTTCCATCCCTTCATTTCCTTGAAGGCTGCAGGTGCCGTGGTTTGCGGCCGGACATAATCCGGTCCGACCGTGCAGCCGGCGAGCATCATTGCCAACATCGCGCACAAGAACGGCGGGAAGCTGCGGGACATCATGCTTGTCTCGTTCATGAGGACTACCCTACCCCGCCCGGCATGGAAGCCGTCCGACTGAAAGCGCGGACACACCAAGCCCGGAACCGATCCAGGTAGAGATACACCACCGGCGTGGTGTAAAGCGTGAGCATCTGGCTGACGATCAATCCGCCGACGATGGAGATACCGAGGGGGCGGCGCAGTTCCGAACCGTAGCCCGATCCCAGAGCCAGCGGCAAGGCGCCGAGCAAGGCCGCCAACGTCGTCATCATGATCGGACGAAAACGCATGAGGCAGGCGGTGAAAATAGCTTCGCGCGTTTCCATCCCGAGTTCGCGCTCCGCCTCGAGGGCAAAGTCGACCATCATGATGGCATTCTTTTTCACGATGCCGATGAGCAGGACTACGCCGATCAGGGCAATGATGCTGAACTCCGTCTGGCAAGCGAGCAGAGCGAGAATCGCGCCGACGCCGGCCGAGGGCAAGGTGGAGAGAATCGTCAGAGGATGCACGTAGCTTTCGTACAGTACGCCCAACACGATGTAGATGGCGATCAAGGCGGTCAAGATGAGCCAAGGCTGGCTCCGCAGCGAATCCTGGAACACCTTCGCCGCCCCCTGGAAGCCGCCGTGGATCGAGGACGGCACCCCAATGTCGACCAAGGCTTTTTCGATCGCCGAGGTCGCAGCGGAGAGCGAAACCCCGGGCTTGAGATTGAAGGAGATCGTCGCTGCGGCGAATTGTCCCTGGTGGTTGACCGTCAGCGGTGTGTTGGCCGGAGCGAAACTCGCCACGGCCGAAAGGGGCACCTGCGCGCCGTTCGTTTGCGGAGGCTTGGGCGGCACACTGAGGTAAAGCTGGTTCAGAGTCTGCGGTTTCTGCCAATATTCCGGGGCCAGTTCCATCACGACGTGGTATTGATTGAGCGGGTTGTAGATGACGGATACCTGCCTTTGTCCGAAGGCGTCGTTCAGGCTCGCATCGATCAGCGCCTGACTGATCCCGAGCCGTGCTGCCGAGTCTCGATCCACCACGAGCGACACCTGTTGCCCCTTGTCCTGCTGGTCGGTATTGACGTCCGCCAGTTCTGGGAGCGCGGACAGCGCCTTGAAGATTTTGGGGGCCCAATCACGAAGCGCGGCCAGGTTTTCGGCCTGCAAGGTATATTCGAACAGGGCGGCCGAACCCCGGCCGCCCACGCGGAGATCTTGCACCGGTTGCAGGAACAGGCTGGCTCCGGGCTCCCTCGCCAGCTTTTGACGCAGACGGCCCATGATCCGGTCGAGGGGAATATCCCGCTCCTCCGGTGGCTTGAGCACCGCGAACATCAGCCCGGTGTTGGTGATCTGCTGGCCACCGGCGAAACCCACGACGCTGTCGATGGCCGGATCCTGCCGCAGGATGTCGGCGAAGTCCGCCAGTTTTTTCTGCATGGCTTGGAAGGAGATGCTCTGGTCCGCCTGGATGGTCCCGGCCAGCCTCCCGTTGTCCTGCACAGGGAAGAAACCCTTGGGGACGATCGCATAGAGATAGATATTGAGTCCTATGGTGCAGAGCAACAGCAACATCATCAGGGGAGCATGCTTCAAGGCCCAGCGCAGCGTCCTTTCGTATCCTCGCCGCAGGTGATCGAAAAGTTGTTCCATCAGCAGGTACGGGCGTCCGTGCCGCCCGCTTTCCCGTCCGAGCCAGCGCGCGCAGAGCATGGGGGTGGTGGTTAACGAGACCAGCAGCGACACCATCACAGCGGCGGAGAGAGTGACCGCGAACTCGCGGAACAGGCGCCCGACGATACCGCCCATCAGCAATATCGGGATGAACACGGCGATCAGCGAGAGGCTCATGGACAACACCGTGAAGCTGACTTCTCCGGCGCCTTGCAGCGCGGCTTTGAACGGCCTGACACCCTTTTCGATGTAACGGGATGTGTTCTCCAGCACCACGATGGCGTCGTCGACCACGAACCCGGTGGCGATGGTCAAGGCCATCAGGGAGAGATTGTCGAGGCTGTAGCCGCAGAGATACATCACCCCGCAGGCACCGATGAGGGAAACCGGGACGGCGATGATGGGAATCAGGGTCGAACGGAGGTTCCGCAGAAACAGGAACACCACCAGAATCACCAGCCCTATGGCGATCAAAAGACTCCGCTCCACTTCGTCGACGGATGCCCTGATCGTCACCGAGCGGTCCACGACCACCGACAGATCGATGGCGTTCGGGATGGAACCCCGCAGTTGCGGGAGCAGCGCCTTCACCCTTTCCACCGTTTCGATGATGTTGGCGCCGGGCTGCTTGTTCAGGATCACCAGCACCGAGGGCTTGCCGTTTTTCAGGCCGGTATTGCGCAGGTCTTCCACCGAATCCACCGCCTCGCCGAGGTCGGCGATGCGCACGGGAGCGCCGTTGCGATAGGCCACGATCAGGGGCAGGTAGTCCTGCGCACGCTTGGCCTGGTCGTTGGCCTGGATCTGCCAATGACGCCTCCCGTCCTCCACCGAGCCTTTGGGGCGATTCGCATTGGCCGCGACGATGGCCGCGCGGACGTCCTCCAGACCAACCCCGTATTTGGCCAGCGTCCCGGGATTCAGCTCGACCCGGACGGCCGGCAAGGAACTGCCGCCCACCGTCACCTGACCGATCCCCTGAATCTGAGCGATCTTTTGCGCCAGGATCGTCGAGGCTGCGTCGTACATCTGGCCGCGGCTCAGGGCGTCCGAGGTCAGTGCCAGGATCAGGATGGGGGAGTCGGCCGGGTTGACTTTGCGATAGTTGGGCCGGCTCGGCAGATTGGTGGGCAGCAGGCTGCTAGCCGCGTTGATGGCCGCCTGCACGTCGCGGGCGGCGCCATCGATGTCGCGGTCGAGATCGAACTGCAGGGTAATGCGCGTGGACCCCAAGGAGCTCGCGGAAGTCATCTCGGTGATGCCGGCGATGCGTCCGAGCGACCGCTCCAACGGGGTAGCGACCGTGGCGGCCATGGTTTCCGGGCTGGCGCCGGGCAGCGAAGCTTGAACGGCGATGGTCGGAAAATCCACTTGGGGCAAGGGCGCCACGGGCAATTGCAGAAAGGCGACGATGCCCGCCAGCGCCACGCCGATGGTCAGCAGCGTGGTGGCGACGGGACGGGAGATGAAGATCGCGGATGGATTCACGCGTGCTTTTCGCCGTATTCCGGATCGGGGGTGGGTTCTTCGCCATTGGCGGTGAAACGGCGGGCCAGCCGATCCAGGGCCAGGTAAATGACCGGTGTCGTGAACAGGGTCAGCAGCTGGCTCAGCAGCAGACCGCCGACCATCGTGATGCCAAGCGGGTGGCGTAGTTCCGATCCCACGCCGGTTCCCAGCATGAGCGGCAGGGCGCCGAGCAGGGCGGCCAGGGTGGTCATCATGATCGGCCGAAAGCGCAGCAGGCAGGCCTGGAAGATGGCCTCTCTCGGCGACAGGCCCTGCTTGCGTTCCGCTTCCAGGGCGAAGTCGATCATCATGATGGCGTTCTTTTTCACGATGCCGATGAGCAAGATGATTCCGATGACGGCGATGATGCCGAGGTCTGTCTCCGAAGCCATCAGGGCAAGCAGTGCGCCGACTCCGGCGGAGGGCAGGGTCGAAAGTATGGTGATCGGGTGGATGTAGCTCTCGTAGAGAACCCCCAGCACGATATAAACCGTGACGATCGCGGCGACTATCAGCCACAGCGTGTTGGACAGCGAAGCGGTGAAAGCCATGGCCGCGCCCTGGTATCGGGTGGCTACGCTTTGGGGCAGGCCAATCTCTTGCTTGGCCTCCTCGATGGCCTTCACGGCGTCTCCCAGGGAAGCGCCCGGCGCCAGGTTGAAGGAGATGGTCGCCGCCGGAAACTGACCGAGGTGATTGATGGCCAGGGGGGTGGGATGCTCGGAGACCTGCGCAACGGCGGATAAGGGGACCTGCGTTCCGTTCGTCGAAGGGATGCGAAGATCATCCAGGGCATGCGGACCGGTGCGGTAATCGGGCTTCACCTCGAGCACCACCCGATACTGGTTGGACTGGGTGAAAATGGTGGACACCAGCCGCTGCCCGTAGGCGTCGTACAGGGCGTTGTCGACGGCCGCGGCGGTGACACCCAGACGGCTCGCGGTGGCGCGGTCGATAGACACGAATACCTGAAGCCCCTGGTCCTGAAGATCGCTGGCCACATCGGCGAATTCGGGCGAACCGGAAAGCCGCTCGACGAGGCGATGCGTCCAGCGGCTCAGCTCACTTGGGTCAACCGTTTCCAGGGTGAACTGGTATTGGGTGCGGCTGACCCGGTGTTCGAGGGTGAGATCCTGCACCGGCTGGAGATAGAGCGTGATGCCCAGAACCGCCGCCAGCTTCGGCTGCAGCCGCAGTATGACCTCGCTGGCGCTCACCCCGCGAACGGCAAGCGGTTTCAGATTGATCAGGAAGCGTCCGCTGTTGAGGGTGGGATTGGTACCGTCCACGCCGATGAAGGACGAAAGGGTCTCGACCGCGGGGTCTTCCAGGATCGCAGCGGCCAGGGCGCCCTGCCGCTCTGCCATGGCCTGGAAGGAAATGTCCTGGGGCGCTTCCGAAATACCCTGGAGGATTCCGGTGTCCTGAACCGGAAAGAATCCCTTGGGTACGACGATGTAAAGCAAGATCGTCAATGCCAGGGTTCCGAACGCGACCAGCAGGGTCAGGATTTGCCGCTGAAGCACCCACTCGAGCATCCGGCCATAGCCCGCGATCATCTTGTCGAAGAATTGACCGGTGCTCCGGTAAAACCAGCCCGCCTTTTGCTCCGATATCGGGCGAAGCAGCTTGGCGCACATCATGGGCGTCAGGGTGAGCGACACGACGGCGGAGATCAGAATGGACACCGCGAGGGTGATGGCGAATTCCCGGAACAGACGGCCGACCACGTCCCCCATGAACAGCAGCGGGATCAGCACCGCGACCAGAGAAAAGGTCAGGGAGATGATGGTGAAGCCGATCTGTTCCGAGCCCTTGAGCGCCGCCTTCAGCGGCGGTTCTCCCTCTTCGATGTAGCGGGAGATGTTCTCGATCACCACGATGGCGTCGTCGACCACGAAGCCGGTGGCGATGGTGAGCGCCATGAGTGTCAGGTTGTTGATGCTGAAACCGGCGAGGTACATCACGCCGAAGGTGCCGACCAGGGACAAGGGCACCGCGACGCCGGGAATGACGGTAGCCCGGACGTTGCGAAGAAAGGCGAAGATCACCAGCACGACCAGGCATACGGCCAGGAAGAGCTCGACGCGGACATCGTGCACCGAAGCGCGAATGGTGATCGTGCGGTCGGTCAGCGGCGCGACGTCCACCGAATGGGGCAATGTCGCCTGCAATTGAGGGAGCAGCCGGTGGATCCGGTCCACCACCTCGATGACGTTGGCGCCCGGCTGGCGCTGGATGTTGACGACGACCGCCGCGTTGCCGTTGGCCCAGGCGGCGAGACGGACATTCTCGGCATCGTCCTCGGCCTCGGCGACGTCGGACAGCCTCACGGGAGCGCCATTGCGGTAGGCGACGACCAAGCGCCGGTACTCCTCCGCGGACCTGAGTTGATCGTTGGCGTCGATGATCGCCGCGCGGGCCGGACCGTCGAACATGCCCTTGGGCTGGTTCACGTTGGCGGCGGCGATGGCCAGGCGCAGGTCCTCCAGGCTCATGCCGTAGGATGCCAGTGATTTGGGATTGGCCCGCACGCGCACCGCCGGCCGCTGTCCGCCGCTGATGCTGACCAACCCGACCCCGGGCAATTGGGAAATTTTCTGCGCCAGTCGCGTGTCGACCATGTCCTCCACCTTGGACAGCGGCAAGGTTTTCGAGCTGACCGCCAGGGTCAGGATCGGCGCATCCGCCGGATTGACCTTGTTGTAGATGGGCGGCATCGGCAGGTCAGTGGGCAGGAAACTGGTGGCGGCGTTGATGGCCGCCTGGACCGTTTGTTCGGCGACGTCCAGATTCAGGCTGAGATTGAACTGCAGCGTGATGACCGAAGCGCCGCCCGAACTCGCCGATGACATCTGGTTGAGCCCCGGCATCTGGCCGAATTGGCGCTCCAGGGGGGCGGTGATCGATGAGGTCATGACCTCGGGGCTGGCTCCCGGGTAGAGCGTCACCACCTGGATGGTCGGATAATCCACTTGCGGCAACGCAGAGATCGGCAGCAGGCGATAAGCCAGGATGCCGACCAACAACAGCGCTGCCATGAGCAAGGAAGTGGCGACCGGGCGCAGAATGAACGTCCTCGACGGATTGAAGGACGGCGCCGCAGGCGAAGTGGCAGGGACGCTCATGGTCCTTTACGGCGCGTCGGGCCGGTGGCCCGGCGCATGCTCCGGCTTGTCCGGGCGCTTTGGAGAGTCGCGATGGATGAGTTCCACCTTCGCCCCCTCCCGGAGCTTGTCGGCGCCGTCCACCACGATCAGTTCCCCTGGAGCCAGCCCCTCCAGAATCGCAACCTTTTCCTCCTGCGCCGGCCCTAGTTTCACGGGCCGCACCGAGACCGTCCTGTCCTCCTTCACCACGTATGCGAAGCTGCCGGGCGTGCCCTGCTGAATTGCCGCGGATGATACGATGGTCACCGAATGCAGGGTGTCCACGTGCATCCGTACGTTCACGAACTGGTTGGCAAACAGCGACTGGTCGTCATTGGAAAAGCGGGCTTTCAACTTGACGGTGCCGGTGGTGACGTCGATTTGGTTATCCACGGCCAGCAGGCTTCCGGTGGCGAGCTTGATCTTTCCTGCTCGGTTGTAGGCATCGACGGGAATGGCTTCTCCCCGGCGCCAGTGCTGCATCACCGAGGGCAAGTCGTCCTCGGGCAGGGTGAAAACCACCGCGATGGGCTGGATCTGTGTGATGACCACCAATCCGCCGGCATCGGTGGCGTGGACAATATTCCCTGGGTCGACAAGACGCAGGCCAACCCGCCCTGTAACTGGAGCCGTGATGTGCGCATAGGCAAGTTGCAGCTTGGCGTTTGCAACCTGGGCGCGGTCGGTTTCGACGATTCCCCGGTATTGTTTGACCAGGGATTCCTGGGTCACGGTCTGCTGCGCCGCAATGGAATCCTGGGCCAACAGCGTCTTGTAGCGGGTGAGATCGGTCTGTGCGTTCTCCAACAGGGCTTCGTCCCTGGCCAACTGCCCTTCGACCTGCTGCAGTTGGACCTGGAAAGGCCTCGGGTCGATTTCGGCTAGGAGATCGCCCTGGCGGACCATCTGGCCTTCGGTGTAGGCTACCCGAACCACTTCGCCATCGACACGGCTCCTCACCGTGATGGTGTGAAGCGGTATGACCGATCCGAGACCGCTCAAATAAATCGGAAAGTCCCCTTGCGCGGCACTCTCGGCGACGATGGCCAAGGCGGGCTTTCCCGGCTTCGCATTGTCCTCGGCGTCCCTGCGAGGGAGCGCGTAGGTATAGGCATACACCGCGACGATGATGCCAAAGATCAGGCCCAGCCAGCGCACCGATAGATTTCTCCTCTTGTTTTCCGATGGGGGTAAATCATTTCTTTCCTTCGCTGGCGCAATGCTTGGATCTCATTTCTTGTATGGATCGGTCGATGTCATTCAAACTCTTAGACGTCTTATCGATCGCCCTCCGGCAGTGGAAGGAGGGTTGCTGATTTGGGTCGATTCAGGGCCACTTCGTCTCCGCCGCGCCAGGTATCCTTCGATGACCAAATAAACCGCCAATCCAGGGGCAATGGTTCCAAGCGGTCGCGCGGCTTGAAGGTGAACGCCTGGTCGAAGAGTTTGCGCTGCTTGGGCGAGAGCGTGGCGTAAAACGTCTTGGTAGCAACGAGCCGCTCTTCCTGCTCGCTCAGGCGTTCCTTGGGAAAACTAGCATCCTTTCCATGCGCTCGGGCGCGGGAAGTCCCCCAAGGACTCGAGTTCCTTATGGCGTTCCTTCCAGCCTGCGCGCCCCGCCTGGATTTTGCCGGCCCATTCTTTCCAGGCCGCCTCCTGATCTGCCTTGAGCATTAGGTCCTTATGCAGCTTTTCCAGCCGTTCCTCGGCGAATTCGGCGTGATGCTGTCGGTGCGATTAAGCAGTTTTATGGGCGCTAGTGTTGCCCACGGGGACAATTTCAACACGGATTTGTATCACGATTGCTTCCGTCAGGGGCTGAAATTGTATCGTTTTGTATCCCAGTGCCTGTCCGATGCAAAGCGATACATTTCCGATCGGCGGGCGGATCGTTACAAAGGCGTCATGGAAACACAACCGCACGTGCTCGTTGTCGACGGCGATCGAGAAATTCGCGCACTCGTGGGCGATTAACTCAAGAAGAGCGGTTACCGGGTTAGCTTGGCGGCCGACGGGAAGCAAATGCGCACGGTATCGGCGGACAGCCGCATCGACTTGGTCGTGCTCGACCTGATGCTGCCCGGTGAGGATGGCTTGACCGTGTGCCGCGATCTGCGCGCCCTCAGACCTGCCGGTGATCATGCTCACGGCCAAAGGGGATCCTTTCGACCGGGTGATCGGATTGGAAATGGGGGCGGACAACTATCTGCCGAAGCCATTCGAGCCGCGGGAGTTGTTGGCGCGTGGAATAAGGTCTGGAACTCGCCCACGTCTGGACACCAGTGAGGCCGCGCGACCGCTCGACCTGGGAACACTGCTGCAAAGCCCGTGCGATGATGCCGCCGAGGCAGGACAGGCTGTAACCTATGACAGGGTAGTCGAAGCCAGCGTCGTGGTGATGGGGTGGCCGAACGCGCTCCGCCGCGTGTTTGCGAACCTTGAAGGAGCACAGGACGCGAAGCGGCAGCGTAGCGAAGTGCGACGACCCCCGCGAAGCCGTAGGACCGGCTGTTTTGTCGGAATCTGCGGCTCTATCGCAGGTGGAGACAAAACAGAAGG
>Ga0335085_10013125_pt1 | contig 12155 bp, 6 predicted proteins | sample Lox_Sample_45_FD_206712 | JGI IMG/M metagenome (GOLD analysis project Ga0335085, IMG submission 206712) | Soil microbial communities from Loxahatchee National Wildlife Refuge, Florida, United States - Lox_Sample_4.5 | ecosystem: Environmental > Terrestrial > Soil > Wetlands | place: USA: Florida...
GAGCTTCAGTGCCTCAGTGGTCTTCGCAATTCTGCCCTCCACAATCCCACCTTCACGCATCATTGATTCGATTTGGGGTAAGCTCAATCCAGACCCACTCGAAGTGGCCCCATAACCAATCGTTGTGAACCGGACGGAGTAACCATTTTCCGCAGGGTCGATGTCCATCATGACCATTTCCAATTCCCCCATAGAATCATACCGCAGCATTGCCAATTGCGAGAAAACCGGCTTAGAATCAGTCAGAAGGATTGAAGCGTATCATGCTTGACTGAAATCCTTCTCGGTCCTTCCAGCGCAGATTTGCGTCAATCTTGGCGCAGAGTTACGCTCCCGAGTGGTATGCAATTCAGGCAAAACGCGACGCTTCCGTTGCGGATGGACGTGGGATATGGATCATCGCGACAGCTTTTTGAAGAAACCAACGGCGGGAAGTCCCGAACTCTCGCCGCTGGGTGTCCAGCCACCGCGCGGCCTTCGGGCCGCCGTCCAGATTTCCAGTTCCGTAAGATCTACGGATGCTAGTGATGCCTGGCTGGAAAACGAGCAGAAGCATCGGCGGGGTTTCGGCGTACGTGTGGTTGTCCATCACGGTAGCGGCAGCCTCAGCATCTTACGGCCACCTCAGCGTAACGAGTGTGACCGTAAGCGAATCAGTTCGGAAAGGCGGTGTAATCGGCAGTTCTGGCGATACGGAAAATCGACAGGTCCCCACAACTTGCACTACGAGGAGCGACATCTGGGGCGACCTCCTACCTTTCGTCCAGCCATCTTTTTCCACAGCACTGAGAACCAGGTCCAAACCGCGTCAAACCGATTCGAATCCTTAGATGGATGAACGTATGGTGCCGGTTCAGGATCTCGGCACCAAAATGGTGCTTCGATAGGACGAATCTGCAGAGTACGGTCCGGTCTGAGGCGCGCAATTCTGCCGGGCAGGCCGCCGTCCTGATGTTGGGATTGGCAGCCCCAAATGGGGAACGAATGAAGGATCCGGCAAAATTCCAGCCCGGGTTCGAGTTGAAAGCTGCGCCCGCAGTCGGATCAGGTGTAAAGCTCGCGACTCACTGCGCTGGTAGACCTAGTTCATGGTCGTGTGATTTAATGGTTGTGCCTTGGCGTTTGAAATCTTCTCACTTGCTTTTGCGAGTGCCGGCATTCTCTTCAAAACATTACGTCGTGATACCCGCAGGCGTGGGGGTGTACCGTTAGTAATGCACCTCAAAAAACCTTCCGCTATTAAGAGCAAGTTCTCCGTTGTGATTTAGGACTCTGTAGTACGATAGGGCATATCGCCGTTGTTAGCGTTACGGGTGATCCGGGAGTCCTGGAACCCCGCATCGATTGGAACTCTTAACCGCGGGCACGTCTAGATTTACTGGTGTGAGCTGAATTCCAACGATTCAAAGAGCTTAAAGGCCACAGATTATGGAAACAGTGATCGAACAAACACAGGATCCCGGTACTGTTAGCGTAAGCCCCAATTGGTCCAGTATCGTGGGACGGGTTCGCTCGGGTGATCCCTCAGGAATGGAGGAGTTGTACCGCGCTTTCTGCAAAGGACTCCGATACTTCCTGGTGCGTAGGATCGGGACCCAAGATCTCGACGATCGAGTACACGATATCTTTCTAATTGTCTCTCAAGCCATTCAAAGAGGAGGCCTGCGAGATCCCGAGCGTTTGGCCGGGTACCTGCGGACCGTAGCCCACCGCCAGGTATGCGCGCAGATTGAGCGCAACGTTCGTTCTCGCCAGGGTCGATCAGTGGAGGAGGACCTAACGCTCTGTGCCGACGAGCCCAGCCCCGAAAACAAAGTGATCGAACGTCAAAACGTGGAACTGGCACTACGGATACTGAACAGCCTCAAACCAAGAGACCGCGAAGTACTCATCCGGTTCTTTTTAAAGGGGCAATCGCGCACAAAGATCTGTAACGATTTGGGTCTGACTGAAACCCAATTCCGGTTGATCAAGTCTCGCGCCAAGTCACGGTTCGTCGAACTGAGCAAGTCCCGTTTTGCATTTAGAGGGGTCTCCCGATGAAGACCGAGTCGGCGGGCCCACAATAATGACACAATCTGCCTGATCCGGCGGCCAGAACTCTGGGGCGACAAAGATCCCAGCTGTCGATGAAAAGGCCGCTCATGCGGACTCATTGACCCATTGAACAGGCGAATTGCTCCTGTCGTAGTGCTTCCCGCTTGGAGAGTCTCTCACCTTAGTTCGTGACGGCGGTCAACATTTCTGTGTAAACTTCCTGATTGAGCACTGGGCGCAAATATGATATTTTGTTGGATGAATGCTGAATTCTAGGGTTTGCCCTAAAAACGGCACTGATACTGCCGAGTCCTACTGCTTGGGGTGGTTATCCGTGGAGGAGGCGGCGGAATTCGAGGAGCACTATATTGGCTGCACGAGTTGCGCGGCCTTGGTCGCTGAAGCGTACCAATACACGGCCGCAATGAAAACAGCCGCACGACAGTTTGAAGGTGAGTTCGCAACACTGGGTGCACGCCGATAGCGCCCAGGGTCATGGGTGTAGCCTGCTCTACTTTAACAACCGTCTGGTTGCCAGTCTTCCCGTGAGCACGTGCGCAAGGCGGACCATTGGCTTCGTACCTCATCTCTGAGGTCCCGGAACTCTCTTTCGCTTAGTTTTAATGAGTCTTGAATATCTTTTGGGCAGTCAAGCCGTCCGTAGTAGCGAATAAGCGCTTGTCGGGAGCAGTCTGGTAAGCCCTGCAGAACCGTCAAGGCTTTGGCGACGTCCGCCTCGCCGACTGTCACTGTTGCAGGAAAGGGCGTTGGCCTCCCATCACGATAAGACTTCTCAGCTTTATTCAGAAGTCACCTCCCACCGGGGATTGGCTAACCGTAACCTCGTATTTGTATCGCCAAGAATCACAGTCCTGCTCAATGGTTAGAAACAGACGCTTTAGTATAGATCAATATTACTCAATTGAGCCAGGTTATTGTCGGAGAAAATGTGGGTGTCGCGAATCAACCTCAACCGCGGGTATTTCATCTTGAAATCGGTACCTATAGGCCTAGTAGGTCTTGATTCTGGACTGAAATTGCAGAACAGGCCGAAGTTCCGGACCGTGAATGTACCGTCATCGCGTCTCTCCCGTTAAAAGCGGCAGGCAGGTTTCTGCCGCCGGTCAGACGCCCCGCGATTTAGATCTCTTGGGCATAGCAGGCCGCCGGATCGATTTCCTGCGCGCACGTAGTGGTCCCCGGCGCCTGTGACAGTCAGAGAGCTGCAGAAGGGACATTCCCGACCTGAAATGTATATGGGCGAGGGGTTCGTCGCTTCAGTTGCTTGGGCGAGTTCCTCTTCAGTGCTCGATCGAGCGCCTCAGGGGCTGCCGCTTCGCGGCAGCAGGCTGCTAGCTTAACTAGACTAAGCTAGTGCCCACGCTTTGGTTACCGGAGTAGTACCAAGGTCCTCTTCGCTAATCGGATTCATTTGCTGCCCCGGCGCAACTTGAGCGCTCTCTGAGCGTCCTTGGAGGGAAAGGGTGGACGCCTTGGCGCAGTAGGCACGTCCGCCATGCGAATCGCGGGCAGGCTATGGTTGGGAGCATTTCGGTGCCTCCCGAAGCGCCATCAGGGGCAAACGAAGCGTCCTGGTTTCCGAGATCTTCCAACGCTCGATCGGTGTCAATTGCCCAGCCGCAAGAGAGAGCGATGGTATAGCGCAACATCCACTCGGCCTTCCGGCTGCCCTCAGCACGTCTCCCAGGGTGATAAGCCGCCCCCCATGGCTCTCATGCAAAGGACCTCTAGGCACCACGTCGTACCGGTCCCTTCATCCCCGAACGCCACCGGGCCAGACCGCCGGTGCAGGTTCCTCCCGTGACCGTTCTAAGTGTGATGCCTTAACTTTCGCTTTTCCCGTAGACCCTATTGTACCGGCCCAAGAGTTAACCGAAGGCAAGAGCAACTCTGATGAACGCCAATATAGCGACCAAGCACCTCTTTACAGAAACCTTTCAGAATGTCGTCTTCTCTAGCTATAGCTAGAGTTGCAACTAGTTAACTACAAAACTTCTACGAAAAGCAGCACAGCTTCTAAGATCTTCCCTTATGGGAAACACTCGGATCTGCCGATAACATAGGCATGACCGAGAACAACGGCTCTTTACCCACTGCCATACTGGGACACACCGCCGTACCTTCTTTCCCTCGCCCGGAGAATACCGGAACTAGTCAAGCGATGAATTTGTCATCGATCCAGCCTGGCCTGCGCGTTCTTCTGGCCACCTCGGTCATCTTCTTCTCCCTTTTAGCAAGAGCTGATGCAGACGACTGGGTCATGGCTTTTCATGATAGCCGGCACACTGGCCAAACCTCGGAGGTGGTAACTCCCCCGCTAACCCTGGTCTGGACCTGGAAGGATCCGAATGCCTACGACACAGGCGCCGGGCCGATGTCTCCCCAAAAAAACTTCTGGTTGCCGATCTATTACCGGGGCAGTCTCTATGTTCAGGGTGGGAACAATGCCAACCGAGTGTTTTGTTTGAATCCGGCGACTGGCTCGGTAAATTGGACCTGGAACAACCCCGGCTATGCCCAAAATGGAACGTACCTGTTCCAGTTCAGCAACTATCCGACCGCCGTGAATGGTCAGATCGTCAATGCATCCACCGACTTCACTGCGGCGATTAATGCAGTCACCGGACAGACTACATCCTCGACCTACAATACTAACGGAGGTTGGCCGTCGGGAGGTGCCGCCACCTGGAATAACATGGCATACATCCAGTACGAGAGAACCGACGATAGAACGGAATCGTTTCAGGTGGTCCAGGACCCGACAGCCTGGGTACTTGCTTGCCCATACTGCTACGTTTCACCGGACGGTGTCAACACGTTCGACGACCCGACATTCCGGGTCCCTGCGGTAGATAACTACACAGCATATGTCAGCATCCTAGGGCTGCTTAGCGCCTATGACGCTACAACAGGCTGGCAAAAATGGACTTACGGAAAACAGGATGAAGGCACATCACCAGCCGTCGCCAATGGGATCGTGTATTTTTATGCGTCAAACCTTCAACAGATGGTGGCCCTGAACCCAGCCGGCGCCAACTTTCCCCCTACCGGTGCACAAGTCCCGATTCTGTGGTCCGTTTCTATGCCCATGGCGTCTTCACCGATCGTCAGCGGTGGAACCCTGTATGTTGGTGCATGGGACGGATATTTTTACGCGCTGAATGCGTCGACTGGAGCCGTAAAGTGGACCTTTCGGACCGGCGCCGCTTTCAGTGGGCTGCAGATTCCGGCGATCTCCGGCAATCTGATCTTCGTCCCCAGTGCGGACGGCACGCTGTACGTTTTGGACAAGAATACCGGTACTGAAGTCTGGCATTATACCGGCACGATGGCTTGGGGACCGGTGATCGTCGCCGGAGGCATGGTATTCGCCAGCGATTGGACGAACACCTTATACGCCTTCCAGCCCCAAAGCACTGCAGTTGGGCCGACCCTAAGTAGCTTATCTGCGACCTATGCACCCAATAACGCAGCCGTCACTCTTACCCTCACCGGAAGTGGTTTTTTCGGCGGTGGAGGCGTCAGCGCTGTTCAGAGCATTTACTTAGATAATTCTGCCGGGACCCAACTTACAGGTTATACCGTAACTAGTGATCAGACGATCACGGGTGTAGTAGTTCCAGCCGGCATTGCTCCCGGAGTGTACCACATCAAGGTCCAAACCAACATAGGAATTACGGCCAACGAGCCGACCTTCACGGTGACACCAGCCAATTCCATCAAGATCTCGACCCTTGGCTACTCGACATCACCGGGGACCCTGTACCCAAATCAGCGCCATCTTGTCCGCACCAGTAACGGTACACTCCTTGCGGTGTACATGGGCCCAGCGAGCGGCGAGCCGCAGTACCCAACTTACAATTTCAGCCAGGATGGGGGCCTCACTTGGAGCGGCCAAAGCCAGCTCTTTCTCTCCAACCAGGGCACCGTAGTCTTTGCGCCTACTAGTTCGATTTGGGTCGATTCACAGGATCAGATCAACATCAGCTCGGTTCAGTGGCCTTCCTACAATGAAACCTTCCAGAAGTTTGCCTTGAGCGGGTCAGGCGTTCTCACACAGGATTCAGGTTTTCCGGTCTATCCCAGCGGTGGCACCTCTAGTTCTTCGATTCTTGGCACCAACATACCGGGATCGATTGTCGCCGAACCTGGAGGGCGGCTTTGGCTTGTTTTTGAGCAGGGTTCCAATCCTACAGGCCCAGTGCTGGCATACTATTCCGATAACGCCGGAGTGACATGGAACTCCACGCCCCAGATCAACGTGTCGCCTGGAACTCAGCCGACCTTGCTGCTTTACAAGGGTTACCCTGCAGTGGTTTACGCTGACGGCGGATCGCTGGCTTGGTCGGCTTGGAACGGACAGTCGTGGAGCAGTCCCCAGAATCTGCCTGGACCCATCACGGGCGTCTCGAGCGCCTTAAGCGCTGTGGTCACTTTGGCTGGTCAACTCACCGTACTGTATTCCCCTGCGAGCGGGGGCGTTTACTACACCTCGTACGATGGCCAATCGTGGTCCTCACCTGCGGCGCTAGATGCGGCGGGGACCTCGCCGTCAGTGACTACCGATGGCACCAACTTATGGGCATTCTACACGAATTCAACCGGCAATTTAGTATACCGTGAGAATAGCAGCGGCTCGTGGGGAGCGCCTGTTGCTCTTACCACAGACGGCAATCAAAATACCGCGGCTGCGACTTTGGCGCTCAGTCCTCCCGGCGAGGTCCCGGTGCTCTGGACCGCCGGGTCTTCGTCAGCCGGCTACTCGATTAAGGCCGCGGTAGTTCCGGTCCCTGGCCAGCCGGTGTTGTCGGTTTCAAAAACCCACGTTGGCAATTTTGCTCAAGGGCAGATCGGTGCGACTTACACGGTCATTGTCAGTAACATGGCCCAAGCCGGTCCCACTCAAGGCGCCGCGACAGTTACGGAGGTGCTCCCCCCAGGTTTGTCCCTCGTTTCGATGTTCGGAAACGGATGGTTGTGCTCGGGTGCCGTCTGCACGCGCGAGGATACTTTACCTGGCGGGTCGTCGTATCCGCCGATCACTGTGACGGTCAACGTCTCTTACGATGCTGCCTCCCCACAGGTTAACACTGTGAATTTGACGGGAGGAGGTTCGGCTCCGGCGAGCGCCATGGATTCGACAAGCGTAGTTCTTCAGCAAGTCACGATCCAGACAAATCCCGAAGGTTTGCAGTTCAGCGTGGACGGCGGACCGATGCAAGCCGCGCCGCAAACGTTAAACCTGGCCCAGGGAAGCCACACCATTGCGGTATCGACAACCCAGCCTGGAGCATCCGGCACGCAGTATGTATTCACTTCCTGGAGCGATGGTGGCGCGGCCGCTCATGCAATCACTGTGGGTAGCATAGCGACGACGTACACGGCGAGGTTTCAGACGCAATACCAGTTGATCATTGCGGCATCCCCTACAGCAGGTGGAACCGTTACTCCTGCTACTGGCACCTACTACAACGCAGGGGCGATGGTGACGTTGGATGCGACGGCGAACACCGGCTATGCCTTTAGCAGTTGGACGGGTCCGGTAGCCAGCCCCGGAAGTGCAACAACTACTTTGACGATGAGCGCGGCTGAAAGCGTAGTCGCCAGCTTCGCGCAGGGGAACACAACCGCGATCACCTTCCAGACTAGCCCCGGAGGTTTGCAGTTCAGCGTGGACGGCGGTTCACCTCAGGTCGCCCCGCAGATATTGAACCTCAGCCAGGGAAGCCACACTATCGCGGTGGGGAAGACGCAACCGGGAGCGGCGGGCACGCAGTATGTGTTCAGCGCCTGGAGCGATAGCGGTGCCGCCTCTCACACGATCACTGTCGGTGGCACAGCGGCGACGTACACGGCGAGCTTTCAGACGCAATACCAGCTGACCATTGCGGCATCTCCGCAAGCAGGTGGCACCATTACTCCAGCTGCAGGTACCTTCTACAACGCAGGCGCGGTGGTAACGTTGGCCGCGAAGGCGAACACCGGCTATGCTTTCACCAGTTGGACGGGTCCGGTAGCCAGCCCCGGAAGCGCAACAACCACTTTGACGATGAGCGCGGCTGAAAGCGTGGTCGCCGGCTTCGCGCAGGGGAACACAACCGCAGTGACCCTCCAGACTAGCCCCGCGAACCTGCAGGTCAGCGTGGACGGCGGCCCGCCGCAAACCGCCCCGCAGACATTGAACCTCAGCCAGGGAAGCCACACTATCGCGGTGGAGACGACGCAACCGGGCGTGGCCGGCACGCAGTATGTGTTCAGCGTATGGAGCGATAAGGGCGCGGCCTCCCACACAATCAATGTCGGCAAGAACGCCACCACCTATACGGCGAGCTTTCAGACGCAGTACCAGCTGTCTGTTGCAACGTCGCCGTCTGTGGGTGGAACGGTAACTCCTGCTACAGGGACCTTCTACAATTCTGGCGCGATGGTGACTGTGACCGCCAAAGCGAACTCCGGATATGCCTTCAGTAGTTGGACGGGGCCGGTTGCCAGCACTTCGGGCGCGACAACCACTGTGACAATGAATGCGGCTCAAAGCGTGACGGCCAACTTCTCGCCCACGACCGCAGTAATCATCCAGACCAGCCCCACAGGCTTGCAGTTCAGCGTGGACGGCGGAGCACTACAGACTGCGCCGAAAGCATTGAGCCTGAGCCAGGGTAGCCACACGATCGCTGTGGGGACGGCCCAGCCAGGGACGACCGGTACTCAGTACGTGTTCGCCGCCTGGAGCGACGGTGGCGCCGCCTCCCATTCCTTTACTGTTGGTAGCACTGCTGCGACCTACACTGCGAGTTTTCAGACGCAGTACAAGTTGACCATTGCGGCCTCCCCGACCGCCGGTGGAACTGTAAGTCCAGCTACAGGTACTTTCTACAACACAGGCACGGTGGTAACCGTTACCGCCAAATCGAATTCTGGATATGCCTTCACCGGCTGGACGGGATCTGTGGCCGGCCCTAATAGTGCGACGACAACCGTGACGATGAGCGCCGCTGAAAATATAGCCGCGAACTTCTCGCCTGCAACCGCAGTAACCATCCAGACCAGCCCCACAGGTTTACAGTTCAGTGTGGATGGAGGACCCCTGCAAACTGCACCGCAGAGCTTGAATCTCAGCCAGGGAAGCCACATCATTGCGGCGGGGACGACGCAGCCGGGGTTGCCCGGCACGCAATATGTGTTCACCGCTTGGAGCGACAAGGGCGCGGCCTCCCACACCATCACTGTCGGCAAGAATGCAACGAGCTACACTGCGAGCTTTCAGACGCAGTACCAGTTAACTATTGTCGCGTCGCCAGCAGGCGCTGGAGCTGTCACTCCCGCCACCGGCAGCTTCTATAACGCTGGTACGGCGGTCACAATCAGTGTCAGAGCCAATGCCGGCTATGCCTTCACCGGCTGGACTGGCCCCGCGGCCAACGTTTCGAGCGCAGCCAGTACCGTCACCATGAGCGCGGCCGAAAGCGTAGTCGCCAACTTTTCACAGACGAATACAACTGCAGTCACTATCCAGACCAACCCCGCGGGTTTGCAGTTCAGCGTGGACGGCGGGGCAGCGCAAAGCGCGCCACATACATTGAACCTCAATCCGGGAAGCCACTCGATTGCCGTAGCGGCCACCCAGCCGGGGGCCGCCGGCACCCAGTATGTTTTCACCGCTTGGAGCGATAGCGGCGCCGCGAACCACACTATTACCGTGGGAAGCACTCAGACGACCTACACCGCGAGCTTTCAGACGCAGTACCAGTTGACGGTAGCAGCGTCACCGGCCGCCGATGGAACCGTTAGTCCTGCCACGGCAACGTTTTATAGCGCGGGAACGACGGTGACAGTAGCGGCGAAAGCGAATACTGGCTACAGCTTCAGCAACTGGACGGGTCCAGTGGCCAGTTCTGCAAACGCTACGACCACGGTAAAGGTCAGCGCGCCCACGAGTGTTGCTGCAACATTCTCCAAATCGCACCGCTGAAGCTTTAATCGATGAACTGGCACACCAGTTCTCGATGTACAATACGATGCTGCTCTCTACTTTTGGTATTGCAGAGTTATCTTTGGCCCGCTCAATCAGGTTGTGCAGATCAACTATAACTAGCCTCTGCCGCCCTGTCAGGAAGACCGACTAGACGTGCTCGTCGAGAGATTTGACTTGAGCTACCGCGTCTTCCATTGCACTCACGCGGTTTTCCAAGCTGCGGGTCTCGATCAGTTTGCGGGCGTCCGTCAACCAATTAATCATTCTATCGGCGTCCTCGATACTCAACTTACCCGCCGAAACCTGGTCAAGAATGGCCCGCTGGCCATGCGCGATTTTCTCGGCTATCCGTACGAAGCGGTGGGGCCGGTGACGGCAACTGCTTGGGCCGTACGAGGATGAACGGCAACAGTCCACGAAGGAAAGATTGGTCATCTTCGAGCGCCCTGTCAATAGGCTTCTGGAGAATCGCAGGGCTTTGCTCCTTCAACAACCTCTTGGCCTCGGCATTCTTCTTGTTTGGACGCCCTTTTTGGCGACCCTTGCTGAGTTTGTGTCCTTTCTCGAATGGACGACCGCGGCTCATACTTGATCCTCTCCCATGCTCGATCTACCGCCGGCTATCGACTTTCAATCGGGTCATCGGGCGCTGCTGAAGCGGCGCCGCCGTTAACGTCATATACATCGTTTACTACTTCTCTTGAATTGCGGGTTATTTGTATCAACCACCGCTGAAGCGCTCGCTGCGCCAGAGCAGGCCACAAGGGGCCATCTGGGCGAATACATTTGGTATAGTCAACAGGGGTGTGAAGTTTATTGCAATCAAACGACTTGCGCTGATCAGCCCCGCACTTCGACGCCAGTTCGCGTAGGAGTTGGTCGGGCGATACGGAATTCGCTTTGATCGTCAAACAGAGCTTGTTCCTGTAACGCCCATTGAGAATTAACCGATCACGGGTCGAAAATTCCTCCACCCCAGTTGGGTGGTGGTTGACGGTTTCGGCCAGTGGGTACACGATGATTCGGGTTGAAGCGGAAGCTGGATCGGCGGGAGCAACCCGCCAAGAGCCGACACAAGACTACTTGCGGACGATCGGAAGGGTGAAAGCCCTCCATTGATCTCAGCTCAGGCCCGACCAATGGGTTTATGCTGGACGGAGACGATTTGGTAAATTGTTAATAGACAAAGGCATTCCAGCATGCCCTCATCAGAATTCGTTGTCATCCAATTCGCTAACGATGGGATCCTGATCCCGATTGCAATACTGCTCCTCGACAACAACGCTGACAGGCTGTATGTCCGGTTTCGGAGTGATCTTTCGACGATTGCTGATCCGGATGACGCTGAAGTCGTACAGCTCACGTTGTCGGAGCTTGCCGCACGAGCGGAGCAAACATGTGGGTCGGAGATTCTGGAATATTTGGAAGACACGCTTTCAAACACCTTGCGCCTCACCGGGCGGACTGCCGTGACTGGTGATTTCTCCAACGACCTGCTTGATAGGCTGTATGCGGAGCATGTCGCACGGAACACTAGTGGCAATCGGCCAAAATAGGCTTATTTCCTGAGAGGAACCGGCCGAGCAAGAACTATAAGGATGCGGTTATCCTAAATTAGGGAGTTCTCGTGGAGGTACCGGTACTACAGGCGCGCCGGTGTGTTCGCACCATGCGCGGTAGGTCACAAGCACGTCTCATTGAGGTTGAGTCCGGTCGGCAGTACGTCCTCAAATTAAACAACAATCCCCGCGGCGGCCCCCGGGTGCTAATAAACGAGCTGTTGTCGTCTATTATTCTGACGGAATTGCGCGTCTTAACGCCGGAGCCAGCGATTGTAGTCACCGACTCGCTTCCTGGGCTTCCTGACGGATTGCACTTCGGGTCGCAATTTCCGTCCCAAGCGCCCTCGGTATGGGACTTTTTCCCGGACGCGATGCTCTATAGGGTCCGCAACTTGGATCATTTTCGAGGCGCTCTGGTCGCGGACATTTGGCTGTCGGCTTGCGAGGCAAGGCAAGGCATCTTCTATCGTTCGGCCGACTCTGCCGTGACGATTGGTTCGTTCCAACCGGGACAGTGGGTTGTGAGCATGATCGGGAATGCGTCGGCTTTCCAGGGTCCA
>Ga0335085_10013126_pt1 | contig 12154 bp, 10 predicted proteins | sample Lox_Sample_45_FD_206712 | JGI IMG/M metagenome (GOLD analysis project Ga0335085, IMG submission 206712) | Soil microbial communities from Loxahatchee National Wildlife Refuge, Florida, United States - Lox_Sample_4.5 | ecosystem: Environmental > Terrestrial > Soil > Wetlands | place: USA...
AAGCGGTATCCGTCGGCCAGCCCAGCTGGTCGGGACCCGCGGACAACACGCCGCCGGCATTGGCGACGAAGTCCGGGGCGTACAGGATGCCCCGGGCTGCCAGCTCCTCCCCATGACGCGGTTCAGCCAGCTGGTTGTTCGCCGCGCCGGCGACGATCCCCACCTGCAACCGCGGGATCGTTTCGGAATTCAGCGCTCCCCCGAGCGCGCACGGCGCGAAGATGTCCGCTCGGGCGTCGACGATCGCGTCCGACGGCATGACCGCGGCGCCGCACTCCGTCGCCAGCGCTTCGGCTCGCTTCGCTGCGACATCGCTCACAACCAGGCGCGCCCCCGCCCGATGCAGCTCGCGCGCCAGGGCGCTGCCGACGTTACCGCATCCCTGCAGCGCCACGGTGCGGCCCGCGAGCGCATCGGATCCCCAACGCCACCGCGCGGCGGCCTGCATCGCGCGGAACACCCCATGGGCGGTGAATGGCGACGGATCGGCCTCGCCTTCGACCCCCGCGACGTGACGCGTTTCGCGCCGGACGATGGCCATATCGGCGGTGCTCGTCCCGACGTCCTCCGCGGTGAGGTAGCGCCCGGCGAGCGACTCGACGAACCGGCCATGGGCGAGCAGGAGCTGCTCCCGGTCGCGCCCGGTGAGTCCGGGCGGCGCGATGATCACCGCCTTGGCGCCACCGAGCGGCAGGCCAGCGACGGCACTCTTGTAGGTCATGGCGCGAGCGAGCCGCAGGGCGTCGGTGAGCGCCTCCTGATTCGAGGCGTACGGCCAGAGACGGGCCCCACCGGCCCCGGGCCCGAGGGTCGTGTCGTGGATGGCGATGATGGCGCGATAGCCGGCCGCGGGATCGCTTCCGAGGAGCACGGCCTCGTACCCGGGCTGCGGGAGCTCAGTGACCGTCAGGGTCATGCGGGCGTGTCTCCTCGCAGCAGGGCGCGCAGCCGATTCTCCACCAGGGAATTCGGCACCGCCTCGGCGCCGGCCTCGCGCGCTTCGCGTAGCAGGTCCGCCCGCTCGTGCTGGCCGAACGCCAGGACCCGGACCCCGCGTTTCCTGAGCTCGCGGATCCGCTCGGGCGCCTGCACATCGTCCAGCTCCACCACGGCCAGGTCGCCCTCCGCCGCTTCCTGGGCGATCTCGGCACCGAGCTGGGACGCGACTTCCCGCAGCTTGGCCCTGAAAAACAGATCCTTGCTCGCCAGATAAACGCGGTTAGGCATCGACGGCCTCGACGCGAGCGACGGCCTGCACCGGTGGCACCGGCGCGCAGAACAGCGACCAAATCGAGGGACGCACTGGGCGGACCAGGACGGCGTCGCCCGGGGGCGGCTCGGCCAGGCCTTGCAGCGTCAGGAAGACCGTGGCGCGACGGGGCGCGGCCGGGAGGCGGGTGCGATAGCGCCGGCCATGCCACACGAACTCCACCAGCACGTCCCTCCCTCCATTCGCGAGCTCGAGAAACACGTCGTCCTCCACCTTGGTGACGCCGGCGGCCATCGATTCGCCGTTGCGATAGAACACGGGATCGAACTCGCGGCCCTCGTGGCGGGCGAAGTTCTGCTCGGCCGCCCAGTCATATGCTTCCAGGTCGGCGAGGCTGGCGCGCCATTCGAGGTGATGGCGCAGCTCGTGGGTGAGCGTTTCCCAAGCTTCCCCACGCCAGTCGAACGTCCCACCCTCCAGGCGCGCCAGCGCCCGGAACGAGCCGTAGTAGAGCACGACGCGGGACTGGAGGTCGGCTCCCGAGGACCACTCCATCGGGATGCATTCGCCCAGGGTATAGACCTCGCCGCGCAGCGGGTGCGGCACGGTCTTGGGGCTCACCTCCACCGCCGCCACCCCGTCCGTATACCCGGAGGGCACCTCGCTTCGGAGTCGCTCGACCATTGCCCGGAACTCGGCTAGCTCCACTGGACGCCCCGCCCCATCTCCCTAGCCCCGCAACCGCTGCTCCAGGTATTCCGCCACCCGGCTCGCAGCGACGCGCTCCTGCTGCAGCGTATCACGGTCCCGCACCGTCACCGTCTGATCCTGGATCGTCTGGCCGTCCACGGTGATGCCGAACGGCGTGCCCGCTTCATCCTGGCGCCGGTAGCGCCGGCCGATCGAGCCTCCGTCATCGTGGAACACATTGAAGCGTCCCCGCAGCTCGTCGTAGAGCCGCCGGGCGAATTCGGGCATCCCTTCCTTGTTGACGAGGGGGAAGACCGCCGCCTTGAGCGGGGCCAGCGCCGGGTGGAAGCGCATCACGACGCGCTTCTCCCCTTCGACCTCCTCCTCCCGGTACGCATCGGCCATCACGACGAGGGTGGTGCGGTCGGCGCCCGCCGACGTTTCCACCACATAGGGAATGAACCGCTCGTTCGTGGCGGTATCGAGGTACTCGAGCTTCTTTCCGGACGCCTGCTGATGTCGCGACAGGTCGAAGTCGGTGCGGTTGTGGATCCCTTCGAACTCGTTCCACCCGAAGGGGAACTCGTACTCGATGTCGAAGGCGTCCTTGGCGTAATGCGCGAGCTCCCCGGGGCCGTGCTGGTGGAATCGCAGCTTGTCGGGCCGGATCCCGAGCCCCTGGGCCCATTTCATCCGCTCCGCCTTCCAGAACTCGAACCACTCGAGGTCGCTCCCGGGCTTCACGAAGAACTGCATTTCCATCTGCTCGAACTCACGGGTCCGGAAGGTGAAATTGCCCGGCGTGATTTCGTTGCGGAACGCCTTGCCGATCTGCGCGATCCCGAAGGGGATCTTCTGCCGTGACGACTGCAGGACGTTCAGGTAGTTGACGTAGATCCCCTGGGCCGTCTCGGGCCGCAGGTAGACCACCGCGGCCGCCTCCTCCACGGGCCCGATGAACGTCTTGAACATCAGGTTGAACAGGCGGGGGGCCGTGAGGGTGCCTTTGCTGCCGCACACGGGGCACTGGGCGGTGGGCTCCCCCGGCGTTCCCTTGATGCGCGGGTCATCCGCCCGAAAGCGGTTCTTGCACTGGCGACAATCGACCAGGGGATCGGTGAATCCGGCGACGTGGCCCGACGCCTCCCAGATCTTCGGGTGCATCAGGATGGCGGCATCGAGTCCTTCGATGTCCTCGCGCTCGTGCACCATCGAACGCCACCACCGCTCCTTGATGTTCTTCTTCAGCTCGACGCCGAGGGGGCCGTAATCCCACACCGACCCGAGACCGCCGTAGATCTCCGAGGACTGAAACACAAAGCCGCGGCGCTTGGCCAGCGACACGAGCTTATCCATCGTGGAATCGACAGGAGGCATGGGGACCGCGAGGGCGAAGTTCGAAGCGCGATGTGGAGTCGGCGCTAGAGGTTGGGGACGACCGAAGTATAGAAACCGGTCAAGTGGGCGGCAACCCGAACGCCTCCCGCGCCGCCTGCTCGCCCAGTGCCGTGATTCCGGAAAGATCGAGCTTCGCCCCGCCCCCCGACAGCATATGCACGCCGATGAGCGGTCCCGCTCGACCCGCTACGACCGCGACCTTCTTCCGCGTCGCCTGCGCCCGGCGCACGACCTCGCCGGCCGCTTTGCCGAGCAGCGAGGTCTCGTCGAACACCCCCTCGCCCGTGATCACCAGGTCGGCTTTGGCGAGCGCCGCGTCGAAACCGACGCGATCGAGCACCCAGGCCGCTCCGGGCACGAGATCGGCGCGGGCGAAGTAGACGAGTCCCGCCCCGAGTCCTCCCGCGGCGCCCGCTCCCGGCCGCGAGGCCAGGTCCGGACGACCGTGCCGGGCCATCACGTCGGCGAGCCGATCGAGGCCCACCGCCAGACGTTGGACATCCTCCGCCGACGCGCCCTTTTGCGGCCCGAAGACCGCGGCCGCCCCGGCGGGGCCGACGAGCGGCGTCCAGACATCGGCCAGCACCACGACGCGCGCGGTGAGGCCCCAACCGCCGCTCGCCTCCGCGAGCTCGGCCAACGCCCCGCCACCTTCGGGCAGTTCCCGTCCGCCGGCGTCGCGAAACGTCCAGCCGATCCCCCGCGCCGCGCCGGTCCCGCCATCGACCGTGGCCGAGCCGCCCAGCCCCACCACCACCGTCGTCGCCCCGCGATCGGTCGCCTCGATCAGCAGCTCGCCGACGCCCCGCGTGGTCGCGCGCAACGGATCGCGCCGGCCATCAGGCACGAGCGCGAGCCCGCACGCCGAGGCACTAGCGAAGATCGCCGTTTCCGAATCGAGCCATCCCAGCTCCGCCTCGACCGGCTCGTCGAGCGGTCCCGTCACGCGCACCCGCTCCCGGAGGCTCCCGACCCCGAGCACCGAGTCGAGGAGCCCGTCGCCACCGTCGGACACGGGACACTCGAGCACGCTCGCTTGCGGGAGCGCCCGCCGGGCGCCTTGCGCGATCGCCTCGGCCACGGCGCGGGGTCCGAAGCTCCCTTTGTAGGCCGCGGGGGCAATGAGAATGGTGGTCGGCATGACGACGTGAAAGCTGCGCTGGCTTGCGGGATGCCGGAATCGTCAGGTCACGCTATCGCGGCAACACCATGGAGGACTTTGAGTTAGGCGATTGGAACCCGGCTTGCTTTACCGGGTGTCGCGGTCGGCGTGCCGACATCGGAGCAGGGCGCGCGATGGAAGCGGGCTGCGGGCATTCGTTCTTAGGGCGCTTCCAACACCAACGTATCCACCGCCACCACTTTCCGTACGTCCACCGGAATGCGCCACAGCTCCCCCTTGAGCCAGCGGGAGGTCTGATCCCGGTAGTGCGGCGAGGCTGGGTTGCCCGACTGCCCCGTCGGGAGGATGAAGCCGCCGCTCCCGTCCACGTCGGCGAAATCCACGACGTGACGCATCGAGGGGCCCCAGGTGCAGCGATAGGGCGTCGTCGCCTTCTCGATCATGCAGACGTTGACGGTATAATTGTCCCCACCGCGCGCGAGCGGCCCGATCGAGAAACCGGCCAGCGTGTTCAGAAGCCAGCTCCCGCCCAAGGGGTGATCCATGACCTGCGTGGTGACATCTCCCCACCGCCGGGGGCGGCCGCGGGCGAGGACCGCGGCGAGCGCCCGCTGCGCCAGCGTGTCGATCGTCTCATGCTGCGGGGTCCGGGGGTCATCGAACCACGGTCCTTCGCCGGCGAGCAGCCATTGCTGTAGCGGCCCGGTCGGCCGGATGTCAGGCGAATGCCCCTCGTACACCAGCCGGCGCATCTCCTCGTACCAGCTCCACATCAGGGTCGGCTCGGTCCGGTCCGCCGCCATCGTGCCGTCCCAGGCTCGCAGCTGGCTCGCGATGTCGTCGTACCGCAGCGCGCGTGCCGCGCGGGCCGCCACCGCGGCCATCTTGCGGAGGAATACGTCGACCTGGTCGGTCTCGATGTCCGACATCAGCTGCGGCGTAATGCCCCGGTAGAGCCGGAGCTGCTCCCAGATGCGCATCGCCCGGTACGGCGGCTCGTAGAGCGCGGGGATCGAGGCCGGAAAACTGTCGTCGACGATCTTGTTGTTGGCGGTCACGATCAGACCGCTCGGCGGATCGAGGTCGTGCGGCAGCGCCGAGGTCGGCAGGTACCGGTCCTCACCCCATCCTCCGGCCCCCGTCCACCCGGGAAGCGGGACGGAGCCGTCGCCCTGGGCGCGGACGGGAACGTGTCCGGCGAGATCATAGGCGATATGGCCGTCGGCATCGGCATAGACGATGTTCTGTTCCGGCGAGCGGAACGTCTCCAGCGCCTGGGCGAAGCTCGCCCGATCTTGCGCCCGTCCCATCCCGATCAAGGCCGTCACCTCGTCGGAGCGGTCCTGCGCGACCCAGCGCATCGCCAGCGCGCGGGGATGGCCCGCCGAATCCGGATGCCAGCGGGCCGACACGAACGGACCATCGACGGTGCGACGCCGCGGGTAGATCACCGGGGCGCCGCCTTTCACGCGGATCGTCTCCGCCACGACCTCGACCGGCGCCCATCCGTGCGGCGTGAGATAACGAGAGGAATCCGGGGTGATCTGCTCGACGACGTAATCGACGTCGTCGATCATCCCGTTCGTGAATCCCCAGCCCAGGCGCGCGTTGTGACCGAGCACGATGACGGGGACGCCCGGGATCGTCACCCCGACCACGTCGTACCCGGGCGCATGCGCGGCCGCCAGATACCAGATCGACGGCGTTCGCAGGATCAAGTGCGGGTCGTTGGCCAAGATCGGCTTGCGGGATTTGGTGTGCCCGGGTCCAGCCGCCCAGGCGTTGGAGGCCGCAGGGAGAGCGTCGGGGATCCCCAGCTCGGCCACCCGACGGCGGCCGGCGGGTCCCGGCGCTTTCCCTTTCCGCCAATCCTCCGCCGGCACGATCACGGGCCCCCAATGCGGATACCCCAGCGTGAGCTGGGCCACCGTCGCCGGGTCAAGGCTCGCGGCGGCAAGCCGTCGAGTGATCTCCCCTCCGTCGGTGCGCACCTCCCAGGCTTCGAGCACCCCGACCTCGAGCGAGTGCTGGGCCGTCCACCGCTCAGGACGGTGACCGAGCAGCTGGAACTCCGGGGCGAGTTTGCCCACGGCGAGCCAGGCGTTCACTCCGCGCGCATAGGCTTCGGCCGCCCGCCGCGCCGCTGGTCCAACCGCGGCGATCCGACGTGCGGCGATGCGCGCGATCTCCAACTCGCGCAGGTCGCGATCCGACGCCACCGTCTGCCGGCCGAACAGCTCCGAGAGGCGCCCCTCGGCGACGTGACGCATCAGATCCATCTGGAACAGGCGGTCGCGGGCGTGCACATACCCGAGGGCCTCGAACAGATCGCTGTCCGAATGGGCTTCGATGTGCGGCACGGCGAGGGAATCCCACAGAACCGTGACCGGCGCGGCGAGTCCGGCCACGCGCTCTCGTCCCCCGAGCGGGGGCACGGTGTGCTTGAGCCAGAGCTTGAATCCGAACACGCCAGCCCCGGCGAGCACGACCAGCCCGATCAGGATCCGCCCGAGCAGCTTCACTGGACTTCGATGATCTGATCGCGCCGCGTGCCGACGCTGACGTAGCGGATGGGGGCATGCGCCAGGTCTTGCAGGCGGTCGAGATAGGCGCGGGCCGCCGGCGGCAGGTCGGCGAGGCGCCGCACCCCGCTCGTCGGCTTCTGCCACCCCGGTACGACCTCGTAGATCGGCGTCACGCGCTCGAGGCGTTCGCCATCGGCAGGGATATTGTCGATGACCTCGCCGTCGAGCCGGTATCCCGTGGCGACCGGAATCTCGCCGAAGGCATCGAGGACATCGAGCTTCGTGACCGCGAGTCCCGTAAGGCCGTTCACGCGCACCGCGTAGCGCACGACCGCCGCGTCGAACCAGCCGCAGCGCCGCGGCCGGCCCGTGACGGCCCCGTATTCACCGCCCAGCTCCCGGATGCGCTCCGCCACCGCCGGCTCCGCCTCCGTGGGGAGCGGTCCGTTGCCGACGCGCGTAGTGTACGCCTTGACGACGCCCAGCACGGCGTCGATCGCCGTCGGACCGATGCCGGTGCCGACCGCGGCGCCGCCGGCCGTGGTGTTCGACGATGTCACATAGGGATAGGTGCCGTGATCCACGTCGAGCAGCGCACCCTGAGCGCCCTCGAGCAGCACCGATTCCCCGCGCTGCAGGGCATCATACACCACGCGCCCCGAATCCACGGCGAGGGGGAGGAGCCGCGGGGCGAGCCGGGCGATCAACGCGCGATGCTCAGCCTCGTCGGCCCGGTCGCCACTCTCGCCGCCGAGCAGGCCGAGCATCGCGTTAGCCGCAGCCACCCGCTCGGCCACCAGATTCTGGGCCCGGCTCAGGTGACGGAGATCGCCGACCCGGATGCCGCGACGCCCGTACTTGTCCTCGTAGGTCGGCCCGATCCCGCGGCCCGTGGTCCCGATCTTGTCCCGGCGCTCACGGGCCCGGTCCAGCAGCTTGTGGTAGGGGAGGACGAGGTGCGCCCGGTCGGAGACGAAGAGCTTCTGCTCGACCTTGACGCCGCGCCCGACCAGCTTGTCCAGCTCGGTGAAGAACGTCTCGGGATCGAGCACGACGCCGTTACCCACGACACAGACCGCGCCCTGGAGGATGCCCGAGGGGATCTGCTGCAGGATGAATTCTCCTTCGCCGGTGTCGACCGTATGACCGGCGTTGGCCCCACCCTGGTAGCGGACGACCATGTCGGCGCGCTCGGCGAGCACGTCGACGATCTTCCCTTTCCCCTCGTCGCCCCATTGGGCCCCAACAACGACGACGCAGTGTGTCTTAGGACCGAACATGGCCTAAAGCTACACTGGAGACGGCGCGAGCGACGGCCGAGGCGACGCGATCCACGCCCGTCAACGTGAGCCGGTCGGGCGCGTCCTCCGGCGTGTGCACGACGCGCATCGTCCGCCAGTCGCCGCGGAGCAGCGTGAGACATTCCCCCGCGGCCCGCCGCAACGCGATCCCGTCCACCACCACCGGGAGCCATGGCCGAGGGGCGATCCCGAGGGCGAGGGCGACGCCTTGGCCCACCGGGCCGGGGCGATGTTGGAAAGCGAAGGTCGTCCCCATGTCGTCGATGCCGTCGAAATTGATGACGGCCGTATCGTGGAGCAGCTGGGGGCGGTCCCGCACGAGGGCGCGGGCGCCGACGAGCCCGATCTCCTCGGCATCGGAGAACACGACTCCCACCGGCACCTCGGGGGGAAGCTGGTCGAGGATCGCGAAGACCGTGAGCACGCCGGTGGCGTTGTCGACGGCGCCGGGGGATCGGTCGGTGACCTGATTCAGCAGGAGGGACACCGGTAACGCGGCGAGCCGGCCGAGCATCGAGAGGGGTTGACCCTTGGAGTCGTAGTGGGCCACGAGCCAGACGGTGACCCGAGCACGGGGCCGCACCCCCACTACGTTGACCCCTTCGATCTCCTCGCTGCGGACCCCCCGCAGCCACGGGCTCGCCCGGCCGCGAAACGCGTGCTCCATCACCACCAGCCCGCGCGCGCCGAGCTCGCGGCGCAATATCTCCCGAACCCCCGCGTGGACGGCGGAGCCGGTGCGCCGCGGAACGGCGATCTCAGCGAGCAGCGACCGCCAGTCGCTCACCGGCGAGGAGCGTCGCCATGCGCTCACGGTCCGCGGGCGCCAGCGGGGCGAGTGGCGGGCGAACCGGCCCCCCTTCCAACCCGACCAGGTCCATCGCCGCCTTGATGCCGGCGGGACCCAGCTTGCCGACGATCTCCTTGTCGAGGGGCTGCAGCCGCTGCTGCAGACTCCGGGCTTGCTCCCGATCGCCGACGCGGAACGCCGTGAATACCTCCACCGCCAGCGCGGCCGCGTAGCACGCCACCGCCACGATCCCCCCCACGCAGCCGAGCTCGAGAGCCGGAAGCAGCAGGGATCCCGAGCCGACAAACATCGCCCATCGCGGCGCGGCCTCGCGGTAGGCGGCGAGGTTCTGGAGGTCGCCCGAGGAATCCTTGGCGCCGATCACATTGGGGTGGCCGCTGAGCTGATGCAGGAGACTGGGAGGCAGTGGGAGGTGCGTGTACTTGGGAATGTTGTACACGAGCACGGGTACCGGCGACGCGTCGGCGACCGCCGCGTAGTGGTCGGCCAGGCTCGCGGGCGTGTGCGCGGCGGCGAAATAGCTCGGCGGCCGCACGAGGACTGCGTCCGCTCCCTCCGCGGCGGCGGACCGCGACCGCGCGATCGTCTGTCGTGTGGATTCGGCTCCGGTTCCAGCGAGCAGCCAGCGATCGCCGGGAACAACGCCGCGGGCCGTCGCCACAAGACGCCGCTCTTCGGCTTCGTCCAGCAGGGGAGCCTCGCCGGTGGAGCCAGCGACGAGAACGCCGCTCAGCCCCGCCTCGATGAGGCGCGCGATGTTGCGGCGGAAGGCACCGAGGTCGAGGTCGCCCGATGCCGGGGCGAACGGGGTCGTCACGGGGGCCAGCACCCCCCCCGTCGAGCGGGTCGTGACCGGGGTCACGTTTCCGGCATCAGGTCGAGGCCGTCGGTGAGTCCCTCGACGCGGTCCGCCGCGGGCTCCGGCTCGGCGATGGCGGCGACGGGGGCGACGCTCGCCATGGTCCGGCGCCGCAGGGTCTTCATCTGCAGCTCGAAGTCCGCGGGATTCGACGCCGCCGCGATAGCCGTCTCGTAGGTGACCGTCCCGTCCGAAACGAGATCCATCAGGTGCTGGTCGAACGTCTGCATGCCGTATTGCTCGCGCGAATCCTTGATGTAGTCGTGCAGTTCCGGCGTCCGCTGCGAGTCGCGGATCATGTCGCGGGCCGTGCCGGTGCAAATGAGGACTTCCAGCGCCGCGGCCCGTCCGGCGCCGTTGGCGCGCGGCAGCAGGCGCTGCGACACGACGGCCTGCAGGGAATCCGCAAGGCGGAGCCGCGCGATCTCCTGCTCCTCCGGGGGGAACATCGACACGATCCGGCTGACCGTGCTCACGGCGTCGGGGGTGTGCAGCGTGGATATGAGGAGATGCCCCGTTTCCGCCGCTTTCATAGCCGTATCGATCGTTTCGGCGTCGCGCATCTCGCCGATGAGCACGACGTCGGGGTCCTGCCGCAAGGCCGCCCGCAATCCCATCCGGAAATCGTCGGTATCGGTGCCGATCTCGCGCTGCGTGACGGAGCAGTTGATGTCGCGGTGCAGAAACTCGATCGGGTTTTCGAGGGTGAGAACGTGCTTGTGCTGGGTCTGGTTGATGTGATTGATGATCGCCGCCATGGTCGAGCTCTTCCCGGAACCGGTGACCCCGGTGACCAGGATCATCCCCCGCTCCGCCGAGGCCACCTGGCTGAGCACGCTCGGCAGTTTGAGGGACTCGAACGACGGCACGTCGAAGGGGATCACCCGCATCACGATCATGAACGAGGACCGCTGCCGCAGGATGTTTACCCGAAAGCGCCCGACCCCGGGCATCCCCCAGGAGCAGTCGTAGTCCCGCACCTGATCGATGCGGTTCTTGTCCTCCTCGACCGGAATCAGCTGCTTGGCGATGGCTTTGGTTTGCTCAGGGGTGAGCCGCTGCTTGGTGAGCGGCACGAGCTTGCCGTGAATCCGAGCGCGGAAGACGTCTCCCGCCTTGATGTGCAAGTCGGACGCTCCACGATCCACGGCGGCCTTGATGACTTTTTCCACTTCAGTACCCGGTTTCAAGGTTGACCACGTTCCGGAGCGGCTTGCCTTCAAGATAGCGCCCCAGGTTGTCTAATATGAGGGCGCCTTCCCGGTCCCAGAATTGCGTCGTCACCGCGCTGACGTGCGGGCTCACCAGCACCCGGGGATGGCCCCAAAAGGGATGCCCGGTCGGGAGGGGCTCGGTCGTGAAGACGTCGAGCGCCGCACCGCGGATCGCGCCGCCTGCGAGGCCGGCAAGGAGCGCTTCGTCGTCCAGCACCGCCCCGCGCGACACGTTGACCACGATCGCCCCCACGGGGAGCCGTTCCAGCACGCGCCGGCCGACCGAGCGCTCGGTGTCCGTGGTGCGCGGAGCCGCGATGACGAGCGCGTCGCTTTCCGCCGCGAGACGCTCCAGCGCGTCGAACCCGCCGATCCAGCGCAACCCGTCCGGGCCTCCCCGCCCGGGATGACGCCGAATCCCTGCAACGCTCATGCCGAGGGCCAGGGCGCGCCGCGCGACCGCGGACCCGATACCCCCCAGCCCGTACAGGCCGACTCGCAGTCCGGCGAGCTCCCGGACCGGAATCTCGAGGTTCCCGAAGGCCTCCTTGAGCCACCGGCCTTCCCGCTGGGCCGGGACCACGTAATCGAGGCCGCGGGCGAAGTAGGCCACAACGGCGATCACCCAGTCCGCCATCGGCTCCGCGTGGGTTCCCGCGGAATTCGTCAGCACGATGCCGCTGCCCCGGAGTGCGTCGAGGGTCTGGCCCACCCCCGCCGTGGCCGTGTGCGCCCAGCGCAACGTGCCCCGCCCCGCTTCGACCACCCCCGGCGGGACACCCCAGCCGAGATAGATCTCCGCGCCCCGGGCCGCGGCGACGGAGGCCGCCGAGCCGGACCCGCCTTCGCCGTCGGACGCCGCGAACTCACGGACTTCGGTGATCTCCCAACCGGATCCGACCCCGGCGCCGATCCGCTCCACGAGCTCGGGGGGAATCCGCCAGACGGGCCGCGGGGAGCGCAGATCCACGACGAGGCGGCGAGTCACCTATTCTCCGGAGGAAACGCTCCGAACGGTCGGGT
>Ga0335085_10013128_pt1 | contig 12153 bp, 12 predicted proteins | sample Lox_Sample_45_FD_206712 | JGI IMG/M metagenome (GOLD analysis project Ga0335085, IMG submission 206712) | Soil microbial communities from Loxahatchee National Wildlife Refuge, Florida, United States - Lox_Sample_4.5 | ecosystem: Environmental > Terrestrial > Soil > Wetlands | place: USA...
CCGTATTTTCGAAGCGAAAGTACCCCTCGAAGTCGTGCACATCCCCGAGCGGGCTGGAATGCGGTTCCAGTTCTCGCTCTGGCAGAGCGGCTTGCCACTCGAGGCCATTCCCCAACAGGGATGGATCCGAGTCCCGACTACCGACCCTGAAGAATTCTGAAAAGCGATTCGCTGGGTCGGTCTTTTGGCTGCAACCCCTTTAGTTTTCAATAGCAGTAGCCGTCAAAACCGATCCTCCGGGGCCGCCGGGGCGGTTTTCGTACGTGCTACACTGAGAGAGTCTATGGCAATTCCGAATGTGAAGCGGTTCCGGCCCTTCTGCCCGACCTGCAACGATAATTTCACGCTGATGGCCGTCCTGCCCAAGGATGCCAACGTCGATCAGTATATTTCTGACGCCGTGGCACGCCACGATCACAAGGCGTTCCAGGAAGCCAAAGTTCTGCACTTCAAGGTCCGCGTCGGTCAGCAGAAGCAGAAGAAAGCGAAGTAGTTTTCGATTTTCCGGGGCGGGCGCACCGACGCCCGCCACCGCTTCTTTCATCCTGCCTTACATCCTGGACTGCAGGGTTCTCACTGCGCGCAAAGCTTCTTTCGAAACGTCCGGATCCGGATCGTTCGTCAGCTTCTGCAGCTCGGGAACGCTCGCCTGGTCGCCGCTGCGCGCCAGCACTCCTGCTAATCCGATCTTCTCCGCTTTGGTCCCATTGGGCAGCTGTCCGTAAAGCACCTGCCGCACATCACGGTCGCGCGCCAGTTCCACCAGGAACGGGAACGCCTGGCCGTTATAGGCGGACGAATTCAGGTTGTTGACCAGATACCGGAGCGGGCTGAACTCGCTCACTTCCCGGACTCCCAACATCACCTGCGCAAAAGCCAGCGAAAGCCGCGGCTGCGGCTTGGCTTCGTCCGCCCACGCCTTCTGGAGCATCGTAAGGTCTTTCGGATTCTTCAGGCGCGCAAATCCTTCGGCGGCAGCGGCGCGCAACCGGTCGTCCTTGTCAGTGATGTATTGCTGATACACGGGCCGGCTGGTCTCTTCAGGCAGCATCGCCAGCGCACCCAGCGCCTCGCGCTTCACTTTCACATCGCGCGTCCGGTTCACGACGTCGGTGATGCCCGGAACGGCGCTCATGTCGCGGAGCACGCCCACGGTATCCAGCGCCGCGATCTGCACCCGGGGATCGAGGTCGTGGAGGAGGAATTCCACTTTGGGGCCAGCCGAATCGTCGCGAATCTTCTGCAGCGCGACCAGCGACTCATAGATCACATCGCTGTTTTTCGAGTGCGCGGCTTCGATCAGGTCCGGCACCGCCGCGCGGCCACGAAGAATCCCGAGAGCGCGGGCGGCATTGGCACGCGCGTCCATGCTGCCGCCGCTGCGCGCCAGTTTTCCGAGCGCCGTGATGACCTCGGGGCGCACGGTCACATAGGGATCGATGATCTTGTCATTGGTATCGGTGAACTTGCTCTTGACACTCGTGCCGACACGCTTGATCGACGCTCCAAGGCCGGACTGCACGTAGCCGGGAAGATAGAAATTGACGAGTCCGTCGGTCGCGCGAATCTGAACTTCCGGCTCGTTGTCGGCGGTGGCAAGGATCAGCGGATCGAGACTGTACTGCGTGCCGATATCGGTGAGCTGGCGGACGACCTCGACGCGAACGTCTCGGTTGGGATCCTTCAGCAGCTCCTGCAAATGCGGGATGGCGCTGGTGCCACCCTTGCCGATTTCCTTGACGTCTTTTGGTTTGACTTCCTGGGCCGACAGCAAAGCGACGCAGGAAAGAAGTAGCGTGGCCACTCGAACGGGGCGCATACCTCTATGCTAACGTACCGGGTCGGGCTAGCGGACGAATTCCACCTCGACGCGCTTGGAAATCAGCCCCGCTTCGTAGCCCAGATCGAGCAGCTTCTGCGCCGCCTTGGGAACGATCTCCCCGGCATCGAGCGTGTAGTGGTTGACGTACATGCCGACGAATTTTTCGGCCAGACGGTGCTCCATGTCGCGCGCGAATTGCATGGCGTAGGCAAGCGCCTCGTCATGATTGTCCAGAGCATATTGGATGCTCTCCCGCATGAGGCGGCAGCACTCGCTCTGCACGTCGGCGTCGAGCGACCGCAGCAGCACGTTCCCGCCCAGGGGCAGCGGCAGCCCGTACGTGGTCTTGAACCAGCGGCCCATGTCCACGATGCGGTGGAAGCCTTCCTTGTCGAAGGTCAGCTGCGCTTCGTGGATGATCAGGCCGGCATCCACCGTGCGATCCTTGACGGCATGTGTGATCTTGTCGAACGGAACGACGACCGCTTCGAAATCCGGCTGATACAGCTTACAGGCGAGATATGCCGTCGTCAGCGTGCCAGGAACGGCGATGCGCTTTCCTTTCAGCTCTTCGGGCTCCATCGGCCGGGTGGAGATGATCATCGGTCCGTAGCCGTCGCCGATTGAAGACCCGCTCGCCATCAGGACGTACTTGTCGGCCACGTAAGGATAGGCGTGGTAGGAGATGGCACTCAGTTCGTACTGGCCCTCCATGGCCTTACGGTTGAGGGTCTCGATATCCTCGAGGACGTGCCGGAAGGTGACCTTCGGCGAACGAACCTTTTTCGTAGCCAGGCCGTAGAACATGAACGCATCATCGGAATCCGGACTATGAGCGCTGACAATTTCCCTGGAAGCAACCAATGTCATAGAGGTGGAGAACTCATCTCAGTGTACACCACGATACGTTGCGCGCCGATGAAAATGCGAAGGGAACAGGAGGAGAGAAAAGAAGGAAGGAATACGAAAAGGGCGGTCATCCTTGGGTTTGCGAACTTGAAGCTCCCTGTTGGCGGTCGATTTAGCGCTTCACGCGCTTGCCGCGGACTCCAATAGCGGCTGATGATCGAGCGTTCTAGGTGCCCCGTACAGCCTGTTCACGTGCCGTGGATGAGGCCGCCCTCATTCTGGCCCGGTTCTATATGTCACCTCCCGCCAGCCCGGGTGGACCGGCTTAACAGAGACGGCGTTTGGAATCAGATAACCGGCCCTGATTCCACTTTCAGTGTGCTCCGTGCTGTTATCCTTGTCAATGGATCTTCACCCCGCAGGGGGTGGAATTTCACCTTAGCTGTGTTCCGCCGTTTCTTCGCGAAATCCCGTTCTCCGCTCAGCGGCGCGCCCGCCGTGCGGCGCATGAAAACCTACTCGGCGCAGAGCGGCTACGTATATCAATACTTTTACGAAGGACATCGCGAATTCGACGCTGGCGGCGAACGTGGTACCGAATTCGTCTTTCACATCTCTGCCGACCGCAAGACCTGGACCGACCTCTCGGTGCTCGTGAGTGCATCGGCGATCCAAACCTGGGAGCAGGCGAACACGCGCGAACTCTCCGCGAACGAGCACTACGCCATCGCGAAGATGGCCCTCTTCCAGGCGTTCGACGAGCGGCCCGGACCGGCGCAGATGCGGGAGCAGGTACGGGTGCGCAACGCCGATATCGACGGCATCGTCGACACCCTAGGGCTGTAGTCCCGGGCCTGCTACGCTGGATTTATTCCTATGTATATGCCACTTCGCCGGACCTCTATATGCGGCCTGCTATTTGCCGCGTCCGCCGCCTCCCAGACCGCGCCGCTCACCAGCCAGATTGCCGAGCACCTCACTGCGAACGGTTTGAAAGCGGATGTTTCGTTCCTCGCTAGCGATGCGCTGCAGGGCCGCGGGACGCCCTCTCCCGGTCTCGACATCGCGGCGGAATACATTGCGGCGCAGTTCCGGCGCGCGGGTCTGGAGCCGGCGGGCGACGACGGCTATTTTCAGACTGCCGCGTACGTCACCGAAACACCCAACCCCGAAGGATTACAGCTGACTATCGAAGCGAACGGCAAGCCGATCGCGGTGCCGGTGCAGGCGATGTCCATCTCGCAGGGTGCGGCGTTGGATCTCCACAACACCGCGCTGTATTACACGAACGATGCGGCGGCGCTGGCGCAGCTCACACCGGAGGAGGTGCGGGGAAAGGTTCTTGTCTTCAATCCGCCGACCGGCTCGCGCCCTCGGCTGGGCGCGGCGGTGCTGGCGCGACTGCAGCCCGCACTGGTAATCTTCATGAGCGCTAGTGCGCCGCCGCCGATGGCAGCGCGTCCGCAACTTCGCGAGGCCACGGCGTCCGTCACGCCTACGCTGCTCGTCTGGGATGCGGCCGCTCGGGATTCGTTCGGCAGGGCAAAGCCCGGGCCGAACGAGATGACCGCTTCGGCCCATATCGCGGCTCCGACGTCGACACCGGTGAAACTGCGGAACGTGATCGGCGTGCTGCGCGGCTCCGATCCGGCGCTGCGCGATACATACGTGCTCGTGACGGCACACTACGACCACCTGGGCGTGCGCGGGACCGGACCGGGCGACCACATTTACAACGGAGCCAATGACGACGCCAGCGGCACCTCGTGCGTCATCGAGATGGCGCAGGCGCTGGCGGCCCTGCCAACGCGGCCGAAGCGCAGCATCGTATTCCTCACGTTGTTTGGAGAGGAGATTGGGCTGGTTGGCTCGCGCTACTATGGGTCGCACCCCATCTTTCCCCTGGCGAAGACCATCGCCGATCTCAACCTGGAACAGATGGGCCGCACCGACGACAACACCGGACCGCGCGTCGGCATCGTGAATGTCACCGGCTACGACTACAGCAGTATCACGCCGGTGCTGGCAAAAGCAGGCGAGGAGTTCGGCATTAGAGTAGAAAAGGACGAGCAGGCGAGCGACCCCTTCTTCGCCCGCAGCGACAACCAGGCGCTGGCGGACGCCGGCGTCCCGGCGCACACGCTGTCAGTGGGCTACGTTTTCCCGGACTATCACCAGCCCGGCGACGAATGGCCGAAGATCGATTACGAAAACATGGCGAAGGTCGACCGGACCGCGGCTCTCGGCGTGTGGCGGATCGCCGACAGCGCGGACGTGCCGGAGTGGAACGCGGCGAACCCGAAGACCGAGCGGTACGTGAAGGCTCGCGCGGGTAAGTAGCGAGCTCAGCCGAACAGGTCCGCGCCCCAGAGGCTTCGCCCGCCGAGAGACGTCTTGAAGCCCCACACCGCCAGGGCGGCCGCGGCGGCCAGCATCAGGATCGAGTCCCCGGCGTACCAGGCGGAGGGCTGTGCGATCTCCGGCGCACTCATGAGACTGGCTACCAGGAGCAGGGTAGCCGCCGCCACCAGCCCCCAGCGCAGCACCAGAACCGCGATGCCGAACAGGAAAAGGAAGCTGATGGTCGCGCCGAGCCAGGGCACGTCGCCCGCGCCGATATTCGGCACGGTGAAGACGGCGGCGAACACGGCCGCCGCGACCCACTGATTCCGCAGCAGCACGCGCAGCAGAAACAGGAAGAAGAAAAAGAACAACGCTTCCCGAATGCCGTGCGAGAACCCGGAAAACATCAGGCCGAGGGTGGCGCGGGTGCCGCCGAGTGCGACGGCGTTGTCGCGATTGGGAGCAAAGGGTGCGTGCGCGCCGATCCAGAGGTCGGCGCAGGCAGCCATGAGTTGGATTGCAGCCGCGGCCGCGCAACCAATGAGGACGTCGCGGCCCACGACCGCGTCGCGAACCTTGCCGGTCACGATGGCAGACCAGGAAATAATGGTCTGGGGCCAGCGCCGGCGCACATAGGGTTCGAGCGCAATGTAGACCGTCCAGATCACCACGGCGTAGAAAATGGAGGAGCACATGGCGAGGATAAACACACCGAAGGTTCCGAACGAAGCCGTAAAGTGCCCCCGCGCGAGCCAGAGCGCCAGCTGTAAACAGGCGAAAAACACAGCGAGCCTGAAGGCGCCGCGGCGGTCGCCGCGCTGTTCCTTCAGGTGGCGCCACGCCATGAGGCCGGAGCCGACGCAGATGATGACCAGCACGATACTGAAGATCGCGAACGTGACTTTCTCCCGGACGGAGCTGCCGGCGTTCGGTGCGCGGTCGGCCGTCTTCCACGGATCGATCCGCCAGAAGAACACCGGCACGCCGCGGAGCGACGCGGCCTCGATGCGAATCGGATGCGGCTGATCCGTTGTCCAGGCAAGGCGGGTGTCCGAAGCAGCGAGCGAGTTCCACTGAGGCTCGGCCGCTGTGAACTTCGATGGATCGAGCCCCGCCAACTCGAACATCAGTCTCCAGTCAGGCGCAGCCGCGGCGGCCGAGCCCTCCTGTTTCTGTTCGGGCATGCGCTCGAAGAACAGCAGGCGGCCCTGCGAATCGAGCCAGAGCCTGACCATTGACGACTCCTCGAAGGGAGGGTCGTCCCACTGGACCACGCCGGGCGTCAACAGGTCGTCGTGGAAGGTGATGCCGGTCATTGGCGATTGGGCTTGTCGGTACCAGAAGCCGAGCGCGGGTGCGCCACCGGCAAATATCGCGCGCCAGTCCGCTCTGGGCTTATTATGGTCGCGGTACCAGGTGAAGAGGCCATCGTCCCAACCGAAGCCCCAGGCCTCGTCGACGGGATGGGGCGGGACGCCGAGCTTTTGCGCCGCGTCCCGAGCCTTTTGCGCCATGACTTCGGGACCGAACTCCGGCTGCAGCAGGACGAGCGCGCTGCCGCGCGCGCCGATGCCGTAGCTCACTCCGAGCCCGACCAGTGCGAAGAGCAGCAACGCCAATGCCCAACGCGTGCTGAGACCTTCTCCCTCGCCTGCCGCCGCCACCATTTCGGGAGACGGCGTTTCTCCAGCGGCCAGAGCGGCGGCCAGGGGATCGCCCCCTGGCAAGGCCGCGGCCACAGCCAATGCGGAGGGCGGGCGCAGCGATGGCTTAGGGTTGAGGCAGCGCAGGATCACGCGCTCGACCATCGGGTCGAGATCGCGCACCAGAGACGCCGGACTCACCGGGCTGCTCTCCCGCTGCGCCCGCATCAGGCCTGCCAATGTGGTGGATTCGAACGGCAGCTTGCCGGTGAAGATTTCGTACAAGACCAGGCCGAGCGCGTAGATATCGCTGCGCACCGTGACTTCCTCGCCGGCGAGCTGCTCGGGGGCCATATAGGCCGGCGTGCCGTTGCGGATCTCAGCGGCCTCGATACCTTCGGCGAGAGCGGCCAGACCGAAATCCGTGAGCAGCACCTGGCCGCGTGCGTCGAGCATGACGTTGGCCGGCTTCAGGTCGCGATGAAGCACGCCCTTTTCGTGGGCGGCGGCGAGGCCGGCGCAGAGCTTGCGCGCAATTTCGAGCGCCTTGTCCGTGGGGAGGCGGCCGATGCGGCGCAGCAGCGAGCCCAAGTCTTCGCCGTCCACGTATTCCATCGACAGGAAATATTGGCCTTCCATTTCGCCCATGTCATACACGCGGCAGACATTGGGGTGCGAAACCTGGCGGGCAATCCGCACCTCGTTGCGGAAGCGGGCGATGGCGTCTTCATTTAACGCAAGAGCTTCGGGAAGGAACTTCAGGGCGACCGGCTGATCGAGCGACAGGTCATCGGCGCGATAGACCTCACCCATGCCTCCCTTGCCCAGCATGTCGACCACGCGGTAGCGGCCGCCGAGCAGCGTGCCAGGAGGGAAGCGGCCCTGCGAGCGCGTATGGGAACTGTGGGATGAGCGCGCCGCCGCGGCGGCGCTCGTGCCGGATCCGGCCTTTGGGGGCGCGGCAATCGCCACAGTCTGCGTGGCGAAGGAATCGGGTAACGGCGACGGCGCCCCGCAAGCCGCGCAGAAGCGGCTGCCTTCCGCAACCTCGCTGCTGCAAGAGTCACAACGCGCCATCTGACCAGTTTACGCCCTCAAAAAGCGTACCAACTGTAGCGAGCAAGAGGCTGAAAGGGGATTACAATCCAATTGTGTCGTTCACCGAAAAGAGCGTACTCATCACAGGTGCAGGAAGGGGAGTCGGGAAGCGACTGGCGATGGGATTCGCGCAAGCAGGCGCGCGGGTCGGACTGCTCGCGCGAAGCCAGGCGGAGTTGGACCTGGCAAAACTGGAGATCGAGCAGGCCGGCGGGAACGCCCTGCGTATTCGAGCCGACGTGCGAGACCTGGAGCAGATGCAGGCGGCGGTGGACCGGATGCGCGTGGTCTTCGGCGGCATCGACACGCTGATCGCAGCGGCGGGAGTTCAGGGGCCGATCGGGCCTTTCCTGACCACTCGTCCTAAACCGTGGAGCGAGACGATCGAGATCAACCTCATCGGCGCCGTGAACGCATGCCGGGCGGCATTGCCGCCGATGGTCGAGAAGCGGCGCGGGAAGATCGTTCTGATCGCTGGAGGCGGATCGGGCCACGCGCGGCCGAATTTCAGCGCGTACGCGGCCTCCAAAGCGGCGCTCGTGCGGTTCGCAGAATGCCTGGCGGAAGAGGTGCGGGACCACAATGTGCAGGTCAACTGCATGTCGCCGGGCGGCGCCTACACCCACATGACAGACGAGATCCTGCATGCCGGCGAGGAGCGGGCCGGCCGCCGGGAGATCGAAGACGCCGAACAGGTGCGCGTCACAGGCGGGATTCCACCCGAAAAGCAGATCCAGCTGGCGCTGTTTTTGGCGAGCGAACGCTCCAACCATGTCAGCGGCAAGCTGCTTCACGTAAATGACGACTGGCGACGCTTCGAGAAGGAAAACATGAAGCCGGAGTTGTACACGCTCCGCCGGGTCCAGAAGATCTGAGCGGCGCCAGGTTCACAGCGGCCGCGGGGACAAGCCGGCTTCACGCGCGCCACGAGGCGACTCCCTTCGGCTGCGCCGTATCCAACCGACCACCGAGAGTACGCTGCCGACAATACAGACCACGATCAGCCCGATCAGGAACCCCTGGACCACACCGTTTTGAGCAATTTGCAGGATCCGTCTGCCGAAAACCAGGGCAAGCGCGCCAAGAGCCGTGAACCGCACCATGCGGGCCGCGCCCACCAGGGTCAGGAGTTTCTTGCGCGGATACTGTAGTGCCGAGGCCGCCATCACGAACAACGTGAATGGGAAAGGCGGCGGCGCGACGGCAGCGACGACCAGGGCCCACGCGGCGTGGTCGTTGATCCTCCGGCGGAAATCGTCCATCCGGCGTTGCGAAAGATGCTTTTGAAGTTCGTGTTCGCCGGCACGTCGAAAGATCAGATCCACCAGGAGACATCCCAGCACCGAGCCCACGCTGGACATACCGGCATAGTAAAGCATTAACGGGACGCTATGGCTCCGGGCAGTGGCTGCGACCACCAACAGGTCGTTGCCCAGCGGAGCGAAGAGAAACGAGGAATCGAGAATTCCCAGCACCAGCAGCCCGATGCCGCCAAAGTGCCAGAAAAAAACCAGCAGAAAGTGAACAACGTGCTTCATCCCGTATCCGGAACGAACGCTACACGTTGCACGCCAAAACCCGTGACACGCAGGCCCACCGGAGCGAATCCACACACACGGCGCGGCGAGCGGGCGGGAACATAAAGACAAGGGGGAACCATGAGCCCGCATCAGACTTTTACACGAATTCCGCTGCAGGTGGGTAGCGAGTTGCGTATCCGCAATAACGGTGAGCTGAACGTGAGCAATCCTACAGTGGAAGCTGCGCCCGCGCTTGATGTCGCGGATGCCGTGTTCGACTACCGCTTCGACCCGCAGACGGGCGAACACGTCCTGCGGCTCGTCCGCCCACTGGCACCGCACGAGCGGAGGCGGTAAATGCGCCGGCTCGTCCTGACGGTTGCCGTCGCCTGCGCTCTCCTGACCGGCTGCAACAAGGGACCCAACCCGTATCGGCAAGCCGGCAACCCGCCGGGCCAGAACCCCGCGGGCACGCCTGCCGATCGCACCGGCGGCGCGAAGAATACGCCGGATTCCGCCGGCGGCGGACCAGGCACGAAAACGACCTCGCCTGCAGATCAGAAGCACTGACCGGATGCGCAGACAGTTGCCGAAGCAAGAGCCGCCAGCTCCGCCGAGTGATTCCGACCTTTCGGAAAAGGAGCTCGAGGAAGCGGAAGAGCGAAGCTCGGTACGCGTGCATGTGGTGCACGAGGCGGTGCGCCGCGAGGGTGAAGCGGAGTTAAAACGGCCTTCACAGGCCTTGGCGTGGTCGGGTTTCGCCGCCGGTCTCTCCATGGGTTTCTCGCTTATCGGTCAAGGGCTCATCCGCTCGTACCTGCCGGACGCCCCGTGGCGACCCCTGCTGTCCAACTTGGGCTACAGTTTCGGCTTCGTGCTCGTCGTGCTGGGGCGGCAGCAGTTGTTTACGGAAAACACCCTGACACCGATCCTCCCGCTACTCGAGCGCAAGGATCCGGCGACCCTCTGGAATGTTTTGCGGTTGTGGATCGTCGTGCTGGCGAGCAACCTGCTCGGTGCAGTCGCGATTGCATGGGTGTTGGGAAATACTCAGGCCTTCGAGCCGGAAGTGCGAAAGGTGTTTGGGGAGATCGGCAAGGAGGGGATCCGCACCGGCTTCGGCCTCGCGATCCTGCGAGGGATATTCGCGGGATGGTTGATCGCCTTCATGGTGTGGCTGCTGCCGTTTGCGGAATCGGCGCGGCTGGCGGTAATCGTGGGGCTTACCTGGCTGGTGGGCGTCGGCCGCTTTACTCATGTCATCGCGGGATCGATCGACGTGCTCTTTCTGGCCGCGACGGGCGCCGCCACGTGGCAGCATGCGGCGCTCGGATACATCCTGCCGACTTTAATCGGAAATATTCTCGGGGGAGTCTCACTGGTAGCCGCACTGAACCACGCACAGGTAGTCTCCAAGTGACTTGACAGCCGGAACTCGCCCAAAAGTACGGTTTTTCAGCGCTTTGTACTAGGACGATCGCCATAGATAGCATATTTATGCGAACTAAAGTTAATGTTTTCGTCCTATGACGGACTACAATGATTTCTGGGACCCGCCGATAGACTCACTGAGCGAAAGATATGGCTGTCGGGCAAATTTTCATCTACCTGCAACTCCTCGATTTGTTGACCACGCTGGTCGGATTCAAGCTGGGCGCGGCGGAAGCCAGCCCCTTCATCCGCATGCTCATGCATGCTGGTCCCGTAATGGGTGTGACGCTGTCGAAGATAGTGGCTTTGGGTTTGGGCGGCCTCTGCGTCTATCTGAAGAAGCACCACCTGATCCGCTGGGCGACCTATTGGTATGCCGGCCTGGTGGTCTGGAATCTGATGATCATGCTGGCGGCGTCCGGCAATTCAGTCGGCTAATCGCGGCGACCTTCCTCTACAATAGGGCGAGTGGCGCCCAGAACGAAAACCGACGAAGACGTTTCCGGCCATTCGCTGCGCCATGCCGTCTTGTTTGCGGTGGGCCTGCGCGTGGTTTACGCGCTGGCGGCGCTGGCCCTGGGCGGCAACCTCACTGCCGATCCGCGCTTACTTCGTGGCAATGACTTCACCGACCATCTGATGTCCCGCGGGCACCCCCTCGCGTACGCTTTGCTGGGAGTCTGGGAGCGGTTTGACACGCTCTGGTATTTGCACATCGCGCAGGCCGGATACGACCGCCAGGCGGCCATCGTCTTTTACCCACTGTATCCGGCTCTGATCCACGCGCTGTCCTGGGTCGTGCATCCGCCGCTGGCAGCGGCCCTGGCAATCTCGACCGCGGCGGCGTTCTTTTTCGCATGGGGTCTCGAGGAGTTGATCAGCCTCGACTATCCGAGCGGGACGGCCGTCCGGGCAACTGTGCTGCTGGCGGTCTGGCCGAGCAGCTTCATTCTGTTTGCCGGTTATGCGGACTCGTTGGTGATGGCGCTTTCGGTATGGTCGCTCTACTACGCGCGGACCGACCGGTGGGGCCTGGCCGGAGTGCTCGGATTCTTCGCCGGTTCGGCCAAAGCGGTGGGAGCGGTCGCGGCCGTTCCTCTCGGCTGGCTGGCCTGGCGGAAAAGGCGGCGAGAATGTTGGACTGCGGTTCTACCGCTCGCCGCTCCGGCAGCATTCAGCCTCTGGATTCGCAAGGCCGGCTATGGGTCCTCGGCCGCAGCGTACGCGGCGCATTGGCGCACGCATGTGGCGTGGCCATGGAAAACGCTGGCGGACAGCGTGCGGTCGTTCTTCGCGACTCCGCCGCACCTGATCCTGCAGCTGAACCTGATCTTCCTGGTGTTGGCGTGCGGGTTGCTGCTGGTGCGGCGGCTGCGAATGGAATACCGGCTGTATGCAGTCGCCAGCCTGACGCTGTTTCTGACGAAGAACACGGATCCCCTGCTGC
>Ga0335085_10013129_pt1 | contig 12152 bp, 10 predicted proteins | sample Lox_Sample_45_FD_206712 | JGI IMG/M metagenome (GOLD analysis project Ga0335085, IMG submission 206712) | Soil microbial communities from Loxahatchee National Wildlife Refuge, Florida, United States - Lox_Sample_4.5 | ecosystem: Environmental > Terrestrial > Soil > Wetlands | place: USA...
TGCTGCACGATCTTGTCCGATGCCTGCTTGTTGTAAAACAAGACCCGTATCTTGTGCGTCTTGAGATCGCTCTCGAATGCAGCGAGGTCGCCGACGCTCGGCTCCGTATTGTGCATGATCGAGAGCTGGAAGCGCTGATCGAGCATCGTCAGATGCAGGGCGGCTGCCATGTAGCCAAATACCGGCTCGGTTGCCGCTACGAAAGTTTCGGCATATTTGTCGCGGATTGCGGCGATCTTGTCGTTCAACGGTTGGAGCGAAGCAAGAAAGCTTCTAAGCCGCGTCGCGTAAATGTCCGCGTTGGCGGCATCGGCCGCGCTGAGCGCCGCCGCCAGTGCTTTGGCGACTGCCGGCATTGTCGCTGGATCGTACCAAAGATGCGGATTGTCCCCGGCCCGCTTGTGCATCAGATCCGCGGCCACGATCACAGCGCGTCCGGGCTTCGGCGTTACCTTGAGCAGCCTTTCCATCCAGGGATCGTAGTCAGCACCGTTGTAGATAACCAACTGCGCTGCTGCGATCTCGCGAACGACGGACGGCGCAGTTTCGAACAGATGCGGGTCCTGATCGGGATTGCTCAGGATGTTGACGACAGAAACCAGGTCGCCGCCAATCTGCTGCGCCACGTCACCGTAGAAATTCTCCGCAGCTACAATGGTAATCTGGGCGTCCGCCGCGCGCGCCGCTGTGAGGGTCGCCGTGGCAAACAACAGCACCGTGACGAGACCGAAGACTATTCTTATTGGCACGCCTCCGCAGGTTGTATCCAAAAGAAGGGGTTGCCCCCAATCGCTATGTTATAACATAACATGGTCATTGAATATCTCCAAGTTAGGGTGGTCCCCTCCGGCGATAGCGGGGAAGGGCGGCCGAAAAAGCGACGCAATTGGGATAAATAAACAGCTCGTTCGCTACGTCTTTGTTTCTGCACCCTTCGTCGGCTGGGAATTCGGTTCCGTGTGGGGCGACCGCGGGTACGGCGGCTCAGTTCAATGGATTGGTTCCGACTGAGAGTTCGATCAGCCGCAGGGCTGGCGCTGTTTGCGCTCGCCGTGCAGATGGTCCTTTCGTTTGGCCACATGCATCGGGACGACCTCGGGCTGCCGCCGCTTGCCGGCGGCGATCCGACCCAGTTCGCCTCCGCCGCGACGCCCGGGCCGGCGTCTCCGGCCGGCCATCAGCAGCAGCCGGCGTCGGACGATTACTGTCCGATCTGCGCCAGCATCGCAATTCTGTCGATCTGGATGCCCGCACTGCCGCCCGTACTTGTGTCGCCTGAGCCAATCCGCCGCGTTTGGGCGCCGGTCGCCGCCCTGCAAAGCTCACCGACGCTCGTCTCGCTTTCGTTTCAAGCGCGCGCACCGCCGGTCGCCTAGCTCCATCGTCATTGAGCCGCAGCCGTTTGCCCTCGGGCAGGACGGCGCAATCGCCTTCGCGCACGCGCCGCAACAACGTCGTGGACGCAGGCGCTGCCGATGAAGGCGACCTAAGCCATGCACCACATTCGAGCGCGACACTGGATCGGCATCCTATTGTCGCTCCTGGCCTATGCCGGCGTGACAACAGGCGCGGCGGAGGCGCATCCGCACGTGTGGGTCACCATGACGACCGAGTTGCTCTATGCTCCGGACGGCTCGGTGACCGGCGTGCGTCACGCCTGGACCTTCGATGACATGTTCTCGGCCTATGCCACCATGGGCATCCCGGCCGCGACCAAAGGCCATTTCACACGTGAGGAGTTACGGCCGCTCGCACAGGTCAACGTCGACTCGCTGAAGGAGTACGCCTACTTCACCTATGCCTGGATCAACGGAAGGCGGGAAAAGAAGGCATTCAACGACCCAGTCGATTACTGGCTCGACTACGATCCCGGGAAAACCGTGCTCACGCTGCACTTTACGCTCCCGTTCAAGGCGCCAGTGCCGGGCAAGCAGCTTCGCATCGAGGTCTACGATCCGGAATTCTTTATTGATTTTCAATTCGCTGATCAGAACCCGGTCAAGCTAGTCGGCGCACCAGCGTTATGCGCTGTCTGGACCGACAAGCCCCATGACGACAATTTTCTGACGGCACAAAGCCTCAATCGATCATTCATCCCATCCGAGGCGAATGTAGGGATGGGTATGAGCTTCGCCAACAAGATCATGGTGCAATGCCCATGACCGGCGCAGCACGAATCCGCTTGGCGGTATGGGCGGTACTGATCATCACTATCACGCTCGGCGCACACCCAGCATGGTCGCAATTGGGCCCGTTCGGCGGTCCGCGCCCGCCTGCTATCGGCGGCGTCGCCGGCTGGGTGCTCGCCGAGCAGGCGGTGTTCTATCGCGCGCTGTCTGGCTCCATCCGTCTCGCCAAAAGCGACGGTTCGGCGCTGTGGACCTTGATGGGCATTTCGTTCGTCTACGGTATTTTCCATGCCGCCGGTCCGGGTCACGGCAAGGCGGTGATTTCGTCGTATCTCTTTGCCAATGACGAGACTTGGCGCCGCGGCGTTACGTTGTCCTTCGTCTCGGCGGTCATGCAGTCGTTGACCGCCATATTGATCGTCGGCGTTGGCGCCGTACTCCTCGGCGCCACCGCCAAGCTCATGGGCGATACGGTGAAGGACATCGAAATCGTCAGTTATGGTCTGATCGTGCTTCTTGGTGCACGGCTTTTATGGGTCAAGGGTTATGGTTTTTTTGGTGCGCTGAATAAGTTGGGGACCGACTCTGCGAGCCGTGCCGCCGGCCTCGAAAGGCACGCCCATAATGACACAAACTGCCACCATCATCACGACCGAGATCACGCACACGGATTCCGCTGCGACAAGGTCCACCATGCTGATGACGTGTCTCAACATGACGACCGTCACTGCCACGATCACCATGACGGCGAAGAGTTGGACGTACTGCCTTGGGGACATGCCCACGGCCCGGAGCCGGAGGAACTTGCCGGGCCCGGTGGCTGGCACCGCGGCCTGTCCGCGCTCGTCGCCGTCGGTTTGCGGCCGTGCTCCGGTGCTATCATCGTGCTCGTATTCGCGCTCGCACAGGGCCTGTTTTGGGCTGGCGTCGCCTCGACCTTCGTAATGGGACTGGGTACCGCGATTACCGTCGGGACCATTGCCACGCTTGCGGTCAGTGCCAAGGCGCTGGCGAAGCGCGTCGCGCACAAGCCGACCGGCTACGGAGGCTTGGTGGTGCGCGGCGTCGAATTTGGCGCGGCCGGACTCGTATTCGCCTTCGGCATTTTGCTGCTTACCGGGTATATGGCGAGCGAGCGGATGGGACTATTTTAGAGATTGAATCAGCCTCGACCTATCAGCAGGCGGTGCAGGCATTGGAGTGGTGATCTGCAGCGCTCACACAATCGACACTCGGGACCCGTCCTGATTTTCTCTTCATTTGAGCAATCCGGCACGCGGCGCCGCGCCGGCCACGCACGAGAAACGCGCAGGGATGTGCTGGTTCCGATCGAATATACGCTTCGGCGCGCGTCTGGCGCTGTTTACGCTGGCGTTCCAGATTGCGTTGACGTTCAACCACGCCCACCTCGATGGACTGAACGGGTCGCTGTGTTATCGCTCGGCTTGAAAATCGCGGCTGCGGAAACTATTTCGAGCCAGTCTCGGCCCTTCCTGCGTCCTCCCCCACGCGATACAATCAGGCCCAACCGGCTCAGTAATGGATATTGCGACAGACGCCGATAGCCGTTCTCAGCCGATTCCAGCTTCGCCTCCCGAAGACCGCAGCGCCAGCAATGGGCCGGCGCCGAATCGCCCGCTGGTATTTGCGGCGGCGCTGTCGACGATCTTCATGGCCGCCATCGAAGGAACCATTGTCGCCACCGCCATGCCGACGATCGTCGGCGCACTCGGCGGCATCGATCTCTTCAGCTGGATTTTCGGCGCCTACCTGTTGACGCAGGCGATCCTCATTCCGATTTACGGGCGCCTGTCCGATCTCTACGGCAGGAAGCCGGTGCTCCTGTTCGGGATCGGCGTCTTTCTTGCCGGCTCCGCACTGTGCGGACTGGCGTGGAATATGATGTCGCTGATCGCGTTCCGCGTCGTGCAGGGCATCGGCGCCGGCGCGCTCATTCCAGTCTCGCAGACCGTGGTCGCCGACATCTATAGCGGCGAAGCGCGCGCCAGGATGCAGGGCTATATTTCCAGCACGTTCGGCAGCGCCGCCGTCATCGGACCGATGATCGGAGGGCTGATCGCGACGCACGTCAGCTGGAAGGCGATTTTCTGGATCAACATTCCGTTCGGCGTCATTGCCGCTTCGCTGTTGACGATCGCCCTCAAGGAAGAAGTGAAGAAGCGGCGCCACCATATCGACTACATCGGCGCGGTGCTGATGGCGGCGGCGACCGCGATCATCATGATCGCGCTGATCCACGCCAACACATTCAGCATCGCGGCACTCATCGGAGCGCTCTGCCTATCCGCGCTGCTGATCGCCGCGCTGATCTTCTACGAGAGCCGGACGTCGGAACCGATGATCCCGGTGCGGCTGTATCGCAACCGCCTCGTTGCCGGCGGCAACTGGGTTGGCGCCGCCAATGGCGCGATCTCCATGGCGATCGTCGGTTTCCTGCCAGTGTACATGCAGGGCCTGATGGGATCGAGCACATTGGTCTCAGGCTTGGCGCTTGGAACCTTGTCGGTGCTGTGGCCGTTCGGCGGCTTCGTCGGCAGCCGCCTCGTGCTTGTCATGCCCTATCGCCTTTCCTCGACGATCGGCGGCGTCATTCTGGTGACCGGAAGCACACTGCTCGTATTGCTGCATCCCGGCGCCAATCCGCTGCAGCCGATCGTCGCGGCCGGTGTCATGGGCATCGGCATGGGCATTACCAACATTTCCTTCGTGGTCGCGATCCAGGCCAACGTCGACTGGTCGCAACGCGGCGCCGCCATGTCGAGCCTGTTCTTCTCGCGCATTATTGGGCAGTCGTTCGGAAGCGCCCTGTTCGGCGGCATATTCAATGCCGGACTGGCAAGCCGAAGTTCGGTCAACGGCAACGAGTTCGCTCACCTGCTCCAGGAGGGGCGCCAAAAGGTTGCCGATATTCCGGGGATTCAGGGAGTTCTCGACGCGCTCGCTCACTCGCTGCACAGCATTTATCTGCTCAGCGGTCTGATCGCCGCGCTGGTGCTGGCGGCTGTTCTCAGTTTTCCCTCGACCCTGAGATTGCGCGACGAACGCTGACGTCTGCGCGATCGCCATAATACCAACGGCGTCCGTCAGGTTCCGCTGCGATGTCGGCCTTCCAACTCCAGCGTGACCAGCCGGGCCAGCAACGTCGCGGGATAGAGTTGACCGATGATGGCTTCGACATTGGCGAGGCCGCGCGCATAGGGATGCAACGGAACGATGTCGCCATAGCCGACGGATGTCAGCGTCACGAAGCTGAAATAGGTCAGATTGCCGGCCACCGCGAGATTGTCGTGGAGCGCGCCGATGCCGGTGAAGGCGTCTGGCTCGAAGACGGCGACGAAACAGAACAGCGACATAAAGACAAGGCCGAGACTGAGATAAAGAAGGACTGCGCCGATCACGCGATGGAAATTGATCCGGCCCGGTGCAAAGACCGCGCGGGCAACCACGACGATCAGGGTCGCGCCGGCGATCAGCCAGGCTGAGGCATCAAGCAGAATGCCGGTTTCGGACGGATGACTGAGGCGCATGATGGTCGCCGCGACGACGCAGCCGTCGGCCAGCAGCACCGCCGCGAGCGCAATCATGCTGCCGGACACGACAAATACGGCGACCACCAGCACCAAGCCGAAGGCGATACCGAATTCGTGAGCGATGGTAATGCCCGCGGCCTGCATGGGCGCGACCGCAAACAGCAGGATGGCCAGCATGATCGTCAGCGCCGTCAATAACGGATCGCCGTATCGCTCCTGCAAGCTTTGGGATTTCGGCATCGTCATGGCCTTCGCGTGCGGGTGATGTCAGCCGATCGGCTGGTTCGGCGCCCAGTCTACACCGCGGCCGGGGAAAGCCTGCCGCCGATCGTGGCCCTGCGCTGCGCAGCCAGATATTCGAGACGATGCGTCGCCAATCCCAGGGCAGCGGCTTCGGCCGCATCGGCCTTGCCCGCCGCGCACTTCTCCAGCTCGCTCCGAAGGATGTCGTCGATCTGCTGTTCCGCCGCCGCCAGATCGGCCTCTGTTTCAGCTTTTTTGATCAGTTCGGTCAGTGCGTGCAGGCGCATCACGGACCGCTTTTCCGGACCACCCTCGTCCTTGGTCATGAATTTCCACGCCGCGGCGAACAGCGAGCCCAGCGTACCCAGCAACATTGATCCATAGAAGAACTGATCGCCGTATTTGTCGAAGAAGGACTGCACATTGCCGCTGTAAACGGCGGCGGCGCCTGGGTGAACCGGAAGATAGGTATCGTTGTCGCCGTCGGTCTTATCCGTATCCGGTTCGCTGATGTCGGCGATCGCCGGATATTCGCCGATGAGGTCGCGCCGCGCGGCCATGATCGCCTGCGTCAGCGTCGAGACGACGTCATTGGACAGCTTCTTGCCGGCGACCAGGTAAAACGGGACATGCAGGGTCTTCATGTCGTCATCGGGAACCGGTGGCGAGCCTTGCACCGCACCCTTCGGCAGGTCGAACTCCTGATAGTATTTCCTGACGGCCGCTATGGCGCTGGCCGCTTCGATCGGAATCAAATGCAGCGTCTGCTTGCCGTTTCGCGGGAACAGCCCGCGCAGCATCGTGAGATATTTCTCGTTCATCGGAACCACGACCAGAAATGCCGCGACCTGCTTGGATTTCAGGGCCTGTGGAATTTCGCCCGGCGTCAAGTCCTTGAATTGCGTCTTCGCGGCATCCAACGCGTACTCCGAGGTCAGCGCCTCGGCGACGCGGCGGTTGACCGCGCCGCCAACGACGCCGACCGTCTTGCCTTTGAGGTCGTCCATTTCGGCGATCGAACTGCCCGGCGGAGCGACCAGCAGCACGACGCCCCGGGTGACGACGACGACCGTTTCAGCGGTCGAAAGGTCTCCGATATCGGGGCGCGCGATTGCGAGATCGGCTTCGCCGGCGGAAAAGGCCTTCACCGCGTCCAGCGCGTTGCCCTTGTCGATCACGTTGAGCCGCACCGACGCGTTTGTTGAAGCCAGCCGCGCGGCAATCGTCGACATCAACTGGACTGCGGCGCCGTCCGACGATCCGGCCGCAACCGACAGTGTGGTCGGATGGGTGACGTGCCGATATGTATAAACGCCGGCACCGGCGGCCAGTACGACGATCGCGAGGACGAGAATTATTCTCAGCCATCGCGGCAATCGCCCGCCGGCGACCGCGACAATCGCCGCGGCGACTGCCGCAGCGATCGCCAGGACCTGCCATTGCTCGCGCGGTGTCGTCATCTTCCGTACCGTGCTATGTGGCGCCGACCTTCTTGACGGCCGGCGGCGTCCACGTTCCGTTTACGATCGAGGGCGTCTTTTCGCTCGGCCAATACATGCGAAGCATCAGCACAAACTTGTCCTTCGGCGCCGGCAGCCAGTTGCTCTCCTTATCAGCGCCGGGCGATTGATTCTGAATATAAAGATCGATCGAGCCGTCCGGATTGGTTTTCAGATTCTGTCTTGCGCTGATCGAATAGCGGTTGATCGGATTGGCGACGAAGAAATAATTCGCGTCATACATGGTCAACGACCAAAATCCCTTCGCGGGCGGCAACTGTCCTTTCGGGAAGTGCATGACGTATTTGTTCGATCCCTCGTATTCCCGGCCCTGCGCATCCTTGAGCGATGTCGGATATACGGCATCCTGGATGCGGTTTGCGCCCAGCCCGATGGCCGTGACCAACGCCCGATTGAGGTAATCGGTCCCGTAAATTCCGGTGACCGTGTCGAACGCCCATCCGTTGATGTTTTTGACCGACTTGTTGACCTTGAATTGAAGCATGATGCGGTCGAATGCCGCCTGCGGGATGCGTTTCGCAAAATCCGCTTTCAGCTTACCGGCATCGAAGTCCTTACCTGCAACAAGTCCGATCTTCTCGAACTTGGCGAGTTCGGGCGCGTCCGCCGGCAAAGGCGGATTCCTTTTCATCAGGGCCGCCAGCAAATTGAAATACGAAACCGCGTCCATCCGGTTCACCTGCTCGCGCACCGCCGTCTTCATGTCGACGGATGGATCGACAGTGCCGGCGGGCGGCGAATACGGCTTGCCATATGAACTCAGCGGTACCAGCCCGAATTGATCCTGCAACGCATGGACTGCGGTATAATCTTCCGGTGTTCCTGTGCAATAGATGCGGCCCAGTATCCACACGATGCTGGTTGGCGACTTGTACTCCCTGACGCCGTTCGGGAGCGTGCCTTTCCAGCCCGGCCCGGTGATCGCATAAGTCTGCGCGCCGGTCCCCGTTGTTCGCTTGCCGGGGACTTGAAAGACGTTCGTCCATCCGTCGAGCATCGGGAACAGGAAATAACGATCCTTCATATCCGGAATGCTGACAACCCACGGCTCATTGCCGACATCGACGAATGCCGTGGTGTAGAGCGTGTCCGCGTTCGGCGCCGTCACATCGCGAAACGATGCGTCGGGGTACTGGCGCAGTTTGACGAATTGTCCCATCGGACCGCGCGTACCCTCTACCGTCGCCATGTTTGTGACCACTCGGCGGGTCATTTCCATGGTGACGAGGGGATAGCCGTAGACGTAGGCGTCGGTGGCGAGCCAGAATTCTTCGCCCCCTTCAACGGCGCCCAATATCGGCCCATCGAATTCAGCGCGTGACGACGAAATGCCGAAGGCGGACATGGCGGTGCCGAAGCCGGCAACCAAGGCATGGCGACGGTTGATGTTCACAACGATCCTCCTTGGTTAGGACGGTTCTTTTTCCAAATAACCAGATCGGCCCCAACCTTATCATTTGAGTGGGACCATAAGGTGCGGAAATTCGATTGGTCAGGTCGGCCGATCGCCGCAAAACGCGAGGCTCAGTCCGGCTTCATTTGGATGCCGAGCCGCGCGCGTTCGTCCTTGAACACAACGGCGATCGCATCGATGATCCTGATCTGGGGATTGGCCTTGCAGTACACAATCACCTCGTGCTCGAGCTCTTTGCCTTTTCGGAAATCGGCAAAGTGCTTGTGCGCGAGTCCGTTGTACCAGCCGCTGTACCAGGTGGTGAGCGCATCGGCGTCCTCCTGATAGGTGTTGGCAAGCTGCGCACAGGTCAGTGCCTGGACATCGATGTATCCATTGGCATCGACGTAGGCGCTCAATGGAACCGGAGATTGCGCCTGCGCCCCGGACATTGCGATGGCGACAAACACCGTTGCTGCAGCAAGCATTCGTTTATGCATTTTCGTTCTCCCAGCGCGTATCGACACAAGAGTTCGGGTCACATTCCGAAGCGCCAGTTGGCGCCCACGCGGATCATATTTTCCTTGAGCGTGTTGGCGGCGCCGGCTCCGACCCAGAGATACTCAACTTTGGCGCTCAGATTCTGGGTGATGCCGTATTCGACGCCGGCGCCGGCCGACAAGCCGAGATGAAGATCGGAGTTCGACGCGCATGGCGGGCTCCCGGCGGCGCCCGTCCCGCAAACAAAGCCCACGGATCCGCTGAGCGAGGATTTCTCGTTGGTAACCGCGACGCCGCCGGTTCCGTAAATGAGCCAATTATCGACTGCGTATCCAATCCTGGTTCGCAGCGTGCTGATGGAAGAGAGCGTTGAAGACAGCGTTGCGGTGCCGATCGGAGCGCCATTGAAAGAGATCGTACCCCGGCCCGAGCCGGAGGAGTGCGTCCAGTCGATGTCGCCCTCGACCCCGATGACGGTGTGACCGCTTTGAATTTGCGCACCGGCGGTGATGCCGCCCATTCCACCGTCCGAACTGTAATTGAAGGCAGAGAAGTCGCTGGAGTACAGACTCATCGGCGTGGATTGGCCCCACCCATAACCGCCGTTGAGGCCGAAGTAGATGCCCGTCCAGTTATAAATCGGCGGTGCAGCGACCATCGCGGGCGCTTGTGCCGCCGGTCGCGGCGGCAGATCGGCCGCTTGTGCAGCGCAAAAAACGAAAGTTGCCAGCAGCCCGGCGAATAGTCCTGCAGTTCTTGCAGACAACGTGTTCATCAATTCCTCCCCACGACAGAAGGGAATTGACTACAACGAGTTTCTTGGCGCGACTATGCGAAATCGGAATCGCCAGAATGCGACATCACATGACTGATCTTCAGCACGCATTTGACGCGTATTCCGATACCATTCGCGAAGCGAGCCTTCTGTTCATGATGACGGGACCATCATCGGCTCGATGGGGCGTCGAGTGGTACCCCCTTCAAAGGCTGAATCTGCAATTTGGATATGATGGCGGCGCGCGCGTCGTGCATGGCATCGCCCGGCCTGATGCAGCGATTTTCATGATTCAAACGGTCAAGACGCCTCACGACGTGGTCTTTGATGGACAATTGCTGAAGTGGCACGATGTGGCAATATTGTCTCCAGGAGGCCACTTCACTTTTGCGGCTGACACCTCGTGTCGATGGCTGTCCCTGACCGTGCCGACGGATTTGATTGAGGGTTTGCCATTCATCAACGCGCACGGCATTTCATTTCAGGCGCGCAACGTTGCCCTCAGGCTTTCGCGGACGTCGGCTACTCAGTTCATCAAGGTTGCAATGCGGGTAAGATCTGAAGTTGGCAAAAACGCCAACAGCGCATCCGCTCTTGATAGTGCGCACGAGACGGCCCTGCTGCAGATCCTGAACAATATTCTGTCTGATCCGATGACCGACACGAGACCGCCCGGCAAATACCTCCTGTCACTCGGAGAGAAAATGGCCAAAGTCCTTGAATATGTGAGAACCAATGAATTTCAGCACATCAGCGTTGAACGGCTTGCCGACGAGATGGGCGTAACGACGCGAACGCTGTTTCGTGCCTTTAAGACCTATTTCCGGATCGGCCCTAAAGATTATCTGAAATACCGCCAACTCAACAATGTTCGCCGCGCGCTGCGCAGCCGCGCATCAAACGACGGCGTGACCAGAGTGATGGGCGAATTTGGCGTCACGGAATTTGGCCGCTTCGCATCCGAATACAGGCGCCTCTTCAAAGAGCTACCGTCAGATACCGCTGCGCGGAGCGTATCAACACGCTAGAGGGCGGCGGCCCGTCGCCTGACGCGTAATGTTGCAGAATCGGCGCAGACACGCGTGTCCGTTTTCGCATTTTCCCGATATTGCTGCCGGTGTTATTCTTAATAGCGTCGACTGATCTAGCGAACGCGGAAATATGAAGCGCCCTCAAATGGGATTCCAGGCGTCAGTCGGAATCGAAGCCGGTTGAGGACAAGCCGATCAAACGGCGCTCAAGGCAGTCCAGGGAGATGCCACGATGAACAAGCACATATCGGTTTTGCCCGCTCTTACGCTTGCTCTCCTTGCTTCAACGCCAGCGCTCTCCCAGCAAACGACGGGCGCTCCCGGGTCACCGGGCGCGACCACAACGATCGACGGAAGACAACTGCCGCCGCCTGACCCGAAATACGGGGGCGTGATCAAAAACGATGCATTGCAGTCGAAGCCGTGGTGGGCGCCGCGCATCGTGCCGCCCAAAGGTGCGCCCAACATATTGCTGATCATCACCGACGACGCCGGCTTTGGCGTTCCCAGCACCTTCGGCGGCGTGATTCCGACGCCGACGATGGACAAAATCGCCAGTGAAGGGTTGCGCTACAATCGAGTTTTCTCGACCGCTCTGTGTTCGCCAACCCGTGCCGCGTTGATCACCGGACGCAACCATCACTCGGTCGGTTTCGGCGTCATCTCGGAGCAATCGACCGGCTTCCCCGGTTACAACAGCATCATCGGCAAGGACAAAGCGACGATCGGGCGTATCCTGCTTGACAACGGCTACGCGACGTCCTGGTTTGGAAAGGATCACAACACTCCGGCGTTTGCTGCAAGCCAAGCGGGACCATTCGACCAGTGGCCGACCGGCATGGGCTTCGAGTATTTCTACGGCTTTGTCGGCGGCGACGCCAACCAATGGGAGCCGAACCTTTTCCGCAACACGACACAAATCTATCCGTTCCAGGGGAAGCCGCCGGGCACCTGGAACCTGGTCACGGCGATGGCCGACGACGCGATCGACTGGATGACGCGGATGCGC
>Ga0335085_10013130_pt1 | contig 12152 bp, 21 predicted proteins | sample Lox_Sample_45_FD_206712 | JGI IMG/M metagenome (GOLD analysis project Ga0335085, IMG submission 206712) | Soil microbial communities from Loxahatchee National Wildlife Refuge, Florida, United States - Lox_Sample_4.5 | ecosystem: Environmental > Terrestrial > Soil > Wetlands | place: USA...
TCCGCGAGACGCGCAAGACGGTGTGCACGGGCGTGGAGATGTTCAAGAAGCAACTGGACGAGGGCATGGCGGGCGACAATGCCGGGATCCTGTTGCGGGGCACGCCGAAGGAGGACGTAGAGCGCGGGATGGTTCTGGCCAAGCCGGGCTCGATCACGCCGCACACGAACTTCAAGGGCACGGTGTACGTGCTGAGTAAGGAAGAAGGTGGCCGGCACACGCCGTTCTTCAAGGGCTATCGTCCGCAGTTCTACTTCCGGACGACGGATGTAACGGGGGTGGCGGAGCTGCCGGAAGGCGTGGAGATGGTGATGCCTGGCGACAACGTGGAGCTGACGGTGGAGCTGATTACGCCGGTGGCTCTGGAGAAGGGACTGCGCTTTGCGATTCGCGAGGGCGGCCGCACGGTGGGCGCAGGCACGATCTCGGAGATTATCAAGTAGCAGGGAACAGGGAGGAGGGAACAGGGAACAGGAAAAACACGGAATCGGCGCAATACGGACCGATCCCTGATCCCTGATCCCTGATCCCTCAATCCGAAGGATTGAAAAATGGTAGGACAAAGAATTCGCATCCGGTTGAAGGCATACGATTATCGCGTGCTCGACACCTCGACCGGCGAGATTGTGGACACGGCCAAGCGCACAGGCGCTACTGTGGCGGGGCCGATTCCCTTGCCGACGATTAAGAACAAGTATTGTGTGCTGCGCTCTCCGCACGTGGACAAGAAGTCGCGCGAGGCCTTTGAGATCCGCACGCACAAGCGGCTGATCGACATTCTGGAGCCGACGCAACAGACGGTGGACGCGCTGATGAAGCTCGATCTTCCTGCAGGCGTGGATGTGGAGATCAAGGCGTTTGAGAAATAGGTTTCAGGTGGCAGGTTTCAGGTGTCAGCAGAAGCTGATCCCTTAAACCTGAACCCTGACAACTGTTTGAATTCCGGCAGTGCGGCGCAACCGCATGATGAGGTGAGGACGAAATGGCGGTTACAGGGATTGTAGGAAAAAAGATCGGCATGACGCAGGTCTTCGACGAAAAGGGCGATGTACACCCGATTACCGTGCTGCAGGCCGGTCCCTGCGTGATTACGCAGTTGAAGACGGCGGCGAAGGACGGTTACGATGCCGCGCAGATCGGGCTGGTGGAGTTTGTGAAGGCTTCGCGGATGACCAAGCCGCAGAACGGCCACCTGGCGAAGACCGAAGCGCCGCCGGTGAAGGTGATCCGGGAAGTGAGTATCGAGGCTGCGGCTGATGGCGCTCAAGAGACCAAAGCCGGCGACCGCGTGCTGGTGGATATTTTCAACGACGCGAAGTTCGTGGATGTAGCCGGGACCTCGAAGGGACGGGGATTTGCCGGCGTAGTGCGCCGGCACAAGTTCGGCGGGGGCCCCAAGGCGCACGGGCACATGTTTCAGGTGCAGGGTTCGATCGGCGCATCGAGCTTTCCGTCGCGCGTGTTTCCCGGCCAGCGCATGCCGGGCCACATGGGAAGTGAGCAGGTGACGGTGCGCAACCTGCGCATTCGCGGCATTGACCTCGACGAGAATCTGCTGATGGTCGAAGGGGCGGTGCCGGGTCCGCGCGAGGGATACGTGCTGATCTCAAAGGCCAAGGCTCCGCCGCGCGAGCGCCGTGGCTTCTCCGGATCGGGCACGCTCGATCCGCTGAAGGCGGCGAAGAAGGCGGCGGCGAAGAGGAAGTAGCTTTTAGCTTTCAGCTCTCAGCTTTCAGCTTGTTCGTGAGGGAGCCGGAAAGATTGCTTAACCGATGTACGAGCTGATAGCTGATGGCTGATAGCTGATGGCTCGCAGGAAGAAGACGATGGCAAACGTTGACGTATTGAATTTGAGCGGCGAGAAGGTGGGCACGGTGGAGCTGGCCGACGCGGTGTTTGCGCCGGAACAGGTGAACGAGGCTCTGTTGTGGGAGGCGGTGAAGCACTATCGCGCCTCGCTGCGCCAGGGCACGCACAAGACCAAGAGCCGCACCGAAGTTGCCGGTTCGGGCAAGAAGCTTTGGAAACAGAAGGGCACGGGCCGGGCTCGTATCGGTTCGGTGCGTTCGGCGCTGTGGCGTCATGGCTATACGGTGCACGGACCGCAGCCGCGCAGTTACGAATACGCCTTTCCGCGCAAGAAGCTGCTGGGCGCGCTGCGTTCGGCGCTGGCCTCCAAGCTGGCCGACGGCAAGCTGACCGTGGTGGATTCGCTCGAGATCAAGGATGGCAAGACCAAGCTCTACCGCCAGGCGCTCGACAAGCTGGACGCCAAGCGCACCGCTCTGCTGGTCGAAAATGGCAAGACTCTGACGCAGGCGCTGGTGATGGGCGCGCGCAACCTGAAGGGCGTGGAACTGGTGCTGAACAACGAAGTGCACCCCTACGATCTGCTGCGCTATGAGCGGGCCATCTTTTCCAAGGCCGCCATCGAGCAGCTGGCTGGGGCTTTGGAAAAGAGCGCGCCGAAACGCAAGGCCGCAGCCGAGAAGGAGGCCGCGTAATGCCGACGATGTATACCGTAATTCGCCGCCCGTTGATCACCGAAAAGGGACTGGGCGTGAAGGAGACCGAGGGAACGCTGGTATTCGATGTGGCGCCTGCGGCGACCAAGACTGAAGTCAAGCAGGCCGTGGAAGCGCTCTTCAAGGTGAAGGTTGAGGCCGTCCGCACCGCGAATGTGGCGGGCAAGGAGCGCCGCCGCGGCAGGTATGCGGGGTTTCGTCCGGATTGGAAAAAGGCTTACGTCAAGTTGAAGGCCGGCGAGAAGCTGCCGGAGTACGTGAGCAATCTGTAAGGCAGCTTTTAGCTGTCAGCTCTCAGCTTGTTTGGTGAGAGGCCGAAAGCGGATTTTGAAAGTTTTGTTTGAGCAGGATGAGCTAGAGGCTAGTAGCTAGTAGCTGGTTCATCAAGGAAAAACGACGATGGCAATCAAGATATACAGACCGGTTACTCCGACGTTGCGATTTCAGACGTCGCTGGTGAATGACGATCTGACTACAGATACGCCGCACAAGCCGCTGCTCGCGACGCGCAAGCGCACCGGCGGACGGCGCAACTCCGGCGACCTGACCATCCGTCATCATGGCGGCGGGCACAAGCAGAAGATCCGCATGATCGACTTCAAGCGCGAGAAGTTTGGCGTGCCGGGGCGCGTGGCGACGATCGAATACGATCCGAATCGCTCGGCGCGCATCGCTTTGGTGCACTACGCCGACGGCGAAAAGCGGTACATCCTGCAGCCTGTGGGGCTCAAGGTGGGCGCCACGGTGACCTCCGGTCCCGAAGCCGACATTCTGGTGGGGAACGCGCTGCCGCTCAAGAACATTCCCGCGGGCACCACGGTGCACGCGATCGAGCTCAAGCCGGGCAAGGGCGCACAGATGGCGCGTTCAGCCGGGACGCAGGCGCAACTGGTTGCCAAAGAGGGCGATTATGCCCTGCTCAAGCTGCCTTCGGGCGAAACGCGCAAGGTGCTGGCCGATTGCATGGCGACCATCGGGCAGGTGGGCAATACCGATCACGAAAATGTGGCCATCGGCAAGGCGGGACGCAATCGCTGGCTGGGCATCCGGCCGACGAACCGGGGCGTCACCATGAATCCGGTGGATCACCCGCATGGCGGCGGCGAGGGCAAGACCTCGGGCGGGCGCCATCCAGTGACCCCTTGGGGCCAGCCGACGCGCGGCTATAAGACGCGGAATAACAAGCGGACCGACGCGTTTATCGTCAGCCGCCGGGCGAAGTAGAAAGGCAGCCGTCAGCTATCAGCTTTCAGCTTTTAGCTGTTCGTGCCAGGCAATGTTTGAAGGCAAAGCAAGCCGTTGGCTCGGGAAGGAAGAGCGGAGAGCTGATGGCTGAAAGCTAGGAGCTGGTTTTATGGGACGTTCGACGAAAAAAGGGCCGTTTGTGGATGCGCACCTGAGTGTGAAGATCGAGGCGCTGAACAAGGCCAACGACAAAAAAGTGGTGAAGACCTGGACGCGGCGTTCGACGATCTTTCCTGAGTTTGTAGGCCACACCATCGCCGTGCACAACGGCAAGAAGTTCGTTCCCGTGTACGTGACCGAGAACATGGTTGGGCACAAGCTGGGAGAGTTTGCGCCCACGCGCACGTTCAAGGGCCACACTGGCGGCGCCAAGGCCCCCACTGAGACGGTCGCCAAGCCGGCGCCGGCGCGGTAGGGAAATGCAGCTAGAAGCTTGTTTTTGAGGAAGGCATAGTCATGGCAGTGGAAACAAGGGAATACCGGGCCGAGGCAAGGTTTCAGCGCGTGTCGCCGCAGAAGGCGCGCCTGGTGCTCGAACTGATTAAAGGGCGCGGAGTGCAGGAGGCGCTGGATACGGCAGCCTTCACCAAGAAGCGCATCGCTCCGGCGGTGCACAAGTTGCTGACCTCGGCCGTGGATAACGCCAAGCACGTGGCCGACGAAGCAGGCATCGACCTGGACGTGGACAATCTTTACGTGAAGCAGGCGGTGGCCAACGACGGACCGCGCTTGAAGCGGCTTCGCCCCGCGCCGATGGGGCGGGCTTACCGCTACCAGCGGAGGCTCACGCACATTGTGCTTTCGGTGGCAGAGCGCGAAGCGGCTGCGGGCCTGGTGACCAAGGTTGAAGAATCGGCGCCGGTAGCTGCAGAAGCCGCGGCCAACGCGGGAACAGCGAAGGCGGCGGCGAAGACAAAGAAAGCGGCGCCCAAGGCAAAGGCCAAGGAAACGAAGTCCGGGGCGAAGGCCGCGGCAACCAAAAAGAAGGCCGGCAAAAAGGCCTGAGAAGGGTTTGAGGAAAAGAGTATGGGACAGAAGGTCCATCCTTACGGATTCCGGCTGGGCGTGAACAAGCCGTGGCGTTCGCGCTGGTTCTCTGAGCGCGACTATGACAAGCTGCTGGTCGAGGACGTGAAGCTGAAGGCGGAGTTGCGCGAAAAGCTCAAGGCGGCGGGCGTCAGCTCGGTCGAAATCGAGCGGCCGGGCAACAAGTTGCGCTTTTTGATCCGCACCGCGCGGCCGGGCATCGTGATCGGCCGCAAGGGCGCCGAGATCGAGAGGCTGAAGACGGACCTGGGCAAGCGCACCAACCGCGATGTGTTCATCGACATCATCGAGGTGAACAAGCCGGAGCTGGACGCGCAACTGGTTTCGGAAAACATCGCGCTGCAGTTGGAGAAGCGCGTCAGCTTCCGCCGGGCGATGAGAAAAAGCGTGGATTCGGCCCTGCGCTTCGGCTGCAAGGGAATCAAGGTGCGCGTCTCCGGCCGGCTGAACGGCAACGAAATCGCGCGTTCGGAGTGGTATTTGCAAGGGCGTTTGCCGTTGCACACGCTGCGCGCAGATATCGACTATGGGTTTACCGAAGCCAATACAACCTATGGAGTGATTGGCGTGAAGACATGGATCTACCGCGGCGATATCTACGAGCAGAAGCGCCGCCAGACTCCGCCGGTGGGCAAGTCGGTGTTTTAGAAACAGCCGCTAGCTTTTAGCCATTAGCTTTTAGCTTCTTGGCGCCGGTTGGAAGGACGTGAGTTGAGCGAGATGCAGCTAGAAGCTAATAGCTGAAAGCTAACAGCTGCTTTTGAGGGTTTTCGTTATGTTGATGCCAAAGAAAGTAAAGTTCCGCAAGCAGCAGAAGGGCAAGAGGCGCGGCAAGGCGTGGCGCGGCTCCTCTCTGTCATTTGGGGAATACGGGCTGAAGGTGATGGAGTGCGGATATATCACCGACCGGCAGATCGAGGCCAGCCGTGTCGCCATGACGCGCTTTGTCAAGCGTGGCGGCAAGATATGGCTGCGTCTGTTTCCCGACAAGCCCATCACCAAGAAACCCGCGGAAGTCCGCATGGGTTCGGGCAAGGGCGCGCTGGATCATTGGGTCGCGGTGGTGCGGCCGGGCAAGATTCTCTTCGAGATGGAGGGCGTCTCGCCGGAGCTTGCTCAGGAAGCGATGCGTCTGGCGTCGAACAAGCTGCCGCTGAAGACCAAGTTTGTACAGCGGGCCGGCGCCGAGAAGATGGCGGTTAAGGCCGAGGAGTAAAAACGCAGCCATTAGCTATCAGCTATCAGCTTTTAGCTAGTCGCGGCGAGGAAAAGACCAAGGCAATGGCAAGTTGTTGGCTCGTGCGGGAACAAGCTAAGAGCTAATGGCTAAAAGCTAGGAGCTAGAAACAAGATGGAACTTGCAAAGATTCGCAATTTGGGCGACGAGGAGCTGGCGCACCAGGAGAAGGTCTCCGCGGAGCAGCTTTTCCGGCTTCGCTTCCAGGTTTCGATGGGGCAGAACGACGGAGTGAAGAAGCTCCGTCAATTGCGCAAGGAAATCGCGCAGATCAAGACGGTGGCGCGCGAGCGCGAGCTGGGCATCCGCGGCGAAACCCGTGATGCGAAGCAAGCTGCCGCTCCGGTTGAAGCCGAGGTTTCGAAGGCCAGTGAGGCGGCGCCCGTAGTCGATGCCGAGCCTGAGAAGGCTGAGGCCGTGCCGGCAACAGAAACCAAGGCGCGGAAGACGAAGAAGACCGAGCCGGCGGCAGAGACCAAGGTGCGGAAGACGAAGAAAACCGCGGCGGCCGCAGAGCCGAAGACAGAGAAAGCGAAGGGAGCCCGCAAATGACGGCGACTCAAAAAGACGTGCAGGCGCCTGCGGCGGCGGGCGCGCGGCGCAACGAAAAGGTTGGCCAGGTGGTTTCAACCAAGATGCAGAAGACCATTGTGGTTGCCGTCGAGATGCGCAAGGCGCACGCGAAATACAAGAGGATTGTGCGCTCGACCAAGAAGTTCTATGCCCATGACGAGCAGAGTTCGGCGCGGCTGGGAGATGTGGTGCGCATCCGCGAGACGCGTCCGCTGAGCAAGCTGAAGCGGTGGTCGCTCGAAGAGATCGTGCGCCGGTCAACGCTGGGGCAGATGGAAGATGCTGCTCTGCCGGGTGAACCCGTCGCCGGTGAGAAGTAAGGCGGGCGAGAGGAGAGTAAACCATGGCTGTGCAAATGAGAACGATGCTCGCGGTGGCCGACAACTCCGGCGCGCGCAAGCTGCAGGTGATTCTGCCCCTGGGCGGCGGACTTGGCGTAAATGCCGGTCTTGGCGACATAGTGACTGCGGCGGTAAAGGAAGCTTCGCCCGACGGCACTGTGAAGAAGGGCAAAGTCGTGAAGGCGGTGATCGTGCGCACGCGCAAGGAGCACCGGCGCCGCGACGGCACCTATATCCGCTTCGACGAAAACGCGGCGGTGGTGATAGGCGACGATCATGAGCCGGTAGGAACGCGCGTCTTTGGGCCGGTGGCCCGCGAACTGCGCGAGAAGAAGTTTTTGAAGATTGTTTCGCTGGCGCCGGAAGTGGTGTAAGAGCAGGGAACAGGTTTCAGGGATCAGGGACGAGGAAAAGCTGATCGCTGTTCACTGGCAACTGGAGAAGAAAATGCCGAGTTTGACGATTCATCGCAACGATACCGTCCAGATTCTGACGGGCGCAGACCGGGGCAAAACGGGCCGAGTGCTGCGCGTATTTCCCGACAAAGGCACGGTGCTGGTAGAGCACGTGCGCATGGTGAAGAAGACGGTTTCGAGCAAGAGCAGGCAGCGGACCAAGGGCGGCATCGCCGAGCAGGAATCGCCGATCAATATATCGAACGTGGTTTTGTCGTGCCCCAACTGCGGCGCCGCTCGTGTTGGCTTCAAGGTTGAGGGCGATACGCGTATGAGGATCTGCAAGAAGTGCGGGTCGGAGTTGCCGACGAAGAAGTAGAAAGGCAGCGATCAGCTGACAGATCTTCGTGCTGAATTGAGAGACGTGTCTGAAGCAATATGAACTGAAAGCTGACGGCCGAAGGCCAAAAGCTGAATTGAGTCCCTTCCGAAACGGTAAACGGTTGCCGCGGCGACCACTCCGAGAGCGGAAGAAAGTGAGCAGAGCAACATGGCGGCAAGGTTGAAAGAGAAGTATTTCAAGGAGATCAAACAGGCGCTTCAGAAGGAGTTGGGACTGGAGAACGCGATGGCGGTGCCGCGCCTGGAAAAGATCGTGATCAACATGGGCCTGGGCGAGGCCACGCAGAACACCAAGCTGCTCGATCCGCTGGTGGCCGACCTCGCGCAGATCGCCGGGCAAAAGCCGGTAACGACGCGGGCCAAGAAGTCGATTTCTGCCTTCAAGGTGCGCACCGGCATGCCGATCGGCGCCATGGTCACGCTGCGGTCCGAAAGGGCATACGAGTTCCTGGACCGGCTGATTTCGGTTGCGCTGCCACGCGTGCGCGACTTCCGCGGCCTCTCGACGAAGAGCTTCGACGGGCGCGGAAACTACACGCTGGGCCTGCGCGACCAACTGATTTTTCCGGAGATTGACTACGCGAAGGTGGAAAAGCTGAAGGGCATGAACATCACGATCGTGACCTCGGCGAAGGACGACAACCAGGCGCGCGCGCTGCTGCGCCACTTTGGAATGCCGTTCCGGCAGGGAGCGTAGAAACAGCTATTAGCTTCGGCTGCGGTTGGTCGGCTTCCGGGGCGAAACAGAATTCAGGGCTTGTTTAGCTTTTTGTTCGGCACAAAACAAGCTGACAGCTAAAGGCTAATAGCTAATAGCTGCTTTGAAGAGGTTTTATGGCAACTACTGCAAAAAGGGTGAAAGACGCGCGGAAGCCGAAGTTCAGCAGCCGCAAGCACAATCGCTGCAAGCTCTGCGGCCGGCCGCGAGGTTTTCTGCGCAAGTTCGGCGTCTGCCGTTTGTGTTTCCGGGCGCTCGCGCTCAAGGGCGAGATTCCCGGCGTCAACAAGTCGAGCTGGTAATAAAGCAGGGGTCAGGGTTCAGGTTTCAGGGTTCAGTTACGGCGGCGATAGAGCGCGATGTTGTCTGACACCTGAAACCTGACACCTGAAACCTGGAACAACATTCCCGCTGGTTCCCGCCAAACGAGCGGCGGGCGAACGGGGAATGAAGGAGAAGGAATGAGTCTGACCGATCCAGTAGCGGATTTTCTGGCGCGCATTCGCAATGCTATCCGGGCGCGTCATCAGAAGCTGGATGTTCCCGCTTCGAAACTGAAGACCGAGATTGCCCGCATCCTGAAGGAAGAGGGTTACATCTCGAACTACAAGACCCAGGAGGAGGGCGGCAAGCTGGTGCTCCGCGTGTACTTGAAGTACGGCGCCACCGAAGCGGCCATCCGCGACCTGGCGCGCGTTTCGCGTCCCGGCTGCCGTGTGTACGTAGGCCGCGACGACATCAAGCGCGTCCAGGGTGGGCTTGGCATCTCCATTTTGACCACGCCCAAGGGCGTGATGACGGGCCGCCAGGCGCGCCGCGAAGGCGTGGGCGGAGAGTTGTTGTGTGAAGTGTGGTAAGAGCAGCTTTTAGCTCTTAGTCATTAGCTTTTAGCTCATCGTGCTCAGTCAACGGCGCTGGCCGAAGCAGGATAAAGCTAAAAGCTGAAAGCTAAAAGCTAGAGGCTATCGGGCCGTTGACCCGATCCGGCTGCAGTGGAACGCGGAGCAACGTGCTTCTGCGGGACTCGCAAGCCACGAAGGATTGAAGAATGTCGCGCATTGGAAAGAAACCGATCCCGCTGCCGGCGGGCGTGAAGTACAAAGTTGAAGGCAACACAGTGCTGGTGGAGGGCCCCAAGGGCCACGCTTCAGCGCTGCTTGCGGAAGGCATTTCGCTGAAGACGGCGGATGGGCACTTGCTGGTCGAGCGCGCGAGCGAAGACAAGGCCGCGCTGCATGGACTCACCCGCGCGCTGGTGCACAACGCGGTGCAGGGTGTCACAAAGGGTTGGACGCGCGAGCTGGATATTGTGGGTATTGGCTACCGCGCCGAGATGAAGGGCAAAGGAATGGTCGTGTTTACGCTGGGTTATTCGCATCCCATCGAGTTTCCGCTGCCCACGGGCGTCGAGGTAACCATCGACCCCAAGCAGACGCACCTGACCGTTACCGGCGTCGACCGGCAGAAAGTAGGCCAGGTGGCGGCCGACATGCGCTCGCTGCGCAAGCCGGATCCGTACAAGAACAAGGGCGTGCGCTACTCCGAAGAGCGGCTGAAGAAGAAGGCAGGCAAGACGGGAGCGAAGTGATCGCGTTTGCGAGGCGTATGAGCCTCGCGCGATCATCCTGACACTGAACGCAGTGAAGGGGAAGGATCAGAAAGAAATCCGAACGGGGCCGCGAGGCGGTTCCGCTGGTAGGTGAGAAGAGATGATTACGCAACACAAGAGAAACTTTGTTCGGCAGCGCATTCACTCGCGCATCCGCGAAAAGCTCGCGGGGACCGGGGAGCGGCCGCGCTTGAACGTTTACCGTTCGCTGAACCATATCTACGCGCAGGTCGTCGACGACCTGAAGGGCGAGACGCTGGTTTCGGCTTCGTCGATCAAGATGAAGAGCGGCGGCAACGTGGCGGCGGCGAAAGAGATTGGTAAGGCGGTAGCGGAGAAAGCCATCGCGAAGGGAATCAAGCAGGTGGTCTTCGATCGCGGAGGCTATCTGTATCACGGCCGCGTTAAGGCGCTGGCGGATGCAGCGCGCGAAGCGGGACTGGAATTCTAAAAGCAGCTATTAGCTTTTAGCCGTTAGCTATTAGCTCCATCGTGCGAAGTTGATGGCGTTCCATTCGGCCGGAAGAAGCTAAGAGCTAAAGGCTAACAGCTAAAAGCTCAGAGAAGAGACAAAGGCAATGACGATGTTGACGAAGAAACTCGATGCCAACCAGTACAACCTGAAGGATCAGGTGGTGGCCATCAATCGCGTGACCAAGGTGGTGAAGGGCGGCAAGAACATGTCGTTTGCCGCACTGGTGGTGGTGGGCGACGCCGCCTCAGGCGTGGTGGGCTACGGTTCGGGCAAGGCCAAGGAGGTTCCCCAGGCCATTCGTAAGGGGATCGAGTCGGCCAAGAAGAACCTGGTTCGCGTAAATCTGACCCAGACCACGATTCCGCACCAGGTGCTGGGGCGCTACGGCTCCGGCCAGGTGCTGCTGAAGCCGGCGCCGGAAGGCACGGGCGTGATTGCCGGCGGCGCGGTGCGCGCGGTGATGACATCGGCGGGCGTGCAGAATGTGTTGACCAAGAGCATCGGCTCGCCTAACCCGCACAACGTCATCAAGGCTACCTTCGATGCGCTGGTGCAGTTGCGCGACAAGGCCGAAGTGGCAACGATGCGCGGCAAGACCGTGGAGGAGCTCTAAACCATGGCGGAAACGAAGAAGATTCGCATTCAGTATTACCGCTCGAAGAACTCCACACCGGCCAAGCACAAAGCCGTGGTCAAGGGCCTGGGTTTTACGCGGCTCAATCAGATCGTCGAGCGCGAGGATACGGAGTCAGTGCGGGGGATGGTGAAAGCTGTTCCGCATCTTGTCAGGATTTTGGAGAAGTAGAAAAGAGCTCTTAGCTTTTAGCTCGATCGTGCCGAGTCGGGGCTGCTCCGCACCTGGCACGAATTATCGAGAAGCAGGAAAATCTTGAGAGGGGTGGCGACCGTCCCCTCCCGTACACGTACCGGACAGTGTCGGTGAGCTGGTATGGGCTTGAATCTGGCGTACCTAATCCAGCAACGGGTATCGGCCGCACAGATTTGCAGCGATAGCTGCTAACAACGCGAGTCGGGGCTAAAAGCTAAAAGCTAAAAGTCCCCGGCGCTATAGCGAGGAGAATATGGCGAAGAATCTATCGAATTTGCGCGCGCCGCGGAAGGCCAACACCGGGCGCAAGCGTGTGGGCCGGGGCATGGGGTCCGGCATGGGCAAGACCTCGGCTCGCGGCCATAAGGGCCAGGGTTCGCGCTCCGGCTTCAGCCTGATGCGCGGCTTTGAGGGCGGCCAGATGCCGTTGCACCGGCGGCTGCCGAAGCGCGGTTTTACCAACATCTTCCGCACCGAGTACACGGTCGTGAACCTGGACCGGATTGCCGGGCTTGGCGTGGCTGAGATCGGCCTTGACGACTACCTTAAGCTGGGTTTGGCGTCGAGCAAGAAGGCGCTCATCAAGATTCTGGGCTCAGGCGAGTTGAGCAAAGCCATCACGATTCACGCGCACAAGTTTTCCAAGTCGGCTGCCGAGAAGATCGAGAAGGCTGGCGGCAAAGCTGTGGTGGTGGGCGGCGAAACAGCTCCGGCCGCGGCGTAGAGGCAGGGATCAGGGTTCAGGTTTCAGGGCTC
>Ga0335085_10013132_pt1 | contig 12151 bp, 13 predicted proteins | sample Lox_Sample_45_FD_206712 | JGI IMG/M metagenome (GOLD analysis project Ga0335085, IMG submission 206712) | Soil microbial communities from Loxahatchee National Wildlife Refuge, Florida, United States - Lox_Sample_4.5 | ecosystem: Environmental > Terrestrial > Soil > Wetlands | place: USA...
CCGGCGGCGGCACCTCGATCCAGTCCACCTGCCCGCTGCGCAGCGCGGCCAGCCGCGTGGTCGGCTCCGGCATCGGCAGCAGCACGAGCTTGTCGATCTTGGGCCGGCGCCTGGCGTCCCAGTAGGCTTTGTTGGCCTCCAGCTCGAGCCGCTCGCGGGGCACGAACTTGGTCACCCGGAAGGGCCCGGTGCCGGACGGCTGCTCGGCGAACTTGCGCCAGTCCTTGACCTTCTGCCACTGCGTCGGCGACACGATCAGCATGTAGCAGAGCTGGTACGGTACGAAGCTGGTGGGCTTGTTCGTCTCGAACTCCACCGTGTGATCGTCGATCTTGGTGACGCCGATGATCGAGGCGAGCCGGAAGGAGACCTGGCCGGAGCCGTACGCGTCGAAGTGGGGGGCGTCCTTCTTCTTGATCGACTCGAACGAGAAGACCACCGCGTCCGCGTTGAACGGGCTGCCATCGTGGAAGGTGACGCCCTTGCGCAGCTTGAACACCCACCGGGTCGGCGCGTCCTTGCGCACCTCCCACGACTCGGCGAGCCCCGGAACCAGCGGGGCCAGACGATCGCCGCGGGTGAGGTCCCACGCGATCAGCGGCTCGTAGATCTGATAGCCGACGAACCGGAACCCTTCGAAGCCGTTGTCGGTCTGCCCGCCCGTGTAGGGGATGTCACTGGCGGTCATGCCGATCCGGAGCGTTCCCTGCGCCGAGACCGGGCCGGTCGGCGAGAGCGGCAGCGCGAGGGCGAGGAGCAAGATGACGATCCGTCTCATGAGAGCCTCCTAGGCGACGAGGTGGCAGCGGGCGGTATGCCCGGGGGCCACGGGGTGGAACGACGGCGCGGTGGTCGTGCATACGTCGAGCGCGACCGGGCAGCGCGGCGCGAACGCGCAGCCGGCCGGCAGGGCGACGAGGTTCGGCGGCGCACCCGCGATCGGGACGAGTGCGCGCCCTTTCTGGCCGCGGCGAACGGTGGCCTGCATCAGCCCGGCCGTGTACGGGTGCGCCGGACGGTGGAACAGCTCGCGGATCGGGGCCTGCTCGACGATCCGCCCGGCGTACATCACGGCCGCGTCGTCGGCGATCTCGGCGGCGACCCCGAGGTCGTGGGTGACGAAGATCACGGCCAGATCGAGGCGCTTCTGCAGATCGCGGAGCAGCCAGAGGATCTGGGCCTGGACCGTCACGTCGAGGGCGGTGGTCGGCTCGTCGGCGAGGAGGAGCTCCGGGTCGCACGCGAGCGCGATCGCGATCATCGCGCGCTGGCGCATGCCGCCGGAGATCTCGTGCGGATAGCTGGCCAGGCACCGCTCCGGGGACGGCACCTGCACCAGATCGAGCAGGTCGCGCGCGCGCCGGTGCGCCGCCGCGTGGTCGAGACCGCGATGCTGCGCCAGCGTCTCGGTGATCTGCGCGCCGATCGTGTAGACCGGATCGAGCGCGGTCATCGGCTCCTGGAACACGAGGGAGGCGACGCCCCCGCGGAGCTCCTCGCGCGCGCGCTCGTCGAGCCGGTTCACGTCACGCCCCTTCACGAGCACCTCGCCCTTCACGCGCGCGTGCGCGCCGTGGTGCAACCCGAGGATCGCCCGGAGGGTGACGCTCTTCCCGGAGCCCGACTCGCCCAGGAGCGCGAGCACCTTGCCCGCCTCGAGGGAAAAGGTGACGTCGTTCACGGCGCAGACCGTCCCGTCGCGCGTCTCGAACGACACGCTGAGGTCGCGGACCGTCAGTAGAGCCATGCGGGCCGTCTCCGGGTGCGGGGGATCATAGCGGGATTGCCGATCGAGCGCCACTCGGGAGGGCGAGATCATGCATCCGACGTGCCCGGCCCGGGCGGCCCCGTTTCGCGGCGTTTGGCCGGCTCAGGCGCGATGGCCGCGGCGGCGGCTGCTCACCAAAGCGGCGGTGGCGGCCGCCGCTGCCCAGAAACGAATCCGTTCGATTGCCGGCGGGGTGTATTCGCTGCAAGATGGCCGCTCAGGGAGTGAGGAGGCAAAGGCCGACCAAAAGGGAGGGCTCTGCGATGGAAACCCGTGAGCTGAACGTGAACCAGTCGGGCGTTGACCACATGCACGGCGAGGCCCGGCCCGTCGCCCGGGCGGCGGGGTCGGGAGCCGTCGGGGCAAGGACCGCGGGCGCACTTGCCCTGGGAGCCCTGGCCGCCGGCGCGCTGGCGATCGGCGCTCTCGCCATCGGACGCCTCGCCATCTCCCGGCTGACGATCGGCCGGTCGGCGATCGCTTCGCTGAAAATCGGCGAGCTCGAGGTCGGCACACTGCGCGTGGGCACCTTGCAGGTGCTCGATGCTGGCGACCAGCGGGCTCGATAGGCTATCGATTCCCCTGCAGCGCTTGTTGCACGGCATGCACGAGGTCCAGGTTCGCGAACGGCTTCGCGAGCCGGAGCGTCACGCCAGTGTCCTCCTGGGCCTGTCGCTGGGGCCCGCGCGCCGAATATGCCGTCATCAAGACCACCGGGATCGGAGGGCTGTGCTCGTGTGCGCACCACGCGACGGCCGCCCCATTGATCCCGGGCATGTGCAGATCCGTCACGATCACGTTAGGGGACTCGGCGTGAATGACGTCCATCGCCCCCTTCACTCTGGCACTCATGACGGCAAGAGGCGTACCAATCCGACCACGGGATCGGCTCGGCGGCGGGAACGGTTCAGGCGGGCGGGAAGTGGATGGTGAAGGTCGTGCCCCGGCTTGGCTCCGACTGCGCGTGGACGGTACCGCCGTGCTCGCGGATGATCGTATAGCTCACGGACAGGCCCAGGCCAGATCCGCTCGGCTTCGTCGTGAAGAAGGGCTCCGAGATCCTCGCCAGGATCTCGGGGGACATCCCGTGTCCCGTGTCGGATACCGTCAAACGAATGGTCCGTGGCTGGGTCGGGTCGATCGAGGTTTCGATCTCTACCGTGCCGCCGTCGCGCATGGCATCCCGGGCGTTGAAGAGCAGATTCAACAGGACCTGCTCGAGCGCCGTCGGATCCCCCAGCATCCGCGGGAGGCCGGCGTCGAGTCTCGTCAGCACGTGGATCCCCTCGCGGCCCAGCTGTTTGCCGGCGAGGACGAGTGTATCTTCCACGATCACGCTCAGATCGAGCGGCTGCCAGTCTCTCTGGCGCTTCTGACCGAACGACAGGAGCCCCTGGGCGATACGGCTGAGCCGCTGGGTGTGACGGCGAAGGACCTGCAGATCCGTGACCGCCTCGGCCGCGTGCGGCTGCTCCTCGATCTCGAGGAGCATCAATTCGATGCGGGAGAGGAGGATGCCGATCGGGTTGTTGAGCTCGTGGGCGATGCCGGCCGCGAGGCTGCCCAACGCGGCGAGCTTCTCGACGTGCCGGGCCTGGCGCTCCTGAGCGACCCGTTCGGAGACGTCCGTGACGAGCGCCATCGCCAGCCCACCCGTCTCATCGGGGAGATGCGCCAGACTGATCTCGACGGGGAACTCGGTACCGTCCTTGCGTCGGCCGGTCAGCGTCAGGCCGAGCCCCATCGACCGGGTGCGTGGTCGCGCGAAGTAGTCGGCGAGGTACTGCGCGTGGACGTGGCGCGCACGGTCGGGGATCAACAGCTCCAGGCGACGCCCCGGGAGCTCCTCCCGCTCGTAGCCGAACAGCGCCTCGGCTCGGGGGTTGGCGAGGACGATCCGGCCGGTGCGATCGACCGCCACGATGCCGTCGGTGGCGCATTCGAAGAATGCGCGAAGCGGCTCGACTTGCTTGCGCACGGCCCGGAGCTCGGCAATGAGCTGCTCTCTGGTCTTGTCCTCGTCCCTCACGCCGACCTCTCGGAGCTACTGATCCGGGCGGACTGCTGTGATAGAAGTAGACGCCGACTCGGAATCCAGCGTCTGTTTCCTACGTTACAGGCTCCCGACGAAAGGACGCGAGGGATGCACGAACTGAAGGCCCCGATTCAACTTGCCGAGCTGCGCACGATGGATCGAGTGAAGTGGCTCACGCCCGGAAGGCTGGAGAATCTTCGTCGTCATATGAGAGCGGTTCACGTGAGCAAGGACGAGGTGCTCTACCGGCCGGGGCAGCCCGCCACCCACATCTATTGCGTGCTGCAGGGGAGCGTGAGCCTCTCTCTACCCGCCAGTCCCGGACGATCTCTCCAGCTCGCGCTGGTGGCCCGCGGAGAGTTCTTTGGCGAGACGGCCCTGGTGCGCGGCTGGCGGCGAGTGAGCCAGGCAGTGGCTCTTCAGGATTCCCGGGTGGGGCGGATCGAGGCTCAGGCGCTCGTGACCGACGTGTGTGGCCTGCCCTTGGAGATGTTCAGCGGCTTGACCGAGGCCGTGCTCAAGCCATTGTTCCTCCTGTCGCTGCGGCGAGCCCTGTTTCTGGTGGAGGAGCTCCGCGACCGGGTGGCGCTCGCGCTCTGGGAGTACGCGGGACATCCGGAAGCCCAGCGATCGCGAGGACTGCTGCCCCCGACCCTGACCCACGAGCACATCGCCGAGGTTGTAGGTGCGTCGCGCCCCCGGGTGTCGCTCGCGCTCAAGCGGCTGGAGCGCGAGGGGCTATTCGCTCGTGAAGGGAAACAGATCCGTGTCGACGCGAAGTCCCTGCGTCGCTTCCTGGAGCGGAAGTATGAGTACTTCCTCTGAGCCGCGCGGACGTGCTCTAGCCGATGCGCGGGCGACCGATCAGCGGCCCAGTACCCGCCGCGCCTTGGCCGGGTTGCCTCCCACGGTCAGCACGACGAGAGCGGAGCCGCGGCCCGCCGTCGTGGCGTAGATCGAGCGGACGTTGATCCGCTCCTTGGCCAGCCGGGCCGCGATCCGGGCGAGCGCGCCCGGCTTGTTGCGCAGGCGCAGCGCGAACGCCGGCTCCTCGCTGGCCCGGTACCCGGCCTTGCGGAGCGCCCGCCTGGCCCGGACCGGATCGTTGACCAGCAGCCGGATCTTCCCGCGACCGGACGTCTCGGCGGCGCTGAGCGCCGTGATGTTGACGCCGGCATCGGCCAGCGTGCGGGACAGTGTGGCGATCGTGCCGGGTCGCGACACGAGGCTGAGCGTGATCTGGGTCGTCCTGGGCATGGCAGTTCCTCCTTGTCTACTTGATCAGACCGTAGAACTTCCCGGCGTTCTCGCAGACGATCTTGCGCACCGTCGCGGCCGGCAGGTGGCCGAACTGCTCCTCGATGTACTTCGAGGACTCCGGCCACACCCCATCGCCGTGGGGATAGTCGGAGCCCCACATCAGCGTGTCCTCGCCGATCTCGTGGATCATCTGGGTACCGATGCGATCGAACTGGAACGTCGCCTTGCACTGGCGCCGCCAGTAGTCGCTCGGCTTCATCGTGAGCCCGAGGTCGCGGAAGCGATCCTCCCACTCGAAGTCCATGCGGTCGAGCGCATAGGGCAGCCAGCCGATCCCGCTCTCGCCGAACGAGATCCGGATGTTCGGGTACCGCTCGAGCACCGCGCTGCCGATCACCGCGGCGAGGATGTTGATGAGGTTCATCTGGAAGCCGGAGACGCTCGTGAACATGGCGGCGCGCTTGGTGAGGCCGGTCGCCTTCTCCCGGACGCTGGGCGGCATGGTCGGGAAGGTGTGGAAGTGCAGCGGCAGGCCGACCTCGTTCACCGCCTGCCAGAGCGGCTCCCACGACGGGTGCCACATCGGCTCCATATCCCACGAGCAGGACAGCTCGAGCCCGCGCAGCCCGATCTTGGCCGCCCGATGGAGCTCGCGGACCGCCGCGTCGATGTCACCGTAGGGCAGGCAGGCCAGCCCGACGTGGCGCTCCGGATAGTGGCGGCAGAAGTCCACGAGCCAGTCGTTGTAGATGCGGAACATCTCGGCGGCGGCCTCGTGATCGCGGAGCCGGGTGGCCGCGCCCAGGATGCCGAAGATGATCTCGGCCTGCACGCCGTCGCGCTCCATGTCCTTCACCCGGAGATGCGGATCGGTGGGACGGCGTATTCCTTTCTTGCCGTCTTCGTACAAGCCGGTAGAAGCCATCACGTCGGCGCGGTAATGCAGGCCCGGGACGTACTTCTGCCCCGAAGGCCCCACCCCGCCGACCAGACCGAACGAGGCGCCGTTCCGCGCCGTCCAGCACGGGCCGTCGGGCCCGTCGGTGACGTACGGCATGCGCTCGCGCAGCGCCGCGGACGCGTTGGCCGTGAAGAGGTCGGGCGGCATCCAGGGCATGTCGATGTGGCAATCAGCGGAGATCCGCGCGTAGTCCATGGCGTCCCCCTCTCGGCGGCCATCATAAGCCATCCCGGCCGGGAGCGCTCGGGTGGTGGTACGGTAGCGTGCACATGCTGCAGGACCGCGTGACGATTGTGACCGGCGCCGGCCAGGGAATCGGCCGGGCGATCGCCCTCGAGCTCGCCAAGGCCGGCGCGCACGTGGTGGCCGGCGGGCGCCGGCTCGAGCCGCTCGAGACATTGGCCGGCGAGATCGGCGCCCTCGGGCGCCGCTCCCTGGCCGTCTCGTGCGACGTTCAGGACGTCGCCCAGGTGGATCGGATGGTGACCGAGACGATGCGCGAGTTCGGCCGCGTCGATCTCCTGGTGAACAACGCCGGGTACCGGATCCGCGCGCCGCTCGACCAGCTCCCTCGTCGGGAATGGGACGCGATGGTGGGGACGAACCTCACCGGCGTCTTCCTCTGCTGCCAGGCCGTCGGGCGTGTGATGATCCCGCGGCGCGCCGGCAAGATCATCAACATCACGTCGGTCGCCGGCCGCACCGGCTCACGTGGCATGGCGGCCTACGCGGCGGCCAAGGCGGGCGTCACCGCTCTGACGCAGAGCCTGGGCGCCGAGTGGGCCAAGCACGGGATCACGGTGAACGCGGTCGCGCCGGGACCCACCGAGACCGAGGGCGTGCTCGAGGTCTGGAAGACCGAGGCGATGATCGCGCAGGCCGCCCGCGAGGTGCCCCTGCAGCGCCTGGGCCGCCCGGAGGAAGTCGCCTGGGCGGTGGTCTTCCTCGCCTCAGACCGCGCCAACTTCATCACGGGAGAGACCCTGTACGTGAGCGGGGGTCCCAGGGTCAGTAACCGCGAGGACTGACGGGCACGTTCAACGGTCCCCGTCGTGCCGTCTCTCACCAGCCGTAAGCGAACCACCACTTCAGGCCGGAATCCTGACAGACCGAGCGCCCATGCCGCCAGAGGAGGAGCCGGCCCTTCTCCCCCGACGCGAATTGGATGGTCGCCTCGACCGCCGGAACCGGAAGCGATTCGGCCCAAGGACAGTAGGTCGTGGTGCTTCCCTTCTCCGATCGCAGCATCGTCAGCGCCAGGATCATCGGCCCTTGGGCCGCCCATTCCGACACGGGCCGAGGGCGCCGCCACGCCGCACGGACCGGCCCGCTGACAACGAGGCCAAGGCCGAGGGCCAAGACCAGGTGCGTGGGACTGAGGAGGGCCTCCACGCCGGCCTCGATGCCGAAGAGCGTATGCAGCGCGCATGGTTTCTCAGGAGCGACACAGCGAGGACCGAGGCGGTCGCCGCGTAGCCGGCATAGAAGACGGCGTGCCATGGCGTGAAGAAGGACTGGTCCACTCTCCCGTGCGTGTGGGCCCATCCGTCGAGGAAGACTCCCCCGACGAACGCGGCCGACAGGATCGCCATCGCCCAGTCAAATCCGATGCTGTGCGGCGATCCGCTCGGCGCGCTCGTCGCATTCACGCGCCCGGCCACGGTTGCGCTGGTGTTGACGGACTTCATCGGCCCACGGACCTCATCCCTGCGTCGCCTGCTCCGGCCAGGAGCGAAATCGCCCCCCAGCGAATCGGAGCCGGGCCCGGTCGGATAGGTGGCGAGAGCTTAGTCGCGCGAGCGCGAGCGGTCAAGTTCGTCGTGTAGCGCGGATCGCAGCTTCCTCGGGACGCGCACCTCCGGAATGCGCTAGAGTGCGCTGAGGACGGACACAACCAGCGCCTCTTTGGAGACGACACATGGCGAACGCGAGCGTGGGCACGGGACTTCAGCTTCGTTCAACGGTGAAGAAGGACGGCACCCTCGAGCTATCGCTCGCCAGCGTTGCCACCCCTGAGCCAAAACCGGAGGAGGTGATCGTCCGCATCGACGCCTCGCCCATCAACCCCTCCGACCAGGGGTTGCTCTTCGGCGGAGCCGATCTGACCACGGCCAAGGCATCGGGCACCGCGGACAAGCCCGTGGTGACCGCGAGCATCCCACCCGCGGTCATGAAAGCGATGGCCGGGCGTCTGGATCAATCCCTGCCCGTCGGCAACGAAGGGGCCGGGGTGGTCGTCCAGGCGGGGGCGTCTCCGGCCGCGCAGGCGCTGCTGGGCAAGACCGTGGCCATCCTCGGTGGCGCCATGTACTCGCAGTACCGCTGCATCAAGGCGGTGCAATGCCTCGTGTTGCCCCCGGGGACCACCGCGGCCGAGGGCGCCTCCTGCTTCGTCAACCCGCTCACCGCGCTCGGCATGGTCGCGACCATGCGCGCGGAAGGCCACAAGGCGCTCGTCCACACGGCGGCCGCCTCCAATCTCGGGCAGATGCTCAACCGGATCTGCATCAAGGACAGCGTCGGCCTCGTGAACATCGTGCGCAAGAAAGAGCACGTGGACGCCCTGAAGAAGATCGGCGCCACCTACGTGTGCAACTCGAGTGCGCCCACCTTCATGGACGACCTGACCGAGGCGCTCGTCGCCACCGGGGCCACGGTGGCCTTCGATGCCATCGGCGGCGGCACGCTGGCGGGGCAGATCCTCACCGCCATGGAGGCCGCGCTGAACCGGACGGCCAAGGAATACAGCCGATACGGGTCCACCACACACAAGCAGGTCTACATCTACGGGGGTCTCGACCGGGGACCCACCCAGTTCAACCGCACCTTCGGCATGGCCTGGGGCATCGGCGGGTGGCTGCTCACCCCATTCCTACAAAAGATCGGATTCGAGGCCGCCCAGAAGCTGCGGGAGCGGGTCGCGACCGAGATCAAGACCACGTTCGCGAGCACGTACACGAAGGAGGTCTCCCTCGCCGGGGCCCTGCGCCTCGATGAGATCGCGGTCTACGGCAAGCAGGCCACGGGTGAGAAGTACCTGATCAACCCGAACAAGGAGCTTCGCTGAGCCGCGATCCCGGCCTGCTCCAAGCGCGCGAGCACTCTCCCTGACGAGCTTCCCTCGGTGCGCTTCTTCGTCTCGCTACTCGTGGACGGGGTCCTGGCCGGCGCCGTCTATGCGCTGGTGGCTCTCGCGTTCGTCGTCGTCTACAAGGCGTCGCGCATGGTCAACTTCGCTCTGGGTGAATGGGCGATGCTCGGCACGCGACTCGCGGCCACCGGGCTCTACGCCGTCGGACTCGAGTTACCCGGATCCATCGGCCTGGCGTGCGCCGCCACCGTCGTCATGGCCATTGCCTTCAACCGACTGGTCCTGCGCCACCTGGTCGGACGGTCCCTCGTGTCCGTCATCATGGTCACCCTCGGCCTCGGAGCGGTGTTGCGCGGAGCGACCACCCTGGTATTCGGCGGCATCCCCAGCGTGGTTCCGCTCCCCATCCCGCCGGAGCCGGTCGTCGTGTACGGCGTGCTGGTCTCGACCGAAAGGCTCGTGGCTGCGGTCATCGCGGCGCTCGGCGTTGCCGCCCTGAGCTGGTTCTTCCGGAGAACCCGGACCGGCCTGGCGCTGCAGGCCATCGCCGACGATCAGCAGGTGGCGATGGCGATGGGCATCGACATCCACCGCCACTTCTCGATCACATGGGCCCTCGTGGGCGCACTCTCGGTCGTTGCCGGCACGCTGTGGGCATTCGCGTTCGGCGGCGTATTCGGCGTGGTGCTGATTGGCCTCAAGGTGTTCCCGATCGTGATCATCGGCGGTCTCGACAGCATCGCCGGCGCCCTCGTCGGGGCGGTGGTGATCGGCGTGCTGGAGAGTCTCGCGGTGGGCTATCTGGATCCCATCGCGGGCGCCGGCTTCAGCGGAATCTCCTCCTACCTCGTGCTCCTCGCCATGCTGCTCGTGCGCCCGTACGGGATGTTCGGCCGTCCGGACATCCCGCGGGTATGAGGAAAGTCCTCTCGATGGCGGACCGTCTCAGGGAAAGTTCCGCGCTTTCGCCAGGTCGAAGGCGTCATCCACGTCCAGCCAGCTCCCGAGCACGTACCGCACCCCGATCTGGTGCCCGGCGCCGACCAGGCGCGCGAACACATCGAGCAGGCTAGCAGTCGGGAGGCTGCCGTCCGCGCGCATCGCCTCCAGTTCGGCGCGCAGGAGCTCCGACCCACGAGCCGAGAGGTTGACCAGGCCGATCCACTCCCCGTGGACTTCCTCGGCCCGCAGATCGTTGCCGATCCGCCGGAGCCAGACCGGCGCCTCCTCCTCGAGATAGTTGCCGGTATACGGCCGCGAGCAACCGACGAGGTCGGTGACCCGCTCGGGCTCATCGGCGCGCGACCGGCCCAGCGCGTCCACCGCGATGGCGATGTCGGCTTGAGTCTCGAGCAGGCTCTCCAGAATGTGCCGCCGAAACAGGATGTCGCCGTAGCTGACCACGCATTCGCCCTCGATCCGGTCGAGAGCACAGGCCAGCGAGGCGGCCTCACCATTCGTTTCGTAGGCGTCATTGTCCACCGTGGCGATCGACGACAGGTTGATCGCCTCCTTCTTGTAGCCGCGAACCACTGTCACGTTCCGGATGCCGCACTCGTTGAGCGTCGAGACCAGGCGCCGGAGGAGGGGCTGTCCGCGCACGTCGATCATGCACTTCGGTCGATCGGCGGTGAGGGCGCCCAGCGCGGCCCCGCGGGACGCCGCGATGACCACCGCCCGCACCGGCTCCGACGCCGGACCCAGGTACCGTCGCTCCGCCTCTTCCAGCTCGGCGTTCACGGTCAGATCGAATACCTCCCGAACACTGGCGACCGCCCCCTCGATCGGGACCAGGCTCTCGGCTACCCGGATGCGCCGGCTCACATCCCGCATCGCGGTGATCGCCGCCCGCAGGTTGTGGTTGGCCCAGATGACCAGGGAGATACCGACCCGGCGGTACGCGTCCGTGGGGGTCGCATAGTACATGGTGGGCACGATCACCACCGGGCACCGGTTACCCCACTCGGTAGCGAACGCCAGGATCTCGTCGGCAACCTTTCGCTTCGAGTGGATCAGAATCGCATCGGCGCCGGCCGCGTGGTACGCCTCGGCCCGCCGAAGCGCTTCGTCCAGCCCCCAGCCCGAGATCAGGGCTTCGACGCGCGCCACGATCGACAATTCGGCGTCGGTGTCCTTGCCCGCCTTGATCTTGCCGCAGAACTCGTCGATGTCGGCCAGCGGTTGGGCCTCGCCGAGGAACGAGTTGGTCTTCGGGAACAGCTTGTCCTCGATGCACACCCCGGCTAGCCCGCGCTGGGCGAGCTTGCGCACTAGGCGGCGCACGTTGTTGAAGTTGCCGTAACCGGTATCGCCGTCTACGAGGATGGGAATCGACGTGGCATCCGCCATGAACTCCAGTACTTCCAGCACCTGGGTCCACGAGGCCTCGTTACTGTCCCGGACCCCGAGGGCGGCCGAGGTGGTCAGCCCCGACGCCCAGATACCCTGGAAGCCGGCCTCCTCCACGATCTTGGCGGAGAGGCCATTGTGCGCTTCCATGATGAAGCTCAGCTCCGGTGATTGCAGGAGAGCCCGCAGCTTGGCCGCCCGGGACGGTACCTGTGCCGAGATCTCCATTGCCTCTTTCCTGGCCATTTCGCCGGCGACCCTCCTATCGGATCATTTTTTGCAGCATACACGAGGTTGGCCCGCGGACCGCGATGTCCTCGTATCGTGAGCCCGAAGGGGCGGCCGCACGAGGGCAGCCGCCCCTTCGGGCCCAGAACCAAGCGTGCCGGCGAATGCGCTAGGGCCGGTCGAACAGCTTGAGCGCGAGGGCTCCGTGCGTCACCGCCGCACCCGCTCTCAGGGCGGCCGCCAGGAACGCCGCTTCCGTGACCTCCTCCCGGGTCGCTCCCGCCTTCTTCGCGTTGCGGGTGTGCACGTCGAGGCAGTACGGGCACTGGGTTGTGCAGGCCACCGCGAGAGCGATCAGCTCGCGATACTTGCGCGGAATCTTGCCATCGTCGCGCCCCACGATGCTGTCGAGCTCGACGAAGCCCTTGAACTCCGCGGGCGCGAGCTTCTTGAACTCGC
>Ga0335085_10013133_pt1 | contig 12151 bp, 11 predicted proteins | sample Lox_Sample_45_FD_206712 | JGI IMG/M metagenome (GOLD analysis project Ga0335085, IMG submission 206712) | Soil microbial communities from Loxahatchee National Wildlife Refuge, Florida, United States - Lox_Sample_4.5 | ecosystem: Environmental > Terrestrial > Soil > Wetlands | place: USA...
TGAACGCCTTCTCCTTCTCCCGCAACGCGGTGCGGGCAGCCAGCCACTCGTCATGGGATGCAATCGGATGTTGCGGCATGCCGCGATAATAGCCGACTGTCGATCCGGTCCGTGCCCGTTCGACAAGGATTTGAGAGGGAGACACCGACGTGAAATTCATGATGATCGTGAAGGCGGACAGGCGCACCGAAGCGGGCGTCATGCCGACTCGAAAAGACCTCGAAACGATGGGCAGGTACAACCAGGAGTTGATCAAGGCCGGCGCCCTCGTCGACGCGGCCGGATTGAAGCCGACGTCGAAGGGTGCGCGCGTCACCTGTCAGAACGGCAAAGTGCTGGTCACCGACGGGCCGTTCGTCGAGACCAAAGAGCTGATCGCCGGCTACTGGATCATCGACGTCGCCTCGCGCGAGGAGGCCATCGCCTGGGCCCGGAAGATTCCGTTCGAGCAGATTCCCGGTGACGGCCGGGTTCCGGAAGTCGAGGTCCGGCCGTTCTTCGAAGAGTCCGATTTTCAGTAAGGCGACAGGACGCTTCGGGGTTTCGGAGAACCTCGCGGTTGCGTTCGGCCAAGCCGAGATGATGTGATCGGTCGCGGTGCCGCCGGCCGATCCCATCCTCGACGCGGTCAACGACGCATATCGCTCGGAATCGCGGCGCGTCCTCGCGACGCTGATCCGCCTGCTGGGCGACTTCGACGCGGCTGAAGACGCGATGAGCGACGCGTTTCGCGCGGCCCTCGAGCAATGGCCGCGCGAGGGCGTGCCGGTCAACCCGCGCGCCTGGCTCGTCTCGACCGGCCGCTTCAAGGCGATCGACGCCTTGCGGCGGCAGAAGCGATTCGCCCAGCTCGACGAGACGAGCGCCGCAGAAACGATCGGCGCCGTCGACGAAACGGCATGGGCGGACGCCGAGAGCGTGGAAGACGATCGCTTGCGGCTGATCTTCACCTGCTGCCATCCGGCGCTCGCGCCGGACGCACAGGTGGCGCTTACGCTGCGTGAGGTCTGCGGCCTGGCGACTGAAGAAATCGCGCGAGCGTTTCTGACGCCGGCTCCGACACTGGCGCAACGGATCGTTCGAGCGAAATCGAAAATCCGGGTGGCGAAGATTCCGTACGAAGTGCCGGCGCGCGCGGACCTTTCCGATCGCCTTGGCGCCGTCCTGCGCGTTGTCTATCTCGTGTTCAACGAGGGCTACGCGGCATCGGCGGGCGCATCGGTGACGCGGCACGACCTGTCGTCGGAAGCGATTCGACTCGGCCGGGTGATCGTCGAGTTATTGCCGGAGCCGGATGCGATCGGGCTGCTGGCGCTGATGCTGCTCCACGAGTCGCGGCGCGCGACGCGGACGTCGGCGTCCGGCGACCTCGTGTTGCTCGAGGATCAGGATCGCACGCAATGGGATCGCGCGCTCATCTCGGAGGGTGTGACGCTGATCGAGCAGGCGCTGGCGACGCGGCGCTTCGGGCCGTACACCGTTCAGGCGGCCATCGCTGCGGTGCACGCCGAGTCGCCGAGCGCGGACGCGACGGACTGGAGCGAAATCGTCGGCCTCTACGACGCGCTGCGCGAGATGGACTCGTCGCCTGTCATCGAGCTGAATCGCGCGGTGGCCGTCGCGATGCGCGACGGTCCGGCCGAGGGACTCGCGATCGTCGACGCGATCGTGACGCGCGGCGAGCTCGCCGACTATCGACTGACGCATGCGGCGCGAGCGGACCTGCTTCGTCGTCTCGGACGCCGGGACGAGGCGCGCGCCGCCTACGAGCGCGCGCTCGCCTTGACCCGGCAGGAGCCGGAACGCCGCTTTCTGCAGCGGCGGCTAGGAGAGCTATGAAGTATCTGTGCCTCGTGTATCTCGAAGCGGCGAAGATGCGGGCTGTGCCCGACACCGAGTGTCGTGCGTGCGCCGAAGGCTTCCGCAGCCGCGGCGTGATGGTCGCTGCAGAAGCGCTGCAGCCGGTCGAAACCGCGACGACCGTCCGCATCCGCAACGGTCAGCTGTCGGTCACCGACGGGCCGTTCGCGGAGACGAAAGAACAGCTCGCCGGCTTCTATCTGCTCGAAGCGCGCGATTTGAACGAGGCCATCCAGGCCGCGGCGAAGATTCCGCCGGCGCGCGAAGGCAGCATCGAGGTCCGTCCGGTCCGCGATCTCGACGTGTAAGCGATGGCGATCGCGCACACGCGCGAGTATCATCGGCTGGCATGACGGCGACCGGCAACTACGCGATCCACGGCGGCGTCTCGGGTCGTGAGCGGCTGCGGGTACTCGGGCGCGTGATGGCGGCGCCGACCGCCGCGCTGCTCGACCGCGTCGGCGTCCACGACGGCCACGCATGCATCGACGTCGGATGCGGCGGCGGCGATGCGTCGCTCGAGCTCGCCTGGCGCGCGTCGCCGAGCGGATCCGTCGTCGGTCTCGACCTCGATGGCGTGAAGCTGCAAATCGCGCGGGAAGAGGCGGCGCGCCGCGGCGTGAAGAACCTCGAGTTCCGTCATGCCGATTTCCGCGAGTTCGCGGCCGACGCCGCCTACGACGTCGTCTACGCCCGGTTCCTGCTGACGCATCTGAGCGATCCCGCCGCCGCGGTGCAATCGTTCTTTCGATGCCTGCGGCCTGGCGGCATGGTGGCTGTCGAGGACATCGATTTCAGCGGCATGTTCACGCATCCTCCGTCGCCGGCGACGCAGCGGTACATCGAGCTGTACTGCGCGACGGTCAGGAATCGAGGCGCGGATCCGAATATCGGTCCGCGACTTCCCTCGCTGCTGATCGACGCCGGCTTCGACGAGGTCGGCGTGGCCGTGGTGCAGCCGGTCGGGCTGACGGGCGAGGCGAAGCTGCTGAATCCGCTCACGATGCAGGGCATCACCGATGCCGTGCTTGCCGACGGACTGGCGTCGCAAGCAGAAATCGATCAGCTCGTCGCGGATCTATTCGCCTTTGCAGAGAATCCGTACACGCTCGCAGGACTTCCGCGCGTCGTTCAGGCGTGGGGGCGGCGGCCCGCCTCAGCGCCCAGCACCTAAAGCGCCGGCGTGCACGACATCGCGTCCCGGCGCCTGAATCTCCTGCTCGCGATCGCGCTCCTCGCGTTCCTGGTCCGCGGCGTCTGTCTCTGGCAGATATCGCATGCGCCGTTTTTCGTCCTGCGGATTGGCGACGCCGACCTGTATCACCAGTGGGCGCTCGCAATCGCGCACGGCGACTGGCGCGGCGGCGGCGTGTTCTTTCAAGCGCCGCTCTACCCGTACGTCCTCGCGCTCATCTACCGGATCGTCGGCGACGGCGTCGGGATCGTGCGGTTCGTTCACGTCCTGATATCCACCGCGTCGTGCGTGCTGCTCGGCGCAGCCGGCATCGCGCTTTTCGGAGACCTGGGCGCGATCGCCGGCGCGCTGCTCGCCGTCTATGCCCCGGCAATCTTTCTCGATCTGCTGCTCGACAAGACGGTCCTCGCAACATTCGCCATGACCGCGCTGCTGCTGTTGATCGCGATGCGTGAATTCCGCGGTCGCGCGTGGCTGGCCGGCGCGACGCTCGGACTTCTGACGCTGACGCGCGACAACGCAATGCTGCTCACCCTGCCGGTATCGGCATGGCTGCTGATCGGCAGTGACTGGACACGGCGGCGCCGGTGGCGTGCCGCGGTCGCCTGTCTCGGCGGCCTCGCGATCGTCCTGCTGCCCGTCGCCATGCGCAATGTGGTCGTGGGCGGCGAATTCGTCCTGACTACGTCGTTCGGTCCGAACCTGTATATCGGCAACCACGAGGGCGCACGTGGACGGTACGAGCCGCTTGTGCCGGGTCACAGCAACGCCGCCTACGAACAGGACGATGCGATCGTGCTGGCCCAGCGCGCGGAAGGACGAACGCTGACGCCGGTCGAGATGTCGGCGTTCTGGGCGCGCCGGGCAGTGACGTTCATGTGGACGCATCCGGCGGAAACGGGCCGTCAATTGCTGCGCAAGGCGGGCTTGACGTTCAACGCCATCGAGCTCGCCGACACGGAATCGCAGGCCGTCTACGCCGAGTGGTCGCCGCTGCTCCAGGCGCTCGCACCGTTCAATTTCGGCGTGATCGTCTGTCTCGCCGTCTTCGGCGCATGCCTGATGGCGCACGAGTGGCGCCGGGTCTGGATTCTCTACGCGATCGTGATCACCTACGCGGTCACGCTCGTGGTCTTCTTCGTGTTCGCGCGTTTCCGGCTGCTGCTCGTGCCGGCCCTGCTGCTGCTGATCGCGGGCGGGACAGCGGCGTGGCGTCAGGCGTGGGCGCGACCGATGCGACGGTGGGCGTTCGCGGCGCTCGTTCCGGCAGCCGTGATCGCCTATCTGCCGCTCGAGAACCCTCAAGCGGATCGGCTGCTCACGTACGTCAACATCGCGAACGCGTTCAGCCAGAATCGCGCGACGTGGGGCGAGGCGGCGGCCTTTTATGACGAAGCGCTGTCGATGTCGCCGCGTTCACCGGCCGCGCAGTACGGCGTCGGCCGCCTGCTTGCGCAGATGAACCGGCCTGGCGATGCGATTCGGCACTACCAGATCGCACTCGACAGCTGGCCGGACAACGAAAGCATTCGCACCGATCTCGGGCTGGCCCAGGAGGCTCTCGCCGGCGCCGGCACCGTTCAGCGCTAGACCATATCAGAGCAGTTTTCGATTCGATATAGATGTAGTGTCCGGTGTGGAGCCGGACTTCCGGCCGAGATCGGCGAGGTCCGCTTAAAGGCGGACACTGCGTACATCTGGAAAGCCGTCTAGCGCTCGCTCCTCTCTCGAAAGCGCGCGCCGCGCAGCACGTCTGTCATCGAGTAGTTGGCCTCGTGGCAGGCGTATTCGAACATGCGCTCGTCGGTCCGCGTCAGCCGGCTCTCGCCGGTCCATGGGCGCGTAAACGCCGGATCGTCGATGGTGAAGCGATACGTGAGCGTGTCCGGAGCGCTCAGGGTGAAACGCTCGACGACATGCAGCGCGCTGCTCGATCCGCGGAACGGCGTCTTGTCGGTGAAGTTCGTCGTATCGACGACGAGCGTGTCGCCGTCCCAGCGGCCGATTGAATCACCCTTCCACTGTCGGATGGCCGCCGGCAGGTGCGGACGCCCGTCGAGCGCGACGATGCGCGCGTCGTGAATCATTTCGCTGACGATCAGCACGCTGCGGTCGGTCTGCACGACCTGCACGAGGTTGTTGTAGAAGACCGGCAGCATCGGCGGCACCGACGAGTTGCCGACGACAAGGCAGCGATCGGCGCTGCGTAGATCTTCCGGATTCTCAGCGAAATGCTGGGTCAGGTGGGTCGTGCGCTCGGTCGCCTTCGCCTGCGCGTCCGGCGTCAGTGCCGGCACACGTCCATCGGCCGGATCGACGACGAGCGACGTCCGTCCGCCCGGCAGGAGATGGCCCGGATCGTACGTGTCGAGATCGCCGGCGGCATCCAGCTCGAAGTCCTTGTCGAGACTGATCGCCAGCGTGCGGTCGAGTTGGTAGCGCTTCTCGTACTCGCGCGCTTCCCGCTCCGTCGCGAATTCGCGGCCCGCGAACTCCGCGGGACGCTCGAGCGGCGTCGCGGTGTCGTTCAGCCACATGCCTTGAAAATCTGGATGGCGCTGCTGTCCGGCCGCCGAGATCGCGGCGGCAACGACGCCGGCAGCGGCGAGCACGAACGAACGGCTCCGCGGGCGAGTCACTCCGCCTCAGATTACACCTTGACGCCGAACGTGCCATCCACGATTTCGAGAAAGGTGCGTTCCTCGCGAAGGATCAGACGCCTGGTCTGCGCCATGTCGAAGTTCGCGCGCGCTTCGGCGTCGGTGCGCAGCTTCGCTCGATATTTCTCGTACGACGACAGGCTGTCGAACGCGATCAGCCCCCACGCGACGTCGTTCGTGCCCTCGTCCGGCAGGAAGTAGCCGACCAGTTCGCCGCCGCACCGCGGGATGATGCGACCCCAGTTCTGCGCGTACGTCTTGAACGCATCGCGCTGGAACGGATCGATCTGATAGCGGATGAAACAGGCGATCTTCATAGGAGGTCTCCTGCGTTGGAAGTCGAGCGACCACAGTCCGGGTAGCGCCGCCAGCGAGGCGAGCGCCGTTCGCCGGCTTATCGCGAGCGCGTGCTGGTCCATGTCTCACACGATAGCGGCTGGCGCGCGGCAACGATTCGTTTATCATCAAAGCGTGAATGCACCGGTGGGAGACGCGGCGGTCGCCGACATCGCGGCGGCGATCGGCGATACCTCGCGCGCACGAATGCTCTATTGCCTCGCGGACGGCCGCGCTCGCACGAGCACTGAACTCGCGCTCGTCGCCGGCGTCACGCCGTCGACGGCGAGCGTGCACCTGCAGCGCCTGAAGGAGCGGCGGCTCGTCAAGCTGCTCGCACAGGGAAAGCATCGCTATTACAGCCTGGACGGCCCGCACGTCGCGGACGTCCTCGAGTCGCTCAGCGTTCTGGCGGGCGGCTCGCGGTCCGCGTTCGTGCCGACGACGCCGATTCGGCTGCGCACGGCGCGCACCTGTTACGACCACATCGCCGGCGCTCTCGGCGTCGCAATCCACGACCGACTGCGATCGCTCGGATGGCTGTCGATGGCAGCGCGCGACGACGAGTACGAGCTGTCGCGAAGCGGCGAACGCGGATTCGAGTCGCTCGGCATCGACGTGGACGCCGTGCGTGCGCTGCGCCGCCGTTTCGCGTTCGCCTGCGTCGACTGGAGCGAACGGCGGCCGCACGTCGGCGGTGCGCTTGGCGCTGCCCTGCTGACGCTGGCTCTCCGCAAGCGGTGGGTCAGCCAGGATCTCGACAGCCGCGCGCTGTCGACTACCGCGGCGGGCCGCCGCGACCTGTCAGTGCGGCTCGGTGTGCAGTTGTAGCCGTGGGCGCGTTAGACTTCATCCTGCTTTGACGCTCATTACCCCGATCATCCAGCGCTGGATCGATGAAGGCCGCCGCGACCCGGACGCGCTGTGGGCGCGCGCCGCGGACGAACTGCCGTGGTTCCGCAAGTGGGATCGTGTCTTCGACTGGGACCCGCCGACGTTCCGCTGGTTCGTGGGCGCACAGACGAATCTCGGCTACAACGCCGTTGACCGGCACGTACTCGAGGGCAACGGCGGCCGCGCGGCGCTGGTGTGCCTCAACGAGCGCGAAGACCGCGTGGTGCTGACCTACGCACAGTTGCTGCATCGGGTGAAGCGCATCTCCGCAGCTCTGCGCGGGATCGGGCTCCGCAAAGGCGATCGAATCACGATCTACATGCCGCCGTGCGCCGAATCGATCGCGCTGATGCTGGCCACCGTCCGCATCGGCGCTTTGCACTCGATTGTGTTCGCCGGCTTCGGTGCGCAGGCGCTCGGCGATCGCATCGCGGCGAGCGGATCGCGGGTCGTGTTCGCGACCGACGTCATCTATCGCAAGGGACAGGACGTGCCCCTCTTGCCGATCGTCGACGAAGCGGTACAAATCGCCGGCGATGTCGTCGAGCGCGTGGTGGTCCTCGCGCGCAATGGTCCGGCGAACGGTGGTCCGGCTGAAGCCGGACCCTACGTACCGTGGGACGAGTTTCTGCGCGGCGGCGACGGGCACGATTCGAGTCACGTCGCCATGGAGTCGAACGAGCCCGCGTTCATCCTGGCCACCTCCGGCACGACGGCGAAACCGAAGCTGGCCATCCACACGCACGGCGGCTACCAGGTGCATGTGGTGACCATGGGCAAGTGGTGCTTCGGCCTGAGACCGACGGACGTGTGGTGGGCGACGTCGGACATCGGATGGATCGTCGGCCACAGCTATATGGTGTACGCGCCGCTGCTCGTCGGCTGCACGACGATCGCCTTCGAGGGCGCGCTCGATTACCCGAAGCCGGATGCGACGTGGCGCACGGCGGTCGAGGAATTCGGCGTCACCGGCATCTTCACCTCTCCGACCGCGGTCCGGATGCTCATGCGGTACGGGAACGAGCCGCTGCTCTCCATCGATCACTCGCGCCTCGAGCGCATCGTCTGTGCGGGCGAAGTTCTCAACGCGCCCGCGTGGCACTGGCTGCAGAACACGATACTCGGCGGACGCGTGCCGGTGATCGATCACATGTGGCAGACGGAGACGAGCGGCCCGGTGTTCGGCAATCCGTACGGGCTCGGCATGCTGCCGATCAAAGCGGGATCGGCGGCCATTCCGCTGCCCGGAATCGATTCAGCGGTCGTGTCGCTCGACGGCACGCCGTGCGCGACGGGCGACAAGGGGATCATGGTTCTCAAGCGGCCGTTCCCTGGTTTGACGGCCGGTCTGTGGGGCGAGCCGGAACGCTACGGGCGCGATTACTGGCAGCGGATTCCCGGCGTCTATTACAGCGGCGACTCCGCGCACGTCGACGAAGACGGCTACGTCTGGTTCAGCGGGCGCGCGGACGAGATCATCAAGATCGCCGGGCATCGCATCGGCACGATCGAAGTCGAGAGCGCGTGCCTGAAACATCCCGCCGTCGCCGAATGCGCCGTCGTCGGGCGACCGGATGACGTGCGCGGCGAAGTGATTTCTGCGTTCGTGCTGCTGAAACATGGTCATACGCCGTCGGCGGACCTGCGAAAGGCGGTGATCGAAACCATTCGTCACGAGCTCGGGCCGGTCGCCGTGATCGGCGAGCTGAACTTCGTCGGAATGCTGCCGAAGACCCGGAGCGGCAAGTTGATGCGGCGCGTGCTGAAAGCCGTGATTCTCGATCGCGATCCTGGCGACATCACGACGATCGAGGACGAAGGCTCGGTGGACGAGGCCCGCGAAGCCTGGACGGAAATGAAGTCTGAAGTGAGAAGTCTGAAGTGAGAAGTCAGAAGTCAGAAGTCAGAAGTCTGAGATATGTTCAACGCGTTCAAAGTCTTCGAAGAGAACGGAAAAATCTCGGGTCGGATCGTGCAGCTCTCGCTCGACGAGTTGAGCGAGGGCGCGGTCGTCATCAAGACGGCGTTTTCGAGCGTCAATTACAAGGACGCGCTGGCGGCGACCGGCACGGGCAAAATCATGCGGCGGTTTCCGCTCGTCGGCGGCATCGACGTGGCCGGCGCTGTCGAGTCGAGCGCTGATGCGCGGTTCAAATCCGGCGATGCCGTGCTCGTCACCGGTTACGACCTCGGCGTCGCCCATGACGGCGGCTACTCCGGGTACGTGCGAGTGCCTGCGGAATGGGTCGTGCCGATTCCGAATGGTTTGTCGCCGTTCGACGCGATGGCGATCGGCACCGCGGGATTCACTGCCGCGCTGTCGGTCGTCGAGATGGAGCGGAACGGTCTCGCGCCCGCCAACGGACCGGTCATCGTCACCGGCGCGACCGGCGGCGTCGGCAGCATCGCTGTGCAGTGTCTTGCTGCGCGCGGCTACGACGTGACGGCGCTGACGGGCAAGCCGCAGGAAGAAACGTATCTGCGCTCGATCGGCGCCAAGCAGATCATGGCGCGCGACGGCGTTCAGATGGGCACACGGCCGCTCGAAAAAGCGCTGTGGGCGGGCGCGGTGGATCCGGTCGGCGGCGCGACGCTCGCGTGGCTGACGCGGACGATGATGCCGAACGGCTGCATAGCCAGCTCGGGCCTGACGGGCGGCACCGACTTGAACACGACGGTGATGCCGTTCATCCTGCGTGGGGTGAAGCTGCTCGGCATCGACTCCGTCATGTGTCCGATGCCGACGCGGCTCGAGGTGTGGCGGCGGCTCGCCGGCGATCTGAAACCAGCCAGACTGATCGAGTCGGCGCGGAAGATTTCGTTCGACGGCCTGCCCGCGGCGTTCGATGCGCTGCTGAAAGGACAGGCGCGAGGCCGGTTCGTAGTGCAGATGTAAGGAGGGCGTGACAATGCGACGCACGATCCTGGTTCTCTCGGCGCTGACGCTCTTATCGGCCACGGTCGGCCCGATCGGTCGCGCACAAGCGCCTGCTGCGCCGGCCGCGGGACAAACCGCGCCCCCGGCGGCCCGCGGTCGAGGCGCGCCGCCGACGCCGGTCTTCACGCTCGGCGACAACTTCCTCACCTGGCGCCTGCTGCCGGACGAACACGCCTACGCGGCGATCGACGGCGCTCATCTGCTGCAGTACGTCGGCGACCTCAGCGCGATCTCGCGCCGCTATCGCGACGCGGGTCATTCGCAGTTCTGGGGCCGCATCATCGGCAGCGCCGCGGATCAGGACAGCGCGCAGTGGCTGATGGCGAAGATGAAGGCGATCGGGCTCACCGACGTGCACGAGGATCCGATCGATCTCGCGCCGCAGTGGTTCCCGCAGTCGTGGGAGCTGACCGCGACCGGCGGCGGCAAAACGCTGCGCCTTGAAACAGCGCAGCCGGCCTACACGACACCCGGCACGAGCGACGCCGGCGTCGACCTCGAAGTCGTCTACGCCGGACTCGGCAGCGAAGCGGACCTGATCGGCCGCGATCTGCGCGGCAAGGCCGTGCTGATCTTCAGCAACCCGATGCCCGGATCGTGGCGGCACACGTCGACACAGGAAGGGATCACGAACGACGATGGCACGCGGACGACGTGGCTGCAGCTTGCGGAGAAGCGCGGTGCGGCAGCGATCATCTGCTCGATCCAGCTGCCCGGCAACATCCGAACACAGCTCTATCCGACCGGAACACGGATTCCGACGTTCTCGATGGGCATGAGAGACGGGGCGGATCTGCGCGACATGATCGCGCACGCGCCGGCGGGACAGCCGGTGCGCCTGAAGCTGCGGATGGACGTCAAACAGGTTCCCGGACTCAAGAGCGGCACCGTGTGGGGCACCCTGAAAGGTACGACCGACGAGAACATCTACGTCGAAGCGCATCGCGATGGCTGGTTCGAAGCGGCGACCGACAACGCGTCCGGCGTGGCGACGCTGCTCGGCGTGGCCGAGTACTTCGCGAAGATTCCGCAGTCGGCCCGGCGCCGCACGATTATCTTCGTTGGCACATCAGGCCATCACAACAGCGGCCCGAACAGCGCCGCGTGGCTGGCCGAACATCACGACGAGCTGTTCAAGAAGACGGCGCTGCTGATCAACGCGGAACACACCGCTGCCGCGCAACCGGAGCTGCTCGGCGAGGCCATTCGCCTCGTGAACACCGAAGCCGGCTTCCTCTGGTACGGCGGCGGCAATCAGCGGCCAAAACTGCAGACGGCGGCAATCAAGGCGTTCGAGCAGTTCGGGGTGCCGATCTACGCCGAGCCGGAAAACAGCGTGCCGGGCGGCGAAGCGAGCCGGCTCGCCCAATTCGTGCCGGCCGTCCAGGCGTCGAACTACAACATGTACTTCCACTCCGACGTCGAAACGCCGGCGACGGTCCCTGCGCCAGGACTCGCGGCGACCACGCGCGCGTACGTGAAGATCATCGAGGAAGTGAACAAGCTGGATCTGAAGGACGTCCAGCTGCCGCCCGCGACGCCGACACCGACCCGTCAGCAATAGCACGATGCCGACGATGCGTGCGGCGAAGTCGCCACACGCATCGCGGCCTCACCGTTTCGCTCCAAAATCCGCGCAACTGAGTGTGCAACGCCCCGTCGACATTCGACTGCCAGTGCGTATGATCCGGCCTCGTCGACTGGCAGATTGCGTCTCCCCAATTCCAGAAAGGACCTGAGATATGGCGCCTTGCAGAGTTGTGGCCGTGACGACCCTGGCTATCGTAGCGTCGATGATCGGTGGCTCGTCGCCGAGCCACCACCCGCGCAAACACTCGATTGCGGCACCGTGGCTCGTTCGTGGCCCGAACGCGGTGCTGTCCACCGTCGCCGGCCCAGGCTACAGCGTGTTCACTTGCCAGGTGGTCGGTTTCTCGGGCGCCACGTGTTACGACCCGTATCAGATGCGGCATGCCTACGGCGTCGACACGCTCATCGCATCGGGTTTCGACGGCACAGGGAAAACGATCGTCATCGTTGACGCGTTTCAGTCCCCGAACATCGTGCAGCAGCTGACCACGTACAACACCTTTTACGGCCTGCCCGGTCTGAATGGCCTTGGCGGCCCGCCCAACGCGAGCCTCGGGACGTTTACCCAGATCGCGCCGGACGGGCTGACTCCATTTGTGCCTGGCGATCCCGACATGATCGGTTGGGCCGAGGAGATCTCGACGGTGAACCCGACGAGGACGAAGATCGCGACCGCCA
>Ga0335085_10013134_pt1 | contig 12150 bp, 11 predicted proteins | sample Lox_Sample_45_FD_206712 | JGI IMG/M metagenome (GOLD analysis project Ga0335085, IMG submission 206712) | Soil microbial communities from Loxahatchee National Wildlife Refuge, Florida, United States - Lox_Sample_4.5 | ecosystem: Environmental > Terrestrial > Soil > Wetlands | place: USA...
GCCTGCTTCGTGGGCTACATGGTGATCTGGAACGTGACGCCGGCGCTGCACACGCCGCTGATGAGCGTCACCAACGCGATCAGCAGCATCATCGCCATCGGGGCCCTGGTGCAGATCGCGCCGCCGCTCGCCGGCGCGGCGCAGCGCCCGGCGGCCTGGATCGTCGGTCTCGCGCTGGTCAGCCTCGCGCTCGTGTCGGTCAACATGCTCGGCGGCTTCGCGGTCACGCAGCGCATGCTGCAGATGTTCCGCAAGTAGGGACGGCCGATGCCAGCGACCCTGACCGCGGTGGCCTACGTCGGCGCGACGATCCTGTTCATCCTGAGCCTCGGCGGGCTGTCCAACCCCGAGACCTCGCGGCGCGGGAACCTCTACGGCATGGTCGGCATGACGATCGCCGTGCTCGCGACGATCTTCGGGCCCAACGTCACGCCGGCCGGCTACGCCTGGATCGTCGGCGCCATGGTCGTCGGCGCGGCGGTGGGCCTGTACGCGGCGCGCATCGTCAAGATGACCCAGATGCCCGAGCTGGTCGCGCTGATGCACAGCCTCGTCGGGCTCGCCGCGGTGCTGGTCGGCTACGCCAACTACATCGACCCCGCGGCGTCGGCGCACTTCGCGGGCGCCGAGCGGACGATCCACGAGCTCGAGATCTACGTCGGCGTGCTGATCGGCGCGGTCACCTTCTCGGGCTCGGTGATCGCGTTCGGCAAGCTCTCGGCCAAGATCAGCGGCAAGCCCGTGCTGCTCCCCGGCCGGCACTGGATCAACCTGGCCGGCCTGCTGGCCGTGATCTGGTTTGGGGCGCGCTTCATCCAGTCGGCCTCGATCGCCGACGGCATGCTGCCGCTGGCCGTCATGACGGCGATCGCGCTCGCGTTCGGCGCGCACATGGTGATGGCGATCGGCGGCGCCGACATGCCCGTCGTCGTGTCGATGCTGAACAGCTACTCCGGGTGGGCCGCGGCGGCGACCGGATTCATGCTGTCCAACGACCTGCTGATCGTGACCGGCGCGCTGGTCGGCTCCTCGGGCGCGATCCTCTCGTACATCATGTGCCGCGCGATGAACCGAAAGTTCTTCGCGGTGATCGCGGGCGGGTTCGGCACCGAGGGCGGCAAGCCCGCCGCGAAGGGCGGCGAGCAGCCCGCGGGCGAGGTCTCGCCGATCACCGCGGCGGAGACTGCGGAGCTGCTGCGCGATGCGAAGAACGTCATCATCGTGCCGGGCTACGGCATGGCGGTCGCGCAGGCGCAGCACACGGTCTACGAGATCACGAAGCTGCTGCGCGAGAAAGGCGTCAACGTGCGCTTCGGCATCCATCCGGTCGCGGGGCGCATGCCGGGCCACATGAACGTGCTGCTCGCCGAGGCGAAAGTGCCCTACGACATCGTGCTCGAGATGGACGAGCTGAACGAGGACTTTCCGTACACCGACGTCGCGATGGTGATCGGCGCGAACGACATCGTGAACCCGGCCGCGCAGGAGGATCCGTCGAGCCCGATCGCGGGCATGCCGGTGCTCGAGGTGTGGAAGGCGAAGACCTCGGTCGTGATGAAGCGCAGCATGGCCTCGGGGTATGCCGGCGTGGACAACCCCCTCTTCTACAAGGAAAATAACCGCATGCTGTTCGGCGACGCGAAGAAGATGCTGGAAGAGGTCCTCGCCGCGCTGAAGGGCTGAGTTGCAGCGCTCGCTGGCCGCCCGCCTTCGCCAACTGACCGACCGCCTCGGGCGGCGCATGGGCTCGCCGACGCTGAAGATCGGCGTCTCGGCGCGCATCCTGCATCCGCAGCCGGGCGCGAAGGGCCTGCAGTCGAAGACGCTGCAGTACCTCGAGCAGACCGCGGCGCACTGGATGATGTCGCGCAACGTCCTCGTGCTCATGGTGCCGACGGTCGACACGGGCGGCCTGCTCCACCGCAGCGAGATCCGCCTGTCGGACTACGCGCGCCACCTGGACGGCCTGATGCTGCAGGGGGGCGCCGACGTCTGTCCGATGACCTACGGCGAGGAGCCGCTCGCGCGCGAGTGGACGGGCGACCGCATGCGCGACGAGTACGAGATCGAGCTGCTGCACGAGTTCATCGAGGCCGGCAAGCCCGTGCTCGGCATCTGCCGCGGCGCGCAGCTCATCAACGTCGCCTACGGGGGCTCGCTGTACCAGGACATCGTCAAGCAGGTGCCGGAGGCGCGACGGCACGTCACCGAGGCCTACGAGCGCAACCTGCACCCGGTGCGCTTCGAGCCGGGCGGCGGCCTCGCGCGACTCTATCCGGGCGTCGAAGGCGCGCAGGTCAATTCCATCCACCACCAGTCGGTGAAGACGCTCGGCCACAGCCTGCGGATCGAGGCGTGGTCCGACGACGACAAGGTGGTCGAGGCGATCCGCGGCACGGGCCCGGGCTACGTGCTCGGCGTGCAGTGGCACCCGGAGTTCCACGCGCCGGGCGATGCCCGGGTGCTGGACAGCGCGCCCATCCTCGACGAGTTCCTGCGCGCCGCTCGGCGCGCGGCCTGACGCTCGAAGGGGCGCGCGCTTGAGCTTCCTGCCGCACCTGCCCCCGGAGTTCGGACAGCCGGCGCTGTTCGGCGCGCTGCTGCTCGCGGGGCTGCTGGGCGGCGAAGTCGTGCGGCGCACGCTCGGGCTGCCGCGCATCACGGGCTACGTGCTCGCCGGCGTCCTGCTCGGCCCGCAGGTCTCGGGGTTGCTCGCGGCTGGGGCGCTCGGCGACGCGCGCGTGCTGATCGACCTGTCGCTCGGCCTGATCGTGTTCGAGCTCGGGCACCGGCTCGACGTGCAGTGGCTGCGGCGCAACCGCTGGTTGTTCGCGGCCGCGATCGCCGAGAGCGCGCTCTGCTTCGCCGCGGTGTACGCGGCGCTGCGCCCGTTCGACTTCCCGCCGCTGCTTGCCGCCACCGCGGCCGCGATCGGCACCGCGACCTCGCCGGCGGTCGTGCTGCTGGTGGCGCACGAGCTGCGCGCAGCGGGGCAGGTGACCGAGCGCATGCTGCTGCTCACGGCGGTGAATGGGGTGCTCGCCTACGTCGCGCTCACGCTGATGCTGCCGTTCCTGCACCTCGAGCACGCGATGGACTGGCGCGAGGCGGTGCTGCACCCGGTATACATCCTCTGCGGCTCCGTGCTGCTCGGCTTCGTGGCGAGCCTGGCCATGCTGTGGCTCGCCGGCTGGGTCGGCAAGGGCGAGGACCGCCAGTTCATCCTGCTCGTCGCGATGGTCGTGCTCGCCGTGGGGGCGGCGCGCTCGCTGAACCTGTCGGTCGTGGTGACGCTGATCACGCTGGGCATGCTCGCGCGCAACTTCGACTACGAGCACGTGCTGCTGCCACTGCGGTTCGGCTACGGCGGGCAGCTCTTCTTCGTGATCCTTTTCGTGCTCACCGGCGCGAGCCTGGAATTCCGCGCGCTGCCGGCGGTGGCGGGCGCGGTCGCGGCCTTCATCGCCGCGCGCTTCCTCGGCAAGGGGCTCGCGCTGCTCGCGCTGGGGCGGCTCTCGGGCGTGCGGCCCGAGAGCGCGGGGCTGCTCACGCTCGCGCTGATGCCGATGTCCGGGCTCGCCGTGGTCATGGTGCTCGATACCGCGGCGATGTATCCATCGTTCGGCAGGGAGCTCGGCGCCGTCGTGCTGTCGGCCGTCGCCGTGCTCGAGATCCTCGGCCCGATCGCGACCCAGTTCGCGCTGCGCCGCGCCGGCGAGGCCGATCCCGGCGCCGGCGGCGCCTGAGGCGCACCGCCATGACCGAGCTGCAGTTCACGCCCTCCCCGAAGCTGACCGTCGGCGTCGAGCTCGAGCTGCAGCTCGTGCAGGCGCACGACCTCGACCTCGCGCGCGACGCCGCGGAGCTGCTGGCCCGCCTCGAAAAGGTCAAGGTCGCGGGCGCGGTCAAGCCCGAGATCACCGAGAGCATGATCGAGCTGAACACGTCGATCCACGAGCGCTACCCCGCGCTCGCCGGCGAGCTCGAGGCGACGCGCGACGCGGTGGTGAAGGAGGCCGGCATGCTCAACCTGCGCGTCTGCGGTGGCGGCGCGCACCCGTTCCACAGCTGGACCGACCGGCGCATCTTCCCGACCGAGCGCTTCAAGCACGTCCTCGAGCGCTACGGCTACCTCGCGAAGCAGTTCACGGTATTCGGCCAGCACATCCACGTGGGCTGCCCGGACGGCGACGACGCGGTGTACCTGGTGCACATGCTGACGCGCTACGTGCCGCATTTCATCGCGCTGTCGGCCGCCTCCCCGTTCTACCAGGGCGAGGACACGCAGTTCCAGTCGTCGCGCCTCACGGCGGTCAACGCGTTTCCGCTCGCCGGGCACATGCCCTTCGTCAAGGACTGGGCCGAGTTCGCCGAGTACTTCGAGCGCATGCGCGGCTTCGGCGTCGTCGAGAGCATGAAGGACTTCTACTGGGACATCCGGCCCAAGCCCGAGTACGGCACGATCGAGATCCGCGTCTGCGACACACCGCTCGAGGTGCGCCGCGCGGCGCAGCTCGCGGCCTACGCGCAGGCGCTCGCGCGCTGGCTGCTCGACGAGCGGCCGCAGCCGGCGAAGCGCGCGGTCTACCTGGTCAATGCCTTCAACCGGTTCGAGGCGGCGCGCTTCGGCCCGGCCGGCCAGATCATCGACCCGTTCGAGGAACGCAAGCGCCCCCTCGCCGAGGACATCCTCGACGCGCTCGCCGGCGTGATGCCGCAGGCGAGCGCGCTCGACGGCGCCGAGGCGCTCGCCGCGCTCGCGGCCGACGTGCGCCGCGGCTATACGGACGCGGGCTGGCTGCGCGAGCGCTTCGCCGCCAACCGCTCGCTCGCGCACACGGTGCGCGAGTCCGCGGCGCGCTGGGCGGGCGAGGCGCCGGCGAAGCGATGACGTCGGCGCAGCTCATCGTCGCGGCGCTCGCGCTGCCGCTCGCAGCCGCGCTCGCAGCGGCATTCGCGCGGCGAGCGGGGCGGGCGCGACCCGCGCTCTCGATCGCGGGCGCCGCGCTCCTCGCCGCCGCCGTGCTCGCGCTCGCGCCGCGCGTTTGGGCGGGCGGCGTGCCGCAGCTGTTCCTGCTCGAGCCGTGGCCGGGGCTCGTCATCGGCATGCGCCTCGACCGCCTGGGGCTCGCACTCGCCCTGGTCGCCGCCGCCGCGTGGCTCTGGCGCGCCGTACGCGCGGCAGCGGGCCCGCGCGAGGCCCTGCAGGCGTTCGCGCTCGTCGTCGCGGCGTTCGCGGCCAACGTGCCGACGCTCGTGCTGTCGGCCGTGCTGCTCACCGGCGTGCGGCCGGCGCGGCGGGCGTGGCTCCTGGCGGCCGGCCTGGTGCTCGCAGGGGCGATCGCGGCGAGTCTCGCGCTGGGCGGCTCGCTCGAGTTCTTTCCGGGCGGCCTCGCGCCGGAGGCGACCAGCCTCGCGTGGCGCGCGGCGCTGGGCGTCGCGTACGCTGCGGGCATCGCAGTCTGGGGAGTTGCGCCGCGCATCGCGTGGCCGCGCGCCGCCGCGGCTGCCTACGCCGTCCTCAAGATCGGCGCGTCGCTCGCCGGCCTGCACTTATAATCCGGCGCGCAAGTCCCGGCCCGTCGTACCGTCCAAGGGGGAGCAATGCCAAACGCAGGAATACGCCGGCTCATGCAGCTGGCCGCCGCGGAACGCGGCCTGTTCGTCGGCGCGCTGATCATCGGCGGCGCGGCGGCGGCGGCCGGCGTCCCGCTCGACTTCGTGCTGTTCGGCCTCACGCTCGCCGGCGTCGCGCTGTTCCACCGCCACACCATGCAGGTGGCCCTGACCGGCCTCGCGGTCATCACCCTCTACAAGCTCGGTTTCACCGGCTTCAAGGAAGGTGCGGGCCTCGCCGGCTTCGGCGCCCACTTGCGCCACGAGTGGGTCATTCTCACCAATCTGCTCGGGCTGTTGCTCGGCTTCTCGCTGCTGTCGAATCATTTCGAGGAGAGCAAGGTCCCGGCGGTGCTCCCCCACTGGCTGCCCGACGACTGGAAGGGCGGCTTCGTGCTGCTGGCGATGATCTTCGTGCTGTCGTCCTTCCTCGACAACATCGCCGCCGCGATCATCGGCGGCACCATCGCGGCATCGGTATTCCGCCACAAGGTGCACATCGGCTACCTGGCGGCGATCGTCGCCGCCTCCAATGCCGGCGGCGCGGGCAGCGTGGTCGGCGACACCACGACGACCATGATGTGGATCGACGGCGTGAGCCCGCTCGACGTGCTCGAGGCGTACGTCGCGGGCGTATTGGCCCTGCTCATCTTCGGCATCCCAGCGTCTCTGCAGCAGCAGCAATTCTCTCCGATCATCAAGGACGCGCTGGTGAAGGACCGCGTCGACTGGCCGCGGGTCACGATCGTCGTGATCATTCTCGCCGCGGCGATCGCGACCAACGTGTACATCAACCTGCGCCTGCCGGAAATCTCGGATCAATTTCCCTTCATCGGCGCGGCGGTCTGGGCCGCGCTGCTCGCGACGGCGGTGTGGCGCCAGCCGGACTGGAAGCTGCTCCGGGGCGCGCTCCGGGGCAGCGTGTTCCTGCTCTCGCTGATTCTGTGTGCCTCGATGATGCCGGTGGAGAAGCTGCCGCCCGCATCGTGGCCGACCTCGCTCGGGCTGGGTTTCGTGTCGTCGGTGTTCGACAACATCCCGCTGACCGCGCTCGCGCTCAAGCAGGGCGGCTATGACTGGGGCTTTCTCGCCTACGCCGTGGGCTTCGGCGGCTCGATGATCTGGTTCGGCTCCAGCGCCGGCGTCGCGCTTTCGAACCTGTACCCGCAGGCGAAGTCCGTGGGGGCCTGGCTGCGCCACGGCTGGCACGTCACGCTGGCGTACGTGGTCGGGTTCTTCGCCCTGCTCCTGATCCTGAGCTGGCACCCTAACGCGCCGCACAAAGTCCAGCATTCGGCAGCGGCGCCTGCGCCGGCGGTGGAATACGCGAGCGTCGGCGAGCGTTTCACATCATGGAGTCGTCTTGCGGCGCTTGATAGCGGGGGAGTATGATCCCCCGGCGGTTCTTCAATTCGGGGCCCAGTCCCCGCGCAGAATCCGAACGACTTGCATGGAGGAGGAGACAACGCATGACTACGCAAAAGACTAATCCGGCAGTTTCGCGCCGCAAGTTCCTGACCGGCGCGACGGCGGCCGCGGCGGGCGCTTCGACGCTCGCGTTCCCCATGATCTCGAAGGGGGCCGGGAACACGGTGCTCAAGATGCAGGGCTCCTGGGGCTCGGGCGACATCATCGAGGAGTACGCGCACCAGTACGTCGATATCGTCAACGACATGGGCAAGGGCTCGGGGCTGAGGATCGACTACCTCACCGCGGGTGCCGTCGTGAAGGCCTTCGAGGTGCAGGACGCGGTCAACAAGGGCGTCCTCGACATGGGCCACCTGGTGCCGGCCTACTGGTACGGGAAGAATCGCGCGGCGTCGCTGTTCGGCACCGGCCCGAACTACGGCTGGGACGGCCACATGTTCCTGTCGTGGGTGTACACGGGCGGCGGCCGGCAGATGTACCTCGACCTGCTGCAGAAGACGCTGGGCCTGAACATCGTCGGCTGGTTCCTGATGCCGATGCCGACCCAGCCGCTCGGCTGGTTCAAGTTCTGGCCGAAGACCGCGGAGCAAATGAAGAACCTCAAGTACCGGACCGTGGGGCTGGCGACCAACGTCATGCAGGAAATGGGCTGCAAGGTCACGGCGCTGCCCGGCGGCGAGATCATTCCCGCGATGGAAAAGGGCGTGATCGAGGCCTTCGAGTACAACAACCCGACGTCGGACCGCGCGTTCGGCGCCGCCGACGTGGCGAAGGTCTACATGCTGTCGAGCTATCACCAGGCGGCGGAAACGCTCGAGGTCGAGATCAACAAGACGAAGTGGGAGTCGCTGCCGAAGGAGCACCAGGCGATCATCGAGCATGCAATCGAGGCGGCCAATTCGAGGAACACCTGGACCGCGTTCGACCGGTATCCGAAGGACCTGCAGGAGCTGATCCACAAGGACAAGGTGCAGGTGCACCGGACCTCGGAATCGATCCTCAAGGCGCAGCTCGCGGCCTGGGACCGGGTAGTGGCGAAGTACAGCGCCGAGGTACCGGAGTTCAAGATGGTCTCCGAGGCGCAGCGTGCGTGGGCGAAGAACGCCGCCTACTACAACCTGCTCAACCAGTCGGACTCGAAGCTGTCCTACAACCATTATTTCGGCAAGGAGCTGCCGCTGGGCTTCTGAGCCGGCGGCCCCATCGACGAGGCGCAATCGAACGGGGGGTGGGGCCGGGAGGCTCCACCCCCTCGTTTGTAAGGAGAGGGCGCGATGAGCTCGCAATCGTTCGTTTTGACCATCGATCGCTTCAGCACGGCGATCGGCAAGGCATTCGCCTGGTACATCATCATCCTGACCGTCGGCGGATGCTACGAGGTCTTCGTGCGCTACGCCCTCAACGATCCCACCACCTGGGCGTACGACGTCAGCTACAACATGTACGGCGCGTTGTTCTTCATGGCCGGCGCCTACACGCTGGCGCGCCATGGCCACGTCCGGGTGGACGTCTTCCACCGCCTGCTCAAGCCGCGGACCCAGGCAACGATCGACCTCGTTCTGTACTTCGCCTTCTTCTTCCCCGGCGTGCTCGCGCTCATCTACGCCGGCTGGACCTATGCGGGGGAATCCTGGCGCTATCACGAGGTCAGCGTCTACAGCCCGACGGACATCCCCATCTATCCGCTGAAGACCCTCATTCCCTGCGGCGCCGTGCTCCTGCTGATCCAGGGCGTGGCCGAGGTTGTCCGATGCATCGTGTGCCTGCGAGACGGCGTGTGGCCGCCGCGCCTGCAGGACGTCGAGGAGCTGGAGAGCGCGATCCTGCACGAGCAGGAGGCGGAGCGGGAGCGCGCGGCGCATGGGTCGCTCGCCAAGCCATAGCCGGCGCGCGGCGATCCCCACAAGAACGATGGGAGTGCACTGATGGCGCAAGGCGATATCGCGCTGGCAATGGTGGGCATCTTCGTAGTCACGATCCTGCTCGGGTTCCCGATCTGGGTCACGCTCATGGCGATGGGCGTGTTCTTCGGGTATTCCGCCATGGGCGACCGGATCTTCGTGCTGCTCACGCAGAACACGTTCAGCATCCTGAGCAACGACGTGCTGACGGCCGTGCCGCTGTTCCTGTTCATGGGCTACATCGTCGAGCGCGCCAACATCCTCGATCGATTGTTCTTCAGCATCCAGCTCGCGGCGCGGCGAGTGCCGGGCTCGATGGCCGTCGCGACGCTGCTCACCTGCGCCTTCTTCGCGACCGCGACGGGCATCGTCGGCGCGGTGGTCACGCTGATGGGGCTGCTCGCGTTCCCGGCGATGCTCAAGGCGGGCTACGACACGAAGCTGGCGGCGGGCGTCGTATGCGCGGGCGGAACGCTGGGGATCCTCATTCCGCCGAGCATCCTGCTCATCGTGTATGCCGCGACCGCGGGCTTGTCGGTGGTGCAGCTCTACGCGGGTGCCTTCATTCCGGGATTCGTGCTCACCGGCTTCTATGTGCTCTACGTTGTCGGCCGCGTGCTGATCGACCCGTCGCTGGCCCCCGACCTGCCCAAGGAGCAGGGCGATACCTCGTGGCGCAAGCTGAGCATCGCGCTGCTCACCTCGTTCTTCCCGCTCGCGGTCCTCATCCTCTCGGTCTTGGGCGCGATCGTCTTCGGCCTCGCGACTCCCACGGAGGCGGCGTCGGTCGGCGCGCTTGGCAGCGTCGTGCTCGCCGCCGCCTATCGCGCGCTCGACCTGCAACGCCTGAAGGAGGCCGTCTACCTGACGGCGCGCACCACCGCGATGGTGACCTTTCTGTTCGTCGGGTCCTGGACCTTCGCGTCGGTATTCGCGTACCTCGGCGGGCAGCAGCTCGTCGAGCACACGATCGGCGCGATGCACCTCACGCGGGTCGAGTTCCTCTTGCTGTCGCAGTTCATCATCTTCCTGCTCGGCTGGCCGCTCGAGTGGACCGAGATCATCATCATCTTCATCCCGATCTTCCTGCCGCTGCTGAAGACGTTCGACGTCGATCCCCTGGTGTTCGGGATCCTGGTCGCGCTGAACATCCAGACGTCCTTCAACACGCCGCCGATGGCGATGTCGGCCTACTACCTGAAGGGGGTCGCGCCGGCGCACGTGCGCCTGACCCAGATCTTCGGCGGCGCGCTTCCCTACGTCTTCATGGTGTTCATCACCATGGCGCTGCTCTACATCTTCCCGGGCATGGCGACGTGGCTTCCCGGCGTGCTGTACAAGCACTAGGGCTTGGCGCGATGCCGACGCAGGCCGCATTTTCCCGGTCCCTTGCCGGCCGGCGCTCGCCCGCAGAGCTCGGGGCCGCGGAAGCCGCGGCCGCGATACGCGAGGGAAGCCTGACCTCGCAGGAGCTCGTCGAAGGCTGCCTCGCGCGCGTCGAGCAAGTCGACGAGCGCATCCAGGCCTGGGCGTTCCTGGACCCCGCGCACGCGCTGGCGCAGGCGAAGTCGGCGGACGCGGCGCGCGCCAGGGGACAGCCGCTGGGGGCGTTGCACGGCGTGCCGGTCGGTGTGAAGGACATCATCGACACCGGCGACATGCCCACCGAAGACGGCACGCCGCTGCACGCCGGGCGGCGTCCACGCAACGACGCCACGGTCGTCGCGCTGCTTCGCGCAGCGGGCGCGGTGGTGCTCGGCAAGACGGTCACGACCGAGTTCGCGACCTACTCGCCCGGCAAGACGCGCAATCCGCACGACCCGGAGCGCACGCCCGGCGGCTCCTCGAGCGGCTCGGCGGCTGCGGTGGCCGCGGGCATGGTGCCGCTCGCGCTCGGCACCCAGACCAACGGCTCGGTCATCCGGCCCGCCTCGTACTGCGGCGTCGTCGGCTACAAGCCGACCCACGGCCTGATATCGCGCAGCGGCGTTCTGCGGCTCTCACGTGCCCTCGATCACGTCGGCGTGTTCGCGCGCACCGTGCCGGACGCCGCCCTGGTCGCGGGGGAGCTGATGTCGTTTGACGCGGCCGACCCGGATACGCGGGCCCGCGCGCGTCCGCGGCTCGCCGACGCAGTCGCGCATCCGCTGCCGTTTGCGCCGCGCTTTGCGCTCGTGAAGACGCCTGCCTGGGACCGCGCATCAGCAGACACGCAGGAAGCGTTCGGCGAGCTGGCGCAGGCGCTCGGCGACCAAGCGTGCGAAGTTACGCTGGCCGATGCATTCGCGGACGGCTACGAGCAGCACCGCCTGATCATGGAGTCCGACCTCGCGCTCAATCTCGCGCCAGACTACGAGCAGGGCGCGGGGCAGCTCAGCCCGCGGCTGCGCGAGATGATCGAGCGCGGCGCGCGGCATCTCGCGGTCGACTACAACCGCGCGGTGGCGCGGATCGGCGTCTATAACGCCGCCCTCGACGACGTATTCCACGAAGTGCACGCGTTCATCACGCCGGCGGCGACCGGGGAGGCGCCGCGCGGGCTCGGCGCGACCGGCGATCCCGTGTTCTGCACGCTGTGGACGCTCTGTGGGCTGCCCGCCGTCACCGTGCCCGTGATGCAAGGGGCCGGGGGCCTGCCGCTCGGTGTGCAGCTCGTGGGCCCGCGCGGCGACGATGCGCGGCTGCTGCAGTGCGCGCAGTGGCTGGTCGAGCACCTGGCCGGCGATGCGGCCGGCGCGACGCAATGAAGGAGTGACAAGCCTTGTTCGAGACCATCATCGGCATTCTCGGCCTCGCGGCCGCTGCGCTCTATGTCGGATTCCTGGCCTACAAGATCGGCGCGGTCCCGCTGTGGATCATCGTCGTCGGGACCTTCATCGTCGCGATCCGCGAGATCCTGATCGACCTGCGCGGCGGCCGCAATTCGTCGCCGCCGAAGTAGTCGCCGCCGCTAGCCCTGGGGCGGGGCTTCCTCGCGCTCGGCGAAGCTGAGCACCCAGTGCGAGACGCGGCCGTCGCTGCCGCGCACCGTCCCCACCGCGACATCCACCGGCATCGGCGATCGCTCCTTGCGGCGCACGAGCGCGCGTGCGCGGGCGCCGGAGCCGCCGAACAGCGCCGCCGCCGACGCCGGTTCGGCGAACAGCAGCTCCAGCGCGGGCCGGCCGAGCGCCTCGGCCGCGCGAAACCCGAAGCACGATTCGAA
>Ga0335085_10013135_pt1 | contig 12149 bp, 9 predicted proteins | sample Lox_Sample_45_FD_206712 | JGI IMG/M metagenome (GOLD analysis project Ga0335085, IMG submission 206712) | Soil microbial communities from Loxahatchee National Wildlife Refuge, Florida, United States - Lox_Sample_4.5 | ecosystem: Environmental > Terrestrial > Soil > Wetlands | place: USA: Florida...
TGACGCGCCCCTGAATTCCTCAAAGACACTGAAATGTGGTTCTTTCACTCTTACCGCGCTTTGAGATTCTTTGCAGTCTTCAAGCAGAAAGATATACCCGAGCCATGGCCGTATTGTTTTGTTAAAAGCACCCTCTCTGTATGCTGTCCAAAGGTCAAGGGCACTGCCCATAGCTTCCTCAGTGCGGTTATTGAAATTGTTGCCAAAAGAAGGGCCAACTTGTGATTTTGCTTCAAGCGCAACGATCAACTGACCATCCTTAACAACCAGGAGGTCCCATTCTTTTGTCGGTCTGAAAAAACCGGGGAGTTCAAGATTCTTCTTATGAAAAACATGCTGCTCATCGATTCCGGCCTCAACTGTTATTTCAGTCAACAAGCCGATAAAGTCATCCATCTGTGCGCCGCCTGTTACGGCGCTTCTCAACCCTTGGTCCGCACGTCCCGATCCTTCCTGTTTTCTGGCCTGATTTTCACGGGTCAACCAGTAATGAGAGACCGCCTTAGCCACTCTTTCGTTAAGATTCTTTATAATTATCTCCATCGGCTATTCTATGCTTCTTCGCGGTTATGCCGCAAGGATGCACCGCTAACAATACCAGAAAAGCTTTCGCCAGAAGGTAGCTATAAAGGGTGCGAGTATATTTGATCCATCATCATCCGCGTTTCTTCTGAATAGTTCAAGAATGACGGTGTCTGATCTGCCACTGAGGAATGTTAACTCATTATTCAAGTTGCCGTTACCCTCCCAAAAAAGCTCATAGCTCATAACTTGTAAAAGAAGAACATCTGCTGGCCATATTGTATTAAATTATCGATAGTTTTGGCAATTTGAAGTAATTTCTTGTACCCTTTGGGGTCAAACGTTATGCCATGTTAAAGACAAGGACTCTTTTCCAGCGGGTGTGGAAAGCTCTTGACAAGAATTACAGAAGTTCAATTCCGCCTGCTCCCTTAACCTTTTGATGGAGTTTCCGATCGGCAGTAATGAACCTGCATTTCAATCTATGTGCAAGTTCGATATATGATGCATCGTAGAGGGTTATGCCATAGAGCTTTGAAAGGCGTATTGAACTGAGGTATTCATTTCGTCCGAAATCAAAGACCTCCAAATCGAATGCCCAAATGAGGGAGAAGGCATCGGAAGCATCCTTATAACTCAGAGTTGTTTTGGTTGAAAGGACATTTGCTATCTCATAGAAAAAAAGGTTGTGAACAGCTATCGCATCTTTGCCTGAAGCGTGGTTTTCCCTGAAAAGTTTTGCCTTTTCCCCCCTGTCCTCATCCCCGAATATCCATTTAAGGACAACGGATGCATCGAGGACTATCATCTGCCCTCTCTGATTTCCCTGACGCCTTTTACAGTATCTATCTTTGTTTCTTTAAGATGTTTCTTCTTCCATCTGTCCATGCTTGCCGCTACATCCACGAGTCTCTTCTCTCTGTGTTTCTTCTGGATTTTTTCTTCGTATTCATCAACGGAGATTATTACGGCAAGGGGCTTATTTCCCCTTGATATGATTACCTCCTCGCCTTTCATCGATACATCGTCAAGAACAGAACCGAGCTTTTTTCTTAAATCGAGCGCCGTTAAAGTTTTCATGCCGCCCTCCTTTTACTATAAAATAGACTATGATAGTTGCTATGTCAATAGAAAATTGACACTCGAAAGAATTGACAGTTTTTGCTGAAAGTCAACAACTTTTGGGGGAACTCCTGTTCAGTCCCGGGTTGCAAAATGAAATCTCTTGAGCGTACTATTAATATAGAGTGGAAGTCCCTATTATAGAAAAAGATTCTGAACTGAAATTCCCTCATTTTACTGTGCTGAAGGCCTCCGCAGGCTCAGGCAAGACCCACATGCTCACCAAGAGGTTCGTTCAATTCATCCTCTCCGAAAAAATATCAAGGAACAACCTGCGAAATATTCTTGCCATAACCTTCTCGAACAATGCCGCCAAGGAGATGAGGGAGAAGATCATCGACTGGCTAAAATTGCTCCATTTCGGTGACCCGGAATTGACCGAACAGATGCTTGAGTCCATCTCGATGGACCGGGAAAAACTGGCTGAGCGAGCCGGGCAGGTGATGGAGGAAATACTATGGGATTACGCCGACTTCGAGGTGAGGACCATAGACAGCTTCATGACATCGATCTTCAAGACCTCCGCCATCGACTTCGGATTCAACACTGAGTTCGACATCCTTATGAACAATGATGCGCTTATGGAATACTCTTTTGATTTGTTCTTGAGAGGCGTCAGGGAGGGCACAAGAGAGGCAGAACTCCTTCTCAGTATAATCTCAGCAATCCAGGAAGGGAAACAGGGCCAGGAAGCCTATATGTGGGACCCTTCATCAGCCCTCCTCGAAGAGGTGAAAAGTCTCTACGGAAAGCTCTCAGCGACCGGAAAGAACCCCATGATAGAGGACTACTCAGGGGCCTTTGATAATATAAAAGATGAAATAAGTACCGCCATTGGGGGCCTTGAAAAAGTGATCCTCAAGTCAGGGCTCGTAAAACGGGCAAACTCTTCTTTCGATACAATCCTCGATCTCGTGAGGGAGGGAAGGTTCGCGGACCTGATCGGAAAAGGGCTTAAGAACCCACCTGTCAATAAGCCGGAAAAAGGCCAATCCGCCCTTCAGACCTCATTCGATCAGATTGTCGGACAGTGGGAGAACGCCGCCAGTCTTATCAACAAATACATTGCCCTCCTCGTACGGTCCCGTTCCATGCCGTATCTCAAGGTATATGAATCATTCAGAGAAATCGTCGAATCCGTCAAGAGACGTCAAGGGAAGGTATTCATTGAAGACATAAGCAGAAATCTTGCCGAATACCTTAACGAGGAAATCGTCCCCGACATCTATTTCAGGATCGGCGAGACAATCTACCACTTCCTGATCGACGAATTCCAGGACACTTCCCTCATTCAATGGCACAATCTTTTCCCCCTTTTCGAGAACGCCCTGTCTCAGGGTGGAAGCCTCTTCGTCGTGGGCGACACCAAACAGGCAATCTACGGCTTCCGAAACGCCGACTACACGATCATGAGAGAGTCCGAGCGCACCAACCCCTTCCCTTCCGCCAAACATTACGTAAAAGAACTTACGACAAGTCGCAGAAGCCTCAAGAAGATCCTTGACTTCAATGAGAAGGTATTCAAGGATATCGTGGCGGGAAATGACAAATACAAGGAGGCTGGGACCAGAAGCGGGCTAACCGACTACGCCCAATGCGCCAGAGACGGCAGCTCGCAGGGATACTGCGAAGTGGTGCTGCAGGAAAGGGATGACGAAACCCCTCCAGAACGGCGCGTCTTACAGGACCTTGTCGCAGAACTTAGATCGCGGGGGTTCAGCTATGGTGATATAGCCATACTAACCCGGAGAAATGAAGACGTCGTAAAGACCACCCTCTGGCTGAACGAGAAGAACATCGACTTCATTTCTTACAGCAACCTCGACATACGGAGAAGGAAGATAACCGGCGAGATAGTGGCGCTGCTGAACTTCCTTGATTCGCCCATGGATGACCTCTCTTTTTCTACCTTCATAAACGGAGAGATCTTCGGCGCCTTGCTACGTGCGGACCATCCTGAGATTACTCCGGAGAGACTCTGGGAGTTTCTCTTTGGATATAGAGAGAGCTGTCCGCTCTACAAGTCATTCCAGAAAGAGTTCTCTATTTTATGGGAGAAATACTTCGCCGGCCTTTTCAAGGCCTCGGGGTATTTTCCGATCTACGACCTCGTGACAGAGGCTTACGCTGTCTTCAGGGTCTTTGAGACACTGGGGGACGAGCAGGCGGCACTTGTAAAGATACTCGAAGCGGTCAAGGAGTTCGAGGGAGCCGGCTATAACAGCATCAGGGACTTCCTAGATTTTGCAGGCGACAGCGACAGCGGCGAGTCCGAGTGGAATGTGGACGTCCCCAAGACCCTGGACGCTGTCAAAGTAATGACGATTCACAAGGCAAAGGGCCTCGGATTCCCCGCAGTCATTGTCCTTCTCTATGAAGGTCGCAACAGGGGCTTTGACTACATCATAGAGGAGGAAGAAAATGGGGTGCGACTGCTCAAGATCAATAAGAAGACCATGGTCAGCGATCCCACTTTCGAGAGGCTATATGAAGAGGAAGCTACAAAAGAAAATGTGAACAGGCTTAACAGCCTTTATGTCGGATTCACGCGCGCAAAAGAAGAGCTCTACGTCATCGGTGTGAAGGGCAGAAGCGAGACATTTCCATTCGATCTCCTTCCTGCAAGCGATTTTGCACCCACGGTAAAACCTGACAGATGTGACATTCCCACCGCAAAATCTTCCGGGGTCTTCAGCGTGAGACATCACCCTAAACAGATAGAAGCAGAGGTCAGAACGGATGAGATGATCAGCGTCGAAGAGAGGGCGAGGGGAGAATTCATCCACAGGGTTCTTTACCACGTCGAATATCTGCACGATGACATGGAAAGCGTGCTTGAGGACATCATCAGAAAAGTCACCGTCGAAACAGCATCAAAGTCAGCCGCGAAGGGAGTGAAAGAGCTTCTTTTTCGCCTCTTCGGACGCAAGGAGATAGCGACCTACTTCGATCCCCATCCCGGGAGAGAGGTGAAAAGGGAGCAGGAATTCTCGGATGAGAAAGGACATCTCTTCAGGATGGATAGAGTCGTGATCGACCCGGACAGGGTTACGATCTTGGATTTCAAGACCGGGGGAGAAGGCTGGGCTGATGAGAAATACAGGGCACAAATGAGAAAATATATGAAGATCGCGAAGGACATTTATTCCGGTAGACGCCTGGAAGGCAGAATCGTTTATATAGACCTCGGAGAGATCAGGACATTATGACCAACACGCTGATCATAGGCCCACAGGAAAACCTTATCGAGAGGACAGCAAGTCTTATAGGCCCTCCCAGAAAAGACTACGCTCACAACCTTGTTGTGTTTCCGGGCAGAAGACCGGCGCATTTCCTTCGAAGGGAGTTAGCACAAAGGGGAAAGGGCAGCTACATACCTCCCTTAATTCTGTCCATGGACGGATTCATGGATTACGTTACGGAAGCCGTGCAGCCCATGAGGCATATGGAGACAGTCGATGCCATTGCCATCCTCTACCAGATTCACAGGAGCGCCCCGGAACCCCTCGGTGGAGAAAGCTTCCTCACTCTCGATAGCTTCTTTTCTCTTGGAATAAAGCTTTTCGCGGACATTGAGGAACTCTATATTGAGGGGGTGCCTCCTGCCATGGTAAAGGAAATCCAGCCCTTCACTGATCAAATGATACCCAAGCATGCACTGGCGAGGCTTCAATCACTGCATTTTTTCTACAAGACTTTTTACGAGAAGATTTCCCAATTGGGTATGGCGACAAGATCCATGAGATACCGCATGGCAGTGGAGAGGATCCCCGAAAGCGGCATTGACAGGTTTGAAAAGGTGATATTCGCGGGATTCTATGCGTTGACCAGGTGCGAGAAGGATCTCTTCAGGAAGCTGTTACCGAGCGAAAAAGCAATCTTCATATTCCAGGATGGTCCTGGTCTGAGAGAGCGACTGTCGGAACTGGGAATAGAGACCAAGGATGTCCAACCCTCTCATCCTGAACCGGAAATCCATTTCTACAGCAGCCCCGATACCCATGGCCAGGTCTTCGCCCTTGGAAGCATCCTCAGGGAAGAATCTGAGAAGAAAGGATTGCCCGACGAAAAAACTACAATAGTACTTCCGTCTTCGGAGACCCTCTTTCCCCTTCTCCGGCAGGGGATGACATGTATAAACAAGGACGACTTCAACATCTCTCTCGGATATCCATTGCACAGGACGCCGGTATTCGGCTTTCTTAATAATCTCATGGAATTGATTGGTTCCATGGAAGATGACCGGTTTTACGTCCCTGACTATATGAAGTTCATACTACACCCTTACATGAAGAATATTTACTGCAAGGGAAACGCCGAGATCACGAGGATTATGTTTCACACCATTGAGGAGATACTCCAAAAATCCAGGACCAGGATGTTCGCAACACTGTCTGACATAGAAAACAACGAAAAGATACTCAACAGCATCACTGAAAAGCTTCGTCAGGAAGAAGAAGGCATGACCAGGGCGGAGATCAGGGAACACTTAAGGATGGTCCATCTCAACACAATTGAGAAATTTCTCTCCTTCAGGGATATCGGGGATTTTGCCGCAAAATGCACCGAACTTCTCACATTTGTCTTCAGCAACAGTACGGCCCGCCTTCATCCCCTCTTCTACCCTTTTTCGGAGTCCTTCATAAGAGCCTTGGACACAGTCTCCAAATCCTTGATGAAGGACATGTCGTTCACGGATAGGACAAGCTATTTCACATTTTTTAGAAAATACATTATGACTGGTCACGTGCCCTTTCCCGGCACTCCGCTTAAGGGTGTCCAGATCCTCGGTTTCCTTGAAACGAGAAACATCAGGTTTGACACTGTTTTTATTCTCGATGCGAATGAAGAGGTGATCCCTGACACCTCCAAAGAAAATACGCTTCTGCCTTTCAAGGCTCGAGAAATCCTGAAATTGCCAACCTATTTGGACAGGGATAAGCTGTCGGCCTACTATTTCGACAATCTCGTAAGAGGCGCCAAGGAAGTCCACATTTTCTTTGTGGAAAATGATACCAAGGAGAGATCACGCTTTGTAGAAAGTCTCCTATGGGACAGACAGAAAAGGGACAGATCTACCAGGACAAGTGACTATGTGCAGGCTGTCCAATACAAAGTAAAGCTCGGGAACGATACCCCCGCCGGCATTCCTAAAACCGACAGGGTAGTGAGCTTCTTAAAAGATTTCACATATAGTGCGACGGTCCTCGACACATATCTGAATTGCCCCCTTCAGTTCTACTACAGCTACGTACTTGATCTCGGGAAAAAGGAGGAGATCACAGGGGAAATCGAAAGAGCCGATGTGGGCAAGTTCGTCCACCGCGTCCTTGCATCATATTTCTCAAGAAGGCTGAACAGAGTTCTAAAAGAAACGGATATCGATTTGGAGGAAATGGATAATTTGATCGACGATCTTTTCGGTAGGGAATACGGCTCTAACCCTACTGGAGCCGTGTACCTTCTGAAAGCCCAGATCAAAGAACATCTTAGAGACTATCTCAGCAAGTACCGCATACCTCTTATCAAAGAGAAGAAAGTGACGATTATCGGAGTGGAAGAGCCTATCGAAGCGGCTCTAAACTCCTACAAGCTCAAAGGTCGGCTGGACGTAGTCGAAAAACGAGATGGTAATATCTGCATAGTTGATTATAAAAGCGGTTCCTATGCAAAGAACCTAAAGATCAACTTCAACAAGCTTGATCCTGGCAGCAGGGATTCCTGGGATGAAGCGATCGGAAGCCTCCAGCTTCCTTTTTATCTTATTTTATATTCTGAGCGCCACGGCATAAAAATAGAGGACCTGAGAGGAATGTTTATGCTCCTTGGCCGGTCCTTGATAAACAGAGAGATTGAACTTCCCTTGTTCGATACAGACGACGAGAGTTCGACATTCGACGGATTAAGAACAGTGATTTTGGGTCTTCTGGAAGAGATAGTTGATCCAGATGTTCCATTGGGAGCGGCATCGAACAGAAAGACCAGTTGTCCGAAGTGCGACTTCCAGTACGTTTGTGGAACACAATGGGTAACTGGTTAGATTTCAACCCAAGCAAGACATATCTTAAGTTTGTGCCCTCACGGGCGAGATATTATATTAGATGTCCATACTTTCTTTATCTTTCCAATAATAAAGAAATCTATATACCTTATTCTCAAATTGCGAGCCAGAAGGGAAACTTTTTTGAAAAAATTATTCTCAACAGAATCTCTGAGAAAACGGGATATGAGATAAGCAAGGCTAAGCAAGTAACTGATCTTCTCAAAAGGGGTGGTCTCTATACTCTAAACAAACAAGTGGATACGGAATTTTATGTTACTGAAAATGTTGTTTTCAAAGTGGGGATGCTTAAGCCGGACCTCATTCTGTCAGAAAAGGCAAAAAACAGTATTGAAATAACCATAATAGAGATAAAGCATTCTGATGACTTAAAGGTTTATCACCATTTGCAGGCTTACATTTACAAGCTGACGTTGGAGAAATTATTGTCAGATAAAATAAAAATGCCCATTCATATCAGAGTGAGCATGATACACCGGGAAAAGGGATGCTATCCTCAAGACGAATATGAATCAGATTTTTCGAGTTTTAAAGAACGGCTTGTAACGATGAACCTTGAATCTTTTATCGTTGAGAATTATACAGATATAGAATCCGAAATTGTATTGAGCCAAACTCTCCAAAATATAGCTTCATTACAGGCAAACACCGCAGAGTGTAACGCATGCCCAGGGGCAGGTCAATGTGAACATGCTAATTGAAGGGCACGTTGTCTTTCTCAACTGTCTTCTTATAGAATAGTCGCTAGATATCAAGGAGACAAGGCTGCCAGAGGAGGATATATGGCCGATACCAGTATTAAGGTCGAAGGAATGAGCTGTCAGCATTGCGTGATGAGGGTCACAAAGGCATTACAGGGCCTCAGTGGCATTCAGGGCCTGGATGTGCAGATCGGAGAGGTCAAGCTCAGGTTCGATGAACACTTACTAAAAAAAGAGGACATCGTAAAGGCAATTGAGAATGCCGGGTATAAAGTCACGCGCTGAGACCTTAAGGGCAGGCTCATGGCAACGTCCTATGATTTCCTCAGCCTCAGCCTGAATCTGTTTCCCTGCAGGCCCCGCAGTTTCTCGGGCGTTATGCCCCCCGGACAACGCCCCCGGTTCTGGTGGTCACATAGGTGACCAGCCCCGCATGAAGTTCTTCTATCTCTGAATCAGTGAGTGTCCTATCCTTTGCCCTGTAGCGGACAGTAAATGCGAGGCTCTTCTTCCCTTCAGGAATGTTCTTCCCCTTATAGAAATCGAAAAGCACTACATCTTCCATGAGTTCGGAGGGATAGGCCCTTATCTCCGCAATTATTGTAAATGCGGGAAGAGATTCGTCAACAATAAGGGCGACATCCCGTTCGATTCCTGGATATTTAGGGATAGGGGTATACGTGGCGGTTTTCGGCACAAAGTTGAAAAGGAGGTCAAGGTCAATCTCAAGAAGAACGATGTCTTTTCGTGAGACCTTGAGACCGAGCTTTTCCACAATCTGGGGATGAAGCAATCCAAGAAATCCGATCCGCACGCCCGACACCTTTATATCACAGGACTTGCCAGGATGAAGAAAAGGTTCAAAGGAGGGTTCGAACGTATATCCGTGAATCCTCAGCCCACGCATCAGGGACTCGACCACGCCTTTTACCAGAAAAAAATCAGGGGTTTCGTCCTTCCACAGAGATGGCCCCTTTTCCTTGAAATAGAGGACTCCCAGATGATGCTCTTCCTTCGGGAGGCTTTCCCCCTGATCTATATATACCCGGGAGATTTCAAAAAGTCTCACATCCCTGCTTCCTGTGGAGACATTGACCACAAGATTCTTGACAAGGGACGGCACCAGGGTAGTCCTTAAGCAGGACTCATCCTCATTGAGGGGATTGCGTAACGTAAGAGTCCTGCGCCGCGGGTCGTCACTGCCAAGAGAAAGCATATCGAGGGCCTGATAATTCATGAAGCTGTAATTAACCGCCTCGGTAAACCCTTCGACTATCAGTGCATTTTTCACCGTAGACGTATGCTCATGGCGTCTATCCGTGCCTCCCCCTGATGTATGAATCTTTGGGACCGTCACCGGAATCTTTTCATAGCCATGGAAACGCGCCACCTCTTCCACCACATCAATCTCCCGTTCCATATCTCTCCGATATGACGGAGGGGTAATCGTAAAGGCCTTGGTATCCGCTTGAAGAACCTCAATCCCAAGCCGCTTCATGATGTCCAGCATATCATCTGGGATAATGGAGGTACCGAGAATCTTGTTCACCCTCTCAAATCTGACCGTTATCTTCGGTGGCTCAAAAGGCTTTGGGTACACATCGACTTTCTTCGAGACCCTTCCCCCTGCGAGCGTCGCCGTCAGGAATGCAGCCCTGTCGAGTGCCTTCTCAAGGAACTCAATATCAGTGCCCCTTTCAAACCGGTACGCAGACTCGGTCTTCAGTCCAAGGGCCTTTGAGGTCCTCCGCACAGATGCAGGGAGAAAATAAGCACTTTCGAGAAAAATGTGTTTTGTGTGTTCCTCAACTTCTGACTCCGCACCGCCCATTACTCCCGCCACTGCTACCGGTCGTTCTGCGTCCCATATGAGGAGGCTGCCATCAGGGATATCGCGCACCGATCCATCAAGAGTGGTTACCCTGCTCCCGGGAATGGCCCGCGCAACCCTGATCCTGCCGCCCTTCAATTTCTCCTTGTCAAAGGCATGCAGAGGATGTCCCATCTCCATCAGCACATAGTTTGTGATGTCAACAATGTTATTGATAGGCCTCATGCCGCATTGTTCGAGCCTCCTCTTCATCCATTCAGGAGAGGGCCCTATTGCTACGTCCTCGATATCCCTCCCTGCATACCGAAGGCAAAGGTCTTCATCAGCGATTACTACGGCCACGGAGGATGGTCCGCTCTCTGCTTGGATTCCACACTCGGGAAATCGCAAGGGCGAATTGATCATGGCCGAGACTTCCCGTGCGATACCCAGGATGCTGAGGCAATCAGGCCTGTTCGGCGTCACATTTACCTCAAGGACCGTGTCATCGTACGCCTTTTCCAAGGATTCGACCTCAAGTCCTATCATGGTCAATTTAAGAGCCAGTTCTTCAGGGCTTAAGGAAAACTCCACAAACTCCTTTAACCATTCTATGGGAACACGCATTTCACACCTTTATAAAAAAATAATGACAGGATGGAATAAGGTATACACAATCCCTCTCAGTCGTACCCTTGGGGCTGAGCTTGATCTCTGTAGCATTCAAAACTGCCTCAGAAAGCGTATATCGTTTTCGTAGAACATTCTTATATCGTCTATGGAATACCTGAGCATGGTGATTCTCTCCACGCCCATACCAAAGGCAAAGCCGGTGTATATGTCGGGATCATATCCCACCATTTCAAATACCCTGGGATTCACCATCCCTGCGCCCAGCACCTCGAGCCATCCCGACCCTTTGCACACCCTGCATCCGCTTCCTGCGCAGAGGATGCATCCGATATCCACCTCAGCACTCGGCTCTGTAAAAGGGAAGAAGCTCGGCCTGAACCTCACGGGGATGTCCTTGTTGAACATCCGGCGAATAAAGAGTTCGAGCACGCCCTTAAGATCGCTGAACGAAATATCGGTATCCACCATCAGCCCTTCCACCTGATGAAACATCGGAGTGTGTGACACATCCGCATCGCACCGATAGACCTTCCCCGGTGCGACAAATTTCAGGGGAGGCTTTGTTTTCTCCATGATCCTGACCTGTACAGGCGAGGTGTGGGTTCTCAGAAGCACCTCGTCGGTGATATAGAAGGTGTCCTGCATGTCCCTGGCAGGATGGTCTTTCGGCATGTTGAGGGCTTCAAAATTATAATAGTCCAGTTCAACCTCAGGGCCCACTTTGATATCAAACCCCATACCCACAAAAATATCCAGGATCTCTTTAAGAACCTGGTTGATGGGATGCATGCTTCCGGGAGGGACATAGTTCCCTGGCAGTGTGATATCAATGGCTTCGGAAACGAGCTTTTTGTCGAGCTCTGCGTGCTTTAGTTCCGATTCCTTGAAATCCGTCTTTTCCTCTATGAATGTCTTGAATTCGTTAATAAGCTTTCCAAACGCGGGTCTTTCCTCCGAGGATATGGTGGGGAGAAGTTTAAGCTGCGCAGTGAGTACCCCTTTCTTACCAAGGTACTTCACCCTCAGAAGCTGGAGGTCACTCACTGTCCCTGCAGCACTGAGTTCATCAAGAAATGCCTTTTTGATTTCGGTTATATCTGCCATGAAGAAAAAAAGCTACCCTCCTTCATTCTCTCGCATAGGGAGATTGAGGAGGGCCTTGAAATGATCGTTATCGCCCGCGCTGATTTATGACGCCAGCTTCTTCTTTACGGTCTCTGTAATCTGGCTGAATGCCTGGGGATCATGATAGGCCATATGGGCCAGCGTTTTTCTGTCAAGCCCGATCTGTGCCTTCTTC
>Ga0335085_10013136_pt1 | contig 12148 bp, 9 predicted proteins | sample Lox_Sample_45_FD_206712 | JGI IMG/M metagenome (GOLD analysis project Ga0335085, IMG submission 206712) | Soil microbial communities from Loxahatchee National Wildlife Refuge, Florida, United States - Lox_Sample_4.5 | ecosystem: Environmental > Terrestrial > Soil > Wetlands | place: USA: Florida...
TTCATCTGCGTGGCGGGGTGCGGGACCTTCTTGTAGCCCTTGGCGATCGTGGCCACGTCGAAGGCCGAGGCGGGGATCGGGCCCTTCTTGATCTCCACCGCCTCCTTCGACGAGTCCATGCTCCGGCCCATCATCTGGACCGAGGTCGACTCGGCGATCGTGAAGCCCTCGATCTTCTTCATCTCCTCGGCGAGCTTGCCCATGTTCTGGAACATGGGGTTGTTGGCCATGGCCGCGCCCATCCCGGCGAAGGACGCGAACTTCCGGTAGTCCACGTTCGGGGCCGGGAACTGGAGCGCCGTCGTGGCGCAGACCTTGTTGGTCATCGCCGCGCCCATCGACACCGTGTAGTCCTGGCAGGTGTACCCGGCCACCTGGCGCGAGCCGCCCTTGGTGACGGTCACCGCCCCGGCGGCCCCGCCCATCATCTGCTCCATCTTCTCGCGCACCGCGGGCGGCATGGACGCCATCTGCTGCTTCATCTGGGCGTTCGCCTGCTCCATCTTGGCCGAGGCCGCCTTCATGGCCGCCTCCATCTCCGCGAGGGTGATCTCGGAGTACTCCTTCTTCTTGTGGTCGATGGAGGTGATCTTGCCGCTGGCGTACTCGAAGATCGTCTCGCTCTCGCCGCGGCCCGTCCTCATCTTCTCGCTCGAGTAGTAGCTCGTCGACGTACCGGCTCCCCCGCCCCCGGTGGTCTTGAACGTGATCGTCAGGTCCTCGGCGAGGGCGGGGACGGCCATGAGGACGGCGGCACAGGCCACGGCCAGCGTCCGGCGGGTGCTCATCATCACTTCTCTCTTTCTCCCTGGAGGGATCTCACGACGTCGAGCCTAGCACGGGAAGGTATACTCCCCGCACGCGCCCGCCGGAGCGGCTCTTTGCCCCGGCGGCAGGAGGAGGCCCGGTGCCGAAACCCGAGCGACAGGTTCTCGTCTGCGTGAACTCCCGCCCCCCGGGCAATCCCAAGGGCTCGTGCGGCGAGAAGGGGAGCCAGGAGCTCTTCGAGCGGCTGAAGGACCTCCTGTTGGAGAAGGGTCTCGACGCGCGGGTGATGGTCAACCGGACATACTGCCTCAAGCACTGCAGCCGCGGGCCCACGATCGCCGTCCAGCCCGACAACGTCTGGTACGCCGGCGTCACCCGGGACGACCTGGCCGAGATCTGCACCGGGCACCTCGAGGGCGGAAGGCCGGTCGAGCGGCTGCTGATGCCCGACATTCCCTGGGAGTGACGCCCGGCCTCTTCGTGTCGGTTCTCTAGCGTCCCCGCGCGGTCCCGGCGCGCTTCCGCTCCCCCCGCCGGTGCACCTGGTTCAGCTCGCGAACGAAGCGCCGGATCGGGATGTCGGCGTCCTTCAGGAACTGGCTGACCTCCCGGGCCACCTCCAGCAGCACCACCGGGTCGTCGATCGGCTCTCGGTGGACGATCGTGCGGCGGTGGAGGCGCCCCTCGCGGATGAGCTGGCGCACCAGGCTCACCCGGCCGGGGCTCCACAGGCGGTAGCCGTTGCGGTTGCGAGGGGGCTCCGGGACCTTCTTCGCGTAGAGCCAGTTGAGAAGGGTCTGCTTGCTGACGTTCAGCTCCCGGGCGACCGCGAGGGTCGTGAGGTACTTCATCCCCGACGGATTCTCGCCGCCGCGGGCGGCGGGCGTCAACGGCGGCCGGCCGGCTGTCGCTCGCCGATCGTCACCTTCCTCCGGCTGACCGTGCGCGCGCCCGTTCCGGATGTCGCCGTCGCCTTCAGCACGTAGCGGCCGGGCGACGCCGGCGACGCGAGGTCGAGGTCGCGGCTCAGGGCTCCGAGCGGTGCGATCTCGAAGGGCGAGGCCGCGTGCACGACCTCGCGCCCGTCCTCGGTCTCGAAGGCGAGGCGCAGCTCGCCCTTCTCGGCGGAGTAGAGGTCGTTGACCATCATCACCCGGAAGGAACGGCTCCTCCCGGCCTCGAGCCGCGGCTCGAAGAAGTTGACGTAGACGCCGAGCGGCTTCATCGACTCGCCCATGTAGTCCTCGAACCACCGGTTGAGCTTCAGGGCCTTCACGTCCTCGAAGTGATCGGCGGTGAAGACGCCGGGGTAGCTGCAGGTGAGGTACACGAAGTGGAGGACCCCGGCGTAGTTGCGGTGGGCGCGCCAGTACTCGGTCTTCCCGGCCAGGAGATACGCGTTCAGCTCGAGTCGCTCGTCCTTCGTCGCGTTCTTCCCCAGGAGCTGCTCGTAGACCTTCGTCGTGAGGGGCGTAGGCTCGCCGTCCCGGCGGACCCAGAGCCAGCCGTACTCGTTGAGGATCAGGGCGTGGGCGGCGATCGGGGGCTGGGTCGGCGCCCCCGCGCCGCGCTCCAGCATGGGCATCTCGAACTTCCCGAGGCCGAGGAAGTCGGAGATGAACAGGTACGGGTGGTCCTCGATCGGGTCGTCGGGACCGACGGGCTGGTTGTAGCTGTTCTCCCAGGGCCGATTAGACAGGTCCAGCTCCCGCACGGCGGGGATGATCCGGTCCCCGAAGAGCGCGTCCTTCGTCTCGTTGTTCGCGTCCCACACGGCGACGCTCGGGTGGTTCCAGTTGTCGCGCATCCAGTCCGAGTACTGGCGGATCATCTCCGGAACGTCCCACCTCCGGTTCGGCCACTGCGCCCACCCCGGGTCGCCGGTCCAGACGAAGAACTCGTTCTGGACGAGGAGGCCGGCCTCGTCCGCGACGTCCAGCCACTTGTCGGGCACGGGACCGATGCAGAAGCGGAACGTGTTCCAGTGGAGCTTCTTCGGGAGGTCCACGAGGAGCCGCCGCACCCAGGCCTCGTCCCACGGCCCGGTCCCCGACTCCGGGTCCTCGAAGAAGCGATGGAGGGTGATGTTCGAGCCGCGCAGGAAGTAGACGCGGCCGTTGAGCCAGGCGCGCCGGGTGGCGGTGTCGAACCGGAGCTCCCGCATGCCGAACCGGGTCGAGAGGGAGTCGCCGCCGCTCGCGGTGTCGAGGACGTAGAGGAAGGGATCCTCAGGCGACCAGAGGTGGGCGTTCTCGATCCGGATCGTCTGCCGGACCGCCTTCGACTCGCCGGGGGCGAGGGTCAGCGGCATCGGCGCGGCGGCGCCGGCGCCCTCGCCGCCCTTCCAGGCCTTCACTGTCTGGCCGAGCGTGAACGTGGCCGGCGTCCTGCCGGCGTTCCGGAGCCTCGTCTCGACGAGGACCTCGGAGCCGGCGAGGCGCGGCGCGACCTGCACGCTCTCGATCGACGGGTTGTCGGCGAGCTCGACCCGCACGTCGTCGTAGATCCCGGGGGTCCAGCGGAGCTTCTCGAAGTCGGTCCCGGCCGGGTAGCTCGCGGGCAGGACGCCGGGGTGGGCCCCGATGCGGACGACGAGGACATTCTCGCCCGGCCACCGGATCGCGGGGGTGAGGTCGAAGACCCCGGCGCTGAAGCAGCCGGGGTACTCGCCCACCTTCCTGCCGTTCAGCCAGACGGCGGTCCCGAACTGCGCCTTGTTGACGCGCAGGGTGGCCACGGCCCTCGCCGCGGGGGTCGTGAACGTCCTCCGGTACCAGAAGTAGTTGCGCGCCTGCCGGGAGACGCCCGGCGCGGCGACGCGGGCCGACTCCGGCAGCAGCTTCTGGCTGATCTTGTTGCCCACCAGCTCGACGCTGTCGAAGGCGTCGACGTCCGGGAAGGGGGGCGTGGCGTTGTGGACGAGGCCGGGCACGGCCACGGTCGACCGAAAAGCTTTGGGCGCGGGCTCGGCGGCCACGCTGTCGGCGATCTGCCACGTGCCGTCGAGGGACAGGGTCACCCTCTGCGCCAGGGCGGACGAGGAGGCCAGGGCGAAGAGGGCCGGAAGCAGAAAGGGTTTCATGGCTCGAACTCCTCCCACAGGCGTGCGACGCGGGCGGGATCCGAGACCCACTGCACCGCCTCCGGGTCCCGCGCGAACGTGCGGTAGATCGGCTCGCCGACGACCTGGCCCAGCTCCGGGCAGGCGCGCGCCCGGCGCTCGACGAGCGGTCGCTCGACGTAGCGCGGGTTCCTCCGCCACTCGATCTGCCCTCCGGCGGTCAGCCGGGGGAAGAACGCCAGCCCGCCCCGCGCCCGCACCTCCCCGTACGCGAAGGCGTACTCCCGGTCGCACCACGCGCCGAAGGCCATCGGCTCCCGGGGATCGGCGCTGACGCTGGCGTGGGCCCAGCCGGGGGGTACGACGACCACCTCGCCCGGCCCGGCCTCGACCGCGAAGCAGCGGCCGGGGTCGTCCGCCGCCCGCTCCTGCAGCAAGACGATCGCGCGCCCGCTCCAGATCTCGTAGAGCTCCGGCGGCGACCAGCCGCTGTGGCCCGCGAGGCGGTGCACGTGGCCCTGGCTGCGGACCGGCTCCTCGCCGAGACGGCCGGCCGCGTAGGTGACGACACCGAAGAGCAGCTGCCGGCGGCGCAGCTCCTCCCGGTGCTCGACCCGTCCCACGTCCATGGCGATCGCGTACACCGGATCGGGGCCGTCGCACGCCGGGTCACGCAAGCTCTTCCGGATGGCGTCGAGCGACCGGAGCTCGGCCGGAGGGCCGAAGACGCCCGGCCCGTAGGCGAAGCCCATCGGCGCCCGAAGCACCCGCACGTCGATGCCGGGGTCGAAGCCGGTCACGACCACGTCCTCACGAAGGCCTTGATCGTCGCGCACTCCGGCCCGTGCGCGTGCCGGCGGATCGTGTAGGGACCGACCGCCGCCGGGACGATGAAGGTCTCCGCGTAGTGGACGACCAGGGGCTCGAAGGCGTCGTCCGGGCTCTCGACGACCGCCTCCTCGCCCTCCACGAGGTTGAGGACGTTCACGCCGCCGCCGGTGTGGTGCGGCGCGCTTCCCATGAACCAGTGACGCCTTGTCTCGATGAACTCCCGCTCGTGGAGCCCCGTCCGCTCCTCGCGCCAGCCCTCGCCGAATCCGAGGGGCTTGATCCGGTTGACGAGCTCGCGCTCGACCCACGCCGTCGTCCGGTCCCACTGGATGCTGGCCGCCCCGTGGTCCAGGTGGATCGGCCGCGGCCGGCCGTCGAGGCCCAGCCGGTCCCAGTCCCAGAGCTTGAACGTGAAGAGGTAGGGGGTGGCGCTGATCTCGAGAACCATCGAGTCCCGGCCCGAGCAGTGGACGGTTCCGCCGGGGATGAGGAAGTGGTCGTGCTTCCGGGCCGGCCACCGGTTGACGTAGAGCTCGTCCGGGAAGCGGAAGCCGCCCTCCTGGGCGCGGCGCAGGTCGCGCACCATGGCCTCGGGCGAGATCCCCTCCTTCAGCCCGAGGTACACGCAGGCTCCCTCCCGCGCGTCGAGGAGGTAGTAGCTCTCGTCCTGCGTGTAGTGCATCCCGAAGCGGTCCTGGACGTACTCGGTGAGCGGGTGGACCTGGAGCGAGAGGTTCCCCCCCTCCATGGTGTCCAGGAAGTCGAAGCGGATCGGGAACTCGTCCCCGAAGCGGGCGTGCACCGCCTCGCCGAGGAGCTCGCGCGGGTGGCGGAAGACGAGGTCGAGGGCCGGCACCTCGACCCGCGCGTCCCCGAAGCCGAGGAGGAGGCTGTTCTCCTCCGGCACGCAGTCGAAGCACCAGCCGTAGTTCGGCGTCTCGCGCGGGAGGTCGCAGACCTCCTTCATCCACTGCCCTCCCCAGGGAGCGGGATCGAAGAAGGGCACCACCCGGAAGGGACGCCGCACCGTCGCCGCGAGGCCCGCGCGAAAGTCGTCGCCGACGACGATCTTCGGCGCCCCGGGGTCGCTGGTGTCGAGCAGCCAGTCGATCCGGCCGAGGAGGGCGCGCTTCTGCCGGTCGGCTGCCCGCCAGTCGACGAAGAAGCCGCGCTTGTACAGCTTCCCGGGCCGCTCGTTCCGGTCGTGCACCCCCAGGCTCGCCACCTCGTGCCGGCGCTGCCGCTGCTGGATCTCCCAGCGCGGGAGGTCGGCGTACACGAGCACGTCCGGCTCGGCGACGAGGGAGGCCCCCGTCCCCACCACGAGAACGAGGCCCGCGCGCGTCGCCTCGATCCGCCCCCGCAGCGCCGCGGCGCGCCCCGGGTCGAGGAAGTCGGAGAGGGTGAGCCCGTTCATCCGGCCGAACACCGGGTCGTCGCCGAGGAAGGGCGCGCACAGCCAGTCGATCTCGGCCGCGTCCCGGTAGGCCCGCCGCGCGTCGACGACCAGCGCCGGCCGCAGCGCCTCGGCGAGGGTCGTCCGGACCTCGTCCACGTGGACGCCCGGGTAGCACTCGACCACGAGCACGCACCGGCGGCGCGAGCGCAGGCCCTGGAGCTGCTCCAGGATGGCCGGCCAGCCGACCGCGCAGGCCGAGGCCGGGCCCACCGGGACGAAGGGGCGCTTGTCGTAGTGACCGGGGCGGGCCATGGCAGCGCTCACGCCCCCTCGAGGAGCGGCACCGCGCCCAGAAGGGCGGCCTGGTCGCCGAGCATTGCCGCCCGGACCGCGACCTTGCCCCAGGGCGTCCAAGCGTGGCGATGGACGTGGGCCTCGAGCGCCGGCAGCACCGCGCCCGCCCTCCGCATGACGCCGCCTCCGATCACGAGCGCCTCCGGGTCCCACGCGTGTATCATCGCCACCGCCCCGGCGGACCACACCCTCAGGCAGCGATCGCGGACGGCGACGGCCACCGGATCACCCTCCTCGGCGCCGGCGAAGAGCGACTCGAAGTCGAGGGGCTCGCGCCGGGCGAGCACGCTGGTCTCGAAGCCGGGCGTCTCCCGGCAGAGGGCCGGCAGAGCCCAGGTGGAAGCCTCGGCCTCGACGCAGCCCACGCCGCCGCAGGTGCAGGGCCGGCCCTCGAAGTCGGCCACGAGGTGCCCGCCGAGGACTCCGGCCTGGAAGTGCCTCCCGCGCAGGAGCCGTCCGCCGATCATCGCTGCCCCGCCGATGCCGGTGCCGAGCGTCATCAGGACGACGTCGTCGCAGCCCCGGGCCGCGCCGGCGTGCCGCTCGCCGAGGAGGGCGAGACGGGCGTCGTTCTCGATCCGGAGCCGGAGGCCGAACGATTCCCGGCACCACGCCCCCAGGTCGAGCCCGGGCGCGTCCTCGTACTTGCCGTTGGTCGAAAGCACGCGGCCGGCGGTGGAGTCGACGAGGCCGCAGAAGCCGAAGGCGAGGCCGGCGCAGCTCGAGAGCGGAACGCCGGCCCCGGACGCGGCGCGCCGGAGGGCCTCGGCGACGACCGGCAGGGCGCCGGCGAGGCCGTGGGCCGCCTCCAGCGAGACGCTCTCGACCGCGACGACCTCGCGATCGGCCACCACCGCGCAGGCGGCATGGCTTCCTCCGAGGTCGACCGCGAGCGCCCTCACCGAAAGTACCCCGCGACGCTCACCACGACCGCTCGATCTCCTCGAGGCTCCGCCCTTTCGTCTCCGGCATCACCCGCCAGACGAAGAGCAGGTTGAGGACGCTCATCGCCGCGTAGAGCCAGAAGGCCCCGGTCGAGCCGGCGGCCTCCACGAGGGAGAGGAACGTGGCCGTCACCAGGATGCAGGCGAGCCAGAGGCTCACGGTGGCGATCGACATCGCCCGGCCGCGGATCCGGGTCGGGAAGAGCTCCGAGATCACGACCCACACCCCGGGGCCGAGGCCCACGCCGAAGGACGCGACGTACAGCAGGATGACGACGAGGACCATCGCCGCCGGCGGGGGCTGGAACCGGAAGAGGACCCCGAGGAGGAGGAGGGACGCCGCCATCCCGCCCGAGGCCACCATCATGAGCGGCCGCCGGCCGAGCCGGTCGATCGTCCACAGGGCCACGATCGTCATCAGGAAGTTGACCGTCCCGACGATCACGTTCGCCCCGATCGCCGCCGAGTCGCTCTGCCCGCCCACCTGCTCCTTGAAGATGAGCGCGCCGTAGTAGATGACGGTGTTGATCCCGGTGATCTGCTGGAAGACGGCGAGGAAGACGGCGATCCCGAGAGGCCGGCGGAGGCGCTTCGCGAAGAGCTCGCGGAGGGTCCCCGACTCCTCGGCGATCGTGTCCCGGATCTCGGCGAGCTCGCGGCGCGCGGCCTCGGCTCCGCTCACGCGCTCGAGGACCACGCGGGCCTCGGCCTCGCGCCCGGCCTCGACGAGGAAGCGTGGCGACTCGGGGACGAAGAGGAGGGCGGCGAAGAAGACGGCCGAGGGGATCGCGGCCGAGGCGAACATCCACCGCCAGGAGGACGGCCCGGCGAAGGAGAGCAGCCAGTTCACGAAGTACGCCAGCAGGATCCCGGTCACGATCGCCATCTGGTTGAGCGAGACGAGCCGCCCCCGGACGTCCCGGGGCGAGATCTCCGCGATGTAGAGGGGGGCGAGGACCGAGGCCACCCCGATGGCGAGGCCGCCCACGAGCCGCGCGGCCACGAACTCGCCCAGGTGCCGGGGCACGGCCGCGCCCACCGCGGAGGCGCCGAAGAGGAGGGCGGAGACGACGAGAATCCGCTTGCGGCCGAGGCGATCGGTGAGCCAGCCGGCGAGGGCGGCCCCGGCTGCGCAGCCCACGAGGAGGCTGGAGGTGGCGATCTCGGTCCCCCGCGTCGAGAGGCCGAGCTCCTGGCGGAGGAAGATGAGGGCCCCGTTGATGACCGCGGTGTCGAAGCCGAAGAGGAGACCCGACACTGCGGCCACGGCGGCGATCAGGGTGGCGTAGCGGGACCCCATGCGCGCCTCACCGCGGCAGCGGCGCGACGAGGCGCTCCCACACCGCGCGGTGGCGTTCGGGCCGCGAGACGAGATCGAGGAGACCGATCTCGCCGGAGAGAGCGGGACGGCCGTGGCCGATCCCGTGCCCGGGGATCTCGTGGGGCGCCATCCGCCGCGCCGTGGGCACGTGCCGGTAGCGCGGGTTCACCTCGAGGCTCCCGTCGGCGAGCACGTAGTGGGCCATGCCCTGGAGCTTCCGCAGGGGCTCGTAGAGGAGCCGGGCCTCGAGCGCGTAGACCGCGCCGAAGGCCATCGGCTCCTCGCCGAGGTTGACGGTGGCGTGCGCCCAGCCGGGCGGGATCACGACCTTGTCGCCCGGCCCCGCCTCGACCACGATCACCTCCGAGACCTGGTCGGTCGCGGAGTCCTGCATGTAGACGAGGCCGCGGCCGTGCCAGAACTCGTACACCTCCGAGAACGCGACCCCGGTCGCCGCGGGCGCCGAGTGCACGTGGCCCTGGGAGCGGAGCGCCTCCCCGCCGATGGCGCCGTGGTTGTAGACGACCGCGCCGTACCCGAGGCCGAGCGAGCGCAGGGCCTCCGCCCGGCCCGGCACGCGGATGTCCATGTAGATCGTGTAGAGGTGGTCCGGCCCCGTGGCGAGCGGATCGCGCAGGAGCGCACGCACCTCGTCGAGCCGGCGAACCACCGCCTCCGCGGTGGTCACGCCGGGTCCGAAGGCCAGCGTGAGGGATTCCGGCTCGAGCTGGACCGGGAATCCCGCGAAACCGGTCAGGTCGATCATCGGCGTGCGCGTTCTAGCACGAAACAAACGGTGTCGCCAGGAGGGTCCCCCGGCCCCCGCTGTGGGAGAATGCCGCCTCGGCTTCGCCATGGAGAGAATGACGGTCGACATCGTCACCGGCGAGACGCCGCCGCCGCGCCGGGGAGGCCCTCCCGCGGTGCTCGGCGTGGCCGGGTTCGCGCTCGTCCTTCTCGGTCTCTGGGCCCGAGGCCTCCCGGCCTTCGTGGCGTGGGAAGTGGCGCGGGATCACCAGCGCTGCTTCGGCCGCCGCCATCTCCCCGCCCGCGTCTGGAGCTCCGACCCCTCCCGGGTGGGCGACTGGCTGGAGTCGCGCGGCACGCCCGTCCCGCCCCTCCCGCGGAGCGCCTCCTCGACCGACCTCGTGGGCGCGCGCTACTGCCCCCTCGAGGACCGCATCGCCGCCCACGTCTACTACGGCGGAGAGGGGGGGATGGTGTCGGTCTTCCTCCTCGCCGGCCCGGCGCGCATCGGAGGCGGCTGGTCGGGCGTCTCTCACGGCCTCCACGTCCGGCTCCTTCGCGCGGCCGGCCGATACGTCGCGGTGGTCGGAGAGAGCGCCGACGACGTGGCGGCCACCGCGCGCGCCTTCACGATGACGGTGGCCACCGCGACGCCGCCAAGTGCCGAGGCCGGCCCCGTCGGCGCCGGTTGACCCGTCTTGTTCGAGCTGCTAACCTTCTTTTTTGCCTCGGTGGGGCTGTGGCGCAGTTGGGAGCGCGCGTGAATGGCATTCACGAGGTCACGGGTTCGAACCCCGTCAGCTCCACCAAATCCACCAACAACTTAGCGGGATAACCGATCCGGCGGACGCCCGATCTGTCTGTTTCTTGTCGATATTCCGTCGGCGGGCAAGCGTAGCCGGCCGTTCACCACGACTCACGATGGCGGACGCGCCGCTGCCGCTTGGATCCGTACCTCCACTGGCGCTCCGGACCCCGCTCAGGATCGGGCAACTCCCGAGCAGCCTCCCGCTCCACCCGGGTGATGTATGACCGCAGCCAAACCAGCCATGGCGCCATGTGGTCCCCATCACGGCTGCTGGCGCCATAGCCTCCACGGCGTCGGCGAGCCGGGCGGTGCGTGGGCGCCTTCGCGGGCCGGAACGTCGTCAGCGGCAGCCAGGCCCCATGACGACGCGCCGCCCAGGATCCAGCGGGACACAGTCGATATCGTGACCAACCTACAGGAGTACCTGAGTCACCGGCAGCCGGGGTCGCGGCACGCGTCCTTCGACTACTCCAGTCTAGCGGAGTAGGCAAACCCGGCGGACGCCGGACTTGCTGTTTCTGGTCAATCTCGGCGGGGGGAAACTGCTCACCGGTGTGCCCGCCGCCCATCGCCCGCGTCTTCGCCCCCCGGGGCAGTTCGGGCTGCTTCGCCGCGCGCGGACGCCAGCCCGTGTTTTCGTAGCCGACGGTAGAGCTGCGGCCGTGTGAGCCCGAGGAGGCGTGCGGCCTGGGTGCGGTTGTGGTGGGCGGCCTCCAGTGCCTTCACGATCAGGTCGCGCTCCGCGCTGTTGAGATCGAGCGTGCCGAGGGGAGGTGGCGCGATTGAGGGCTCGGCGCCTGGCGCGGCGCGCGCGGCGAGGTCGCTCGGCAGGTGATCCGTGGTGATCAGGCCGCCGTCGCAGAGGATGGTTGCGCGCTCGAGTACGTTGCGCAGCTCGCGCGCGTTGCCGGGCCAGGAGTAGGCCAGCAGACACGCCTCTGCCTGGCGCGAGATGCCCGCGGCCCGGCGCGCGACGCTGGATCCGATCTCCTCCAGGAAGGCCTCGGCGAGGGGCAGGATGTCCTCTGGACGGTCCCGCAAGGGCGGCAGGCGAATGTGGAACACGCAGAGCCTGTAATAGAGGTCCTCGCGGAACTCCCCGCGGGCCATCGCCTTCTCGAGATCACGGTTGGTCGCGGCCACGATGCGAACGTCCGCCTTGATCGGGCGTGTTCCACCGAGCCGCTGGTACTCCCGGTCCTGGAGGACACGGAGCAGCTTGACCTGAAGGGCCGGGGAGGTCTCCCCGATCTCGTCCAGAAACAGCACGCCGCCCTCGGCCTGCTGGATTCGTCCGGCCCTGGCTGCTGTCGCGCCGGTGAAGGCGCCCTTCTCGTGGCCGAACAGCTCGGACTCGAGGAGCGTCTCGGGAATCGCCGCGCAGTTGAGGGCGGTGAATGGCCCTCTGGCGCGGGGCGATCCCCGGTGGATGAAGCGCGCGACCACCTCCTTTCCCGTACCCGACTCGCCGGTGAGGAGCACCGTGGTCTCCGCGGGGGCGACCTTCGCCGCCTGAGCCAGCACCTCCTTCCACGCTTTGGAGATCCCGACCACCCGGACGTGCCCCCGGGTCGGGTCGATCTCTTGGCGCAGCTTCTCGACGCGGTCTTCGAGCTGCGAGGCCCGCGCGCGCGCGTCCGCGGTCTGGCGCTGCTCCTCCGCCAGGCGCTGGTGCGAGAGAGCGAGGCTCACGTAGGCCGCCACCTTCTGGGCCACGGGCAGGTCGTCGTCACCGAAGGACCGCGCCGTCTGCGACAGGAAGACCAGCCCGGCGGAGCCCCCGGCGTCGGCCCACAGGCGAACGAGCAGACCCGAGCGCATCTGCTCCACGGAACCGACGCGGCGGATACCCTCTTCGGCTTCCTCCTGGAAGTCCGGCACGATCTTCCACTCCCACGGCAGCGGGCGAGTGCCT
>Ga0335085_10013137_pt1 | contig 12147 bp, 10 predicted proteins | sample Lox_Sample_45_FD_206712 | JGI IMG/M metagenome (GOLD analysis project Ga0335085, IMG submission 206712) | Soil microbial communities from Loxahatchee National Wildlife Refuge, Florida, United States - Lox_Sample_4.5 | ecosystem: Environmental > Terrestrial > Soil > Wetlands | place: USA...
CGCCATCAAACCTCGGCGGCCTGACGAGCAGGGCGAATTGCGGGTCACAGGCTGCGAACGGTTGGGGCTAAGGAAACCGCGCCGCGATGCCGATGAGCGGCTCGTGACCACTTTTGCGCGCCCCGCCCTCCCCCGGCCCCGAAGCGGCCGAAACACCACAAAACTGCTCATCGGCCTCCTCGCCGCGGCCCTCTCCTGTGTCCTGTACGCGAGCATCGCCGCGCCCGCCCAGGCGATCGTGGAGAAAGTCGAAAGCACCAGCGTCGGCCTGCAGCCGCGCGTGGTCAACACGTTCCAGGATGGCCCCACGATCTTCAATGCGGAAGAAGGGTCGGTCTTCACTGCGCTGCCGGACACGTTCGAAAACGCGACCGCGAACCCGGTCCTGCACGGCAGCGTCGTGTACCTCGACTACTGGGACCCGGCGAACAAGTACCACAACGACTGGAAAGCCCTGATCGACAGGTTCGGGGAGAGCGTGAACACCGACGAAAACGGCCTCGACAGCGTGTTCGCCGTCGACGAGCAGTACACCGACATCACCGACAAGCCGGCCTACAACCGGATTCAGTTCCGCGGCGCCTACACCGACACCACGCCGTATCCGGCGTCGGAATGCACCGATCCCAAACCGATCAAAGAAGCGAAATGGTCCCACGTCAAAGCGCTCGCCTGCCTCACCGACGCGCAGGTCAAAACGCACCTCGGCGAATTCATCGCCGAACACAAACTCCCCAAGGGCATGAGCACCGTCTACTACGTCCTCACCCCCCCCGGTGTCAGCGTGTGCCTGGATGAAGGAGGCGCAACCGGGCACTGTTCGAGTTTCGCCAACACGTTGAAAAGCTACGAAAACAGCTTCTGCAGCTACCACGGCGACGTGAATCCCGGCGGCCTGGAATCCGGAGGCGCGGAAACCATCCTCTACGGCGTGCTTCCGTGGTCCGCCGGCGGCGTCGGCGACGGCCAGCTGGCGGCAGAAGACGAGACCGAGGCCCCCTACTGCCAGGACGGCGGCTTCAACGCCGCCGAAAAAGAGGAATGGGAGGAACCGGCAAAACCACGGGACGCAGAAGAAGAAGAAGCGTTCGAAAAACTGACGCCCAAGGAAAAAGTAAAAGAGGAAAACGAACGTATCCTCCAAGGCCCCCACGTCGAGGAGCCCAACCAGAAGCCGTGCCCGACCGCGGACGGTTACTGCGACGAGGGCCTCGCGGACCTGATCATCAACCAGCTCGCGATCGAGCAGCAGGACATCATCACCAACCCGCTGCTGGGGTCGTGGCAGGACTTGGGTGGCAACGAGGTCACCGATGAGTGCCGGAACTTCTTCGGGCCCGCGCTCGGCGGCTCGGCCACCGCAAACGAAGAAAGCGGCGCGGGCTCGCTCTACAACCAGGCGATCTCGGGTGCCAACTACTACCTCAACGACGCCTTCGACTTCGCAGCCGAGCGCCTCTCGTTCCCGGGGGTGCCCTGCCTGCACGGCGTCAGCCTCGTGCCCGCCTTCAACGAGATCAGCCCCGTCGAAGTCGGCGACACGGTCGGCTTCGACAGCGGTGAGTCGATCATCACGCTCAACGCCGCCGTGCGCTACGCCCAGACCGGCGCCAAAGACAAGAACTTCGCGAAGGTGAAGTGGAACTTCGGCGACGGCACACCCGAAGTCTCCGGCTTCGCTCCCGGCTCGGAACCGTGCAAAGAACCCTGGTCGAGCGAATGCGCCGAAAGCGTTTACCACACCTACACGGCCGGTGGCACCTACACCGTCACCCTCACGGTCACCGACGTCGGTGGCAACACCGCGTCCGTCTCACACGACGTGACGGTGATCGGGCCCCCGCCGGAAAAACAGACCCCCGCTCCCCCGGCCCCCGAAACGCCGAGCGGCGGTGGAAGCTCCCCGAACGTCGTCAGCGGCGGCACCAGCCCCGGTGGCACCACCGGCGGCGGAACCACCGCGACGGGCGCCTCCGTGCCCGTGCCGGTGGCCACGGCCGCGGTCGTCTCCCACTCGCTGAAGGCCGCCATCTCCAAGGGTGTGGCCGTTCACTACCAGGTCAACGAGCAGGTCGCCGGCCACTTCGAGGTGCTGCTCGGCCAGAAGACGGCCAAGCACCTGAAGATCCACGGCAGGCTGGCCTCGAACCTCCCTGCCGGGTCCGAACCCGAGGTCGTGATCGGCACGGCGCTGGTGGTGACCCTGAAGGGCGGCGGCAGCACCACCCACATCGTCCTCACCAAGAACGCGGCCAAGGCCCTACGTCACGTCAAGAAGATCCCCTTGGACCTTCGCCTCACGGTCCGCAACGCCGCCATCCACGACCCGGCCACCGCGGTCGTGATGAGCGCCTTCACGCTCAAGCGCTAGCACGCCGTCGCTCAGCGTGAGCGGCCGCGGAAGAAGAAGTACCAGACGGCGCCGAGGCCGATCACCACGGCCACCAGCGAGATGATCGTCACCACGCCGAGGAAGGTGCTTTCGGTTCCACCCGTGGATTCCCCGCCGAGCGCCAGCGGCAGCATCAGCGATAGGGCGCCGGACCTCATCACCGTCCCTCGCGGGAGTGGCCTACAGCCCGGGCCAGTGCCGCGCGGCGTAGCCGGTGTTGTCGGTCGAGCCCACCAGCCAGCGCGACGCGTACACGCCGCTGCGCCCCGCCGTGTCGTAGAGGATGCCGTCCACGTACATGTAGGTGTGACCGGCGTTCGCGAACACCGTGATGTAGCGCCCGGGCCCCGGAACGCCCCAGTGCGCCAGTTCGCCCGACACCTCGGGTGAGCTCAACAGGCCACCCGCCGCGAGGGCGTAGCTGACCGATCCCGAACAGTCGTAGGCGTGGTCCACGAAGGAGCCGTGGCCGCCCCCGAAGACGTAGGGGAAGTCGGCGATCTCGTTGGCCCCGGCGATCACCTTCTGGATCACTTCCGGCACCCCCGTGGGGATCGGAATCGTGCCGTCGCCACCGATCGACTGGCCCCCGGGGACGGGTTTCAGGCTCGGCTTGTGCTGTTCGCTTTCTGCCTTCTGCTGTGCCGCGCGGGTTTCGTGCAGCTCGCGGCGGACTTCAGCGTCGCTGAGCGCTCCCGCCGCCACGGCCAGGGCGCTCGCCCGCGAGGGCGTGGCCGCGGGCGCGTGGTGGACGCTCGCCGGCGCCGGGTAGCTCTGGGCTTCCTCGGGGTCTGCCACCTCCTTGCGCGTCCCCCCGGAGGCGCTCCCGCCCCCAGTGGAGCCCGCCCCCGCAGTGGAGCCCGCCCCGGCAGAGGAACCCGCCCGCGTGGAGGAACCGGAGGGGTCCGAAGAGCCCCCCGACCCGGTCGAGCCCGCCGATGTAGGCGTGTGTGACCCCGCACGCCCCGACTGCGTCTGCCCGTGGGTGTTGGAAGGATCACTGCCCGCCCCGGCGGCGGTCTGGCCGCAGGCCGCCAGGGCGAGACAGAGCGCCGCGGTGGCCGGCCAGCGCAGCCAGGCCGCCCTCGCCCTGCGGGTGATGCTCATTCGGCTAGGCTAGCGAGCAGCCCCGCCCGAAGGCGCCGCTACCCTGCTCCAAATGCGCGACCCCGCCACCGTCGTCGACATACGGCCGCACGTCCGCCTGCTGCATGGCATGCGCAGGCCGGAAAACTGGCTCCAGCTGGTCCGCTTCGGCCTGGTCGGAGGCATCGGATTCGTCGTCAACCTCGCCGTATACGCCGTCTGCGTGCATGGGGCCGGGGTCGACTACCACGTCGCCAACGTCGTGGCCTGGCTGGTGGCGGTGCTCAACAACTTCGTCCTCAACCGCCACTGGACCTTCGACGCGGCCGACGGGCGGGCCCACGCCCAGGCCGTCCGCTTCCTGCTCGTGAGCCTCGTCGCGGAGGCCCTCAGCCTGCTGCTGCTGACCCTGTTCGTGGAGAGCGCCGGGGTCGCGAAGGTGCCCGCCCAGGCGCTCGCCGTGGGGTGCTCGATGCCGGTCAACTTCCTCGGCAACAAGCTCTGGAGCTTCAAGCGGGAGAGCCCCCGCTAGGGCCATTCCAGGGGCCTCGGGGGCCGCCCCGAGCGCTCGGAGCCCAAGGTCTCGACACCTATACTCTGACTTCACCTTCCCGGAGGATCTTCGTGCAGGAGATGGTCATCTACGGCGTCAGCTTCGACATGGTTGGCAAGCAGCCGATCGTGCTCCTGAAGACAGTCGACGGCAACAAGTTCCTGCCGATCTGGATCGGCCACCCGGAGGCGGCCTCGATCCTGATGAAGCTCCAGGGGGCCGGCACACCCCGCCCGATGACCCACGACCTGCTGTGCGACATCCTCGGGGAGCTGGACGTCAGGTGCACCCAGGTGTCGGTCACCGAGCTGCGGGAGAACACCTTCTTCGCCTCGATCACGCTGAGCGTGGGCGGACGCGAGCTGGAGATCGACTCCCGACCCAGCGACGCGATCGCGCTGGCGGTCCGCGCCGGCGCCCCGATCTACGCCGCCGAGGAGGTCATCTCCGAGTCCGCGATCGAGTTCGAGCACGACGTCGAGGAGTCCGAGGACGTGGTCGAGAAGTTCAAGGAGTTCCTCGACCGCGTGTCGCCCGAGGACTTCGCCGCCGGCGACTCCTAGCGGCTCCAGGCGCTCGCCAGGATCCGCTCCACGAGCTCTTCGAAGGAGATCCCGGCGGCGTCGGCGGCCTGTGGGAGCAGGCTCGTCTCGGTCATCCCCGGCACCACGTTCGTCTCCAGCACCCACAGCTTCTCGGTGCCCCGCTCGAGCATCAGATCGACCCGTGCCAGGCCGTGGCAGCCGAGCAGCTCGTACACCCGCACGGCCAGCTCCTGGGCTCGCGCGGTGGTCTCCTCGGGGAGCTCCGCCGGGCACACGAAGGTGGTCATCCCGATCTCATACCGCGACTCGTAGTCGTAGAACTCCTCCTCGCGGGGCACCGCCTCCACGACCGGCAGGGCCAGCGGCCCGGACCCCTCGCCGGCGCCGCCTGCCCCCTCCAGCACCGACACGGCCAGGTCACGGCCGCGGACGTAGCGCTCGAGCAGCACGGTGCGGTCGTAGGAGAAGGCCCCCACCATCGCTTTCGGCAGCTCCTGTGCGTCGCTGGCGAACTTGACCCCCAGGGCCGAGCCGCCGCGGGCCGGCTTGACCACCAGCGGCAGGCCGATGTCCTCGTGGATGCGCTCCAGCGCGGCGCCCGCGCCGAGCTCCTTGATGGCGTCCTCCCGCAGGGCGTGAAAGGGCGGCGTCGGGATCCCCGCCTCGCGCATCAGGAGCTTGGCCAGCAGCTTGTCGGTGGCCCTCATGCAGGCTGCCTGCCCGGAGCCGGTGTAGGGGATCGAGAGCGCCTCCAGCAGGCCCTGGACGGTGCCGTCCTCGCCTTCGCGACCGTGCAGCGCGACGAACGCCACCTCCGCGCCCTTCTCGAGCATGTCGGGGACGAAGGTGTCGCCGACGTCGATCGCCACGACCTCGTGGCCGAGCCCCGTGAGCGCGTCCTGGACCTGGGCCCCGGAGCGCAGCGACACGCTTCGCTCCAGCGAGCGGCCCCCCTTCAGGACCGCCACCCGGCGGCGGCTGCTCATTTCTCGCCGCGGCGGCGTGCCTGCGGGGAGTCCTCCCGGCGGGGAAGCTTCACGACGTCCGCCAGCGGCTGCTGGGGCTCGTCGGACCCCCCAGCCTGCTGCGGCGCCTGCTGCGGGGGCGCCGGGAGCGGGTGGGACCCGGTGAGCGAGCCGAGCAGGCCGAGCTGGTCGCGCACGCCCCGGCCGATCCGCCGGATCCCCTCACGGATGTCCTGCTCGGAGACCCCGGCGAAGTTCAGGCGCATCGAGGAGGACCCCCGGCGGCCGTCCATGTAGGCGGCCCGGCCCGGCACGAACGCGACCCCGTCGCTCTTGAGGGCCAGCGGCAGCAGGTCGGTGGTGTCGATGCGCTCGTCGAGCGTGGCCCACACGAACAGGCCCCCCCGCGGGGTGGTCCAGCGGGCGCTGTCCCCGAAGTGCTCCTGCAGCGATTCGAGCATCACGTCCTTGCGGTGGCTGTAGAGCTCCCGCAGGGACTCGACGTACTCCTCCCACGCCGGCCGCCCGTCGCGGGCCCGCTCGCCGAAGTAGGCGGCCACGAACATCTGCGTCACCGGCGAGGAGCACAGATCGGCCCCCTGTTTTCCGAGGTTGAGCTTTTCCAGCACCGGCCGCGGCGCGACCGCCCACCCGAGCCTCACACCCGGCGAAAGGATCTTCGAGAACGTGCCCAGGTAGATCACGAGGTCGGTGGCCCCGGCGCGGCCGAGCGATTCGGCGTCCAGCGAGTACAGCGTCGGCAGCGCCTCGCCCTCGTAGCGCAGCAGCCCGTAGGGGTTGTCCTCGAGCACCAAGAGCTCCCGCTCACGCGCGACCTCCACCAGCCGCCGGCGGCGGGGCAGCGACATCGTGACCCCGGCCGGGTTCTGGAAGTTGGGGATCGTGTAGATGAACTTCGGCCGCCGTCCCTCGGACGCCAGGCGGTCGAGCGTGCGCTCGAGCTCGTCGATCGGCATCCCCTCCTCGTCCACGTCGATCTGCTCGACGTCGGCCTGGTAGGCGCTGAAGGTGGGCACCGCGCCCGGGTAGGTGGGGGCCTCCGCCACGATCACGTCCCCGGGGTCGATCAGCGTCTTGCAGACGAGGTCGATCACCTGCTGGCCGCCGGTCGTGACGATCACGCTCTCCGGGTCCACGAGGGTGCCCTCGGCGGCCATCACTTCGACGATCGCGTCGACCGTCACGCGCATCCCTTCGGTGGGGCCGTACTGCAGGGCCCGGGCCGTCGATTCGGCCGCCACGGCGGACATCAGCTTCGCGAACCGCTCGGGTGGGAAGGTGCTGGTGTCGGGCAGCCCCCCGGCCAGCGAGATCACGTCCGGGCGCTCGGTCAGCGCCATCATCTCGCGCATCGCGGAGCTCTTCATGCCCTTCGTGCGGGTCGCGAACAGCGCCTCGTAGCGGGCCAGCTCGTGGGCCGCGGGGCGGGTGCCCCGTCCCTCGGGGCCCGTCCTGGTCGGTTTGCCCATTCGCGTATCGTCTCAGACGACCCCCCTGCATGCACGGAATCTTCTTCGACATCGGGCTCGGCGCCGGCCTCGGCGCGGCGAGCGGTTTTCGCCCGTTCCTGCCGCTGCTGCTCGCCGGCGCGCTGGCCTCCGCCGGGGCGCTCGGGGTTCACTTCAGTCCCGGGCCGTTCGTGTTCCTGGAAGAAGACTGGTGGTTGCTGGTGGTGGCCGTCACGCTGGTGCTCGCGTACGTGGCGCAGCTCGTCCTCGGGCTGACGCCGCTGCTGGACCCCCGCTCGCCCGGGCGGCGAGCCGACCCCCTGGCGGCGTCGCTGGCCGGCCTGGCCCTCGGTGCCGGCGGGCTGATGTTCGCGGGCACGCTCGCGGCCCATCACGAGCTCTGGTGGCCGGGGCTGATCGGCGGCATCGCCGCCGCGGCCCTGGCCCAGCGCGTGATCGCCCCGATCATCCTCGGGGCGCGTTCGCGGCTGGCCGACCGGGGCGCCCGTGAGGCGCTGAGCGTGTACCTCGACGCCGCCTCGCTGGTGGCGGCGGCCCTGGTGGCCGTGCTGCACCCGCTCGGCTACGTGCTCGTGGCCGTGCTCGCCTGGATGCTGATCCGCACCCGTTCCCGGGCTACCGAGAAGTACGCCGGTCTGCGCATCCTGCGCCGCTGATGGCCGGCACCGGGGCCGGCGGGCCCTCGAAGCTGATCTTGTGCGTGATCGACGCGATGGCGCCCGCGATGCTCGAGCGGGTGATCGGGGCCGGCACCGCGCCGACGCTCGAGCGGGTGCTCCAGCGCGGCCACTACGTCCCCGACTGCGTGGCGGCGTTTCCCTCCGTGACGCCCGTGTGCGCCGCCTCGATCGTCACCGGCACGGCCCAGGACGAGCACCTGATACCGGCGATGAACTGGTTCCACCGCGACGAGCAGCGCTACGTGGAGTACGGCTCGAGCTTCCGCGCGGCCCAGCGCTTCGGCATCGCCCGCCAGCTCACCGACACCGTCTACAACATGAATCGCGCCCACCTGTCGCCCAACACGCCCACCGTGTTCGAGGTGCTCGACGACGCCGACGTGCGCACGGCCGGCACCACCTACCTGATGTACCGCGGGCGCCACCGCCACGAGCCCCAGCGCGACTCGGCCCTCACGCGCATGGCCGCGGCGCTCGTACGCCACCCCGTGCTCGGCCCTCGTGAGCTGTTCTACGCCGACATCTTCGCCTCGCGGCGCACCGGCTGCCGCTCGAACCTCGGCATGCCGGGCGTTCGCGACCGCCACTCCGCGTGCGTGTCCTCCTATCTGGTGGAGCACGACCTGTTCGACTTCCTGCTGCTGTCGCTGCCCGACAACGACTGGTACTCCCACAAGCGCGGCCCCGAGGGCCAGCTCCACTCGATCGCCCAGGCCGATCTGCAGCTGGCACGCGTGATGAACGCCGGCGGCGGGGTGGAGCGGTTCCTGGACGAGCACGCGATGATCGTCATGGCCGACCACTCCCAGGCGCCCGTGACCGCCCAGATCGCCCTCCAGGACGAGCTCTCCGAGCTCGGTGTCCTGGGCCCTGCCCGCCAGTCGGGGCGCGGCTCCGGCGGCGAACCGCGGATCGCGGTGTGCCCCTCCCAGCGGGCGGCGATGGTCTACGCGCTGCACGAGGACGAGCGCGACGCGATGCGCGCCTCGGTCACCGCCCGGGCGCTGGCGATCGACGGCGTGGACCTTTGTATGTGGCTCGAGCGAGACGCCCACGAGGCGCCGCGGGAGGCGGTGCTCGCCGCCCCCGGCCGGGGCGAGCTGCGCTTCGCTCCCGAGGGGGACGTGCAGGACGCCCGCGGGGCGCGCTGGAGCGTGGAGGGCGAGCTCGGGGTGCTCGGCGCGAGCCTGCGCGACGGGGTGCTGCGGGCACCCGCGTACCCGGACGCGCTCAGCCGCAGCTGGTCGGCGCTCACCTGCGCCACCTCCGGTGAGGTGCTGCTGTCGGCCGCGGAGGGCTTCGAGTTCATCGACTGGGGCCGCCAGGCGCACGTCGGCGGCGGCAGCCACGGCTCGCTGCACGCCAGCGACTCGCTCGGAGCGCTGCTGTTCAGCGGCCTCGCGCTGCCCGAGCGCGAGCCGTCCCAGTGGGCCATCCGCGACGTCGCCCCGCTCGTGCTCGAGCACTTCGACGTGCCCCATCCGAGCCGCGTTAGCATCGAACAGAAGTGAGACGCCTGCTGCCGGCAGTGCTCTGCGCCGCGCTCGCGCTGGGCCTGCCCGCCGCCGCGAGGGCCGGGTCGCTGACGGTCAAGCCGGTCCCCGATTCGCCCGTCCAGGTCGCGCTTTCGAACGGGCGCCTGCCGGGGCGCACGCTGTCGGCCCGCCGGGCGCTGGCGATCGCGAGCGCGCTGTCGAAGGTCCGTGATGCCCGCCGCGGGCACCCGGGCACCTACGGGGCGGTCTACACCAAGGGCCCTGTGCGCTGGCAGGTGAGCTACTTCTCGAAAGGCGGCCGCAGGGAACTGGCGCAGGTGATCATCGACGACCGCTCCGGTCGCGTGCTGGAAGCGTGGAGCGGGTTCCAGGTCGCGTGGACGATGGCCCGCGGGTACCGGGGAGCCTTCGGCGAGCACGTCAACGCGCTCTACATCTGGCTGCCCATGTGCCTGCTGTTCATGCTCCCGTTCGTCAACTTCCGCCGCCTTTTGTCGCTGCTGCACCTCGACCTGCTCGTGCTGCTGTCGTTCTCGGTCTCGCTGGCGTTCTTCAACCACGCCCACATCTACGCCTCGGTCCCGCTCGCCTTCCCGCCGCTGCTCTACCTGCTGGGTCGAATGCTGTGGATGCTGCGCAGGCGCGCCGCAGGCGCGCGCCCACCGGAGCCGCTGCGGCTGCTGATCCCGGCGCCGTGGCTGGCGGTGGCGGTGGTGTTCCTGATCGGCTTCCGTGTGGGACTGAACGTGACCGACTCGAACGTCATCGACGTCGGCTACGCGGGTGTCATCGGAGCCCAGCGGATCACCCACGATCGCCCCCTGTACGGGGGCTTCCCGGCCGACAACGAACACGGGGACACCTACGGGCCGTTCAACTACGAGGCCTACGTGCCCTTCGAGAAGGCCTTCGGCTGGAGCGGGCGCTGGGACGATCTGCCGGCGGCCCACGGGGCGGCGATCTTCTTCGACCTCCTGACGGTCGGGCTGCTGTTCCTGCTCGGCCGGCGCATGCGCGGGCCCACGCTCGGCATCGCCCTCGCCTACGCCTGGGTCTCCTACCCGTTCACCCTGTTCGCGCTGGAGAGCAACGCCAACGACACGCTGGTGGCGGCGATGGTGCTGGCGGCGCTGCTCGCCGCCGGCTACGCCTCCGGCCTGGCCCGGTTTGCCCGCGGCGGCTTCGCGGCGCTGGCCGCGCTCACCAAGGTGGCCCCGCTGGCGCTGGCGCCGATCCTCGCGACCGACGGTCTGCGCGAGCTGCCGTGGCGGGCACGGCTGCGCTCACTGGCGCTGTTCGCGGCGGGCTTCCTGGTGCTCGGCGCGCTGGCCGCGGTCCCGGCGCTGCGCCACGACTCGCTGCACACGATCTACGAGCGCACGCTCGTCTACCAGGCCAACCGCGACTCACCCTTCTCGGTCTGGGGACTGTACGGCTGGCACGGCGCGGAGCTGGCGGCGGAGCTGTTCGCCGCCGGGCTGGCGCTGGTGCTGGCGGTGATCCCCCGGCGCAGCGACCTGGTCGGGCTGGCGGCTGGCTGCGCGGCGATCATGCTCGCCATCGAGCTCTCGATGGAACACTGGTTCTACCTCTACATCCCGTGGTTCTTCGGGCTGACGATCGTGGCGCTGCTGGGGCGCTTCAGCCCGCTGCCGGCGCAGGCTGGGGACGCGGCATCAGAACCTGCTCGATCGACTCCGCGTGCCGCTGCCCTGAGCACCTGATCAGGACGCCCATCAGCCAGGGGTCCTCTTCGGAGGTCTCGAAGCGGGTCGGCATCTGCGTCAGCAGCGACTCGATCGCCTGCTCGCGCTTGACCCCGATCACGCCCCCGCGGGGCCCGGTCATGCCGACGTCGGTGATGTAGGCGGTCCCGCCGGGGAGCACACGGGCGTCGGCCGTGGGCACGTGCGTGTGGGTTCCCACCACGGCGGTGACGCGGCCGTCGAGGTGCCAGCCCAGCGCCACCTTCTCGGAGGTCGCCTCGGCGTGCATGTCCACGAGCACCTGGTCGGCCTCACCCAGCTCCCCGAGCGCGGCCTCGATCTCGGTGAAGGCCGAGCGGCCCGCGCGTAGGTACAGGTTGCCGCTGAGGTTCACCACCCCGAGGCGCACGCCGTCACGCTCGACTACCACCGCTCCCCGCCCGGGCTGGGTGCGCAGGAAGTTGGCCGGCCTCAGGATCGGCCTGTCCTCGTTCAGATACGGGTAGATCTCCCTGCGATGGAAGGTGTGGTTTCCGAGCGTGATCACGTCGACGCCGGCGCCGAACATCTGGTCGGCGATCTTCGGCGTGATGCCGAGCCCCCCGGCGGCGTTCTCGCCGTTGACGATCACGAACGTCGGGTCGTAGCGCTCGCGCAGGATCGGCAGGCAGTCAAGCAGCGTGCGCCGGCCGATGCCGCCGACCACGTCACCCACGAACAGCAGGCTCGTGCCCTGCCCCGCCCCGGCGGGGGACGCCTGCGCCTCAGCCATACTCTGGCGATGGTGGGAACAGCTTGAGAGGCGTCTCGGAGAAGCCACCACCGCCGCCCTCCGAGGAGCCCACGAGCGAGGAGCGGAAGCTGGCGGACGGGCCCCCGGACGGGGAGCCCACGGTCGAGCGCTCCCCGGAGCTGCCACCGCGCGTGGTGGTGCCCCGGTGGGTGCAGCTGGTCGTCCTCCCACTGGCCATCGTCGGACTGTGGGCGATCGCCAAAGCGGCCGGGAAAGTGCTGGTGATCTTCATCGTCGCCGGGCTGATCGCGCTGATCCTCAACCCCGTCGTCGCCTTCCTCTCGCGCCGGCTGCCACGCGGCCTGGCGGTTCTGGTGGTGTACCTCGCGTTCTTCCTGATCGTGACCGGCATCGCGTTCCTGCTCGCCAACCCTATCTCCAATCAGGTCTCCAGCTTCGCCAACGACGTCCCCCACATAACCAAGGAAGCCAACAAGAACC
>Ga0335085_10013138_pt1 | contig 12147 bp, 12 predicted proteins | sample Lox_Sample_45_FD_206712 | JGI IMG/M metagenome (GOLD analysis project Ga0335085, IMG submission 206712) | Soil microbial communities from Loxahatchee National Wildlife Refuge, Florida, United States - Lox_Sample_4.5 | ecosystem: Environmental > Terrestrial > Soil > Wetlands | place: USA...
GGATTCAATTGCAGGCGCTTTCCCAGCACCATGGGATAGAGCACGTTCATCGCGAACAGGTGAAGGCCGACAACGATGGCACAGGTGAGGATGAATGTAGCGGTAGTCAGGTAGCCGAGCCCGAAGATCACGGGCGGAAGCAAGGCAAGAAACACACCAAGATAAGGGATCAGGCTCAAAAAGCCGCTCATGACGCCGAGAAAATAGAAGTAAGGTAGTCCCATCAGGCCAAACGCGGCCATACTCGCGGCGCTCAAGAACAGGCCAATGACAAAATTGCCGACAATGAACGAACGGATCATCGCCGCGATCAAGCTCAACGTGACGTAGGCGGTGTTCCGGTTGTCCATACTGAAGAGCATGACGGAAGCCGCGCGCACGTGATCGCGCCAGCTCAACATGAAAAAGATGAGGAACGGAACAAAGGAGACCGCCAGAAGGGTCTCGGAGACCGTGCTCATATTCTGGCTGATGAAATTACGTAGGCCGTTGCGCTCCCGCAGGGTCACGGAGTTCTTCTCTTCGGGCTCTTCCGGCAGCACGGTCTCCGTGGTCTTCTCGAGCGCCTCAGCGCGCTCGCGAATATCGTTCATGATGTGTTGCAGCCGAGTGCGATACTCCGGCATCTGGGACACAAAATCGAGCGCACGGGCGTAAGAAACATACGAGACGGTCGCAATGACACCCAGCATGAGACCGACGGAGAGGAGGGCACCGACGGGCCGCGGGATACGGAGGTTAGCGAGAGCATCGACTACCGGGGCCAGCACGAACGACAGCAGCACCGCTGTCAGAATGACCACCAGGATCAGCTTGGCGATGTACATCAGGCTCAGGACAGCGGCGGTGGCGAGAATCACAAGCGCGGCCGCCTGAACCCGTTGAATGCGATCGCGATCGGCGGGAGCGCCGGAGGCGGGCTCAATTAACTCGTGTGCCAGCAACGGCGGGCAGGTGGAATCTTGCCCGGGCGGATTATCAGGCCGTTCAGACGAACCAACGTCGTCGATCAGTGGGTCGGCCATCTCGCCTATCCTACTCGCCTAGCCGGAAAGTGGGAATTAGGATACCTTTGCGGGCATCAACATGGAAAACGAAACTTCCGCGCCGGAGAAATCTGCGGCGACGCGAATTCTGGCAATTGACTTTGGCTCCCGGCGAATTGGGTTGGCTGTGACGGATAAGCTTGGACTGACGGCGCAAGGACTGCCTACCCTGCACCGCACCAACAAGCGTAGCGACTTCGATCATCTGCGCCGCACACTCAAGAACTATGCGGTGGGCGAGATCGTCGTAGGTCTGCCTTTGCGGATGAGCGGCGCGACGGGGACGCAGTCTGACAAGGTCGAGGAGTTCGCCGAGGCGTTGCGCGCGCGCTTCAAGCTGCCGGTGCATCTGTTCGATGAGCGGCTCACGTCGGTCGAGGCTAACCGCGTGCTCGACGCGACGGAGATGAGCGGCCGGCGCCGTAAGGAGGTCGTAGACCAACTGGCGGCTGTATTGATCCTGCAGGCGTTCTTGGAATATCGAAGGCAGAGGGACTGACGACCCAGGGCGCAGGAAGATCATCTAAACTGCAGAGATTGAAGGCTGCGTAATCCGACCGTGAGAATTGTCCTCTACCTTATTCTGATCGCCATAGTAGTTGCCGCCGTGTGGTTTGCCTGGGCAGCGTTGCTGCCTGTCAATCCGGGAGAAAACAAGTTTGCATTGCTGCGCCCGGGTTGGAGCGCCCGCCACATCGCCTCAACTTTGCAACATGAGGGCGTGATTCGAAATGCCACCGCGTTCCTGATGGTTCACTATGCGATGGGGAAGGGGAACCTGAAAGCCGGCGAGTACAAGTTTGAGGTTCCAGCGAGTGCGGTCGAGGTGCGCGACCGCATCCTGCGCGGTGACGTGTACGCGCGCAACGTAGTTGTGCCCGAGGGCTACAACATCTACGACATTGCGGCAGTGGTGGAGCAAGCCGGCCTGGGTCCGGCGGCGGACTTTATCGCAGTCGCGACGCATGACGTCGGACTGGTGCACGATCTCGATCCGCAGGCAACATCGCTCGAGGGTTATCTCTTTCCCGACACCTACCAGTTCACGCGCATCGATTCGGCACACGATATCGCGGCCGCAATGGTGCACCGCTTCCGGCAGACTGCGAAGCAAATTGGACTGCTTGGCAGGCCCGACATCCATCGCATTGTAACGATGGCGTCGATCGTGGAGAAGGAGACTGCCGTATCCGACGAGCGCCCGCTGGTAGCAGGCGTGTATTACAACCGCCTCGACAGGAACATGCTGCTCGGCGCCGACCCCACTGTAATTTACGCTGCCTTACTGGCCGGAAGATACCGAGGCACGATTTACCTCTCTGACCTGCAATACGACTCACCGTATAACACCTACAAATTTTCCGGCTTGCCGCCGGGCCCGATCGCAAACCCCGGCGCCGGATCGTTGCAGGCGGCCATGCATCCAAAGGAGAGCGCGTTTCTTTATTTCGTAAGCGACAACAATGGGCACCATCGCTTTTCGCAAAGCGCGGCCGAGCACGAAAAAAACGTTGCGGCATATCGGAAGGCGGTATCCGCGCGACACTAAAGACACTGTCGCCGGGAGCCAGCCGACGGCCGAGCGTGGCCGGACAAATCCTACCGACCGGAGCTATACTTAAGGGTTTGATACTTCCCTTTTCCCGTTAATTATGAAGTCTCGCCGCGCATTTCTTGCAGCCGCAATCTTAGTGTTGCTTCTCTCTTGCGGATGTTTGTTCCATACCCGTACGGTTGAGGTGCGCATCAGCAGTGCGAAGCTGCAGACTGCTACCCAGCAGGAACTTATCGACCGGCTCAATCACGACGCTGCGCAGGTGAAGACGCTGAATGCGACAGTGGATATCGATACGTCTTATGGCGGCGAGAAGCGCGGCAAAGTCACCGACTTCAAGGAAATTCGCGGGTACATCCTGGTCAGCAAGCCCAGCATGTTGCGCATGATCGGCCTCTACCCGATTGTGCGCAACAAAGCGTTCGACATGGTGAGCGACGGCAAGGAATTCAAGCTCTACGTTCCGGGAAACAATAAGTTTTATACGGGGCACAACGAGGTCAAGATCGAGGACTCCTCGAGCCCGCTGGACACGCTTCGTCCGACAGCGATCTACGACGCACTGCTGTTGCAACCGATCAATCCCGACAACGAAATCGCGGTACTCGAAAGCAGCAAGGAGATGATCGTCGATAAGCAGAGCCACAAGCTGGTGCAGCAGGACAACTATGTGCTGGACGTCATTCAGAAGACAGACCGCGGCTGGGTGTTGGCGCGCAAAGTCATCTTCGATCGCACCAATCTGGTTCCCCATCGGCAGGTTATGTTCGACCCGCACGGGAACGCCGTGACCGACGCGAGTTACCAGGTCTTCAAGGATTTCGATGGGGTATCATTCCCAAGCTACATCGACATCAAGCGACCACAGGAAGAGTACGACATCCAGCTCATCATGGTGAAACTCACCATCAACCAGCCCATCACCGAAGACCAGTTTGCCCTGCAGCAGCCGCCGGGCTCCTTGCTGGTGGACCTCGATAATCGCGAAAAGAACGCTTCGGGAAAACCGTCGTCGCAGGGGAATGTGGCCGCGGAGCCCACTTCTCAGCACTAAAGCAACTCAGACTTAGTGTGAATCAGCAATTCGGCCGGTGCCCGCACAACTGCCGGGTCTGAAACCCCGGACTCTACGGAGGCGCACGGGACGCGGGCGTCGCTGAGCGGCGCCAGCTACCCATTCCGGCCTGCAGCAACGCTGAAACGGCTCTAATTCAGCGTATGGAAATGAAAAAGGCTCCAGTCCGCAAGGACTGGAACCTTCGTGATTTCAGTATGGCGAGATCGGAGCTAGCGCTTCGACTGGCCGCGTGCCATCTTCCTAACTTTGCGCTTGGCTGAACCGCGTGCGTGAGTGCGGGCCGCTTTGGGCGCCGCCTTTTTGCGTGCCGCACGCTTCAGCTTTTTGCGCTCAGTCCTGTCGGTAGTGCTTTTGGTGTTTGCCATGAACTCTGCTTTCCTTTGCGATCTTGGATTCGAAGGCTGCGCCTTTTCGACACATTGCAGACGCTGGATTCGCGCGCTGCACTCCTTCGTTGAAACTCAGGCGGCTTACGCCTTTTCCAGTTGGGCGTACTTCTCGACCAGCTTTTTGAAGCCGTGCTTAGGAAATTGTACCGTAATCTTGGCGTTCTCTCCTTCGCCCTCGCGCTTGTAGACCAGTCCCTCGCCATACTTCGGGTGGCGAACTTTCTGTCCCGGACGAAATCCCGTCCGTCCGCCGGTCTCAACCGTCCCTGTCTTCGGGAGGGTAAATTTCTTCCCGCGGGAAGCAAAAAACTCGGCAATGTTGCCGACGGAGTTGTAGGTCGTGCCGCAATATGGAGTGCGCGAGCGCGCTTGCGGTTGCCGATATTGTGGACGCTGGTCCTCGTCCTCATAGGAATAGTGGGACGACGAATAGTCGTCGGTGGTTCGCGACGGGTAGCGCCGTGAGGTTCCGATTTCCTGCAACAGCTCCTGCGGAACCTCCTCGAGGAAGCGCGACGGAATGCTCGCCTCCGGCATGTCGGTGCCGTAGCGGCGGCGATAGCGGGCGTTGGTCAAAACGAGCGTGTCCATGGCGCGGGTCATGCCGACGTAACACAAGCGCCGTTCCTCCTCGATGTCATCGGGCGCCATCAAGGTGCGAGAGTGGGGGAAGAGGCCTTCTTCGAGACCGACCAGGAACACGACTGGGAACTCCAGTCCTTTGGCGGCATGCAACGTCATCAGCGTGATGCGGGAGTTTTCGTCGTAGGCATCGGCGTCGCTGACCAGGGCAGCGTGGTCGAGAAACTCGTTCAAAGTCTCGCCCCGGTCGCGCGAGTCCATGGCGGCGTTCACCAGTTCGTGCAGGTTCTCGATGCGCGCCAGCGCCTCCGGGGTATCTTCCGCTTCCAGTTGCTTGATGTAGCCGGTGCGGTCGATGAGGAACTTCAGCAGCTCGGCGGTGGTCGCGCTGTCACCCGGCGCGCGAAAACCATCCACACGCTCGTCGCTTTCGTGGGCGGTAGAACCGCCGGCTTCTCCTGGTTCTGACAGCGACTCGGGATTGAACTCCGTCGCGTCCGTCTCGAACATCTCCGGCGAGAAGTCCATGGCGTGCTGCAGATCGTCTTCGTCGCGAACTGCTGCCGGGGCCGGCGAAGAGGTTTGCTGCATACGGTCCTGAAACTTGCCAAGGTACGCTGCTCGCGCGTCATCGATCAGTTGCCTGAACCCTTTCAGCGCGGCGAGGGCGCGGGGCTGTAGCAGATCACGCTGGATGGCTTCCCGGATCGCACCCCACAGCGACAGCCCGGTCTCAAGCGCAATCCGTTCCAAGGTCTCTGTGGTGGTTTTGCCGATGCCGCGCGCGGGCGTGTTGAGGATGCGCTGCATCGCGATGGAGTCGTCGGGATTCTGAATGGCCTTGAGGTACGAGATCATGTCCTTGATCTCGGCGCGCTCGTAAAAACTGAAACCCCCGACAACGTGGTAATTCAACTGGTAGCGCCGCATCGCTTCTTCGAACAGGCGCGACTGGGAGTTGGTGCGATAGAGAACCGCCGCACGAGGGACATGGCCATCGTCGTCGGCCTGCGACAGGTATTTGGCGATGTAGTCGGCGGCAAAGAGCGCCTCGTTTTCGCCGTCCGGAGCTTCGTAGTATCCGACTTTGGCGCCGCCACTGCGGTCCGTCCAAAGATTCTTGCCTTTGCGCTTCTGGTTCCGCGACACCACCGACGAGGCAGCCTGCAGGATGTTCTGCGTGGAGCGGTAGTTCTGCTCAAGCCGAATGATGCGGGCTTCGGGAAAGTCCTGCTCGAACTCGAGGATGTTGCGGATGTCCGCTCCGCGCCACGAATAGATACTCTGGTCTTCGTCGCCGACAGCACAGACGTTGTGATCGTCACCCGCCAGCATGCGCATCAGTTCATATTGCGGGCGGTTGGTGTCCTGATACTCATCGACCAGGATGTAACGGTAGCGGCGGTTATAGCGCTCGCGGGTCTCACCCGAGGCCTTGAGCACGCGTACCGCGTAGAGGAGAAGGTCGTCGAAGTCGAGCGCGTTCGATTTGGCCAGCTCCTGCTTGTAGACCTCGAAGATGTGCGCGATCCGTTCGGTCTTGGGATCGGCAGACTGGAGATAGATCTCCTGCGGATCGAGCATGTGGTTCTTGGCCCAGGAAATCCGCGACAGTACGGACACCGGCGTCAGTTGCTTGTCGTCGATGCCCAGGCGTCGCATGGCGGCTTTGACCACGCTTTGCTGGTCGGCTTCGTCGTAGATGACGAAGTCTTTGCGATAGCCCTTGCCGCCAATCTGCAGCGTCTCGATATCGCGTCGCAGCAGGCGCACGCAGAACGAGTGAAAGGTCGAAATCAGAGGCTTGGCAATGGTGCGCGCGCCCACCAGCGACTCGACGCGGCTGGCCATCTCACTCGCGGCCTTGTTGGTGAAGGTAACGGCGAGGATCGAATCCGGTGTGACGCCGATGTGGTCGATGAGATGCGCGATCCGATATGTGATCACGCGCGTCTTCCCGCTGCCGGCCCCGGCCAGAATCAATACCGGTCCGTCTACGGTTTCGACGGCTTCACGCTGCTGGGGATTGAGCTGCGAAAGGTACGACAAGTGTTCTCGGTCCTGACTTTGTGGTGCTGAATCCGTGTGTTCGTGCGCGTTATGACGATCAAGTCAACCAATCGGTGTGGCCTTAAAGCCGCGCCACTGCGAACTCTGCACGCGCTCAATTCGGCTTGCCGCTCTGGGTGGTCTCCATCAGGCGGCGCGCCCTACAGTCCTGGCAGGGGCAATGTTCGCGAAGGAACTCCCAGGAATAGATGCCGTGCTGGTGCCCATCGTTCCAGGTGAAGCGGATGCCGTACTTCCCTACCGGCTCGACTTCCGTCGGACGCGCCAATGCCTTGAAGATCGGCAGCGTGCCGGCAACCGGTTTCAGCGGATCGCCCGGCTGGCGGCCGTCTTTTTCACGCTCTTCGATGCAAAGCGCGCAGGGACACGCATCACGCAGAAACACGAAGCTGTACGAGCTGTGATGGCCATCCTTCCACTCGATGTCCATGCCGCTGCCCGTGGTTTTGTTGACTTTGACCGACTTGGGATTGGCGACCAGTTCCATGAGCCCGTGCTCGCTGCGAGAACTAACTCTCTAGTATCGCAGAAATCGAAATTAGCGATCAGGTACACGGCAAGCGCGGTGCGAACTGCTAATCTGATAATTTCGCAAGCGCATCGACTGCCCAGGAGATACCCATGCCAGACGTACGTCGAGGACTCATCATCGTGAACACTGGCCCCGGCAAGGGCAAGACGACCGCGGCCATGGGGACGGCGTTGCGTGCGGTCGGCAACGGCATGAAGGTGCTGATGCTGCAGTTCCTGAAAGGCTCCTGGCATTACGGAGAGCTCGATGCGGTGAAGGCCTTTGGAGACAGCTTTGTCATGAAACAGATGGGCCGGGGCTTCGTGAAAGTAGGCGGCGCTGAGACCGATCCCGAAGACGTTCGCATGGTGGAAGAAGCCTGGAACGAAGCTGAGCAGGCGATTTACTCGGGCGTGTGGGACCTGGTGATCCTCGATGAGATCAACTACGCCATCAGCTACAAGATGCTCGATCCGGAAAAAGTCGTCGCCGTGCTGCAGAAGAAGCCTGAGATGGTGCACGTGATCCTCACCGGGCGCAACGCCCACCCCAGCATTATCGAAGTCGCCGACACGGTGACCGAGATGAAGGAAATCAAACACGCCTACACCAAGGGCATCGAAGCGCAACGCGGCATCGAGTACTAGATGTCCATGCGCCCACGAGCCAATTAAAAAACAAGACTAACTACGGAGGCACAGAGATCACGGAGGAGTACTTAACAAAAAATTCCGTGTCCGCTGCGTCTCCGTGGTGAACGATTTTCCACGCAGCGGCGACAATCCCAGCGCTGTCAGCTACACTGAAAAGCGACTATGGCATGGTTCAAGCGGGAACAGGCGGAGATCGACGCCTCAGGAGAAAAGCGGGTCAAGACCGAGGGCCTCTGGGTCAAGTGCGACCAGTGCCGCCAGATCATCTGGAAGAAGGACCTCGACCAGAACCTGAACGTCTGTCCCAAGTGCGACCGCCACTTCCGCATCGATGCCCGCACCCGTCTCGCTCTGCTGCTCGATGACGGCCACTACCAGACCGAAGACGGCAATCTGGTCTCGACCGACCCGCTGAAGTTCACTGACCTGAAGCCTTACGCCGAGCGTCTGAAGCGCGCCAAGACTGAAACCGGGCTGACTGATGCCATCATCAATGCACGGGGCAAACTTAACGGTAAGCCGGTCATTGTCAGCGCCATGGAGTACTCCTTTATCGGCGGATCGATGGGCGCTGTCGTGGGCGAAGTCATCACTCGAGCTATCGAGAAGGCAACCGACGAGAAACTGCCGCTGATCATCGTTTCTGCCTCGGGTGGAGCACGCATGATGGAAGGCGTGGTCAGCCTCATGCAATTGGCGAAGATTTCCGCGGCGCTGGCGCGTATGGACGACGCCAAGGTTCCGTACATCTCCGTATTGACCGACCCCACGACCGGCGGGGTGACTGCGTCCTTCGCCATGCTGGGCGATCTCAACATCGCCGAACCAGGCGCACTCATCGGCTTCGCGGGGCCCCGCGTGATCGAGCAGACCATCCGCCAGAAGCTGCCGGAAGGATTCCAGCGCAGCGAATTCCTGCTGGAACATGGCATGCTGGACGCCGTGGTACACCGCCGCGAACTGAAGGACTATATCGCGCGCGCGCTGGACTTCATGCAAGTGCCCAAAGTCACGTAATTTCTGCAGTGCAACGATTCACCACCGAGGCACAGAGACACTGAGTTTTCTGATTCCTGGTTTTCTCTGTGTCTCAGTGTCTCTGTGGTAAGAAACCAGCCGAATGTGCGCCACGTCACTCGTTATGTACCGGTGATGCTTTACACTCGCATCGGGAGCGAGTCATGAAAGCCGTTGTCGTCACCCGCGCGGGAGGGCCGGAAGTACTCGAAGTCCGCGACGTGCCTGAACCAGTTGCGAAGCCTGGCGAGGTTATCGTCAAGGTTGAAGCCGTGGGCATCAATTTCGCCGACACCATGTCGACCCATGGGACCTATAAGGGCACGCCATCGGCGCCCTTTGTCTCCGGCCGTGAGTTTGCCGGAGTCGTAGAAGGCACGAACGAGCGCGTGATGGGTTACGCGCAATATGGTGCCGCAGCGGAGAAGATCGCCGTCTCGCGCAAGATGATCTGGCCGCAACCCAAGGGTTGGTCGTCGCAGCAATCGGCCGCTTTCCCGGTCAACTTTTTCACCGCGTATCTGGCGTATTGGAAGGCAGGCATGACCTCCGACGCGATCGAGCCTGTGTATATCGCCGGCGAACGTCAGCGTCGTGTCCTGATCCACGCGGTCGCCGGCGGCGTGGGCACCGCCGCCGTACAGATCGGTAAGCTGCTGAACATCGAGACCTACGGAACCGCTTCGTCAAAGGACAAGCTGGAGCGCGTCAGGCAGCTCGGGCTCGATCACGGCATCAACTACCGCGAAGTCGACTACGAACAGCGCATTCGCGAACTCACCAATGGTGAAGGTGTCGACGCCGTGTTTGAAATGCTGGGCGGCGAGCACACAGCCAAAAGCCTGCGTTGCTGCCGTGACTTCGGACGCGTGATCATCTACGGCACCGCCACGGGCGAGCGCCAGAAGTTTGATGTCGGAGCGATGATGTCACGAAGCCTCAGCGCGCATGGCCTGTGGCTGAGCGTGCTCGCCAACGACTACACGCTGATCACCGATTGCCTGAAGGCCATGCAGCCGTGGATCGAACAAGGCAAGCTGCATCCCGAAATCGGTCATACGTTGCCGATGGAGCAGGCCGGTGAAGCACATCGTTTGCTGTTGCAGCGCGCCAACTACGGCAAGATCGTGCTCGAGATCCCGTAGCCGCAAGTAACAGGACTACCGCAAGTTGCGCATCGTGCGTAAATTCACGAAACACAACTGCGACTAGGGAATCTAATAACCATGAACTACATTGCTGTCGTTGGCTTTGCCGCCGGCACACTTTGCACGCTGGCTTACCTTCCGCAGGCACTGCATTCTTTCCGAACGAAGTCCGTTCGCGACATTTCGCTCGCCATGCTGATCAGCCTGAACCTCGGGCTCCTGCTCTGGGTGGCTTACGGATTCCTCATCCACTCGCTGCCCCTAATTCTGCCGAATGCGGTCACGTTCCTTCTGGCGTTTCCGTTGCTGGTGATGAAGCTCCGGTTCAATGCTGCGACGAACGACGGCTTGATCAGTGAGAGTCAGAAAGCGGTCGAAGCCGGCTACTAGTGCCGGTATTGTTTGACGAAGAAATACACCGTCAGCGTGAAGCCGATCACGATGATGATCATTCGCACGTGCTCCGGCTTCGTCTTCTGCGCGAAGTGGGCACCGAAGTAGCCACCGATCATCGACGCCACCACCATCAGGATCGTCTCCGGCCAGTACACAGCGTGCGACAAGATAAATAGCAGCATGGCCACGCCGTTAGAGATGGTAGTCAGCAAGGCCTTGAGGGCGTTCATGGTGTGGATCTCGTCCATGCCCAGCAGCGCCAGCATGGCGAGGATGAGGATGCCCGCTCCTGCGCCGAAATAGCCGATGTAAAACGAGACAAATAGTTGGAAGAAGACCCCGCGCCACGTGGAAAATTCGTGATGCTCGCCGCTGGAAGTGCGGCTCCGCACCCACCGGGTCACTCGTCCGCTCATCATGAAGATGAGGGTCGAGGCGAGAATCAGCCACGGCACCAGCCGCAGGAAGGTCGTCTGCGGGGTCTTCAGCAGCGTCCAGCCTCCCAGAATGCCGCCCAGCAGCGCCGTGATGACCAGCGGCATCATGGTTTTTCGCGACAGGTTACCGAATTGCCGCCGATAGGCGCCGATGCTCGCCACCTGCCCGGGCCACAAGGCAACAGTATTGGTGGCGTTCGCATTTACCGGCGGTATCCCGATGAACAGCAGCGACGGGAAAGAGACGAAACTACCGCCACCGGCAACCGCGTTGATCGCACCCGCCAGCAGCGCAGCGAAGAACAGGATCGAGGCCTGGAATAAGTTCATGAATGAAAGAGCGATGTTAGCAGGTGCGCAAACCTGGGGAGCAGGCGGCAGCGCGGCAGGCACCGGGCACCATGGCCCGGAGGCAGGTAACAGGCGTGTTACCTAACTAGGAACCCTCCCGAAGGTGCATGGATACTGGCTCTTCAAGGTAGAGGCTGTGGAAAACCCGCATGAAATCTGGCGAAAATCGCTTTGCGGCTACTGGCCGTTGTTATAAGATACGGGAGAATTGAGCACTCTTACCGCTCAATGATTCAAGGAGGAATACCCAATGGCAGCAGGATTGACCAAGACACAGCTCGTTCGGCACCTCGCGGAAAAGCATGAACTGAGCAACAAACAGGTTGCAGCGTTCCTCGACTACTTCGCCGATGTCGCCATCAAGGAAACCAAGAAGAATGGCGTCTTTGTCGTGCCGGGCTTGGGCCGTCTGGTGAAATCGAACCGCAAAGCGCGCGTCGGTCGCAACCCGCAGACCGGCGAAGCCATCAAGATTCCCGCCAAGACCGTCGTGAAGTTCCGCGTGGCCAAGGCGGTGAAAGACACGATCGCTCCACCCAAGAAGTAGCTTTTGCGTTTTGCAGACAACGAAGGCCGGCAAACGCCGGCCTTTTGCATTTGCACGGGACAGGGATCAATGGGCAGTGTTGGCGGCAGAGTCCCTGAGCAATACCTGTCCGTTCTTCATTACAAAGCTCACGCGCCCCAACTCCATGATGTCGGTCAGCGGATTGCCTCGCACCGCAATGACGTCGGCATACGCTCCCGGCGCGATCACGCCAATCTCTCCCTGCATGCCCAGCATCTCCGCTGGACGTGTCGTTGCCGAACGAATCGCTTCTATCGGAGACATGCCAAATTTCGTCATGTAACCGAATTCCTGTGCGATCGGCTCCGTCCACGGAAAACCGCCGACATCGGTGCCGAACACAATC
>Ga0335085_10013140_pt1 | contig 12147 bp, 11 predicted proteins | sample Lox_Sample_45_FD_206712 | JGI IMG/M metagenome (GOLD analysis project Ga0335085, IMG submission 206712) | Soil microbial communities from Loxahatchee National Wildlife Refuge, Florida, United States - Lox_Sample_4.5 | ecosystem: Environmental > Terrestrial > Soil > Wetlands | place: USA...
GATCGATGTGCCATTGCAGGAACTTGTAAAACAGGACGTCGTGCTGGTGTTCTTCGGCGAATTGCGCCACCGCGGCGGAGCGCGGATCGCCGTACGGCTCCGGCCAATCGGTCCACAGCCAGACACGGGGGTCGCGGCGATGAAACTCCTCTTCCAGTGCGCAGTAGACGGCGTAGTCGTGAAGCGGCGCGCCCTGCGCGGCGGCGAAGCGATCGAATTCGGGATCTCCGGAAAAGCAGGCGAAAATCTGACGGAGAGCGGCGAGTTTCAAATGCGCGACGCGTTCATACTCGACGAACTCGGTGGCGCGCAAGGCCTCGATTTCAGCGCGATCGACGTCCGCCGCTCCGATTTTTTCCACGTCGAGGTAAATGAAATTTCGATTCAGCGAGGATTGCGGAAGATAAGGGCTGGTGTTGAACGGCTGGCGGTTGGGGATCGCGTGCAGCGGGTTCAGAGCCAGAAACGCGGCGCCGGCGGGCGCGAAGGCGTCGATGGCGGCCAGAAGATCAGTGAAATCGCCGCAGCCCCAGTTACGCTGCGAGCGCAGTCCGTACAGACTCAGGGCCACACCGGCACAGCGGCCGGAGGGCGTGCGGGCGCGCTGCGGACAAACAATGAATCGCGCTTCGGCGAAGGTTTCGAGCTCCGGCGGCTTCATCCAATAGAAACGCAGGCGGTGATAGCCCTGCCGCAGAGGCGGAAGCGGAATGCGTTTGGCGAGAAACGCCGTTCCCAGAGAATCGCCGGTGGCCAGCTCCGGCAGGAAGAACCAGTGATGCTCCACATCACCGTTCTCCCAGTTCATCTCCAGTTTTACCGAGGCGCCGGCGCGACCGGACGGAATCCGCAGAAGAATCGAATCAGCATCTTCATGTACCACGATTGCGGGATCGAGCGGGCGGGACCATTGCTCCAGGCGATGGCGCTCCAGATCGTCAGGATCCGCCACGCCGAGCGAGTGCAGAATCGCCCGCGCCACCGGATCCGCCGTTTCGTGCTCCCGGCCCCAGATGTCGGTGTATTCCGGTTCAATTCCGTAGGCAAGCAGAGTGCGGCGATCCAACTTATCAGTGTAAACGGGAAGCGGCATGGGCCTATAATGAAGCGTGGACCCCAAATTTCAGCTCAGCCAGCCGCCGGAACTGTTCGCGCGCCTCGATCGCGAGCCGGAGCCGGACGACTATGGCGAGTCCATCGTCACCACCACCATCGATAAGGCGATCAACTGGGCGCGCAAGAATTCCATCTGGCCGATGAGCTTCGGCCTGGCGTGCTGCGCCATCGAAATGATGTCGATGATCGCCTCGCGCTACGACATTTCGCGCTTCGGCGCGGAGGTGATGCGGGGATCGCCGCGGCAATCCGACCTGATGATTATCGCCGGGCGGGTTTCCAACAAGATGGCGCCGGTGATCCGCCGCCTGTACGAGCAGATGCCGGAACCGAAGTGGGTCATTTCCATGGGCGCCTGCGCCACCTCCACCGGCGTGTTTTCCAATTACGCCCTGGTGCCGGTGAACCAGGTGATTCCGGTGGACGTGTACGTGCCGGGCTGCCCGCCGCGGCCGGAACAATTGATTTACGCGATCATGCTGTTGCAGAAAAAGATCGAGAAGGACACCAAGGTCGTCGCCAAGGTTCTGAACCTGGCCTGAGGATTATTCAATCCTTCATTCCTGCCGATAAGCGTTCCCGGGAGGATCTGTCACGATCCTTTTCCGGGAGGTGGCGAGTGAACATCTCGTCGATCGGTAATCAAATCGGAGTGCCCGCGGAGCTTTCCAGCCCGCAACCCGTGTCCGAGGATCAGCGCACGCTGGTTCAGGCCGTCAAGGCCGTCAACGCCGCCGAACTGTTTGGCCAGGACAACGAACTTACGTTTATCCTGGACCGCCAGTCCAAACGGATGCTAACGCGGATCGTGAATCGCAACACCGGGGACGTGGTCATGCAAATTCCTCCGGAATATGTCGTTCGCCTGGCCGAAGAGATCAAAGGAGGGTGAGGACCGATTCCGAATGGCGCACACAAGCTACGACAAATACCTGGAGACCGAGGTACTGACGGCGGATCCACTGAAGCTGGTGAACATGCTGTACCGCGCGGCCATCGAGGCGGTGGAAGCAGCGCGCCGGCACCTTGCTTCCGGAGAAATCCGCGAGCGCTCCCGAAAGATCACCAAGGCCTGGGAGATCGTTCATGAGCTGCGGCGGTCGCTGGACGATCAGCACGGCGTGGATCTGACCCGCCAGTTGCGCGGCCTGTACGCTTATGTGCAGGGTCGTCTCCTGGAGGCCAACGCGCAGCAGGCCGATGCGCCGCTGGCCGAGGCCGAACGAATTTTGAAGACGTTGCTCGAAGGATGGTCGGCCGCGCATGCCGCCGCCGCGGCAGCGGTCGAACAAGACGAGCCGGTCATCTGTCTTCCTTAAAAACCAGGGGTCGTTTTACCATGGAGAAGCGCATGCTTTCTCCAGCGATTCATGTCCGCGACCTGCGGAAGGTCTACGGCGACAAGGCGGCGGTCGATGGACTGAGCCTTTCGGTGCCCGGCGGCTGCTTCTTCGGATTCCTGGGTCCGAATGGCGCCGGAAAGACCACCACCATTAAAATGCTGATGGGCCTGGCGCCGCCGACCTCGGGATCGATCGAGCTGCTGGGCCTGCCGATGCCGGAGCGGGCGCTGGAGATCAAGCAGCAGATCGGGCTGGTGCCGGACGAATCGCTGCTGTTCGATCATCTGACCGGGGGAGAGTTTATCGAATTCGTCGGACGGATCTACGGGCTGGACCGCGCCGTGGCGCGGGAGCGCGCCGGCGAACTGATGGGGCTGTTCGAGCTGTCCGACAACCGGCGCAAGCTGATCAACGAATACTCCAAGGGCATGCGCAAACGCGTGGCGATGGCCGCGGCGCTGATCCACCGGCCGCAGCTTTTTCTGATGGACGAGCCGTTTGAAGGGGTGGACGCCGTCGGAGCCCGGCTGATGAAAGACATTCTGCTCGAGCAGGTGCGCCACGGCTGCACCATTTTCCTGACCTCGCATGTGCTCGAAGTGGTGGAACGGCTATGCGACCGGGTGGCCATCATCAATCAGGGCAGGCTGGTGCTCGAAGGCTCGATGGCCGAGCTGCGCGGGTCCGCGGAGACGCTCGAAGACGCGTTTGTGCGCGCGGTCGGGGTGGACCGGACGCTGGAAACGCTCGACTGGCTATGAGACACGCTCGCGCGATTCTGTGGGCCCATGCGCGCACGCTGATCAATTTTTATCCACGCGCGGGCGTGGCGTGGACCGCGGTGGTCGCGGCGATCTGGTACGGATTCTGGACGCTGGCGGCGATCGCGGCGGGGCGAATGGCCTCCAGCCCGTCCAATCTGGGGTTTCTCAAGTCGGTGCTGCCGGGTGGGCTGCTGATCGTGTTTCTCTACTGGCAGGTGGTGCCGCTGCTGATGGCCGCCACCGGCGCGTCTCTGGACGTTCGCAAACTGCTGGCGTATCCCATCCCGCCGGGCGAGCTGTTCGGCATTGAGGTGCTGCTGCGGATTACCGCGGCTATCGAGATGGTGCTGGTGGTCACCGGCACCGCGGTCGGAGTGCTGCTGAACCCGGCGCTGCCGGCCTGGAGCGCGCTGGCGTTCCTGCCGTACGTGCTGTTCAATCTATTTCTGGCGGTCGGCGTGCGAGATCTGCTGATGCGGGCCATGGCTCGCCGGCGAATCCGGGAGATTGTGGTGTTCCTGCTGGTGATGTGCGCTGCGCTGCCGCAGGTGCTGATCGCGCGCGGACCCGCCGGCCAGCGCGCGCTGGCGATCCTAACCCGGGAAACCTGGATCGGCTGGCCGTGGTCCGCGACCGCGGCGCTGGCGCAGGGACACAACGCGCTGAATTGCTCGGCGATTCTGACCGGCTGGATGCTGGCGGCGGCGCTGTTCGGCCGCTGGCAATTCCGCCGCACGCTGGCTTTCGACAAGGAAGCCGCGGGCGCCGGAGGCCTGCGGTCGCGAGCGAAACCGAGCCCGGCCGAACGATTGTTCCAGCTGCCCTCTCTGCTGCTGGCCGATCCTCTGGCGGCGCTTGTCGAAAAAGAGATTCGTTTCCTGGCGCGATCCCCGCGCTTCCGGCTGGTGTTTCTCATGGGCTTCACCTTCGGCATCGTGATCCTGACGGTGTCCTTTGGTCGAGGAACATTTTTCGGCGCCGACTATCTGACGGCAGTGAGCGTCTATTCGCTGCTGCTGCTGAGCGAATCCTGTTTCTGGAACTCCTTCGGCTTCGATCGCAGCGCCGCGCAGATTTATTTTCTGGCGCCGGTTCCCTTTTCCCGCGTGCTGATCGGCAAAAATCTCAGTGCCATTTTCTTCATCGCCCTGGAGATTTCCATGGTGACGCTGGTGTGCAAGCTGATGGGGATGCCGGTGGACGGGCGGCACGTGCTGGAGGCGTTCGCGGTGGCGGCGGTGGTCACGATCTTTCTGCTGTCGGCGGGAAACCTCTTATCCATCTACCAGGCACGCGGCGTGAATCCGACGACGCAGTTTCGCGCCAACGCCGCCGGACGGGTGCAGGCGATGCTGGTGGTGATTTATCCCGTGGCGTTTGTTCCCGTGACGCTGGCCTATCTGGCGCGCTGGGCATTCCCCGGGGAATGGTCGCGCTGGGCGTTTTTCGGCGTGCTGGCCTTCGACGCGATCGTGGGACTGGTGGTCTACCGGATCGCGCTGGCGTCGGCGGCGGAAGCGGCCGAGAGGACCAAAGAAAAAATGATCGCGGCGCTTTCGGCGGGCGACGGGCTGATCGCCGGATAGCTATCGCCGCGTCGATCGCCGGGATGGGCGCCGGCGGTTTTTTGCCGCGATCGCTTTCGCCTTTACCCGGCCGGCGGCTTCTTTCACTCGAAATTTGGTGATGCGTCCGATGAGCTTCACGGGCACCGGCTCGGAGAGGGGAAAGCGAATCGTGCCCTTGGCGACCTTGTACCGGGCCAGCTCTTTGGGGAACGCCGCAACCACCGGCCCCATGGAAGCGTAGATCGCGAAATGCCCCTTCGACGCGGCGAAGTACAGCAACCGGGAACCGTGCAGCAGGTAGGCCGGCATCCGATACGAGATCAGCTCCTGGGCTTCGGGTGCGGCGCTCCGGATGGCGCTTCGCACCTGCTCGAGAATCGCCCGTACCGCCCCGGGCTGCGAGGAGATGTATTCGTCGACGGACTTGAAATCGGTCTTCGGCATCCCAGAGATTACTCCTCGGACTGTTACCCGGCCGTGCTGAGCGAAGCCAGATGCTGGCCTGTCTCCCGCTCGACCTCGGCGTGCAGGCTGTTGCCGTGCGCGTCCATGGTGACGATCGCCACGAAGTTGTTCACGTGGAGATGCCACATCGCCTCCGGAATTCCGAAGTCGATCAGATGGACGCCCAGGACTTTGTCGATCGAACGCGCATAATATTGCGCCGCGCCGCCGATGGCGTTCAGATAGACGGCCCCGTTTTCCTTGAGGGCGGCCAGCGTTTTTTTGCCCATGCCTCCCTTTCCGATCACCGCGCGCACGCCGTAGTTGCGAATCACGTCCGCCTGATAAGGCTCTTCGCGGCTGCTGGTGGTGGGTCCCGCTGCTTTGACGGTCCATTCCTCGCCCTGCTTCAGCATCACCGGACCGCAGTGATACAGAACCGATCCGCGCATATCCACGGGCGGCGCGTTCTTCATCAGATGGGCGTGAACGGCGTCACGCCCGGTGAACACTTCCCCGCTGATCAGCACCACGTCGCCGACCTTCAGCGCCCGCACATCCGCCTCGGAGAGCGGGGGCCGCAGCACGATCTCCCGGCCGGTCAGCGGAAACCCTTCGCTCGCCGCCATTTTCTGCACCGGCCGCTGCGGATCACGATACAGCCAGCCAGTGATCGCGCCGGTAGCGGCATCCAGGCGCACGCCCAGCCGCCGGAACGCCCAGCAATCGTAGGCCACGGAGACGAAATAGCTGGCCGGCAGACGATTCGCGGCCGTGATCTTGCATCCGATCAGCGAAACCTTGCCGCCGAATCCCATGGCGCCGACGCCAAGCTGGTTGGCCTCCTCCATGATTTCCGCTTCCAACCGCGCCAGCTCCGGCACCGGGTTGGTGTCATCGAGGGTGCGCAGCAGTTGCTCTTTGGCCAGATCGTAGCCGTGCGCGCGGTCGCTGCCGATGCAGACTCCCACGGCCCCTGGCGCGCATCCCTGTCCCTGAGCCTGCCACACCGCGTGCAGAATGCATTTGCGGACGCCTTCCAGCTTGCGGTCCGCGCGCCCCATGTGCTCCAGCTCGCAGGGCAGCGAGTACTGAATGTTCTTGTTCTCGCATCCGCCGCCTTTGAGAATCAGCTTGACCTCGATTTCGTCCTGCTCCCACTGCTCGAAGTGAATTACTGGCGTTTCGGTACCGAGATTATCGCCGGTATTTTTCCCAGTGAGCGAATCAACCGAATTGGGCCGCAGCTTGCCGCGCTTGGTCGCCTCCGCGATGGCTCCGCGGATCGCCTTCTTCAGGGCGATCTGATTCACTCCGACCGGGGTATGGACGAAAAAGGTCGGCATGCCGGTGTCCTGGCAGATGGGACCCTCATCGCCCGATGCCATGTCGATATTTGAAGCGATGACGCTCAGCGCCTGCGCGGCTTGCGTCCCCGGCGTTTCCCTGCCGATAGCGATGCCCATCGCCGCCCGCACGTCGGGGGGCAGATTGGTCGAAGTTTGCGTGATCAGCTCGACCAGGCTTTCGTGTAGAAATTGCATATTCGTCAAAACTTGATTCTAACTTGCGCGGTCTCACCAAGTTTCGTCACCGGTTCGGAGGTGGCGAAGTCGACGGTGACCTGCTGGCCACGAATTTCGTAGATCGTGCCTGGAAACTCCGCGCCTCCCATCTCGACCACGGCCGTTTGTCCAGCGTGCATGCGGGCGAGCTGTTCCAGCGATGGCGTCAGCGTCACCTGCAACTGGGTAAGCTCGGTCGCAACCTCCACGAGATTCTTAATGGAAGGATCCACGGGCTGACCGGGGTCGCCCTGGTGAGCGATGACGATGCCGTCGGCGGGAGAGTGCAAATCGCCGGCACCGAGGTCGGACTTGGCCTGATCGAGCGCCTTCGTCTTCTCTGCGACGTCCTGGCGGGAACCGTCGATCTCCTTGGCAATCGAATCGGCGCGGTCCGCAGCCGCCTTGGCCGCTGTATTCGCGCGGTCCAGTGCGGCCTGCGCGTCGTTGTAATCCTTCTGGGCCTGCTCGAAGGCAAGCCGCGCGATCGCTCCGGCGGTCCATAGGCCCTGATCGCGTTTGAAGATCTTTTCGGTGCGGTCCAGCTCCGCTTTTGCCCGGCTCTGCTCGGCTTCGGCACGCGAAATCTCCAATTTCACGGCCATCTGGGCCGAATCGAGACTGGCGGCGCGCGCTTGCATCTGGTCCAGATCGTTTTGTGCCTGCTGTAGGGCGGCTTCCTGCTTCGCCACCCGAACGCGCCCGAGCAACTGATCCTGAATCACCGCTTGCCCCGGTTCGACGAACCAGGCCTCGAGAACACCCTGATCGGGCGCGGCGATGGCCACCGTGCTGCGCGGCTCGACGGCGCCGCTGAGATCCATTTCCGCGGCAGCCGGGGAGGAAACGGCGGCCGGCTGCGGCGCAGTCATGGCGGCGGAGGGCGGCCGGCGGGCCACGGCGATGACTACCGCGATCACTACCAGCGCCGCGCCCGCCGGAATCATCCATTTCCGCGCCATGCTTCGATGATATCCAGTGGCGCAAGCGACGCGGGCCGATACTACTTATCCGACCAGGCCGCCAGCTCGTTCCCGCCCGGATCGGTGAAGTGGAACCGGCGGCCGCCCGGAAAAGAAAAGATCGCCTTCACAATCCGGCCACCGGCCGCTTCCACCTTTTTCTGCGTCGCTTCCAGGTCTTCGCTGTAAAGAATGGCCAGCGGCACCCGTGTCCGCTCCGGGTCGCCGTTGATTCCGCCGGCCTCGCGGTCCCCGCCGGGATAGCCGAAGCCGGCATAGGACGGGCCGTAGTCGGTGAAGTTCCACGTGAAGGCTTCCGAATAGAAGCGTTTGGACGCGGCAAGGTCCTGCGCCGGCAGCTCGAAGTAGTCGATTCGATGATGGTTGCTCATGAAGCGATGTTACGCGACCACCGCCGGCCCGCGATTGGAAAAATCGGCCAGATACGCCGCCGGCGGGCGACCGGACAATTCGCGGAATTCGTTGATCAGGTGAGACTGATCGTAATAGCCGCAGTCGAGCGCGAGATCGGCAGCGGGCACGGTCGCAAGGCGGGCCACGGCATGACGAAAGCGCATCACGCGGGCCAGAAACTTCGGCGTCAGACCGGTTTCCGCAAGGCACAGGCGGCGAAACTGGCGCACGCTCAAGGCGCATTGGTCGGCCGCTTCATCCAGGGAAACGGCGCCGTGGCGCTGCTCCATCCAGCGGATGGCGCGCTGAACCGGCGACGGGGCAGGCGGGGAATCGAACAACGATTCGAAAATCGCCGCGCGACGCTCATCCGAGCCGGCCGAGGCCAGACGTTCGAGCAGTTCCCCGGAGCGCCTGCCCCAAACTAACTCCAACGGCAGCGTCAGATCCGTAATGCGGTCGGCGGGCATGCCCAGGCGTCCGGCCCAGCAGCCCGGGCGAAAGCGCACGCCGAAAAACGTCTGACCCGGTTCCGCCCCGATGTCCCGATAGCCCGTCATGGCTCCTATCGCCGCTAGGGAAGCGGTCCCCCGGCTCTGCGTAAGAAGAATATCGGCGCAGCCGTCCGGCAGCACGCGATGCGTGCCGTCGAATCGTCCGCTCCAGAAGCACTCGACCGAAGCGGCCAGCCGCGGCGACGGTGCGATTTCGCGGTAGTCCGGCATTGCCGGTCATTTTATCGGAACATAGAGGCATGCCGCTGAAATTCACCACTTCCCATCTCGAAGACTCCCTGGCCGTGTTTCGGCAATACAAGAAGCTGGCCGAAAACGCCATGGCGCAGGTCAGCGATGCAGAGCTTTATCAGACTCTCGACGACGAGATGAACTCGATCGCGATCACGGTCAAACACATGGCCGGCAACATGCGGTCCCGCTGGACCGACTTCCTGACCACGGATGGCGAAAAGCCCGACCGCGACCGAGACAGTGAGTTCGTGGTGCCTCCCGCGACGCGCGAAGCGTTGATGAAAGTGTGGGAGGACGGCTGGGATCGCGTTTTTTCCGCGCTCGGGCCGCTCACCGACGCGGATCTGAGCCGCACCGTCACCATTCGCGGCGAAGCACACTCGGTGACCCAGGCGATCAACCGGCAGATCGCCCACTATTCCTATCACGTCGGCCAGATCGTGCTGCTGGCGAAGCATTTCGCGGACGACAAATGGAAGGCGCTGACGGTGCCGCGCAACCGCTCGGCAGAGTTCAACCAAAAAGTCGCGGCGCGCGAACTCAGCCAAAGGTAGAGCCGCCAGCCGCCCGAATCAGGCTAGAAGGTGATCCGCGCACCAATCTGGATCTGGCGCGGGACGAGCACGTTATTGTTGTTGGCGGCGGTCAGCTGGCCGAAGCTGGTCGTGTAGGTCAAGACCGGGTTGGCCGCGGTGCCGCCGAGCGTAAACATCTGGGTGGTCGCCGCGGTGTAGTTCACGTGGTTGAACAGATTGAAGGCGTCGCCGAGCAGTTCCAGCCGGAACCGCTCTTTCAACCGGAAGGATCGCGAAATCCGCAGGTCGATATCATTGCCGGCCGGATAGCGGTACGAGTTGCGTTCGAGAAAAGGAACACGCGAAGCGCCCTGCGACCCGGTCACACCCGAGCCCGTGTTGCCGGATCCAGACGGCGGATTTCCCGAAACGGTGGGCGAATAAGGCTGGCCGCTCTGCGCGGTGATAATCGGCGCGACGCTCCAGCCGGACAGCAGCCAGCGCAGGGCGGCGTTGCCGCTGTGATCGAAATAGCCCGGCTGCCAAACCAGGCTGGCGATGAAGCGGTGCCGGACGTCGAAGGGTGACGGACCTTCGTCGAATCCCAGGTTGTAGGCATTGCTGGGCCCGTTCCCGGAGGGCGTGGCGCTCACACCGTAATAATTATCGTCGCGCGAATCCGCCAGCGTGTAGCTGGCCTGAACCTGCAGCCCCTTGGTCATGCGGCGGTTAAACTGCAGAACGCCGGCATTGTAGAGGGAATGCGCGGAAGTTGAGATCATGGTGATCTGGTTGAAGGCGGAGTTGGGACGCGCACCCTTGAAGAAGGGCACGGTGACAACGTCGCCATTCAAAGGTCCGCCGCTGATCGTATAAGCAGTCGTGGTCGGCGGGGGAAGGTTGATATCGATCGGAGTCGGCAGAAAATGGCCCAGGCTCCCGATCCAGGACAGCGACACGACCGTATTGGCCGCGATCTGCCGCTCGATGACGGCGTCCCATTCGTGAATCATCGGGTTGCGCAGATCACCCGGCAGGAACGTGATATTCGGTTTGGCCACACTTCCGGCCAGAGAGGTCAGGACGCTCGGATAAACCGGGCCGATATTGCCGTTCGAACTGGGGAAGATGGTCGCCTGCACCTGGGCGTTGGAGACACCGGTGTTGGCGATCGCGTTGAAAATGGTCCCGTTGATGATCCGGCCGTAATAGATGCCGTAGCCGCCGCGAACCGCGGTTTTGCCGTTCCCGGTCACGTCCCAGGCGAATCCCACGCGGGGGCCGATGTCCTTGTTGTCGGAGTTGAAGGTGCCGGTCGCCGCGAATGCAGGGTTGGGAATTTGCGGAGAGGGTAGCGCCTCGTATTCATAGCGCAGGCCCAGGTTGAGGGTCAGGCGCGGGCTGAAGCGCCATTGATCCTGCGCGAAAAAGCCGTACTCCATGGTGGAAAACGAGAATCCCAGCGGCCCGAATCCTTGCTGATACTCGTTGTAGCAGGGCGCCGGACCGGAGCTGATGCTGCAAACCAATCCCTTGGTGGCGTTAGAGACGGAGGGAATCAGGCTGGCGATGTAATCGCTGAAAAAATCGACACGGTTGTTGTAGTAGTATTCGCCGCCTGCGGTATTGAGGTACTGGATGACATCGGCGACGTGATTAATATCCAGACCGAATTTGATCAGGTGGCTGCCATGCGACCAGCTCGCGGTGTCCGCGGCCTCGGTGCGGGTTTCGGTGGGATATTGATAACGGTTGGTATAGTAGGGCTGACCGAAATCGAAGGAAGTGGTTCCACTGATGGACGTTTCCGGCGCATAGCCGTTCTGATCGAGCGGTTCGCCGGACCGCGGCGGATTGGCCAGCTCATATTCGAAGTCGCGGCCATACGAGAACCGCGCCTCATTGGTGATGGTCGGGGTGAAGATCGATGTCCAGCGCGCCACGCCAGTGTCGTCCTTCACAAAGTCGTCGCCGTAGGCGTCCAGGCCGCGTGCCACCACCGAGTTGGTCTGTACGCCGTAAGGCGAATCCCAACGCAGGCGGTTATAGGAAAGCGAAATGGTGTTGGCGTTGTTCGGCTTGTAGTCGATCTTCGGGAAGGAAATCATCTGGTTGCCCTTGCGCGGCACCGTTCCTGAGAGCGACGCGAGAAGCCCCACGGCTTGCGCTTCATATTGCTGGATCTGCGCCGCCGAGAGGTTGGCGATGGTGCCCGGACCCAGGCGCGTGGTCAGCGTACTCAGTTCGGCGCTGCTCAGCGGGCCGAACATCGCGGCCGGATTGGACGGCGTGGCCACCGCTGGGAAGGATCGCAATTGTTCATCAAAATCGTAGTAATAAAAGAGCTTGTCCTTGATGAGATAGCCGCCGATATCACCGCCTAACTGCTGCCGGATGTCGATCGGCTTGATCGGAACCTGTTTGTAAACACCGTTTACCAGCGCCGGACCGGTCGCGAACGGGGTGTAGGCGCCCCAACTGAAGTTGCGGTTGTAATAAAAGAGGTCGCCATGAATTTCATTGCTTCCGCTCTTGGTAACGGCGTTAATCACGCCGCCGGCGGCGCGGCCGTATTCGGCGGAATAATCCGCTGTATTCACCTGAAATTCCTGGATCGCGGTCAGGCTGGTGGAATAACCGATGCGCGTACGGCCTTTTTCTTCGGAAAAGAATGCCTGGTTATTGTCGCCGCCGTCCACAGTGTTGT
>Ga0335085_10013141_pt1 | contig 12146 bp, 9 predicted proteins | sample Lox_Sample_45_FD_206712 | JGI IMG/M metagenome (GOLD analysis project Ga0335085, IMG submission 206712) | Soil microbial communities from Loxahatchee National Wildlife Refuge, Florida, United States - Lox_Sample_4.5 | ecosystem: Environmental > Terrestrial > Soil > Wetlands | place: USA: Florida...
CCCAGCACCTCCGGTCGCGCGCCGTAGTGCTCTTTCCAGTACGCGAAGCCCAGGAGCGCCTGGTAGCCTTGCGGCCCTCCGGCGGATACGTCATCGGCTTCGGTAAACGTGCGGCCCAGAGCAGGCTCCAACTGGAGCACGCGAAATCCATTGCCGGAAATGAGTGCGCCCTGGACTTTGCGCGCCTCGCCGTTTGCTTCCATGGAAAAATCCTCGCCGCTCCACGCCAGCACGTCGCGGCAGGCGGTTTCGTGCTTGCGCAGCGCGTCGTAGAGCGGGCCGGAAAGGCTGAGGTCCATGTCGCCGGAGCGGAAGGTGTAGCGCACCAACTCCTGCGGGTTGGGCACGGGAAGGCTTTTCAGCAGGACGGCGTAGGTGAGCGTGAAGATGGCGGTATTCGCGCCGATGCCCAGGGCCAGAATCAGCAGCACCGCCAGGGTGAAGCCGGGATTTTTGCGCAGGCGGCGCACGCTCAGGCGCAGATCCTGGAAGACGGAGTCCAGCCAGCCGGCGCCCAGCACCGCGCGTGATTCCTCGAGGTGCGCCTGGTAGGCGCCGAATTCGACGCGGGCGCGCCGCTCCGCCTCCGCGCGGGGCAGGCCGGAGCGCTCCAGGTCGTCCGCGCGGCGTTCCAGGTGGCCGCGCAGCTCCTCTTCCATTTCAGAATCCAGCGCAGAGCGGTGAAAGACGCCGCGGGCCCAGTTGCGGAGTGAACTCAGCAGGCTCATGATTCCTCCGGCTGCGCGCGAAGCGCGGAGGCGATGGCCGCGGCCAGCCGCCCCCAGTCATCCGTCTCCTGCCGCAGCATCTTTTTTCCGGCGGAGGTCAGCTCATAAAACTTGGCGCGCCGGTTGTTGTCGGACGTGCCCCAGCGGGCTTTGAGCCGTCCCTGGCGCACCAGGCGGTAGAGCGCGGGATAGAGCGCGCCCTGCTCAATGCGCAGCGCCCCGCGGGAGATCTGCTCGATGCGCAGCAGGACGCCGTAGCCGTGCAGGGCCCCCAGCGAGACCGCTTTGAGAATCAGCAGGTCGAGAGTGCCGGGAAGAAGCTGCGCCTGGTCGCCCATCCTGACTCCTAAGACGCTTAGGAGGCGGAAATCGTTTCTCCTAAGTTAGCAAGGAGAGGGGGGGCCGGCGGGAAGGGGCGGGGAGGTGGAAGCCAGGGTGGAAGCGGCTCAGTTCACATCCAAGGGGATGGCCCCGTTGAAGAGGAAAAAGCAGATCCCTCACCGCGCAAACAGCGCGGGGATTCGGGATGACGGACGGGGCGGTGGGTGCGTGGTCCAGAGGAAGTCAAGCGAACCAAGGGTAGTCTAAAGCCAGGCGGGGAGGGGGCGGAAGCCGGGACGGAGGTCCAAGGCCAGGCGGGGGCGCGCCGCTTCCCTGCCCGGAACCGCGCGGAGCGCAGAATTCCGGACCGGGGAGGAGCGAATCGGTTACAATCGGGACGTGAGCGAAACGCATAAAGTGGAAACGCCGGCCGACGGGAAGCCTCCCAAGCTCATCCACCGGGTGTGCATCCAGTGCAACGGCATGTTCACGGTCACCCCGGACCGCTACGACGCCAAGCAGTGCCCCAATTGCCACAAGGGCTGAATTTGTCCCTGATACTTCTGCTCGCGCCTCTGCGTAAGGTAGGGCAGGAGCGCGCATGATCGAGGCCCGCGGCCTGACCAAGGTTTTCCAGGACAAGAAACGCGGCGCGGTCCGCGCCGTGGACGGCGTCAGCTTCCGCTGCGAACCGGGACGCGTCTACGGCCTGCTCGGAGCCAACGGCGCCGGCAAGACCACCACCCTGCGCATGCTGGCCACGCTGCTCTCGCCCACCAGCGGTTCGGCCAGCGTCGCTGGATTCGACATCTCCACCCAGCCGGAGCTGGCCCGCGCCAACCTGGGCTTTCTTTCCACCGCCACCGCGCTCTACGGCCGCCTGACCGCGCGCGAGTTCGTGGAATATTTCGGCCGCCTGCACGGCCTGGAGGAAGAGGAGCTGCACCGCCGGCTCGAGGCGCTCTTCGCCCGCCTGGAGATGAATGAATTCCGCGACCGCCGCTGCGAAAAGCTCTCCACCGGCATGAAGCAGAAGACCTCCATCGCGCGCGTGCTCATCCACGATCCCCAGGTGATGATTTTCGACGAGCCCACCATCGGCCTGGACGTGATGGCCGCGCGCGCCATCGTCTCCTTCATCCGCGAATGCCGCGAGCGCGGCAAGACGGTGATTTTCTCCACCCACGTGATGAGCGAAGTGGAGAAGCTCTGCGACCGCATCGGCATCATCCATTCCGGCCGCCTGCTGGCCGAGGGCACGCTCGAGGAGCTGCGGGCGCGCGCCGGACTGCGCGACCTGGAAGACATTTTCGTGCGCATCGTGGGCGAAGCCGAGGAGCGCGCGGCATGAGCCTGCGCAACATCGGCATCGTCTATCGCAAGGAGCTCACCGACTCCCTGCGCGACCGGCGCACCTTGATCTCCACCATCGTGGTACCCATCCTGCTGATTCCGGCGATGACCATCGGCCTCGGCGGTCTGGTCACCTCCATGCTGAAGAAGGCGGAGAAGGACGTGCCTCCGGTGATGATGCTGGGGGGAGAGGATTCCCCGCGCACCCGGCTCGCGCTCGCCAAACTGCCCGCCCTGCGCGTTGTGCCTCCCGCAGAAGACTACGCCCGCGAAATCACCAACAAACAGATTCGCGCCGCGGTGCGCATTCCCCGCGATTTCGACGCCCTGCTCGACCGCGGCGAGCCCGCCAAAGTCGAGATCTACGTCTTCGAAACGGACATCAACTCGGAAATTGCCGGCGGCAAGCTCCAGGCGTATTTCCAGGACCTGCGCCAGCGCACCGTGGAAAAACGCCTGGCCGAGCGCAACATTTCCATGAGCCTGCTCCGGCCGTTCGAGGTCTCCAGGCAAAACGTGGCCCCGGAAGAAAAAGTCAGCGGGGCGGCCGCCGGCGCCATGCTCCCGTATCTGGTTATTCTGCTCTGTCTGACCGGCGCCATGTATCCGGCCATAGACCTGACCGCGGGAGAAAAAGAGCGCGGCACCATGGAAACCATCCTCACCAGCCGCGTCGAGCGCACCCATCTGGTGCTGGGAAAATTCCTGCTGGTGCTCACCGCGTCGCTGGCCACCGCGGTCCTCGCGGTCGTCTCCATGTGGTTTTCCTCGCGCATGGCGGCGCGGATTTTTGCCGAGCAACTGGCCAAGGCTTCCCCGGCCGCGCAACTCCATGTGAGCATCCGCGCCGCGGACCTGTTGACCGTGCTTTTCCTGATCCTGCCCGTGGCCGTGCTGTTCAGCGCCGCGCTGCTGGCCATCGCGCTCTTCGCCAAGAGCTACAAGGAAGCGCAGAGCTACATCTCCCCGCTGATGATTGTGGTGATCGTGCCGGCGGTGGCCTCGCTCATCCCCGGCGTGGAACTCAACGCCCGCCTGGCCATGGTGCCCATCCTCTCTACCAGCCTGGTGAGCAAAGAAGTGTTCACCGGTACCTACCACTGGAATTTCATCCTCACCATTTTCGCCTCCTCCTGCGTCTATGCCGCGATCGCGCTCTTCGCCGCCGTGCGCATGTTCCGGCGCGAAGACGTCCTGTTTCGCGCTTGAGGGTCCGCGCACCGGGCAGGCAGATGCCTTGCTCTTCCCTTTCCGCTGTATTCAGATAGAATTCGAGTCAACAGGGGGGCGCATGGAATTCACCCGGCCCTCGGGAAGTTCTCGTATCATCCTCGTTGTGCTCGCTGCGGCCCTGGCCACCGTTGCGGGCTGCACCACGTCTCTCCAGCAGATTGCCTGCAACGCCGCCGGCGGTGCCAACTGCTGTCCGGGCGGCACGCTGTGCGTGGCCTCCGGCTCCCTTTACGTAACCGCGTCGAATCAAATCCTCCATTTCAGCATTGCGCCGGGCACCGGCGTGCTTACCGCGCAAGGCTCGGTCACCACCGCCAACCCGGTGGCGGGCGTGGTGGCTCCGTTTGGAGAGAATTTCGTTTACGCGGTCGATGCGACCCAAGGTGCAATCCTGGGCTTCGCGGCAAATGGAACGATTCTTACCCCCGTTCCCGGCTCTCCCTACACCGGTTTCGACGGACAGGCTCGCGCCTCGAGCGACGGCAAGAATCTGTACATGCCCGGCTCCGCGGGCACCGGCCTCGCCGTCCTAGCCATCGCGGGGGATGGCAGCCTGACCGTGCTGAATCCTGTGCCCGGCATTCCGCAGTCCACCCTGCCCTTCGCCTCCGCGGTCACCTCGCTGGGATTGCGGTTTGTGTACATCAGCGATTTTTCGGCGGTGCCCGGCGCGATTACCGCGGTGCTGGTGGACGCCAACACCGGAGTGCAAACCGGCGTGCCCGCCTCGCCCTTCCTGCTTCCGGCGGGCGTGGGGCCAGCGGGACCGATCACCCTGGTGCAGAACAAATTCGTCTATGTCTCCGTGCCGGCGGCCGGCTCTGTCGCCGGATTCTCGATTGAACCGCTCTCCGGCGCGCTGGCTGCGGTGCCGGGATCTCCTTTCGCCACGGGAAAGTCGCCCGGCGGCCTGGCCGCCGATCCCTTCGGCCTGTTCCTGTATGTAGCCAATCAGATGGATGGGACGGTGAGCGGGTTCGCCATCGCCGCAAACGGCTCGCTCAACTCTGTGCCCGGGTCCCCCTTCCCCGCGGGGCAGGGTGCCGCCGACGTGATCGTAAGCAACTCCGGCCATGTGTATGTCGCGAACAGCATCGCCGGCACCATCTCCGCGTTCTCGTTCAGCGTGCCCTCCGGATCCCTCGCCGAGATTGCCGGTTCCCCGTTCCCGGCCGGCACGCGCCCCAATTCCATCGTCTACTCTCCGATTCTCTGAAGAAGATCGCCCGCGGACGGGGAGCGGCCACGCAGGCGCCGCTGGCCGCGGGCCTTCGACCCGCCCGCCGCGCTTTGTTACACTCTGTGCGCCATGCCCGATGCGCCGCTGATCCACGTCTGCGACCTCTCCAAGCAGTTCCGGACCTTCAAGCGGCGCGAGGGCGTGTGGGGAGGTCTGCAGAATCTCTTCGTCCGGGACTACCAGACCGTCCAGGCTGTGGACCAGATCACCTTCGACGTCTCCCAGGGCGAGATGGTGGGCTACATCGGTCCCAACGGCGCGGGAAAATCCACCACCATCAAAATGCTCACCGGCATCCTGGTGCCCACCTCCGGCGAACTCACCGTCGGCAAGTTTGTTCCCTGGCGCGACCGCACCCAGTACGTCCGCTCGATCGGCGTGGTGTTTGGCCAGCGCAGCCAGCTCTGGTGGGACATCGCGGTGATCGAATCCCTGCGCCTGCTCCAGAAGATGTACGGCGTTCCGCAGCGCGACTTCGACGAGCGCATGGCGCTGTTCGGCGAAATCCTGGACCTGAAAAGTTATCTGCACACTCCGGTGCGCAAACTCTCCCTGGGCGAGCGCATGCGCTGCGACCTGGCGGCCGCGCTGCTGCACAATCCCCCGCTGTTGTTTCTCGACGAGCCCACCATCGGCCTGGACGTGGTGGCCAAGGACCACATCCGCCAGTTCCTCCGCGCGGTCAATCAGCGCTTTCGCACCACCGTGCTGCTCACCACTCACGATCTGGACGACATCGAGGCGCTGTGCCGCCGCATCATCATCATTGACCGAGGCCGCCTGCTCTACGACGGCCCGCTCGAACTGCTGAAGCAGCGCCTGCTGCGCACCAAGCAGGTCAAATTCGTGCTGCGCGATGCCGCGGCCACCGCCCAGCTTGCGGCCATGAAGCTGGACGGACTCCAGTTCGAGACCGTGGACGAACTCACCTGCCGCGTGCGCTTTGATCGCACGCGCGTGGACACCGGCGACCTAGTCCGCCAGGTGTTCAGCCGCGTGGAGGTGCGCGACCTGGTGATTGAAGACGAGTCCATCGAAGACGTGGTCAAACGCATCTACGCCGGCGAGGCCCTGCGCGAGGTCAGCCTCTCGTGAATCGCCTGGCTCCGTATCTGGAATGCGCGCGCATCGGCTTTGTGAATATCCTGGCCTTCCGCGTGCGCTACTTCCTGGGGATTTTCACCTACCTCATCAACGTCACGGTGTACTACTTCATCTGGAAGGCGGTGTACGGAGCGGGCGGAGCGGGGGGGCAGCCGGCCGGGGCCATTGCCGGTTACGGCCTGCCCCAGATGCTCACCTACGTGGCCGTGGGCTGGATCCTGCGCTCCTTCTACTGGAACACCGTGGACCAGGAAATGTCCTACGAAGTGCTGGAAGGAAAAATCGCCAACGAGCTGATCCGGCCGCTCTCGGTGGAAGGCATGTGGCTGGCGCGCGCCGCCGGAGAATCGACCTTCCGCCTGCTGCTGCTTACCGCGCCCACGGCGCTGCTGGTCATCCTGCTGTTTCCGGTTCGCCCGCCGGCCAGCGTGGCGCATCTGGCGCTGTTCTCTGTCGCGGCCCTGGGCAGCTTTCTGCTGGTGGGCGGGCTGAACTTTCTGATCGGCACCAGCGCCATTTACCTGAGCTCCATCCTCGCGCTCATTCGTGCCAAGTATTGGCTGATGGAACTGCTATCCGGAGTGCTGCTGCCCATCAGTTTTTTTCCTGGATGGGCGCAGACTGCGCTCGCCTGGCTTCCCTTCGAGCACATCGCCTATACGCCGCTGCGCATTTATCTGGGCGTGCTCTCGACGCGCCAGGCCGCGGTCATGCTCCTGGTGCAGTGGGCCTGGGCCGCGGCCTTGCTCTGGCTGGCCGGCGTGTGGTGGCGCCGCTCCATCCGCCACATCACCATTCACGGAGGCTAGGAACGTTGGAAAACGCATTTGTGCCTTTCTTCCGGTGTGGCTCTCGTAACTCCGGCGTCTGGCCGGCCCCGGTGGTTTGTTCTCAGCGGTCGAAAGAGCCGGCGGGACGCCGGCGCTGCACCTAAGATGCGCCGCCACCTCCAACTTCTCGGCGCCTATTTCGGCCAGTACGTAAAGGTGCGCGTCAGCTTCCGCGGCGATTTCTTCATTGGACTGGGCACCAGCATCCTCGCCACGCTGTTTGGCTTCGGCTTTCTGGTGATCCTGTTCACGCGCATCCCGCGCCTGGCCGGATGGACGCTCGAGCAGGCCGTGTTCCTGTACGGCTTCGGGCTGATTCCCTTCGGCCTGTTCAACGTGCTCAGCCTGAACATCTACGAATTCGGCAACGAATACATCATGGAAGGAAAATTCGACCGCGTGCTGTTGCGCCCGGTCTCCGCGCTCTTCCAGGTGCTGTTCGAAGCCTTCCGCATCGAGTCCGCGCACGAAGTGGTCACCGGAATCCTGGCCGTCTGGTGGGCTTCCCGCCGCATGGGTTTCGAGTGGACGGCCGCAGATGTGGCCCTGCTGATTCTGTTCGGGGTCTGCGGGGCGATGATTTACGTTTCGTTCTTCATGCTGTTGAGCTGCGTCTCCTTCTGGGTGGAAGACCGCATCGGCGTTCACCCTCCGGTCTGGAATCTGATCGCCTTCGGGCGCTACCCGCTCTCCATCTACAGCCAGTGGATTCAGTTCCTGCTGAGCTGGATGATTCCCTTCGCCTTCGCCAGCTTCTACCCCAGCGCGCATCTGCTGGGCCGCCACGACCTGCGCGATTTCGCCCCGCTGGCGCCGGTGGTGGCGGCGGCCTGCTTCGGCGTGCTCCTGCTGGCCTGGCGCCGCGGGCTGCGCGCATATTCCTCCACTGGTTCATAAAGTCCGCGAGCATCGCCCAATCGTGGCTACGGCCGGATGGGTCCATTCTGGGAAAGATCATCCCGCAGTGGTCCGGTGCCCCTCTCCACCTCGCCATGGGCGATTGCATCCATTTGGATTTCGTGCAGTTAGCGATCCCAATTTGGAAGGTGCTGTGCACGGGGCTTTGCGGGTCTGTGGAAGCGACGCGAAGAATCCTTCGAAGGAGTTCCGGGTACAGCACAGCCACGATGCGGCCGACAGAGATTCCATGGGACAAAGAGAAGAAATCACGCGGTGGACGGAGCTCGTTCAAGCGCTGACTCGTGGCGAGACAGGCGTTTACCGCCGGCTGGCGGCGGAGGCGCGGGAAGCGACCGGCGCGGGCTTTGTGGCCATCGGCCGCGCTTCGGAACCTCCGGGACGGGGCGTTTCCTTCGTGGCGGTTGATGGCCCGGCGGGATCGGTAGCCTGCCTGGCGGAAGAAGGCTTCGCGTCTCTCTGGCGGCAGGCGCTGGAAGCGCGCCGCGCCATTTCCAAGCATTTTCAACCGGCGCGAGCCACGGCCGAAGATCTCACCGCCCTGCGCCGCCTGGGGATTGAAGGCGTGGTGGTGATTCCCCTGGAAGCCGCGGAGGGAAATTCCGTCGGGGTGCTGCTGGCGGGATTTCCGGCGCCCGCCGATTTGGAGCGCGGGCGCGCCGCCCTCGACCTGTACTCGACACTCACCGCCCTGGCCCTGGTGGAGGAAGGCCGTGGGCATCGCGGCCGGATTCAAGAACACTGGCTGGGGGCGCTGGTGGACTCGCTGGAAAGCGGCGTGCTGCTGGTGGAGGCCCGCGGAGGAGTGCGCCTGGCCAGCCCGCGACTCGCTCCACTTTTCGGATTGGACCCCGTCCGCCTGGCCGCCCTGGCCACCTTTGACCAATTGTTGGCCGCGGTGCGCCCCAACTTCCGCGATGCGCGCGGGGCCGAGGCGCGCTGGCGCGAAATCCGCCGGCGAGGCGACGAAGCGGCTTGGGACGAAATCGAGTTCGCGCGGCCCGCGCCGCACGTGGTGGAGCGCTTTGCGCGCCCGGTGGAAGACCCAGACGGCGCGCGCCTGGGCTGGATTGAAATCTACCGCGACGTTACCGCGGAGCGGCAGAAGCGCGCCCGGTTGCCGCAGCTCGAGAAGATGGCGGCGCTGGGCCAGCTCGTCTCCGGCATCGCCCACGAGCTGAACAATCCGCTCACCAGCATCCTGGGCTACGCGCAGATCCTGCTGGCGTCTCCGCCGCAGGCAGCGGCCGCGGGCCCGCCGCGGCGCGAGGGCGGCGAAGCCCGCCACATCCTCTCGGAAGCGCAGCGCGCCGGGTCCATCGTCCGCAACCTGCTGCTCTACGCGCGGGACGAAGCCCCGGAGCGCAAACCGGTGCGCCTGAACGAGGTGATCGAGCGCATGCTGGCCCTGCGGCAGTATGAGCTGCGCCTGGAAAACATCCAGGTGGATCTGGAGCTGGAGCGCGCGCTGCCCTGGCTCCATGCGGACCCGCAGGCCCTGCAGCAACTCGTGCTGAACCTGCTGATGAATGCCGAACAGGCCGTGGCGCAGAGCGGCGGGGGCCAGGGGCGCATCGAAATCCGCACGCGCTCCGCGCCGGATTCGCGCGTGCGCCTGGAGGTCCGCGACGACGGTCCCGGCATCCCTCCGGAAATTCAAGCGCGCATCTTCGACCCGTTTTTCACCACCAAGCCCGCGGGCGTGGGCACCGGCCTGGGCCTGTACATCGTCCACTCCATCGCGCAGGACCACGGCGGCGAGGTGCGGGTGGAAAGCGAAGCGGGCCGCGGCGCCACCTTTGTGGTCGAACTGCCCGCGGCCAGCCGGCCCACGGGGCCGGAGCCTGCCGAGCCGCCACTCCGCCTGATGGAGCGCCCTTCGCCCGCGGCGCCCCGGGCCGCCCGGCACATCCTGGTGGTGGAGGACGAGCCCACCGTGGCGCAACTGGTGGCGGACGTGCTCCGCGACGAAGGACACACCGTGGTAGCCATCCTCGACAGCTTCGAGGCGCTGGAACGCCTCAGCCGCGAAGACTTCGACCTGCTCATCTGCGACCTGAAGATGCCTCGGCTGGACGGCCGCAGTCTTTATGAAGACGCGCAGCGCCGCGGACGAGCCGGCCCGGACCGCGTGCTGTTCATCACCGGAGACACGCTGCGCCCGCGCACCATGGAATTCATCGAGCACAGCGGCCTGCCCTTTCTGGCCAAACCGTTTCTGGTGGAAGAGCTGCTCGGCGCGGTCCACGCGGTCCTGGACTGCCAGGATTCCGCCGCGCCCGCGGACGAGCCGCCGCAAAGCCGTTCCTCCCTGGCGCGGGACGGGGGGTACTGATGGTGGCGCGGCTCGCCAGCGTGCTGCTGGCCGCGCCCGATGCGCATTCCGCGAGCCGCATTGCCGCATGGCTTTCTGCGGGCCCTTCGCCCGTCGAGGTGCGCCACGCGGAGACCCTTCGCCTGGCCCGGCGGCTGACCGAACGCCATCCCTTTGCCGTCATCTTCCTGGACGAGGCCGCCGCCGACGGCGATGAAGTCCGCGCGGTGGTTCGCGAGATGGCGCGGCACGCGCCGGTGGTGGCCGCGGTCAATCCCGATACGGCGCGCCAGTTGAGCGCACTGGTGATTGCCGGAGTGGCGGACTGTGTTCCGCCCGGCCCCGCCTTTCTCGACCTCGCCGCCGCGCTGATCGAGCGGCGGCTGCTCTCCAGCCACCGTCTGCTGGAGCGCGTGCAGCAGGGCAACACCAAGGTGAAGGAAATTCCCGCGGAGCAGGAAGACTTCGGCTCCTTCCTGCGCCACGAGCTGAACAATCCGCTGACCGGAATTCTGGGCAACGCGGAAATGCTGCTGCATCGCCGGCAGTGGCTTCCCGAAGACGCGGTTCCGCGCCTGGAGACGATCGCCGATCTGGCCGTGCGGTTGCGCGAGACCATCCGGCGATTGAGCGGCGCGTGGGAAGACCGCCAGCACGCGCAGCACATCGGGTGAATCCGCGGCCGGCGGATGGCGGAAGGCAGATGGTGGCGCGGCTCAATTGCCAAAGCTGTGCGGCAACCTCCGGGAAGGAATTCCTTAGCGCCGGGCGTTATTTCCAATCGCGCAAAATCTCGCGGGCGGCGTTGGCGCCGGATGCGCCGGTGAGCCCGGTGCCCGGATGCGTCGAGGACCCGCAGAGATACAGCGCGCGCAGCGGGGCGCGATAGCGGGCCGCATCCAGCACCGGCCGCATGGTGAACAATTGATCGAGGGCCAGCTCGCCGTGGAAGGGATGGCCACCGGTGAGTCCGAACTGCCGCTCCATGTCCTGCGGGGTAAGAATTTGGCGGCCCAGGATCGCGTCTTCGATTTTCGGGGCATGGTGCACGAGCGTACGGACCACAATGTCGCCCAGTTCGTCCCGCCGCTGCTCCCAGGTCCCTTTTTTCAGATGGTAAGGGGCGAACTGCGCATAAATGGACATGACGTGTTTTCCCGCGGGGGCCAGGCCCGGGTCGAGCAGCGAAGGAATACACACCTCCAGGATGGGCTCGGCGGAAATCTCGCCGTATTTCGAGGCGTCGAAGGCGCGCTCCAGGTAGTCCAGCTCGTGGCCCACATGCAACCGCCCGATCAGGAATTTTGCGGGCTCGCCGCCGAGCGCGGCCAGCGCGGGAAACTCCGGCAGCGTATCGAGCGCCAGGTTCACTTTGGCCACGCAGCCGTGTGAACGGAAATTGCGCACCTGGGTGAGGAAAAACGGCTCGAGGTGCACCGCATCCAGCAACTGAAGGAAAGTGCGTTTCGCGTCCGTGCCGGAGACCACCATTTTTGCCGCGACCTCTTCTCCGGTGGCGAGCGCGACTCCAGTGGCCGCGCCATCGCGCACCAGGATCTGGGCCACGGAGGCGCCGGTGCGGATTTCCGCTCCCGCTTCCCGCGCGGCCGCGGCGAGGGCCGCGCCCAGCGCGCCCATGCCTCCCCGGGGCATGGCGGAGGGTCCGGCGGGATGCGGGTCCGCAGCGGCGCGCAGCAGCAGGGTGGCGGTGGTGCCCGCGGACCAGGGACCGGCGGCGGCCCCAAAAATTCCCCGTGCAGCAATCGCCGCCCGGGCCAGCTCCGTCTCGAAAAACTCCGACACGAAATCGGCCACGGCCATGGGCGGCCAGCGCAGTAACTGGAACATCTCCTTGCGTCCCAGCTTGCGGAAGGTGCGCCCGGTCTGCAGGAGCTTCCACAGGTCGGGCAGACTTTGCGCGGGGGCGTCAATCGCCGGCGGGGTGAGCGCGAGCAGATCCGCGATGACCGGAGCAGCGCGTTCCAGCGCGGTGGCCAGGCGCGCGTAGCCCTGCGCGTCCGCGGGGGAGAGCCGGCGCAGCGACTCGACGGAGCGGGCCACGTCTGTGAAGAGCGCGAAGGCGCGGCCATCCGGCGCGACCGCGG
>Ga0335085_10013142_pt1 | contig 12146 bp, 11 predicted proteins | sample Lox_Sample_45_FD_206712 | JGI IMG/M metagenome (GOLD analysis project Ga0335085, IMG submission 206712) | Soil microbial communities from Loxahatchee National Wildlife Refuge, Florida, United States - Lox_Sample_4.5 | ecosystem: Environmental > Terrestrial > Soil > Wetlands | place: USA...
TGAGCGGCTTTAAACGTTTCATAACCTCCCAGAAAGGCTGTCCCTGTCGATGAGACACAGACAAAGACTCCCTGATTGCGTTTGACCATCTCCGGTAAAAATGTCTCTGCCATTAACACCGGCCCGCGCAGATTGACGCGATAACTGGCATCCCATTGTTCAATGGGCACATCCTTGACGGCGCCCAGCACGGCAATCGTGGCATTGTTGATGATCACATCGACTTTGCCAAACCGGTTCACGGATTGGTGATACAAATTCCGGACGCTCGCCTCCTCACCCACATCCGTGTGGACGAACAATACGTGGTCCTGGCCGAATTCTCCGCCCAGGGTTTGTGCAGCCTTTGTTCCTTGCGGTTCATTGATCTCGGCGATGACCACATTTGCGCCCAGCCAGAGCAAGGCCCGTGCGGCTTCGAAACCGATACCCCCTCCCGCTCCGGTAACGACCACTGTTTGCTCGCGCAGCGCTGCACGGGTAAGCCCAAGTTGAGAAATAATCAATGGCATAATGTTTCTCCTCCTTTCAAGTCACACAATACCCGGCCGAGAAAAATATTAATCGACCAGGAATTCCAAGATCTTAGCATTGACAAGGTCTGGCGCGGTGTACTGGGCAGAGTGGTTGGAAGGTGATTGATCTCCCAGCCACATGAACCCATTTCATCTGTCAGGGCAGGCAGAACGCGGACCCCGGCCATATCGCCGGCGGCTGAACCATCCAGGATGAGTGCTTTCAATCCATTTCTCCTGTCATCAATTGTGGCGAGTATCATCAGGATACCGTTGTGACAAATCTCTTCCCATCGTGCTTGCAGATCATTTGTACCAATTTACGCCCGGACATGACGCCGGTCGGAAGCCCGCCGCCCGGTTCGACCCACTGCCCGCACATGTAGAAGTTCTGCAAGCCGGGCAGGGTCTGGCTCATCGGCTTCATGATGACGGATGCATTCTGAGGCGTGATCAACCACCCCTCGAAGCTGCCCTGCCAGTTGCCGGTGTAATGCTCAAAGGTCATGGGAGTGGCCACGTCCACCATTTCCACCTGACTTGAGATTCCAGGGAAGCGCTGTTCGAGCAGTTCCACAACGGTATGCGCGACCTGGCTCTTCTTCTCGTCGTAGGCTGCCTTATCCTCCCATAAGTCCTTCCAATATTTATAACAGCTGGGCATCATCACTACCACACTGGTTTTTCCCTCCGGCGCCAGAGTCGGATCCTGGTTGAAAATGTGTACTGACAGCCGGTCCCTGACCGTATCGCCAACTTCCGTCGGCTGGCGCAAAGGAAAACTGAAGCCAGAGACAGTTTTGGGCTCATCCTCGAAAGAACGGTTGATGCCCAGACCGATGAACAACAGCGGTGGGAAGACCGGCCATTTTTCGTAGGGCTCACGCGTTTTCTCGTCGGCATATTTCCCGTCGAGCATCTTGAAGATGGTGGCATACCCATCCGCAGCGGACACGACTCGCCCGGCGCGGTATTCGCTACCATCGCCCAGGCGAACGCCGACTGCCCGGTTATCCTCTACAAGGATTTTCTCCACCCGGCTGTCAAAGTGGATTTCCCCACCCAGGTCGTGGTAGCGCTTGGACAAAGACAGCGACATGGGCAATGAGCCGCCGATTGGATAACCCGCATTTTTGTTGTGCAGGTAAGCCAGCGTGAACAGGAGGAAAAACACGGAAAATTCCGGGAACCACATCCCCCGCAGCGTCTCGCTGATGAGCGGATCCTTGAAACGCGCGGAGAAATCCTTTGCGGTGGTGCTCATCCACTTTTGGAAGTCCTTGCCTTTGGTCATCATCAGCAGCCCAAGCTTGAGACCCTTGACCATGCGTGTGAGGGCAGGGTCCGATTCAGAGGGTGGATTAAACGCGATTCCCAATCGAACACCGTTGATGAACTCGCGGTCCTGTGCGATGCCGACCTCCTGCCAGTAGCGGTACATCGGATTCTCGGGGTTTGACCCCACCAGCCAGTGGATGCAACCGTCGATGGTGTAGCCCTCGCGTTTCCATGCAGTGCACAGTCACCCCGGCAGACTGTGCATCTCGAAGATCTGCGTCTTATAGCCGTTCATCTGGGCATAGATCCCCGCTGAAAGCCCGGCGAAGCCCGCGCCGATGATGATGATCGATTTGTCTTCCATAAATATCCCTCCACCTCGTATTTATACTGAAACCATTGATTATTACGGCATAAAAAACCTCGCCAGAGTCAGGGGACAAAAAAGATAGTTGTGTTGTATTATGGTAGTGGAGGGAACGAGACAGGCTATCCTGTTGAACTGTTACAAATGCAATCGAACTTGATTCAGACAAAACTTCTCATTCCGCCTACCCGCCCTGCCTGGGTGCAGCGGCAGTCGCTCGTTGATCAGTTGAATGCCGGCCTGGAGCGAAAGCTGGTCCTGGTATCAGCTCCCGCCGGTTATGGCAAGAGCACCCTCCTTAACGAATGGGTTCATCAGGTGGCGATGCCGGCCGCGTGGCTGTCGCTTGAAAGTGCCGATAACGTGCCCTCCCGATTCTGGTCATATTTTATTTCGGCTTTGCAGACTCTCCCAGGCATGCGGGAAAGATTTACCGGCGAAAGATTGATGGAACTTGAAGGATACCTGCCGTCTTCATCTCCTGATGAAGGTCTCACCAGTATGGTGGAGGAGATCATCCACACTCCTGGTCCGTTCACTCTGGTTCTTGACGACCTTCACCTGATAACAGACTCGAGCATACACAACGGGCTCATCTTCCTGCTTGAACACCTGCAGGCATCCGCAAATGCAATGCATCTGGTAGTCGCCAGCCGCCATGATCCCCCCTGGCCGTTGGCGAGAATGCGGGCGCGCGGCCAAGTTACCGAATTGCGGACGCGGGACCTCAGATTTTCCTCGGACGAAGCTACCGAGTTTTTGAACCGGATCATGGGGTTGAAACTTTCTTCTAGTGATATTACCCAATTGGATCAGCGCACTGAGGGCTGGGTTGCCGGCCTCCAGATGGCAGCCCTGTCGATGCAAAAGCGGGAGGATATCCCGGAGTTCCTGGAAAAATTTTCAGGGAGCCATCGCTATATTCTGGATTACCTGATTGAAGAAGTGTTGAACCAGCAATCGCCACGAGTCATGGATTTTCTCCTGAAGACTTCCATCCTCGACAGGTTGACGGCCACCTTGTGCGAGGCGGTTACCGGTGAGAAGGGCAGCCAGGAATTATTGACACAACTGGAACGCTCCAATGTTTTTCTTGTACCCCTTGATGATGAACAACACTGGTATCGGTACCATCTCCTCTTTGGCGACCTGCTGCGCAAACGTCTGCTGTCCGGTCACCTCGGGAAAATTTCAACTTTGCACTCGCGGGCAAGCGAGTGGTACGAGGCCAATGGCTTCATGCGGGAATCCATCCTGCATGCATTGGAAGCAGATGATAGCAAGCGGGTCGCGCGCATCGTTTCAAGTAATATCCTGATCCTTGCGGAGGGGGAGGCCCTGCCCGAGCTTCTGGAGCGATTCCATCCAGGCAAGTTGGAGGATGCTTGCTCGCGGCCGTGGTTGTGCATTGCCATAGCCTGGGCAAAAGCCTATGCTGCCCAAATGGACGAAGCGGAATCGCTAATCGACAGGATGGAGGCTTATCTACCCGGGAAGGTATCCGATGAGGAAAGAGCCCACCTGATCGGACATGGATTGACCATCCGGGCATATGTACAATGGCTTAAAGGCGGGTTTGCGAAGGCCATTGACATCTCGCGCGAGGCATTGAATAAAATCCCGCCGGACGATTTCCTGGAAAGGGCCAACATCCTGATCATCCTTGGACTCGCGACTCAAAATGCAGGTGACTTTTCAGCAGGAGTTCAAGTATTCAGAGAAGCAGTGTCATTCGGCCTGAAATCAGGCAACCGCTACTTGTATGTTTATGCTTCCTCCTGCCTGGTGTATGGGCTCAAGGGCATAGGGCAGTTGCATGAAGCCGTTGAAATCTGTCAGGAAATCGAAAAACTTGCCAGTCAATCGGGTGGGGACTATTACGTACTGGCGGTCGGTCTTGGCGCCAAGAGTGAAATTCAGCGCCTGTGGAATGAGCTTGATGAATCATTGAAATCTGCACAACAAGCAGTGGCTCTCGCGGAAAAATGGAAACAGACCGATACCTTGCACTACACATTAAGCGTTCTCATCGATGCGCACCTTGCTCTGGATAATTTTGCAGAGGCCAGGAGCCTCATCCAGAGATCCAAATGGATTGCCAGTAATGTATCAGACTGGTTCCTGGATATTACGGAATTTCAGGAGGCAAAGCTGAACTTAGCGTGTGGAAATTGGGATTCATTTCTGCAATGGAAACAACGCCATTGCTCAGCCGAGGTGCCAAGTGTCACGTACTACCCTCTACTTGTTAATTACTTGATGATGCGAAAGGATTATTCAGAGGCCCTCAAAATCCTTGATGAGGGAATCTCCCGGTTGAAAGAAATTGGTTTTTGGGGCCGGAGAATTGAGTTGTTCCTGATGAAAGCGGTTGCATTATCAGCAATTGGGGAGAAGGAAAAAGCTATGTCCTCGTTGAGGACTGCGTTGAAAATGGCTGAACCAGAAGGTTATATCTATTTGTTTGTCATCCGGGAAAAACCCTTGATTGGTTTGCTGCGCCAGGCCGTACGGAAGGGAATCCACAAGGAATATTCCCAAAAAATTCTGGATATTATGGAAGTGGAGACAAAAACCAGGGGCAAAGAAACAAATAACCAGGCAGGGACACTTGCAAGTCGGAAGGAGCTCCCTGAACCGCTCAGTGAAAAAGAGTTGGAAGTTTTACATCTGCTCAACTCCAAGCTCTCAGTTCCCGAGATTGCTGAGGAGCTGACGGTAGCCCCATCCACTGTTCGCACCCACATCCGGATCATTTACAGCAAGCTCGGAGTGCATGGACGCCTGGAAGCCATCCAAAAAGCCAGGGATTTGGGGTTGATTTAGTAGTTAATTTTGTTAATCCTGGTTCCTCGCTCGAGAGGCAAATATCACAATGCCGAATAATTTGATCAAGGCAAAACTTCTCATCCCCCCGCTCCGGTCAATGTGGGTCCAGCGGCCGGATCTGATCAGGCAGTTGAACGAAGGGTTGTCTCAAAAGCTGATATTGGTGTCCGCCTCGGCGGGTTATGGCAAGAGCACCCTGCTCGACGCGTGGGCTCATCAACTGACGGTACCTGTCGCATGGTTGTCCTTGGAGAGTGCGGACAACAGTCCAACCCGATTTTGGGCCTACTTTATCTCTGCCCTGCAAACCATCCCGGGCTTTCATGAGAACCGTGTTGGAGAAGGTTTATTGGATTTGGAGAATATCACCGCTTCTTCTCAGGAGGAATCTCTCACTCAACTTTTCGATGAGTTTGCCCAGGCGCCATCGCATTTTGTCCTGATTCTGGACGACCTTCATCTGATCACCAATTCAGTCATCCATAGCGGACTCGTCTTCATTCTTGAACACCTGCCGCAGCCTCCCGGCGGGATGAGCTTGGTGGTCGCAAGTCGCATGGATCCCCCCTGGCCGCTGGCACGTATGCGAGGGCGTGCCGAGATCACCGAACTTCGCACCGGCGATTTGAGATTTAACTCGCGAGAGGCTACTGATTTCCTTAATCGAGTCATGGGGTTGCAGCTCTCAGCGAACGATGTTTCCGTGCTGGACCAGCGGACTGAGGGGTGGATTGCCGGGCTTCAAATGGCAGCCCTTTCGATGCAAAAGCAGAAGGATATTCCAGCTTTCCTTGAGAGATTCGCGGGCAGCCATCGATATATCCTGGACTATCTGATTGAAGAAGTGTTGAATCAACAATCGCCTAAAACTCTAGATTTTCTCTTAAAGACATCCATTCTCGACAAATTGACCGCCCCTCTGTGTGATGCGGTTACAGGCGAAACGGGGAGCCAGGAAATATTGATCCAATTGGAACGCTCCAATGTTTTTCTCTCCTCACTGGATGATGAACAATGCTGGTACCGCTATCATCACCTGTTTGCTGAATTGCTGCTTAAGCGATTGGAGCAAACCCAACATGAGCAGGTCGTTGTTTTGCACAAGCGGGCTGCCATGTTCTACGAAAGCGAGGGGCTGATAACCGAGACAGTGAGCCATGCTCTGGCTGGGAAAGATTATGAAAGCCTGATAAAGCTGGTGGAAACCAATGCATACACCATCATTCCATCGGATATCCTCCGAGTCGGCGAGCAGCTCAGATCACTTCCCGATGAGACGATTCGTTCTCAACCCTGGGTTTTGATTGCGCTTGCATGGGCTTATGTTGAAACCGGCAATTTGCCGGCGGTGGAGCCCTGCCTGAAGAGGGCTGAGGAATCCTTGGCGGAATTTCCATTTGCCTCTGATGCTGAGAGAAAACGTATGATAGGCCATATTTCCCTGATCCGAGGCTATAACCTCAGCCTGTACGATAACATGCCAAAGGCAATAGAGAAATTGAAATATGCCCTGGATATTCTCCCTGCCAAGGATACGGCGACACGCAGCCTGGCAGCAACAGCATTAAGCACGGCCTTGCGCTGGTCAGGACAGTTGACCGAAGGATACAGGTATGGAGAAGAAGCAATTGCCATGGCTCGTGTCAGCGGCAGTGTCAATGCCCTTGTGGATGTCCTTGGTGACTTTGCAATACTCCTGACCTTACAAGGGAAACTCAATCGAGCTGCCGAGACTTGTCGGGAGGCGATTCGGATCGCTGAAAAATCTCGCAAACCGGCAAGTCAAATAGCGCCGGTGGTTGGACCAATCTACGCATTCTACAGTGCCGTACTTCGTGAAGTAAATGAAATTCATCCTGCCTTGAAGTATGCCCAGGAGGGACTCCTGCTGTGTCAACAATGGGGACAGGCACCCAACCTATTTCGAGCTTATTGCGATTTGGCTAAAGCATTTCAGGTAACCGGAGACAACGACAAAGCAGAGCATGCAACCCGGGAAGCAGAAAAGACCGCTGGAAGCATATCCAAATGGTATGAAAACCGAGCGGCAACGTTAAGACTGTGGCGAAATGTAATGATAGGAAACATCTCCGCAGCTGCTCAATGGATTCGAACCAGCAGGTTGGATTCCAAAAATCAGATTACGTTTGAATACTGTGAACAGTACTGTCTGATTGCGAAAGTCTTTCTGGCAGAAGGCAAGCGAAAAGAAGCCCTGGCACTTCTTAGGAAATTGCTCAAAATAGCCGAGTCAGCCGGCGCGCTTGGTTATACTGCAGAGGTTCTTGCCTTACAGGCTCTGGCTATCGCGGAGATCTCCGACAATGGACGTATAAAAGGGAAATTGGATGCAGCGATGGCTTGCCTTAAAAGGTCCCTTGCCTTGGCTGAGCCGGAAGGTTATGTGCGCATCTATGCGGACGTGGGCGAACCCATGGAAGTCCTCCTGCGCCGTGCAATACGAAAGGGAATCCATAAAGAGTATGCCCAAAAGATTCTCGATATTATCGAAGCGGAGACAAAAACCAGGGGCAAAGAAACAAAAAGTCAGGCAGGAACACTTGCAAGCGGGGAGGAACTCCCTGAACCGCTCAGCGAAAAAGAGTTGGAAGTATTACGACTGCTTAACTCCAAGCTCTCCGTCCCCGAGATTGCCCAGGAACTGACGTTAGCCCCTTCAACCGTCCGTTCCCATGTCCGGGTCATTTACAGCAAGCTTGGGGTACATGGACGTCTTGAAGCCATCCAAAAAGCCAGGGAATTGAAGCTGGTTTAGCCAAATTTTGACCATCCTATCCGATCCCTCGCCCCCAAAGCGGGGGATTTTTGATTCATCAAGTCAATCATCAACTTTGTGGATGAGGAATCATCAAGCCTGGCGGCAAAATGCAAATGGAAAAACCCTTGAATTGGAGGAACTTCATGACGGACGGAAAAAAATATGAAGAATCGGCGGTTTACGAAATTCGGGTGAAAGGTACCCTTGACGAAAGTTGGTCAGATTGGTTCGGTAATTTCACAATCCTAGTCCGGGATGACGAAACCGTAATGGTAGGGCCGGTGGTTGACCAGGCTGCTTTGCATAGGATTTTAACAAAAATCAATGATATGGGCTTGTCCCTTATTTCAGTGGTGCGACACCCATCCTAGCTTGACGCTTTATCGGTAATGACCGGCCGGCCAGGATTTCTGACGATGGAAAGAAAAGTTTCAGATCGAGAAGACGTTGGATTGCTAAGGCAAGGAGGTCGACATGTTGAAGTCTTTTTATAACCCCGATCAACGGGAACATTTGGAATATCACGAGAAATTGTTGAAGATGGCCGAACAGGAGCGATTGGCCAACGAAGCCATGCAAGCTCTTGGTGCCAACAGTCCTTCCCGATATGCCAGGTTTAGTCTGAAGGAGTTCTTCCTGAACTTGTTCAGCTCGAAACTCGGTCACAGCACTCTTGCCTTGAAGGGTCACAAATAAACCGGGCAGAGAACTCACCAGCGCGGGAAATAAGGTGGAAGGGCATGAATGGACAGATTACTCCGGTTTTTGGCTGACCGGGCTGAAAGGAGAGGAAGATGAACACGATTAGTGGAGTAAAGGACGAAGTCATGTCTCTAAATAATCTATTCATTGCGTTGGTCTCCTCACCGCTCCAAACAGAGTTGACCATCGCTCCCGATTTGACCAACATTTGGCGAACCAAACGAGAGGTAACCATGTATGACCCAAATTTGAAATTGGGCGAACTCAGGTACTTGAATGATTCAAATGTGAAGACTTGGCAGGATGCGGTCAGGCAAAATCGTGATGCTGATGTCGATCCCCGCCTCTATAAAGTGCATCACGAGAATTTGCTCTTTTCGCTCGTTGCAAGTTTGGCAAGTGGACTTCTCCACCTTCTGATGAGCTTGTTGAGTTTACCCGTCAGACTGATGCGCCATAAACGGGATGATCTGCCTCTGGAGCGTCATCTCCCCGCCAGTCGGTGAGAGTCAGCCAGGAATTCAGGAATGAAATCCGAACAAGCCTCTGTCTCATTCACTGCTCACCGTGTGATGTTTTATGTCGCGCTGGAGCAATACCAGCTGGATGAGAAGAGACTCATCCGCGACGATCTGGCCCGGGAAATGCTGCCGGGGCGGCTGAAACTGCTGCTAAGTATCTTCAAATTCAAGCCGCTCCGGCAGGGATTCTTTACCCTTGTTGAGCGAGGGTTTCCCGGTGCACATGGTGGACTTTGCCGAAAACGTTATATCGATGACAGGTTGGTCGAAGCACTGGACGACGGTTTCGAGGCTGTTGTGATCCTGGGGTCGGGATTGGATACACGGGCATATCGCATCCCGCAACTATCGTCTCTGCCGGTTTATGAAGTGGACCTGCCGCAGAACATCGCTTACAAGGAAAACAAGCTTCGGCAATTGTATGGCACTGTTCCTGCCCATGTCAGGTTGATTCCCATTGACTTTGATCGCCAGGGATTGGAAGGCGTTTTGAAAAGTCGTGGCTATTCGCCAGATCAAAAGAGCTTTTTTATCTGGGAAGGGGTGACACAGTATATCTCCGAGTCTGCCGTCCGCACGGTCTTTGAATTTCTGGCCCAGGCAAAACCCATGAGCCGCATCGTATTCACCTATATCACCAAGGATTTCGTCGATGGCGTAAAAACCTATGGGCTGGAACGTTTGTACCTGCTGACCCGGTCGATGTGGTGCTTTGGCTTGGAGCCCTCAAAGGTCGCGGCATTCATCGGCGAATATGGCTGGAAGGAATTGGAGCAGGTAGGTGCTGATGAGTACCGTCAACGTTATCTAAAACCGATGGGAAGGACGGATTCAGTGATGGAGATCGAAAGAATGGTGTATGCAGAAAAGACGGGATCCAATTAATTTTTTTCTCTAACGGAAGGGAATATGAAAAAGATATCAATGTTCATGACGATTCTATTTGCGCTGGTCTCCTGCTCTGTGCCTTTGGCAGACCCGACCACTGCACCTGCTTTTACCAATACACCTCAGGCGAACATGCCCAACCCGGCCTCGGTTTATTGCGAAGGAAAAGGCTATCGGAGTGAAATCCGCACAGCCTCCGATGGGAGCCAGACCGGCTACTGCATCTTCCCCGATGGCAGTGAGTGCGACGAGTGGATGTTCTACCGGGGGGAGTGCGGCCCGCTCCCTACTGCCACGAGCCCGGCGCCGCTTCCCCCAACAGATCTTCCGACAGCGATGCCTATTGACCCGGCTGACTATCAGGGCTGGTGGACTTACACCCATCCCGTCTACGGCTTTTCGCTCATGCTCCCTGAGGATTGGCTGGTGGAGGAGATCACCACCAGTGACCCACTGATGAACGGGCATATGCTCAGTCTGCATCCTAAATACGCTTCCGGCGAGAACATCCGCCTGACTTTCCGCCGCACCGGCGAGGAGTTCCGCCTGTGGCCTACGGGTGTTGGGCAGGGTGAATTCGTCCCACAGGGCACGCTGGATGTAGCCGGGCAACCGGCGCAACGCGTGCTGCTGGTCTGCCCCAACGGCGATGTCACCTCGATCTGGTATCACCAGGCTGATGGCCAACCGAACATCACACGCAGCGATCTGGAATTTGGGTTCATCTACAGCGCGGGCGGTCATTGTGAGCCAGGACAGAGTCTGGTCGGTAAAGTACAGCGCGTAGGCGAGATGATCATTGCCTCGCTCAAGGTTCCGTAACAAACTTAGGAGTTCAAAATGAACACGCGGTATCTTAATTTCAAAACACTTAAATTTCATAGCGTGACACTCCTACTTCTGTTTGCGCTGTTGTTTACCTCCTGCGCAGTGCCTGCCACGCCAGTCGCGTACGGCGCGGTGGAGGAGCTGACCTTCCAGTCCGGGCCGTTCCAAGTAGTGGGCGACCTGCGCCTGCCGAGTGGAAGCGGTCCATTCCCGGTGGTGCTGTTCGTGACAGGCTCCGGCCCGTCCGACCGGACTGGCAATATGACTTTCCTGCCGATCATGGAACGCATGCTTCGAGCCGGTTTTGCCACCTTTGCCTGGGACAAACCCGGCACGGGGGAATCCACCGGCGAGCTTAACGAGAGCGATCCAAACCTTCGACACAAACGCGCCCAGATCCTGCTCGATGCGGTCAAGCTGATGAAATCCCGCGCGGATATCGACCCAAAAAAGATTGGCGTATGGGGGGCTAGCCAGGGAGGCTATGTGATCCCAATTGCACTGACACAAACCAAGGATATCGCCTTCGTCATCTGTGTCTCCTGCCCGGGCGAATCCGGCGATGACCAGACCGGCTACCAGGCCATGGCCTTCGGACTCTGCGATATATCGAAGGCGAAATCAGTGGAGATGGATCGCTTGCTGGAGGAGCTGGACCGGAACCGCTCGTATGAAACCTATGACCAATACCTTGCCTACCGCGAGAGCATGGCTGCCCTGGCGGAACTTGTCCCAGTCTCGCTCGATAACTGGCCGGTAATCCCGGAAGAGACCTGGCAGGCCAACTCGATGGACAATGAGGATTTTTGGAATCCGGTTGCCGCCATCCGCCAGGTCAAAATCCCGGTGCTGGCAATCTTCGGAGACAAGGACCGCCAAATAGATCCCCTGCAGGCGGGGTATGCCTATCGGAAGGCCCTGAGCGAGGCAGGCAACCCCAAGAGCCGGGTGGAGGTGATCCCGAATGCCAACCACATCATGCTCAGGTCCAAGACCGGCTGTCCGGAGGATGACCAAAAGACATTGACCCGCTGGTTCCTGTGGTTCGCCATCAGCCACGGCTTGACGTCAGCGGAGAAGGTCCAGGCGGCGATTGCTAAGGATCCGTACAAGCCCGACCTGCTGGCCTCCGCTCCGTATGCCCCGGGTTACCTGGATTTGATGGAAAACTGGCTCAAGGGTCTTTATGCTGTAGGGCAATGATCCCGCTGGGGCACGATGTCTCTGTGCCCCTGTCAACACCTTAAAAAAGGATCAATGCATAATGAAAACAACGAACAATAACCAAACCACGTTCAGCGTTCCAGCAAGCCTGAAGATAGTAGGAGTATTTGGCGCTTCATTAGGTTTGATCGGAACTCTGCTGGCAACGTTGGCGTATCTTCCAGCTCACCCCGACTTCTCAATGTTCACCACCTATTTGAGTGATATTGGAGATA
>Ga0335085_10013143_pt1 | contig 12146 bp, 14 predicted proteins | sample Lox_Sample_45_FD_206712 | JGI IMG/M metagenome (GOLD analysis project Ga0335085, IMG submission 206712) | Soil microbial communities from Loxahatchee National Wildlife Refuge, Florida, United States - Lox_Sample_4.5 | ecosystem: Environmental > Terrestrial > Soil > Wetlands | place: USA...
CCCGTGCCGAATCCATGGCCCGCGATCGATACCGTCACCATGGCATTGACCGGTGCAGGGTTGATGTCCACCGTTGCGTGATGAAAGCCATCTCCGCTTACTTCATTCCAGGCAAAGTAGTTGGCGATAAGCATCGAGCCTCCTTAACAAGACGATCACTCACGCAAACCGGAACATCGGGGCAAAAGCAAATGCGGCCGCTTCGTTTAACGCGTTGACATCATATCGCTATTTCACGACTGGGCGGTATGGCTTTGCGCTTCACGCTCTCAGCTCGTGATGCTCCGGCGCTGCGGCATCGAGCGACGCAACCCTGCGCGCGTAGAGGTCGATCCCCGGCAACGCGGTAAAGCCGTGTGCAAAGATGCTCAACACCACGGTCGCCGTGACGGCGTAGCGCAGCGGGTGCTCGCCCGGCATGTGGATTTGCTGCTCGAGATAGACCAGTCCGAGAACGATGGAAGACAGTCCTCGCGGACCAAACCAGCCCATGAACAGGACGCTGGCAGCGCTCAAACGGGTGCCGATCAAGGCCAGCGCGACCGGCAGCATGCGCACCACGGTCAGGCTCAGAACTGCGTAGACCCACGAAGCCGCGGTGAGACTCGACCAGTCTCGCACTGCGACCATCCCAAACAGGAAGAAGACGCCGAGATTGACAAACTGTCCCCACTCTTCGGCAAACTCGACGCTATGTGTGCCGGCTTCCTTGAAGCGAATTTGCACTGCCAGTCCGGCGACGAACGATGCAATGAACATACTCGCGCCCGTCATGTCCGAGACAACGTAACAGAGCAGCGGCAGGGCCACTACGCCGATCTGTCGAAAAGGCTCTGACATCCATTTCGCGCTGTAGGCGCGTTCCAACATCCAACCGCCGGGAAGGCCGATGGCAAGACCAACCACTACACCGATGCCGAGCTGCTGAACCACGAAATGTGCCAGGCTCAGTCCGGGGCCTTGTAAGTGGGCAACCGACAATGCGGCAAAGAGCAGCAGAAATGGCACGGAAAGTCCGTCGTTAAGACCCGCTTCGACGTTGAGGGCCTGCCGAATGCGCACAGGCACGCGCGGGCTGGTCACGACGACTTGCCCCAAACCGGCGTCGGTGGGCGCGAGGATAGCGCTGAGGATTCCGCACTCCCAGAACGAAAGCTGCGGAAACACAAGTTTGCCGATCACTGCGCCCAGCACGATGGTCAGCAACATGCCCGTGCTCAGCAGTCGTGCCGGCAGGTTGCGAACGCTGTGCAGGACTTTCAGGTCGGTGCGGCTGGCATCTGTAAAGAGCAGCAGCACCAGACCGATTTCCGCAATGTGAAGTAAGAGTTGCGGAGTGCCGCCTTCCTTCATAATCCCGGCCAGCGAAGGAAACATCAGCATTCCGGCCACGGTGAAAACCATGGGGGCGGTAATGATTGTCCGCTCCAGGCGATGCGAGGCGAGGCTGTAGACGAACAGCACAACAAAGAAAACGAGAAGCGGTATCATCGCCGCGCAATCCTAGTGAGCGTGCTCATATCAGCTTAGGCTTTGATCGCGAACAGCCGAACCGAACAGTTAGAGAAAGTGCACGAGGATTCTAAGCTGGGCCTGGAAGGCAAACAAGCGATTCACCAATCGGGACTTGGTGACTAACGGGAACCGGTGATTAAGTATTCCGTCTTCCCATTCGCAATGGCGGACATTCGCTCGTCTGCTGAATAGGCATCCGGGATACCGGCCACGGGTTTGCGCCTCAGGGCGACCGCGGAAATCTGAAAGGTGGCGAGGAACTTGGCCGTGCCCTGCGACTGGCACGTCAGATTCGAGTGTAGCGGCATCGTGGCGGAGCCAAGAATGCGCACCGAGTCGCCCGGCTTCAGAAGAAGTTGGGTCCCCGGCCGATCGTCCGATCCGTAAAGTACAAAGTGATCCAGTTCGGTCGAGTAATTGTTGAGGCATCCAGTGTTCAGCCACAAGTTCGCCTGCACGAAGTTTTGGCTAACTTGCCCGTTGTCGATCTCTTTCCAGTCGAAGGTTTGCGGAACGACCACGGACGCATTGCTGTCATTCGTTACCAGCAACTCGTAGTCAAAATGGCTTCCCGGCTCCAGCCTCGCTGGGTCTGCCATCGTAAATTTTCCGCTGAGAACTTTCTGGTCGCGAGCAACGGTCACTCCGCCGGCCAGCCGATGCGATAACTCGCGGTATGGCTTGCCGCGCGTGTCAATCTCGCTTTGCGCGAGCGAAAGACCGGCAAGCAAGCAGATAAGCGCGGAGTGTCGGAAAACTGTCATGCGGTTCAATCGTCTTGCAATTTTGGCGTCCCCGACGGGATTTGAACCCGTGTTACCGCCGTGAAAGGGCGATGTCCTAGGCCGGGCTAGACGACGGGGACGCTGGTTGGAAGGGGTTTTGCCGTCGAGACTCTCATGATAACAGCCGCGGAAAACCGGGTCAAAAGTGAACCGGACGGCTCGCTCGGCTGCGCCCTAATTCTACGGTTCCCTCGAATCTGTTTCCTCCCTAACCAAAAACAATGGATCCATCTCCGATTCGAGTTGCCAATCCGGCGACTCTAAACGACGAGGAGTCTTCTCCAGTTGCTCCGGATCAGGCAGGTTGCCGGCGGCCAATGTGCGGTCGAGTTCGGCAATTCTTCGCCCTGCCGGGAAGACCCTCTTCTCCATTGAACTCAACATCTCGTTATAGGACTTCACCGCGCCTTCCAGCCTGCGCCCCAGACTGTCTACATGAGCCGTCATGACGCATAATCGATCGTAGAGCTGCCTGCCTGCTTCGCTGATCTTTCGTGCGTTCTCGGCCAGGTTTTGCTGGTTCCATCCATAGGCCACCGCCCGCAGAAGCGAAATTAGAGTGATTGGGGAGGTCACCATCACTTTGCGGGCAACCGCATACTCGATCAATTCTGGATCCACGTCCATTGCCGCGCGAAAGAACACCTCCCCGGGAAGAAACAACACTACGAAATCGGGAGTCGGCTCAAACTGGCTCCAATAGGACTTCCCGCTCAGGTTGTCGACGTGCTGTCGAACCTGGCGCGCATGATCGGTCAGCCGTGCGTTACGCGCCGCCTCGTCCGGAGCCTCGAGGGCCGCCAGATACGCAGCCAGCGGAACCTTCGAGTCCACCACGATGTTCTTCTCGCCAGGCAGCTTCACAACAACGTCGGGACGCCTGCGGCCATCCTCGCTTGTGACGGTAACCTGCTCCAGGAAGTCGCAGTATCCCAACATTCCTGCCAACTCCAAACACCGCCTGAGTTGTAGCTCGCCCCATCGTCCGCGCGCTTGCGGCTCGCGCAGCGCCTTAACCAGGTTGCCGGTTTCCGTCTGCAAGGACCTCTGCGTTTCCAGCAGCGCAGCCACCTGTGAAGTCAGACTGCCATAGGCTTCGGCGCGCACCTGCTCGAGATGGCGGACGTGCTCGTCCACCTGCTTCAACGAGTCGGAAATCGGCCTGACCAGACCTTCGACCGCTTGCTCACGCTTTTCCAGTTCGCTTTTCGCCTCGGACTGGTATCTCTCCAGGGTCCCCCTTGCGAGTTGCAGGAACGTGGCGTTGCTATTTTCGAGCGCAGTAGTCGCGAGCGCACTGAATTGCGCTTTCATCTCTTCGCCGGCGCTGGCGAGCAACTCCAGCTTCTCTTTTGTGCTACGCCGTTCGCTCTCTAATGTGGCTTGGGCGCTGGCTTTGGCCGAGAGAAGGGACGCGTTTTCCGCCTGCTGCTCAATGAGTCTCGACTGCGCCGACTCCAAGCCGCGTTCGAGCTCCAGTTGTCGCTCCTCCAGCGCTGCAATGCGCGGACGCGCCATCAGCCAGGCGACGGCGGCGCCGATCACCAACCCTGCGAGCGTGAGGAAAATCACAAATGAAACATTCATCGCTAATACCAGAGAGTCGCTGATTATTGTATGTTGGCCGTGATAGGAACGAAAGCGCAGCCTCGTGCGTCTAACTGATCGGATGCGATCTCGGAGTCTTCGCCTGAAGAGACGTCGGCATACCTCGGCACTACACGGCATAGGCTGCTTGCTGTTGCTTTTCGCTGCGGTCGCGGTGAACTCCTTCTCCCAAAGTGCTACCGAGCCTGCCGGGCCACAGCAGTTGCTCACTCTCATCAATCAGGATCGCGCCCGGCAGGGCGTCTCTGCGCTCGCGCTCGACGACCGGCTCAGCGCGGCCGCGCTAAAACACTCCCGGTTGATGGCCCAGAGCGACACGCTGGCTCATCAGGTTGAAAGTGAGCCGCCATTGACGGTTCGCTTGGGCGATCAAAACGTCCGCAGCGATCACGACGCCGAGAACATCGCTTTAGGTGGAAACCTGGCCGATATCCACTTGCACTTGATGCAGTCGCCACCTCATCGCGCCAACATCCTCAACCCGCTCTTCGACTCAGTCGGAATCGGCATTGTCAGCAATGGTGATCTGATGTACGTAACCGAAGACTTCGCCCATGCGCTTCCGGTCTACTCGATGATGGAGGCCGATGCCGCCGCGCAGCAGGCGATCGTGCAGTATGTCCGGTCACAACGTCTTCCGGTTCCAGCGCGCAAACAGCATGTCGACTTGTCCAAGTTTGCCTGCGATATGGCGCGTGATGACAAGCTCGATGTCGGCAAAGCTCAAGCCGTCGCGGGCGCCCGCAGTGGGATGGCGTGGACGGCGCCTGACTTGGCGCAGTTGCCGGTGGGAGTCAAGAAAACGCTGTCACAGCCAATGATTTCAGGCTATGCGCTGGGAGTGTGCTTCGCTCCCAGCGCATCCTATCCAAGCGGAGTCTATTGGGTAGTAATGGTGATCTACTGATATGAATCCGGCCGGCATCCGTTGACGGTCATTGAATCATCGCGGCATGGGCGGCAGTTCGATCGCCCGGCGGTATCGCAATACTCCTGGTTTTCAAGCTTGACTTGATGTACTGTTCGCCCGCTTGCATCATGTGCATCCAGACGTTCTGAGCCAGGCCGTTTTGATTCAAGAATTGCGCAACTTCCGCTGCGCTCAGGTTGGTGCCCAGTTCCTGCGCGAATTGCTGCAGGTGGATCACAGTAATCTCGGCAGTTACCTTCTCACGCCAGCACTTCTTTTTTAGCTCGCTCATTTCTGCTTCCCGGACAGAATGGATTTGCTTGCACGAGTAGAAATAAATCCGCATAGCTGCACCGCCTATGGTTCTCGTCACTTGCCCCTGTGATGTACGTCACATTTCGCGGGGAAACCTGAAAATACGGCACCTCCGGCAGGCAATCGCTGCTCCGCGCACTATGCTACTCTGCGGGCAATGACGTCGATCCTCTCGCGCGTTTACGTGGGAACGGCCGGTTGGACTTACAAAGACTGGGAGGGCATCGTCTATCCCGCGCAGCTCAAAAAGTCCCAGCACCCTGTCGAATATATGGCGCGATACTTCGACATGTTGGAAGTCAACACGTCGTTCTACGGCCATATCAAGCCGGAATGGGGCAAGTTGTGGTGTCGCAAGGCGCGACTGGCGAATCCGGATTTTATGTTCACCGCCAAATTGAATCGCGCATTCACGCATTCCCCCATCGCAGTTGTGGAGAGCACTTCGGCGGAGACGATTCGTGTCGGCCCCAACGACGAGCAATGGGCCAAGGCAGGATTCGATTCCATTGCCGAAGAAAATATGCTGGGTGCTGTGCTGTTGCAGTTCCCAATCTCATTCAAGAACAACGACCGCAACCGCGACTATCTCGACGCACTCATTGAAAAGTTCCGCCTGTATCCACTGGCTGTCGAGGTGCGGCACAACAGTTGGACCAACCAGGGAACGCTTCGGTACTTTGCGCAGAAGAGTATCGCCTTTTGCAATATCGATCAGCCGATCCTGGGAAAAGCTGTTGTCCCCAGCGCTCAAGTCACGTCGCAACTTGGCTATGTGCGTCTGCATGGCCGCAACTATGACCAATGGTTCGACAGCGACTCCGGGAGTGATCGCTACAACTACCTCTACACCCAGCCCGAACTCGACACCTGGAAAGTTCGCATCGAGGTCATCGCCGGCAAAGCGCAAAAGGCCTTCGTGGTCGCGAACAACCACTTCGAGGGAAGAGCGGCTGTAAACGCGCTGCAATTGAAAAGCATGTTGGCTGGGAGTACGGTTGCGGTTCCGCCAAGCCTGCGCAGTCGATACTGGGAGCTCAACGAAATTGCGACGCCCGAAGATGAATAGAGTGTTACTAGCCCCGTCCTACAACGTGGTATGATCGGGATTCATCCCGCCTATCAAGCTGTTAGTCATCGGGTTTTGCCTCCTATAATCACTCTTCGCCAGTCCAGGGGAACCTTTTCCCGGCTCATCCGTATATATCCACAGATGCGAAACGGTGGGCTAGAAGCCACATCGGGCGCACACCACTTACCAAAGGAGAAAGCCATGGACGCGAAATATAACTGGCTGATCGACAACGTTTCGATCCGCGTCACCCTTAACACGGTGGCCTTTGCGCTCTGGATTGCAACCGCCGTTGCGTTCCTCGAAGTCGCAGCCAAGCTTTAACCAACGATCGGTCAACATCAAAGTCGCGCGCTAAGAACTTGCGCGCCAGGGAGGCCCCGTTCGGGAGCAGGACGAACGGGGCTTCCGTTGTTATTGACAGATTCCCAAGCGGGCGCGATTCTCGCGTATCAGGGAGATGCAATGGGGCGCGAGACTGTGTGTCGCGTGAAGTCCGGCGGGCAATGGCATCAAGGCAAGGCGCTGCTCGAGACTGGCGAGATCATCTTTCGCGGCGACCTCCGCCTGAAGATTCCGTTTGCCTCGTTGAAATCGGTGGTCACGCGTGCCGGCGAGCTTCACCTGAAATGGGCGGGCGGCACTGCAGTTTTCGAGCTCGGCCGCCAGGCCGAGAAGTGGGCCCATACCATTCTTCACCCCAAGAGCACAGTGGAGAAATTGGGGATCAAGCCCGGGTTCAACGTCGCGGCCGTTCAAATGCCCGATGACTCGACCATGCAGGATGCTCGCAAGGCCGCCGCAGCGTTCGCGGAGGACAAGGCCCTCAGGGGCTCTGATGTGATTTTCTTCGGTGCGGCAGCGCAAGCCGAACTCAAGCGTATCAAGAAGCTCTTGCCTTCACTGGCCGGTAGCGGCGCACTCTGGATCGTCTACCCCAAAGGTCGCAAGGAAATCTCAGAGCTCCAGGTGATCGAAGCCGGCCGAGCAGCCGGTTTGTATGACGTCAAAGTCGTGAGCTATTCGCCCACTCACACCGCGCTGAAGTTTGTCCGGCCCAAAGACAATAAAAGATAGGGAAGTGCACGTGCGGATGCCCCATCCTTTTCCCGTGATTTGGGAAAAGGGTGGGACGAAATACGTGTGGCCTGCTGAATGGTGGTCTGGCAGCGGGTGACCGGCAACTGGCGACTACGCCTTTTTCGCGCGCACATCCACTTCGCGCAGGCGCGCAGCCTTACCGCGCAGCGAGCGCAGGTAGAACAGCTTGGCGCGACGGACGTGTGCCGAGCGCACCACTTCCACCTTGTCAACGACCTTTGAGTTCAGCGGGAAAATACGCTCCACGCCATGCCCGAAGCTCATCTTGCGAACGATGAAGCTCGGCTGCGAGCCTCGGGTTTTCGAGATGACCAGGCCCTCGAACATCTGCACGCGCTCTTTGTCGCCTTCTTTGATCTTCACGTACACGCGTACGGTGTCGCCCGGCTTGAAGTCCGGAATATCAGTGCGCCGCGTCTTGGCTAGCAAACGGTCAATAATCGGTGAATTCGACATTTTTCTTTTCCTTCTACTCCTGCCCTTCGATTTCTTGCAACATCTTGCGATCTTCCTGGCTCAGCTCCATCCCGTCCAAAAGATCCGGACGGTTCCCCAGCGTCTTCTCCAGTGCCTTGCGCCGTCGCCAGCGCCTGATCTCGTCGTGGTTCCCGTTCACCAGAACCTCGGGAACCCTCATCCCGCGAAACTCCGCCGGCCGCGTGTAATGCGGATAATCCAGCAATCCACCCGATCCGCAAGTCGACGACGGCGGATCATTGTCGGGGTGCCTCCCATCAGCTGAAACGCCGCCCATCGGCGTTCCCACTGTGAACGACTCCTGCTTCGCCGATGCTTCGTTCCCCAGCGCTCCAGGAACCAGCCTTGAAACTGCATCCACGATAATCGCCGCTCCCAGCTCACCACCGCTCAGTACAAAGTCGCCGACGGAAATCTCGCGATCCGCCAGATGCTCGCTGACGCGTTCATCGACGCCTTCGTACCGTCCGCAGATCAGCGTCACGCGCTCGCGTCCAACCAGCTCCTGCGCAACCCGCTGCGTGAACAATTCCCCCTGCGGCGACAGCAGAATTACGGTTTCGCGCGCACCGCCTTGCAGGCGCTCGGACCGTGTCGCTGCAGCCATGGACTCCAGACATTCGAAGATCGGCTCTGGCTTGAGCACCATTCCCTCGCCGCCGCCGAAGGGACGATCATCGACGGTGCGATGGCGATCGTGTGTAAACGCCCGCAAATCGTGTATCGCAATCTCAATGAGCCCGGCCTCTCGCGCGCGTCGCACAATGCCGTAATCCAGTGGCCCGCGAAAAAAGTCCGGAAAAATCGTCAGAATCTCGAACTTCATCCCGGCCTCCCCATTGCGCCTGGGCGCTGGGGACCAATTAAAACCAACCACGCCCTTGTCATCCTGAGCGGAGCGCTCGCCCCTGCTTTTTCCGGACCGCCGATTTTGGGGGTCGGGCGAACGCGTAGTCGAAGGATCTGCTGTTCCCTGCGGGAGAATATCTACCTTTTCCTCCGCTCTCCCGCTTTCCTTGCTTTCTCCGCTTCCCGCTTCTGCCTCCGCTTCTCGTCTTCATGCAGCGGAGCCTGCAGCTCAAGCAATCCCTCGGGCAGTTCCATCTCAATCTGCCGCGCCGCCAAGTCCGCGCTCTTCAAAAACGCCTCGGCGAACGGAATCAAAACCTCGTCGCCGCTCTGCCGCTGGATCACTAGCAGCGGCGCTTCGCCTGCTCCAAACCGGACTTCAGCGACCATCCCGATCAAACTGCCGCGATGAATGACCCAACAGCCCATCAGATCGCTGATATACGCCGTGCCTGCTTCCAGCTCCGCCCGCTGCTCTTCCGCGATCTGCAACTCTATTCCCGCCAGCCCTTCCGCATCGCTGATGCTCTCCACGCCGGCAAACTTCAGGATCACGTGTCCCTTGTGGAACCAATGCTCCTCCAGCCGCAACTCGCGGCGGCTGCCATCCGCCGCCAATCCAAACAACTCGCGCCGGTCGGCAAAGCGCTCGGGAAAACTCGTATGTAACTCGGCCGCAACTTCGCCGCGTCGGCCCTGCGGCCCAAGCACGCGCGCGATCGTAATGAAGCCGCCGGCTATTCCACAATCTCCAGTTGATAACGCTTGCGCGTCTTCAACCCGGCGGCATTCATGATCGTACGCAGGCTGCGCGCCATGCGCCCTTGCCGCCCGATGATCTTCCCGACCTCATCTTCGGCCACTACCAGCTCGACCACGATATGGTCGCCCTCGTTGAAGGCCTCGGACTCGACCTCGTCCGGCTTCTCCACCAGCGCCTTGGCTACGTGCGCCATCAAGGCTGGAATGTCCGCGTTCGTCGCCATCGTCACGATCTCCTTGCGGGTGCCCCAGAGCCTGCCCTAAGCTTGTCGAAGGGTTCGCGCCCGTTTTGGCGCTAACCAGCGCTAACCTGGGTTCATCGAACCCTACGCCGCGCTCGTCGCTTCAGTTGCCGAACCCGCGGCCGCCGGAGCCTTCTCCAGCAGCTTCTTCACGCGGTCCGACACCTGGGCGCCCTTGCTCGTCCAATAGTCCACTCGCTCACGCTTCAGTTCCACGGTCGCTGGATTGGTGCGAGGATTGTAGGTCCCGACCACTTCCACCGAACGGCCATCACGGGCGCGGTCCTTCTCGATTACAACAATGCGATAGTACGGTTGTTTGCGCGCACCACGGCGCGAAAGACGAATCATTAACACAGACGGTGTTTCCTTTCCTGCAATTCAGGGTTCCCGCCCCCGGCTTTGCCACTAAGACATTGTCAACAATGGACTTAGGATCACGGGGCCGATGGCGGCACAGCTTTTCCCTCAGGCGAGATGGGCGTGCCGACGATGAACTCCTCGCCCCACACCCCAAACCAGCGCCAGCCGGCTCCGGTTGGACCCCCGCTGCTGGAGGCAAAGAAGTATTATCGCGGAACTTAGCTGTTTTCGCAAGACATCTCGCCCCTAAGCTCAACCCCGCAACCTTCGCCGATCCACGGTGTTAAGATGTGACCGTCAACCACCAAATTTGGCCGAAGACTGTCGAGTCCGTGACAGTGTTGTAAAAGGCTCGCTCTCGCCGTTACGCCACGCGTCCGGCTAGACGCAGGAAGACAGGACCCTTCGATATGAGACTAACTCGATTGTTTGCAACTCAGCTCATTCAGTTCGCAAAGGAATTCACCGCAATTATCTGTATCGCGTCGCTCGCCTCGGGCAACGCGATGTGGGCTGCTCCTCCGCAGCAGCAGCAGTCAGCCCCAGCATCCTCTGATCAAGCGGCGATGCTTCCCGCCGACCAGCTCGACTCGCTTGTCGCGCCGATCGCACTTTATCCGGACCCCATGCTGAGTAATGTGCTGATGGCATCCACCTACCCGCTGGAGGTCATTCAGCTGCAGCAGTGGCTGGCCCAAAACAAAGGCATGAACGAAAAACAGTTGGCAGACGCTGTTCAGAAACAGAACTGGGACCCGAGCATTCAGTCACTCGCGGGTCTGCCCGACGTGGTGAAGCTTTTGTCGGAAAACATCAAATGGACAACCGACCTCGGCAATGCCTTCCTTGCCCAGCAAGACGACGTCATGGCTGCCGTGCAACGCATGCGCAAGACTGCTCAGGATAAAGGCAATCTCAAGTCTAATGAGCAGCAGAAGGTCGAAGTACAGACCGTGGAGAGCAAGCAGGTTATCGTGATCGAGCAGGCCAATCCGCAGGTCGTCTACGTGCCCAGCTATAACCCGACGGTTGTCTACGGTGCGCCCGTCTATGCTTATCCGCCAATCGCCTACCCCCCACCGGGATATTACGCGGCCGGAATGGCGATCTCTTTCGGTGTCGGCGTCGCCATGGGAGCCATGTGGAGCGGCGGCTGGTGTTGCGGTTGCGGATGGGGCGGCGGCAACAACAACATCACTATCAACAACAACAACAACTTCAATCGCAACTCGAATTTCAACCGCAATAACATCCAGGGCGGCAACCGCGTGAACGGCGGCAATCGTGGCAACTCCGGCTGGCAGCACAATCCCTCCCATCGCGGAGGCACCCCTTACTCCGATCGCCAGCTCGCCAACAAATACGGAGGGAGTGCTCGAGGCGACTCATTGCAAAGTCGCCAGAACAACGCACGCCAGAACCAGGCGCGAAACAACACCCGCCAGCCTGGTGCCAGTACTCGCGATGTTGCAAACCGGGGCGGCACGAATGCCGGAAATCGCGGCGGACCGAGCGCCGGCACGCGCGACGTTTCCAATCGAGGGAGTGCCGGCAACATGAATGCGAATCGCGGCGCAAGCGATCGTGTCGGCAATCGCTCAGTTCCCAGCTCTACCGGCTCAACCAGCCGCAACGCTTTCGGAGGCGCCGGCAGCGGCATGAGCGGTAGCGGCGCTCGTGCTAGTTCGAGTCGCGGCGCCTCGAGCTTCGGGGGCGGCGGTGGGTCTCGCGGCGGCGGGGCCCGTGGCGGTGGTGGGAGGAGAAGGTAGCCATGCGAACCCTGAACAGTGAGCACACCATGAAACCATCCTTCTCGCATTTCATCATTGCTATCGCGGTTGGCTGTGCCCTTTCAGTGGCTGTCGTCGCGCAGTCCCAGCCGGCTGCCAAGCCGGCAACGCCTCCCAAGGCCTTCGACACGCCCCAGCAGGCCGCCGACGACCTCATCAAGGCGACGGCCGATTACAACGTCCCCGAACTGCTCGCCATCTTTGGTTCTGATGGAGCAGACATTGTCACTGGTGGCGATGAAGTCCAGGACAAGAAGAACGCCCTTGACTTTGCCAAGATGGCGCAGATCAAGAACTCCGTTTCCCTTTCTGTCTCCGACCCCAATGTCGCCACCCTCATCGTCGGCGACGACGATT
>Ga0335085_10013144_pt1 | contig 12145 bp, 9 predicted proteins | sample Lox_Sample_45_FD_206712 | JGI IMG/M metagenome (GOLD analysis project Ga0335085, IMG submission 206712) | Soil microbial communities from Loxahatchee National Wildlife Refuge, Florida, United States - Lox_Sample_4.5 | ecosystem: Environmental > Terrestrial > Soil > Wetlands | place: USA: Florida...
CCGGCCCTCGCGCACCACGACGGGAGAGCGATCCGGATCATAGAGCGTCAACACCGAGGCCTGCGCGATGGCGTCTGTGGCGCCCAGGCTGCCGGGATGCTGCGGATTGCCCTCGATCTTGGTGGGCCGGCCGAGGTGGCTTTCCACCAGCAGGCCGACGGCGGCTCCTCCACCGTGCGGTGCGGGCATGGCGGTGGCATAAAAGAGGGGTTTACCGGGAATGACCTGTTCCGGCGGGGTAACGTACGGCACGATTTTCTCTTCGGGCAGTTTGGTGCAGGCGCTGAGGCCGGCGAGCGCCGCGGAGGCGGCCATGTATTTCAAGACATCCCGCCGGGGCACGCCGGTTTCTTTCGCGGGATCATGGGGAAACTCGTGATGCAGGAAATCCCGGTACTCCGGCGTATCGGCCAGCTCTTCCAGACACTGCCAGTACTGGCGGCCACCGCGGGCCGCAAGGCGGCGGCGGAGCGCGTCCAGATCCGGCCCGCGCTTCCCGGTCCCGTTGTTGCCGTTTGCGGTCATCTGGTTTCCGTCTCTTTCCTCTCCACTACCGTCTCCCACGGCCCGCGGCGTTGCGAGCAGCTCAACGATGGCAGGTGCTGCAGTTGGTGAGACTCTGGATCTGGTATTCCTTCACCAGTTGGGCGCCCAGCACGGCCTGATCCGCGGGCGGCTGATAATTCGGATTGAACACCTGATCGCGCGGGCGCACGAATTTTTCCGGAGCGCGATGGCAGCCCAGGCACCAGCTCATTTGCAGGGTGTTGGCTTTCCACGTCAGGGGCATCTCGGCAATCGGCCCGTGACAGGTAGTGCAGCCGATGCCCTTGTGGATGTGGATGCTGTGATTGAAATACACAAAATCGGGCAAAGCGTTGACCCGGATCCATTCGAGTGAGCGCCCGGAGCGGTAACTGGCGCGCACGGGCTCGAGCATGGCGCTGTTGGTCCAGATCTGCGAGTGGCAGGTCATGCACGTTTGGGTGGGCGGGACGCCCGCGAAGGAAGATTCCTCGACGCTGGTATGGCAATAGCGACAATCGATACCCAACTCTCCGGCGTGATGGCGGTGACTGAACGGCACGGGCTGATCCTTGGGCTGGTTCACGTCGGTGTAGTAGGGAGAAGCGCTCAGTCCATAGAGAGCGAAGCTGAGGGCAAGCAAGGCCACCAGCGAGCCATAGATGCTGACCCGAGCCACGGTGTTGGTGCTGCGATGAAAGATCTGCGCCATGAAGATTCCGCTTCCGCCGCTGGCCAGGGCTCGCGGCGGGCTTCCGCCTACTCCTTTTTACCTCCGCTGCCGGCCGGCACCAGCCCGCGCATCTCCGCGATGGCAATCACCGGCAGGAAGCGCAGGAAAAGGAACATCAAGGTAAAGAACAGACCCAGCGTGCCCAGGTAGGTTGCCCAATCCCACCGCGTGGGGTAGTACATGCCCCAGGAGGAAGGAAGGAAATCCCGGTGCAGCGAGGTGACCACGATGATGAAGCGCTCCAGCCACATGCCGGTATTGACGACCAGCGACATGACAAACAGCATGGGCACACTGGAGCGCACTCTGCGCAGCCACAGAACCTGTGGAAGAAGCACGTTGCAGAGAATCAGGGTCCAGTAGAAATTCCGGTACGGCCCGGTCATGCGGTTCAGAATCATGAATTTTTCGTAAGTGTCGCCGGAATAGAAGGCCATGAAGGTTTCCATCATGTAGCCGTAGGCCACGATCAAACCGGTGGCCAGCATGACCTTGGCCATGTTGTCGAGGTGGCGCATGGTGATGAAATCCTCGAGCTGGTAGAGCTTGCGCAAGGGGATGGAAAGCGTCATGACCATGGCAAAACCGGAGTAGATGGCGCCGGCCACAAAGTAGGGCGGGAAAATGGTGGCGTGCCATCCGGCTTCAATCCCGATGGCGAAGTCGAAGCTGACCACGGTGTGCACGGAGACGACGAGCGGAGTGGCGAGGCCGGCCAGGAGCAGCGAGGCGGTCTCGTAGCGATGCCAATGCACCGCGGAACCACGCCAGCCCATGGCGAGGAAGCCGTAAACCACCTGCGCCAGACGGTTTTTGGCGCGGTCGCGAAGGGTGGCCAGGTCCGGCACCATGCCCACGAACCAGAACATGAGCGAGACGGTGGCGTAAGTGGATACGGCGAAGACGTCCCACACCAGAGGGCTGCGGAACTGCGGCCAGGTGCCCATGGTGTTGGGATATGGCATGAGCCAATAGAAAAGCCAGGGCCGGCCCATGTGCAGCAGAGGAAAGGCTCCGGCGCAGGCCACGGCAAAAATGGTCATGGCCTCGGCGAAGCGGTTGATGGAGGTGCGCCACTTCTGGCGGAGCAAGAGCAGAATCGCGCTGATCAGGGTTCCGGCATGGCCGATGCCGATCCACCAGACAAAATTGATGATGGCGAAGCCCCAGCCCACGGGGATGTTGATGCCCCAAATCCCCACACCCCTGGCCAGGAGATAGGTAACCGCCAGGTTGAACACCATGAGGATGGAGATGGAAACGGCCAGGCCCAGCCACCACCAGCGCGGAGTGCGGCGGCCCAAAATGATCGAACTGATTTTGTCGGAGACGCTGGCGAAGGTGTATCCGGGTTCAATGATGGGGGGTGTGTGCGAAGCGGACATGAATCGCTGAAGCTCCGAGTGGCTGCTTTGCGCCCGGTCCGTTGCAGTCCGCCCGCCCCGGGATCATGGCCGGGCCACGACTCGACCACCGGGCCGCGTCCACTGCCGATGGCCCCATCCGAAGCCGGAGGAAATCTGCTGATGCAGGAGAGATGGACTGCTTCCAGCCGCACGCGCGCGCGCCACCACGAGCGCTCCGTGCACGGTGCGCTCTCCTCCCCAGGAACGCACCGCCGGATTTGCCGCCGAACGGCCGCAGACCCGCGCCTTCGCGCAGGATGATAAGACCGGAGACACGTGGAAGCAAGGAGGATTCCGGGCGTTTCAAACCAGCCGGGCGGTGCGGAGCGCGCGAGCCAGGAAGGGAGATTACTGAGAGCGAGAGGCCGAAGAGAGGGGGCGGGCAATCTGATCGTCGCTGACCTTTACGTTGTGCTGCAGCACCGTGTACCGAAAGCGTATGGCCGGGCCCTGGCCCTGGATGTCCGCCCGAAACGGGAATTTGATTCCGTCGATTTCCCGGTAATCATCGTAATGAAGGACGGTGGTGGGAGAAGGCGACAGGGCGTTTTCAAACACCTCGGTGCGAAACCGAAGCCCGGTATCCGCTTCAAAAAAGAGCCGGCGCATGGTGCCCCCGGGGATGGAGCCCTCCACCACATCCGCCAACCGGCCGTCCACGGTCTGCTGGCCCGCAGACCGGGCATGCGGAAAAATTTTCCCGAGCTCAACTTCCGAGTAAAAATTGGCTTCCTCGCGGGCATCGGCGCCTCGCGCCCCGGTGACTTCGGTGACCGTTCCGCCGGCATCCTGCTCCCAAGGGATGCGGCCATCAAATCCGTCACTCAGTACCGCACCGTTGGGAAGGGTGAGAGTGGCCTTTTGCAGGTTGGGGGCGCGCTCATAGACCAGCAAAGTTCCGGTGCCGTCGAGTCCCTCCACCTGAATCGTTCCGCGGGAGACGCGCGAAGTGAGTTTCTCCCAGGCGGCGCGGCCTCCGATGGCTTGCGCGTAACGGTCGAAAATCTGCTGGGCGGTGGGCCGCGCCTCACTGCCCTGCTTCGCCGCCGGCACGTGGGCGGCCATGAGTGAGGCGGAGGCGAGAAGGACGGCGAGAAGAAGGCCGGAATGCATCCGGCGCGCGCGCTGACCAGGCCCGGAACGCGGCCCCCCACTCTCGAGCCGCGACCCGGCGCACGATTTTCGTCTTGACAGCATGATGGACTGCTCCCGATTCTACGCCGGACGGACGGCAGCGCATGCCGCTGCCGACAGGAGTGTTTCATGAACATTATTCCCCGCCATCCCCTGACCACCGATCGCCGGGACTCACTGGTGCTTCTGCTCGCCTGGGCGGCGGGGAGCGTGGACGCCATCGGCTACTTCGGCCTGGACCACGTGTTCACCGCCAACATGACGGGGAATACGGTGCTGCTGGGACTCGCACTGGGCCAGGGCCACGTGCTGGATGCGCTGCGGAACCTGGTGGCGCTGGCAGGATTCGTAGGCGGAGTGGGAATTGGGGCGCTGGTGGGGGAAGGGGCGGATCCCGCAACCCGGGAGGGCGATTGGGACCGCCGGGTGACCGGAATCGTACTGCTGGAAACCGCGGTGATGGCCGCGTTCACCCTGACCTGGCACCTGAGCGAACTACCGCGCGGACCGCGCGCGCTGCAATGGCTGATTTTTCTCGCGGCGCTGGCCATGGGCCTGCAAAGCTCCGGGGTGCGCCGGCTGAAGTTGCCGGGTGTGGCGACCACTTACGTGACGGGCACGATGACGTCTCTGTTCACCGGGCTGACCACACGATTCCACGAGACGGCGCGCGGCGGCACGGTGTTCGCGGCTCTGCGCGAAACGCTTCGCTGGAACCATCAAACGCGCATGCAGGCCAGCGTGTTGATTCTCTACGCGCTTTCGGCAGTGCTGAGCGGGCTGTTCCAACTGCGGCTGCCCGCGCTGGTGGCGGTCACGCCGTTCCTGGCACTGGCCGCCGTAGTGATCACCGTTGCCCTAAGCAAGGGGCAGCCGCCGGCACCGACCGGCGAGGCGGGCGACTGATTATTCGGCGCGGAGCGCTTCCACCGGGGAAACGCCGGCGGCGCGGCTGGCAGGGATCATCGCCGCGAAAAATGCGCAGATTCCCAGGGAAAGGGCAGCCACGGAGAGAGCCACGGGGTCCCAGAAGGGGACTCCATAGAGCTGCGCGGAAATCAGGCGCCCGGCACCGACGGCCAGAGGCAAACCCAACGCCAGTCCAATGAGCACACGCTGGAAAGCGCCGCGCAGGACCATTTGAATCACGCTTGCCCGGCCGGCGCCCAGGGCCATGCGAATTCCGATCTCATTGGTCCTCTGGGCAACGGAATAGGCGGTGACGCCATAGAGGCCGATGGCGGCGAGCAGGAGGGCGATGGACCCGAAGAGGCCGGCCAGGCTGGCGACGGCGCGCTCCTCGTCGAAGGTCAGCTCCACCTGGTGCTGCATGGTGCGCACGGAAGTAACGGTCAGGCTCGGATCCACCTCTGCGAGCGTGCGGCGCACCACCGGTTCGAGCACGCCGCTGGGAGTGTTGGTGACCAAAGTAATGCCGCCAATAAAGTGCGACTGTAGCTCGACCCGCTTCATCAAATCCTGCGGATACACCACATTCTGGGCGAGCGGGACATAAAACATCGGGAAGGCCGGCCGCCGCAAGCCCCATCCCGCAAAGTGGGCGTCGGAGACGATTCCGACGATGCGGAAGGTATTCGCGTTTTCCGGCATGTCCAGTCCGAAGTGGTGGTCGAGCGGTTCCTCTCCGTTCTTGAAAAAGCGCTTCACGAAAGCCTCGTTGACGATGGCGACCAGTTCGGAGTGCTCGTTATCGCCGGCATTGAAATCGCGACCGCGCTTCACATGCATGCCGAGGTTTTGAAGGTAGTTTGTGCTCACGCGGTCCCAGGATGCGTCCGATTCCTCGTCCATCTTCGGCGCCGGGTGGCCGGAAACCAGCACCATTTCGCCCCAGTTGTCGGTCAGCGGATTGTAGAGCGCCAGTCCCGCGCCCTGGACGCCGGGAAGAGCACTCAATCGCTCCTCAATCTGGCGATACAGGGCCTGCAGTTGCGGCAGCGTATAGGTGGAGGGTGGGGGAAGCAGCTCGACCTCGACGCGTCCGGGCACCTGAAAACCAAAATTCTGGTTTTCCAGTTTATTCAAGCTGCGGCCGAGCATGGTTGCGCCGGCGACCAGCACCACGGAAAGCGCGGCCTGCACGATGAGCAACATTTTCCGGGCGAGAGTGGCATGCTCCCGGGTGGCCCGCCCGGCGCCGCGAAGCGCTTCCACAGGATTGGTACGCGTGGCGAACCAGGCAGGGGCGGCGCCGAAGATGATGCCGGTCAACAAGGTCAGAGCGAATGCAAACAACAGCACAAGCAAGGAGGGCGCGATGCTGATGGGAAGGAACTGAGCATTGCGGAATGCCAGGGCCAGCAGCAGACGCGATGCTCCGACGGCAACCAGCAGTCCGGCGACTCCGCCGCCCACGGCGAGCAGGACGCTTTCGGTTAGGGCCTGGGCGATGGTCTGGGCACGCGAAGCTCCCAGCGCCAAACGAATCGCGGTCTGCCCACGCCGGGCCGCCGATCGAGCCAGCAAGAGGTTGGCGACATTGGCGCAGGCCACCAGCAAGACGAGCCCACAAACGCCGAGGAGAATCTGAAGGCTGCGGCCGAATTCTTCCTTCATCACGGCCACGCCCGCGCCCGCCGGCACCACGTTGAGGACCTGTTTGGGAAGCGTGCGGATGACATCCGGCATCCAGTTGGAGGGATACCCGGAATCGTATTGCAGCCAGTGGCGCAACACGCCGGTGAGGCGCGCGGACATGCCGTCTGTGGTGGCTCCGGGCCGGAGCCGGCCCATCATGCGCAGCCAGGCGGAGACGGGATCGCGCAGCAGCGACCCTTCGCCGCGAATCATGGGCTCCTGCTGCACCGGGATCCAGACATCGGGCGGGTCGCTTCGAACGGTTTCACCGAAGAACCCGGGCGGCGCGATTCCAATCACCGTGAAGGGATGGCCGGCGAGGTAAAGCGTGGAGCCCAGCATGGAGGCATCGCTGCCATAGGTGGCCTGCCAGATGCGGTGGCTGAGCACGGCGACGGGCGCGGCACCGGGGCGGCCATCCTCCGCGGTAAACATCCGGCCCCCGAATGCGCCCACGCCGAGCATGGAGAAATAGTTTCCGGTGACGTACTCCGAAGTGAGCGGGCGCGACGCCTGCTCTCCCTCGCGCCGCACGCTCATATGCCAGCGTCCCGCCTGGAAGGCAGCCACTTCTTCGAACTCCGGCGATTCTTCCTTCAGGCGCTGATACAGGGTGTAGGAGAAGAATCCCCAGCGATCCTGGGGGCCGCTTTCCACGCAGCATTCATCCCCTTCGCCAACCCGGTAGAGTTTCGCCGGATCAGTGACCGGCAGCGCGCGCAGCATCACCGCATGGATGAGCGTGAAAATGGCGGTGGTCCCGCCGATGCCCAGGGCCAGGGTGAGCATGGCCGCAATGGTGAACACCGGAGACCGGCGGAACTGGCGCAAGGCGTAACGAATGTTCCCAAATACGTTTCCCATGGCACCCTCTGCGTCTAATACGGAGCAAAGCGGGCCAGTGTTCCCGGAGCTTTTCAGGCGATTCGGGACAGGTAGCCGGGTCCTCCGTGTTTGCGGGCACAGAAGTCCTGGCGGTTAGACGGAGATTGCGGGGCTCAGTCTCTAAACCGGGGGGAGATTAGGAGGCGGAGTCAGCCAGCGCGGGAAGGGTGGTCCTGGCGAGGAACGGTGTGGTCAGGGCGAAGGGCGGGCTGGGGATTTCTTTGTGGTCTTCACTCACCACTCGCCGATCGCCGGTGGCCACTCGCCGCTTGCTGAAGTGCCCGGGGTGGGGGTCGAACCCACACGTCCCTTTCGGGACACAGGATTTTAAGTCCCGTGCGTCTGCCTGTTCCGCCACCCGGGCGATCTCACTTAGCCTAATGTGTGCAAGGGCCCGCTGCAAGACGCGGTCCCCGCGGGATTCAGCTTCAGAAGTTCCCGGGTGACGGCAAGCGGCTTGACCCAGCTCCTACGCTGTGGTATATACCACAGTGTGGTATTCATCGAGTCCCGCTCCTTTACGCGACGACTGGGGGAACTGGCCGGGCGGTCGGAGCACGATCTGCTCCGGCGCATACAGGACGACCTGCTGGAAAATCCCGGGCGCGGCAGAGTGGTCAAGGGATTGGGCGGGATCAGGAAGGCGCGGATGTCCAATCCGGCTCGTGGGAAGGGCAAGCGTGGAGGCTATCGCTACCTGTATCTGTACCTGGAGCGGAGGGAGCACATCCACTTGCTCTTCCTCCTGGACAAGGATGAGCAGGAAGACCTGACCACCGGGCAGCGAAAACTGCTTCGCGCGATGGTCGCGGAACTGAAGCCGGTGTAGGAGGCTTGCCATGGCAAAGAAGAGGATGAAGTTGAACGTCTACGACGACCTGCGCCAGTCCCTCGCGGATGCCCAGGCGTATGAGCGAGGCGGGCGGGTTGACCTTCGGGTGACGGAGGTTCCTGCGCCGCCAAAGCCTCTGAAGCCGAGCGAGATTCGCGACATTCGGGAGAACCTGCACGCCAGCCAGGCGGTGTTTGCTCACTTCCTGTGCGTCAGCCCCAAGGCGGTGCAAAGCTGGGAGCAAGGCGTCCGGCGCCCGCAAAGCACGGCGCTGCGATTGCTGACCATTGCGAAGAAGAACCCGCAAGTCCTGCTTTAGCCCTGGCGCGGGACGATGAACAGGGATCATCACCGCGAGTACGTGCGGGCGCGCAGGAAGCGCAGCGCCGGTGCCATTCGTGGTGGCGCTCAGGGGCGTTGTTTCACGCACGGTAGTGCGTGTGGCTGCGGACTGCGGGCGCGTTAGAGTCCCCCGGAGCACCATGAATACGGGCACTTTTCGCCGTGCTGCGTTTTGGTGAAGCGTGTTGCGGCGTGCCCGGACGGACTTTGAGTCCCGTGCGTCTGCCTATTCCGCCACCCAGCCCTTTCACGGCAAGCAATCATAGCGGACCAAACTGACCAGACGCCTCAATTTCGGTTGCCCCCCGTGCAACGGAGCGGAGCAATTCGGCTGTAACGGCCCGCAGAAGCGGGCCGTCCAATCGCACGGCTGCGGCAAACCGGCGATCCGGATTGGCTGCGTCCACCGCGGCCTCGTGGAGGATTTGCATGCTTGAGCATCGCGAGCTCGGAAAGTGGGTGGGCCGCGTCTCACTCCGGGGCGGTTCGGTTCGAGTGATTCCGCTGCTGGTGCTTGCGCTGCTGTGCGCAGGCAGCCTGGCCGGGGTTTCGGCCGCGGAGGAGTACGGCAAGGTGACCAGCAGCAAGGTGGCCGAAGGGATCTACCTCTTCACTGCCTCGCCCTATGGCGACGTGGGATTTGGCGGCAACGCGGTGGCCATTCTGACCGAGGAAGGCGTGGTTTTGTTTGACACCGGAGGCACGCCGGCGGGCGCGCAAGTGATCCTCGAAGAAGTGCGCAAGCTCACCAGCCAGCCGGTGCGGTATGTGATCAACTCGCACTGGCACTGGGACCACTGGGCCGGAAACCAGGTGGTGCAGAAGGCTTTTCCCGGCACAGGAATCATTTCTTCGGACAAGAATCGCGACCTGATGATCCACGTGGCGGTGCCGTGGAACGCGCCCGGCCTGGAGCGCGACCTGCCCGGATACATCTCCTATTTGAAGAAGCAGCTTGCGGATGCGGAAACGAAGCAAGCGCCGGAAGCAGACCTGGCCAAACAGAAGGCGCTGCTGGCCGCGGACGAGGATTTTCTCGAGCAGAAGCGCTCGGTGACGTACACGTTTCCCAATCTCACGTTCAGTGAGTCGCTGACGCTGCTGCTGGGAAGCCGGGAAATCCGCATCCTGCGCGCGCGGGCCATCACCCCCGGAGATACGTACGTCTATCTGCCCAAGGAACGGGTGCTGATCACCGGGGATATCCTGGTGAATCCCGTGCCGTTCGCGGTGGGGGGAACATATCCGCAGGATTGGATTGCCACGCTGGAAAAACTCGATGCGCTGGAGACCGAGGTAATCATCCCGGGCCACGGCGAAGCCGAGCACGATAAGAAGTACCTGGAGCAGAACCTGAAACTCTTCCGGCATGTGCTGGCGGACGTGAAAGAAGCCAAGGCCAACGGCATGACCCTGGAGCAAACCAAGGAATCGCTGGCGAAGAACGCTGAGGCGTATGCGGCGGATCTGGGTCTTGCCGAGCGGCTGTTGCCGTCCTTCAAAGGGTATTTCCTCGAGGTGTTCACAAATCGCGCGTATCACGAACTGGAAAAACCGCTGGACGATAGTCCAACTTCGTAGGCGCGGGCGAGACGTGAACCGGACGCGCCCGGCCGCCAGATGGCGTGCACGGCATCAGGTCGCGCCGCTTCTCGCCGGGAGGCATCTTGTAATCCTGCCGTAACACTGGCAGAGTACGTTCCGCCGCCGATGCAAAAGTCCGCTCCCAAAACCGCTCCGGGCGACCCCCGCCTGTTCATCAACCGGCATCTGGCGTGGCTGGACTTCAACCGCCGCGTGCTGGAAGAAGCGTTTGACAGCTCGAACCCGCTGCTGGAGCGGGTGAAATTCTTGGCGATCACCGCCAGCAATCTCGACGAATTCGTGGAGGTGCGCATCGCCGGGCTGCTCCAGCAGGTGGAGCAGGGCCAGCAGGAGGGCGGGCCGGACGGACTTTCGCCGGAAAACGCGCTGGTGCTCATCTTTGCGAACCTGCACCAGTTTGTGGAAGAGCAGTACCGCTGCTGGCAGAAGGCACTGCTCCCAGGACTGGCGAAGGAAGACATCCGCGTGCTGGGGATGAAGGACCTGAGCCCGCGCGCGCTCGAGGCCGTGGAGCAGTTCTACGCGCGGGACGTGGAGCCGCTGCTGACGCCGGTGACCATTGACCCCGCGCATCCCTTTCCGCACGTGCTGAACAAAGCGCTGTGCGTAGCGTTTTTGCTGCGGCGGCAGCGCCGGGGCGCTCCGGAACTGCTGGGCGTGGTGACCGTGCCGCGGGCATTGCCGCGGCTGGTACGGCTGCCCGCGCCGCCGGGCGAGAACGACTTCATCTTTCTGCATGAAGTGGTGCACGCACACGCGGAGCGGCTGTACCGCGGCTACGAAATCCTCTCGGCCGGCGCTTTCCGCGTGACGCGCAACTCGAACCTCTACCTGCAAGAGGAAGAGTCGCGCAGCATTCTCGAGTCCGTGGACACGCAACTGCACAACCGCAAAAAGGGAGCGGCGGTGCGGCTGGAGATCGAAGCCGGGGCCAACCCGGAAATCGCCGAGCGGCTGCGCGGCAAGTTCGAGCTGGATGCCTCCCAAGTCTTTTCCGTCGACGGTCCGGTCAACCTCTCGCGGCTGTTTTCGCTGGCCGAGCAGGTGCAACGGCCGGAGCTGAAATACCATCCGTTCACGCCGCGGGAGCTGCACATCAAACCGGGCTCGCCGGCGCTGTTCGATACGCTGCGCAAGCGGGACATCCTGCTGCACCATCCGTTCGACTCGTATTCTGCGGTCGTGCATTTCATCGAGACGGCGGCGCGCGATCCCAACGTGCTCTCCATCAAGCAAACGCTCTACCGCACCAGCGAGGATTCACCCATCGTGCACGCGCTGGTGGAGGCCGCGGATAAGAAGGAAGTGACCGTGGTGGTGGAGCTGAAGGCCAGCTTCGATGAGGCATCGAACATCCGGTGGGCGCGGAGTCTGGAGGAAGCGGGCGTACAGGTGTATTACGGGCTGGTGGGACTGAAAACACACTGCAAGCTGGCGCTGGTGGCGCGGCGCGACGCCCATGGACGCATCCGCCGGTTCGCGCACCTGGGCACCGGAAACTACAACCCTTCCACCGCGCGTTTTTATACCGACCTGAGCCTGCTGACCGGCGACGAGCAGATTACCGGAGCGGTCAGCGCGGTGTTCAATTTCCTGACCGCCTTTTGCGATCACACCCCGCAGAAATCGCTGTTTCTGGCTCCCGTCAACCTGGGCAAAAACTGCGTCAGCCTGATCGAGCGCGAAGCGGCACACGCCAGGGCCGGACGCCCCGCGCGCATGATTGCCAAGCTCAATTCCCTGGTGGACCCAACCATTATCCGCGCGCTGTACGCGGCCTCCCAGGCCGGCGTGCAGATCGACCTGATCGTGCGCGGGGGATGCGCCCTGCGTCCCGGAGTGCGCGGACTGAGCAGCCGCATCCGAGTGCGCAGCGTGGTGGGCCGCTTCCTGGAACACAGCCGCATCTTCGTCTTTCAAAATGGAGGCGAACCGGAAGTCTACCTGGGCAGCGCGGATTGGATGCCGCGCAACCTCTACGAGCGCGTGGAGGTGATGTTCCGGCTGAAGGACCAGGCGCTGGCGCGCCAGGTGTGCCGGGAAATCCTGGGACCGTATCTGGCGGACACGCGCAACGCCCGGCTG
>Ga0335085_10013145_pt1 | contig 12145 bp, 12 predicted proteins | sample Lox_Sample_45_FD_206712 | JGI IMG/M metagenome (GOLD analysis project Ga0335085, IMG submission 206712) | Soil microbial communities from Loxahatchee National Wildlife Refuge, Florida, United States - Lox_Sample_4.5 | ecosystem: Environmental > Terrestrial > Soil > Wetlands | place: USA...
CCGGGCTCCGTCTGCAGCCGCGCGGCCATCGCGGCCGACAGTTCGATCCCGTGGACGCGTACACCCCGCCGGCTCAGGGGCAACGCGATGCGACCCGTGCCGATGCCGAACTCGAGGGCGGCGCCCGGACCGGCCAGATCGGCGAGAACGTTCACCACCGGATCGATGACGGCGGGGTCGAACAGCTCGGGCCAGTAGGTGTCGTACCGCGCCGCGATCGTTTCGTCGAAGAAGTTCTCGGGCACGCCGCACTCTGCCAGGGCGCGGGCCGGTTGGACCAACGATTTTGGCGGAGCGGGACCGAACCGGGTCCGGTCTCGTTCTCCCGACCGGCGTGACTAGGGGAGGAGCATGTCGTGCGCGAGGCCCTCCCAGAGCCGGGTCGACAACACGAGCGATTCGATGTCGACCCGCTCGTCGTTGCCGTGGAACATCGACGCGTAGTCGTCGAAGGACAGCCGCCGGCTGAACAGCCCGTAGCCGTATGCGACGGACCCTGCCTTTCGGAAGAATCTGGCGTCAGTCGCTCCCACGGTGAGGAACGGCACGAGCGCGGAACCTTCGACCAACGTCGACGAGACTCGGGCCAGCGCGTCCCAGAGTGGCGTATCCGCCGGCGACGAAGTCGACTCGTTCTCGTCGAACGGCGTGATCTCGACGCACGAAACCAGATCACCGAGCGCGTCCTCGAGCATGGCGTCGATATCTGCGCTGTGCTGTCCGGGAAGCGTGCGGATGTCGACTTCGAGTTCCACCGTGTCGGGGATGACGTTCGTCTTGGTGCCGCCGTGCAGCACCGTCGGCGCGAAGGTCGTGTGAGTGCAGGCATGGGCCTGGCGCGCCAGACCGATGGGAAGCTCCTCGCAGAAATCTGCAAGCCGCGCCTCATCGAGCAGCTGCGCGTTCCACTCGGCGCCGAAGTCGACGCCCTCGATGAAGCGCCGCCACGTTTCGTGGATCTCGGTCGGGGGCCGGTACTCGGCGAGCCGGCGCACGACCTCGGCCGCCGTCACCAGCGCGTTGTCCGTTCGGAACGGCTGCGATGCGTGACCCGGCGTTCCTCGCACGGTTATGCGGCACCAGTACGAACCCTTCTCCCCGACGATCACCGGCAGGCGTGGTCCGCGTGTCGTCGGCATTTGGAAGCCTCCGGCCTCGGTGATGACGTAGTCGGCCATCACCGCGTCGCGTTCGTGGTCGAGCAGATGCTCCGCGCCCCACGTTCCGAGGTTCTCCTCGTCGGCCACCGCGAGGTACACGAGCGTTCCACGCGGCGTGAAACCCGATCGCGCGAGCGACCGGAACGCAACCGCCATGGTCGCGGTGAGGTTGAGCATGTCGACCGCGCCGCGGCCCCATACCTCCCCGTCGACGACCTCGCCGCCGAACGGGTCGCGTCTCCAACCGTCGGCGTTGGCGGGAACGACATCCGTGTGACCCATCAGCAGAAGGGTCGGTGCGGTCGGATCGCTGCCTTCGATCCGCGCCACGAGATTCTCACGGCCGGGTTGGGCGACGTAGCGCTCGAGGTCGAGACCGGTGTCGCCGAGATACTGCGCGAGGACGTCGGTGCTGCGCGATTCGAATCCCGAGCGCGGCGTACCGTCGTTGACGCACGCGTTGCGAATGAGGTGTGAGAGGAGGTCGACCGACTCGTGCTCGATCTGCGTGTCGGTTGCCGTCATGCGACGCCCGCGACAGGCGCCATGCGATAGACGAGCATGCCCTTCTCCTCCCAGCGCTCCGCCTCACCTTCGTGCGCGAGATGCTCGAGGTGCGCGAAGGTCTCGCTCTCGGCCATCGTGCCCCAGTGTCGCTTGGGAAAGACTTCGTGTGACAACGCGACCACCGTCGCAGGCCCGAGCGCCAGGCCCGCGCGCCGTAGCAATTCCATGCGCTCGGCGTGATGCTCCTTGATCGCCTCGACGCGGCCGGCGACGTCGGAGAACGGGTGTCCGTGCGCCGGCAACCCGACCTGCACGCCCTGCAAGCGGGCAACGAGATCGAGCGTCGCGAGATACGACTTCAGCGAGTCGGCTTTGCGGACGCCCGAAACGTGCGGAGTGATCGACGGGAGCACGTGATCGCCGGTGAGCAACGTCCCGACCTCGGGGTCCCACAGGCAAACGTGGTCGACCGTGTGCCCGGGAGTGTGGACGACGAACCACTCGCGGCCACCGAGGCGCACGCGCTCGCCGTGATGGACACGGTCCGTCGGCTCGGGCGGGGTGAAGAGCACGCGTAGCGCCTTGATCATCAGCCGGCGCTTCAAGGGAGGTCCCTGATTCGTCGTACCCCACGGCGTCTTGGCACCCCAGGGACTCGACGTCGATTCCGTCTCGTCGGTGTCGTCGCGCACGACATCGGGTTCGTCGATCGTCGGAAGCTCGTCGGGCGGAATGTCGACCGACTGCGCGTATGCGGCGGCCTCCATCTCGACTCGACGCGCCTCGCCCTCGGAGAGCGCGCGTTGCGGCGTCGGTCCCTTGACGGTCCACGTCGAGAAGGCGTGGTGCGTGATCAACCTCGCGCCCGCCTCACGCGCGATCCGTCCGGCGCCGCCGAAGTGGTCGGGATGCGAGTGGGTCACGACGACCGTGTGCACGTCCTTGACGCGGTATCCCGCAGTCTTCAGCCGCTGCTTCAAAGCCTTCCACGACTGCGGACCCGGCAACCCGGGATCGACGACCGCGATTCCCCGCTCGTCGGCGAGTCCGTACATGTTCACGTGCCCCAGGCCGGGCATCCAGATCGGCAACTGCATGCGCAGGACACCGGGCGCGACTTCCGTGACCTCCTCCGACGCGGGCTCCTGTTCCTGCCGCGGAGGACGCGCGCGCGGTTGTGTGTCGGTCATGACGGGCAGGGTATCCCGCGCCCGCGCCGCTCCCGTCGGTCGTCAGGCGTACGCCATCGGCGCGAACTTGGGCCACGGCCGGCTGGCCTCGGCGACCGCGCCGCACGCCAGAACGGCTTCCTCGTCGTCGCGGCGACCGACCGCTTGCAACCCGACCGGTAGCCCGTCGGAGGCCGCGCCGACCGGGATACTGACCCCCGGCATGCCGGAGATGTTGAAGGGCGCGGTAAACGGCACCGAGCCCATGCCGCCGACCTTCTGACCGGCGATCTCCAGGGGCGGCGGACCTTCCGCGACGAATGCGGTCGTCGCAGTCGTCGGCGTCAGCAACAAGTCGACCTCGTCGAACAACGCGCCGATCGCTGCGAGCAATTCGAAACGGCGGCGCAGCGCGCGCATCAGCTGCTCACCGGTCAGTCGATCGATGCTCTGCAGTCCCGCTCGGGAGACCGGGGTGATCTCGTCCCATCGGTCGCGCGCGGCCTCGAGGTGGTTCGCAGCGGTGTCGACCGACGAGATCAATCCCCACGCGCCGCCGGGACGCGGCAACCGCACGTCGGCGTCGACCAGTTCGATTCCGGCTTCGGCACACAGCGCAAGCGCGGCCTCGTGGGCGAGCTTTTCGACCTCCGGCTCGCAGACCGCGAATCCGAGTGTCGACGACCACGCGGCCCGCTTGCCGCGGAGTGCTTCGATGGCCCGCCCGGAGATCACGGCGTCCTCGTACGATCGGGCCGGGCGCGGCAGCGACGTCGGGTCGCTGTTCGTCGGGCCGGCGATCGCGTCGACATAGCGCGCCGCGTCGCGGACCGACCGGCAGATCGGACCGGGTACCGACGTGAGCCCGCTGTCGAAATTGCCGGCTGATCCGACACGCCCGAAGCTCACCTTGAACCCGAAGAGTCCGCTGTACGACGAAGGGATGCGGATCGACCCGCCACCGTCGCTACCCGTGCAGATCGGCATCATCCCCGACGCGACAGCCGCCGCTGAACCTCCCGACGATCCGCCGGGCGTGCGTTCGGGGTTCCAGGGATTGCGGGTGGTGCCGTGCAGGTAGGTACGCGTCCAGTTGGTCGAGCCGAACTCGGGCGACGTCGTCAGCCCGACGAGCACCGCGCCGGCCGCCTTCAGCCGCGCGGGCTCGGTGTCGTCGTGCAATCCGATCGTGTCGCGATAGAGCATCGAGGCGTGCGTGTCGGGCCAGCCGGCGACCGAGACGAGCTCCTTGACGCCCATGGGCACTCCCGCCCAGGGTCCGGGATCCTCGCCGCGCGCGACCGCCGCGTCGATCGACTCGGCGCGGGCGCGCGCGCCGTCCAGATCGAGATAGCAGAACGCGTTCAGATCGGGGTTGAGCTTTTCGATGCGCTCGATGAACACAGCGAGGAGGTCGGTAGAACGTCGCTCACCTGCGCGCACCGACTCGGCCAGCTCCCATGCATCGTGTTCCCAGACCAGTGTCATGACTCCCCCCGCTCTTGGGCCAGCTTGAGCAACTCGGCAAAGGCGTCGTCGATGCCGTCCGCCAACACCTCGATGTCGGCGGCCGCGTCACGGTCGCCCCACAAACCGAAATGCAACGTGCCGTCGTACGACAAGATCCCCACCACGATCGACGTGTTCCGCGTCAACGGCACGATCGGGAATGCCTCGAGAAGCCGCGCGCCCATCATGTAGAGCGGGATCTGCGGCCCGGGAACGTTCGTGACGATCAGGTTGAAGAACGGCTGGCGATGCACCGCGCGCGCCGCGAGACTCATGAGCGTCGGCGCGACGTAGTCGGTCATGCCGAGCAGCATCTCCGCACCAACGGCTTGACGCCGTTCCTTCAGATCCGCCGTCTGTGCCGTGATGGCGCTGAGGCGCTCCAGCGCCGGACGGTTGTCGACCGGCAGGTTGACGAACATTGCGGACACCTTGTTCCCGAGGGAACCGCGCTGCTCGTCCGCGCGCACCGACACCGGGCACAACACGCGCAGGTGTAAGTCCTCGGTCGCGTCGGCGCGATGCAGGAACAGCCGGCGAAGCCCGCCCGAGACCCCCGCGAGCAGCACGTCGTTCACCGTCCCGCCGAGCTGCCGGCGGATCTCTATGACGTCCGGCAACGGAACGCGCGCGACCGCGAAGCGCCGATGGCGACCGGTGCGCACGTTCAGCGAAGTGCGCGGCGCGATCGCATCGCGGGTCACTATCGTGCTCATCGACTGCGCGGTCTCGTGAAATCGCTCGAGCGCGCGCCGCGGCCCGCGCAGCATCGAGCGGATCGAGCGCACGATCTCCGAGGGCACGGTCAGCCGCTCGCAGAGCGTATCGAGCAGGAGCTGCGAAGGCGTTGGCGCGGGTTCAGGTGCCCACTCCGGAACGAGCGGCGTCTTGTAGTCGGGGCTCGGGTCGAACAACAGCGTCGCGACGTCGACGCCCGAGACCCCGTCGACGAGCGCGTGGTGCGTCCGCTGAAGGAGGGCGACCTTGCCGTCCTCGAGCCCTTCGACCATCCAGATCTCCCACAGCGGACGCTCGCGGTCGAGTGGGTTCTCCTGGATGCGGGTCGTGAGCGCGACGAGCTGCTCCCACGACCCCGGGCGCGGCAGGGCGGTGTGACGGACGTGGTAGCTGATGTCGAAGCGATCGTCGTCGACCCACACCGGCCGGCCCTGCTCGTACGGCACGAACATCAACCGGCGCCGGAACCGCGGCAGGAGCGGCAGCCGCGACAGCACGAGATCACGAACCTCGTGGATCCGGAAATGCCCTTCGTCGTCGAAGAACGGCGCGCCTTCGAACACGCTGACCGCCCCGACGTGCATCGGGTATTCCGCCCGCTCGAGATGCAAGAAGCTCGCGTCGAGTGACGACAGTCGATCGTACGGCCTCATCTCCGTCCGATCGTAGGGCCGTGCGGTCACTACGGTCTATGGCGTGGAGCTCACTCCGACCGCGGTGTGGAAGCTCTCGTCGCAGCTGATCCTCGCGCTCGACGAGCACCTCGGTCCGCCCGTTGACAGCTACGTGAACGGCTCACAGACGTGGCTCGTGGGCGACGAGAGCAGCGACACCGGTCCGGGACGATCCGATGGCTCGATCACCCTCGAGTTTCGTCTGCACCCGGTCTCGGGTTATCGCACGCCCGCGGGATGTTCGCACTACGACATCTGGGAGACGATCGTCGCCCAGCTCTCTCAGGGAATCGACGCGCAGGCATTGAGGCTCGGCACCGAAGTTCGTCCACTCGCCGGTTTGTGGGACGGGCTCGAGTCGTTCCCGGCCTACGGCGATGAGATCGAGCCTGCGCAACTGGCGCGCCTCGTGACCGCGGCGCTGACGATCGCGCCCGATCGCACCGGGCTCGTCGATCACGAGGCCATCGGCGACGCCTGGGAGCGCGCCAACGGAAGGGTGTCGATCGTGGCGCTGCTCATCGATCAGCTGACGTCGTAGGGACGCAAGCGCGTAGGCGATCCGGCGCGCCGAGCGGTGGCTCGCGCTCAGTGGCCGCCGCGCCAAACCGGATCGCGGGGCGGGTCGTACCACGTCTGGACCTCCTCGCCACCGATCGCCCGGAACGCGAGATCGAGCCAGCGGTGCGCGCCGGCCAACGGCTGCGGCAACCCGTCGCGCGGGAAGAAGCCGACGGCGCTGGTCTCGAGCGGATGGCCCGCGAGCTCACCGCCGGTCATCCGGCAGTAGAAGACGACCGAGTACATCGGCACCCGGGCGAACCCGAGGCGGAGTCCGTCGAGCACCGCGATCACCGAGACGGGCACGCACTCGATACCGGTCTCCTCCAGCACCTCCTTCATCGCGATCTCCGACGGCGAGTAACCGACATCGGCCCAGCCGACCGGATAGAGCCACCAGCCCGAGTCGGCGCGCTGCGTCAGCAGTATCTCGCCCCGCTCGTTGCCGACGACCGCGGCCACCGCGACCTTCGGCGTGACGTATCCGGCGACGCCGTCGCCGACGGTGCTCAACCATTCGTCGAACAGCACATCGGATTCGGCCTCGTCGATCGCGGTCGCGCGGATGTCGGAGGCGACCTTCAGCACCTCCTCGAAGCGCTCCTTCTCGTACAGGCTCTGTGTGAACCCGAGGCCGGTGCGCGCGATGCCGGAGAGCGTCTCGGCCCACCGCAGCAAGTCCGCGGCAGACGCCCCGAGCTCAGTGCTCATGCAAATCAGGACTCATGCGTTGCAAACCCTAGCCACTCATACGTTCGACGAGCGCGGCGCGTAGAGCGGTCACCGCGTCGGGATCGCCGATCTTGCTGGCGGTCGCGTCGCGAACATAGAAGACGTCGACCACCCGCTTGCCCAGGGTCGCGACCTTCGCGATGCGAACATCGAGCGAAAGGTCGGCAAAGGCGGACGCAAGCCGGTAGAGAAGGCCGATGTCGTCGTCGGCGTGCACTTCGACGACGGTATCGGTCGCGGACTCGTCGGAGCTCACGTCGACCCTCAGTTCGGCCGCCGGCCGGGCGCCGAGACCCGCGTACGCGCGGCGGCGCTCGTCGACGCGGGCGGCCAGGTCCAGCTCACCGGCGAGCGCGCGCGCGATGGTGGCGGTCACCCGGGCACCATCGTCGTCGGCGACGCGACCGAACGGATCGCCCGCGCGGAACACGTCCAGCGCGTAGCCGTCGGTCGTCCCGAACAGGCTCGCCTCGAGCACGTCGAGGCCGCAGACGGTGAGCGCGCCGGCGAGGGTCACGAGCAGGCCGGGGCGGTCGTCGGCGACCACGGTGATGACGACGTTGCCGCCATCCGCGAGCTCACAGCGCACCGCCGGCGACTCGAGCAAGAGCTCTTCGTGCATTCGCATCGTTTCGACGTCGAACGCCAACACGTATTGCTCCGGCATCCGTGCCAGGAATGCATCCGCACACTCCTGGCCGAGCACTTCGCGGAGGGCCTCGCGCCGATCGGCCGCGACCGCCTTTGCCTCGCCCCGCTCGATCGCCGTGGCCGCCTTGACGAAGAGATCGCGCACGAGCGCCGCCTTCGAGGGGTTCCACGCGGCCGGACCGGTTGCCTTCGAGTCGCCGATGGTCAGCAGGTACAAGAGGCGCAGCCGCTCCGCGTCCGCGGCGCACGCGGCCGCGATGTTGTCCGCGACCGTGGCGTCCGAGAGATCGCGTCGCGTCGCCACCTCGGCCATCAAGAGGTGGTTCCGCACGAGCCACGGCAGGATTTCACGCGCTTCGCTGTCGAAACCCATCCGGCGAACTACCCGTTCGGCGGTCGCTTCCCCGGCTTCGGAATGGTCGCCGGGCATTCCCTTGGCGATGTCGTGAAGCAACGCCCCGAGGAGGAGCAGCTCCGGGCGGCGACACGCACGAGCCACCACCGCGTCAACCTCGGGCTCCCGACCCGGCGCGAGTCGTTCCTCGCCCGCATCGAGCAGGAGCGCGCACTGCGCGACGGCTTCGAGCAGGTGCCGGTCCACTGTGAAGCGGTGGTACGCGTTGCGCTGTGGTCGCGACCTGACGTGCTCCCATTCGGGCAGGAGGAGAGTGAGGACTCCCTCGTGGTCGAGCGCCTCGAATACGGGAACCGCGTCGGCGCCGGCGCGGAGCAGGCGGACGAACCCGGCGCGCTGCCACACGTCCCAGGTGGGCACCGTCGTCGCGCCCAGCTCGGCGAGCGACGCTCGATCGAAGGCGAGCGCGTGCTCGGCCGCGGCACACGCCGCCTCGATCGTGCGCAGCGGCGGTACCGAGCCGTCGGGCTCGGCGTCGATGTGGATGCGACCGTGCCGGATCCAGACGCCCGCGGCCACCGCAATGTCATCCGCCGCCAACGAGTCCGATCCGTCGATCGTCTCCAGCACCCGCGATCGAACATCGCCCGCGATCCAGGCGATGTCGCGCGCCGCGGTCGCGAGCTCGTGGACGAGCAGGTCCGCATCCGCGAAGCCCAGTTGCGCGGCGACCGCGTCCTGTTCCTGCAACGCCAGGCGGTCGGAGCGCGAGTTCGTGATGCGCTGGAGAGCGACGCGAACATCGAGCAGGAGCTCCCGTCCCGCTCCGACCCGCGCCAGATCCGCGGGCGCGAGGAGGCCGCGCTCGATGAGGGCGCGGGCACCTCCGGGCGCGCCGATCGCCCAGCCGGTCCATTCGAGCGACTGCACATCCCGCAAGCCCCCGGCACCTTCTTTGACATCCGGCTCGAGCCGCTGCGCGATCGCGCCGGGCCGCTCCCGGCGGAGTTCACCGGCAGCTACGAGGGATCGGAGCACCTTCGACCGCCGGCGGTGCGCGAGCTCGCGCGCCTTCGCCTCCAGCTCTCGCCCGAGCGCGGCGTCACCCGCGAGCGCCCGCACGTCGAGTAGGGCGGTGAGCGCGTCGAGATCGTTGTCGGCGAGTGCGAGGGACTCCTTGATCGTGCGCGCGCCGTGACCGGTGACGAAGCCGGCGTCCCACAGCGGATACCACAGCTGCTCGGTCATGGCCCGCACCGCATCGGCACTGCCTCGACCGCGCAATCGGTGAACGAGAAGAACATCGATGTCGGACCCCGGACACAGCTCGCGCCGCGCGTACGAGCCGAGCGCGACCAGGGCGACGTCGCCGGACTGGTCGAGCTCGGCGAACGCGTCGACGAGCGCCCCGTCGACGGCATCACTGAGCGCGCCACCGAACGCGCGACCTTGCAGGTTCAGGTCGGTGAACAGCGATGCGCGCGCGTCACGCAGTCGTTGAGAGATGAGGCCGGCTGCAGGGCTAGAGCGCGTCAGAGCCGGCTTCCCCGGTCCGGATTCGGGTCACGCCCTCGACAGGCAGGGTCCACACCTTGCCGTCGCCGATCTTCCCGGTGCGCGCCGCCCCGACGATCACCTCCGCGACTCGCGGCGCGTCGTCGTCCTCGACCAGGATCTCGAGCTTGATCTTGGGCACGAAGTCGATCGTGTACTCGGCACCGCGGTACACCTCGGTGTGGCCCCGCTGACGCCCGAACCCCTGGACCTCGGTGACCGTGAGGCCCTGTACGCCGAAGTCCTGCAGCGCGGTTTTCACGTCATCGAGTTTGAACGGCTTGACGATTCCCACCACGAGCTTCACGCGGTGCTCCTTTCCCAGCCGGCGGGAACGCGGAAGCCCTCGGCCGAATAATCCTGACAGGAAGCTGTTTCCCGGTGGAGGCTCGATTGTTACAGCTCCGTTTCACGCCGGCCGCGACCCTCCGCCCTCGCCTCGAGGATCTTCGCCTTGCCCAGACCCCAGGCGAGCAACGCGCCGCCGAGCTCGTCATCGCCCAGCTCGGTCGGAGAACGCAACACGATGCCATACACGTCGTCGGGAAAGGCACGCTCGTCGAACGGATCCCGCACCACGCCGGGGACCCCGGCCCCCCGGAGCACTTCGGTGGGCTCGCGCCGCAGCGATCGCATGATCTCGAGGGGGGTCGACCGTTGCGCCGCGGGATCGAGCGCGAAGAGCTCGCGCAGCTCGCCGAGGACCCGAGCTGCGCCACGCTCGGCTGCGGCGGCGGCCGCCTCGTCGAGGGTGGCGCGGGCCGACCGGTCGAGCCCTCCCCACGCATCCGCGACGCGCGCCACCGCGGCCGTGATCCACGCTCCGCCGAGGCGTGCGACGCCGTCGGTCAGCATCTCGGCGCCTTCGGCGAGCAGCCGGCTCCCGTTCGCCTCGGCCCGAACACGGTCGTCGTCGTCGGCGGTCGTCATCGGCGGTCGTCATCGGCCAACATCGTCGCGTGCGGCTCCGTGCTCTGTCCGTCTTCGAGCGCATCGTCTACCACTGCGCATGCATCGACGCCTCGGACCCGGCTCATCCGGTCCTCGAGGTCGACGCGATACTCCGTGACGGCGACGCCGACGGCCCGTTGCTCGTCGCGGTCGCCGAGTTCAAGCGCATGATCGGGTTCGACGCGACGAACGCCTGTCTCGGCGAACTCCGGCGCGCCGGTCGCACCGAGAGCCACGACGGCGTCGAGTACGTGAGCTTCACCATGTGGGAGCTGGTCGGGCCGTGACACGCCGCAGTCACCGGGCACCGCCGCCGGCGCGCGCGGCACCGATCAACCGGCGACGACGTCGCCCTCCATCCGGTTCACGGTGCATCCGAGATCCTCGAGATACGCGACCGCGCTGTCGCGCGCGGCCTGAGATCCCGACATCTCCAGGATCACCCACGCCGAGTGCGCCTCGACGTTGGCACGGCGGATGCTCGGGATCACATCGAAGCGCTTGATCACTTCGTAGATGATGGGCCGTTCGACGAGTGACTCGGGGATCGAGACGAACAGCCGGATCGCTTCCGCGGACGCGGTCATCGCGCATCACCGTCGGCACCGAGCCCGATGCGCGCGCACGCGTCGGCGGGATCGAGCACGAGCCCGGTATAGAACGGACCGAACTCCGCGTAACGCGCGGACACGGGGTCGAATCGCATCTCGTAAACGATCTCCTTGAGCGCGGCCGCGTCGTCGGCGAGCAGTGTGACGCCCCACTCCCAATCGTCGATGCCGGTCGAGCCGGTGATGAGCTGCAGCACGCGGCCGGCATACGTGCGGCCCACGCGCGCGTGGCCGGCCATGAAGGTCTTGCGCTCCTCGAACGGCAGCTCGTACCAGTTCGCACCCGGCGCGCGCCGCTTCGACATCGGGTAGAAGCAACAGCACTGCTTCATCGGCAGGTTCGGATGAACGCGCTGTTCGCGATAGTGCTCGATGCGGTCGCGCCATACGGCGAGGCGCGCGTCGAGCTCCGCGCCCGACAGGCCTTCCTCGCGGGCGAGACGGGCGCGTTCGTCGTCCTCGGTCGCGCCGTATTCGGACTGCTCGGTCAGCGAGAGGTACGAGTACACCGGTTCGAGCGGCGCCGCGAGCAGGTCGTTCTGGAACTGTTGCAACCGGGCGAGGTCGGGTCCGAGGGCGACGACACCGAAGTCGGCCTTGTGGCCGAGCATCGCCAGCGCGAGCGCCTGGTGCCCAGCGGCCGCGAGCGCGGCGAATGCGTCCTGGATGCGCTTTCCCGCGCGCCCGTCGCGTTCCTCACGCGCCCGATCGACGCGGTAGTAGAGATGCAGCACACCCCAACCGACCGACGGAATCACACGCTCCACGGTGCGAGCGTACCCGCGTCGATCGGATCGTCGAGCAGAGCCGACCGCGCCAAAAGCGCGTCGTTACCAGCTCGAATCGAGGCCCGAGACCGTGTCGTCGCTCACGCTCGCCGGGCAGCCCGCCTTGCCGTAGTAGGTGCCCGCGCTGGGCCCACCGGCGACGTCCGCGATCGCATACGTCATGCCCGACTCCGACCTCTCGGAGA
>Ga0335085_10013146_pt1 | contig 12145 bp, 10 predicted proteins | sample Lox_Sample_45_FD_206712 | JGI IMG/M metagenome (GOLD analysis project Ga0335085, IMG submission 206712) | Soil microbial communities from Loxahatchee National Wildlife Refuge, Florida, United States - Lox_Sample_4.5 | ecosystem: Environmental > Terrestrial > Soil > Wetlands | place: USA...
CAGCGGGGAAAACCTGTCCTAGGACATCAAGGCCGATGCCGAGGACATCCTGGACGGGCTGTTGGACGTGCACTGCCCGAAGGATTCGTACCAGGAAGAATGGGATCTGAAGGGCCTGGCCGACGCCTGCTACGCGCAGTTCTCGATCGATCTCAAGGACGGGGCGATCGATACCAAGGACATCGGCTTCGAAGCCCTGCGCGAGGAACTGGTCCGTAAGACCCACGCCGCCTACGAGGCGAAGGAGAAAGAACTGGGCCCGGATCTGCTCCGGTACCTGGAAAAAATGGTGATGCTCCGGACGATCGACACCCTCTGGAAAGATCATCTGCTCGCCATGGACAGCCTGCGGGAGGGCATCGGGCTGCGCGGCTACGGCCAGAAGGACCCGCTGATCGAGTACAAGCGGGAAGGCTTCGATATGTTCGCCGCGATGATGGACCGGTGCAAGCAGGACGTCCTGGAGCACCTGTTCCGCGTCCAGGTCGTCCCTGGGGAACAGCCGCCGCCCGTTCTGGAACGGCCGCGCCGGCCGCCGGCCCTCACGCTGAACCGCGGCGAGCAGGCTGCCGCCGGGAACGAGGACAAGACCATCCGCCGGAGCGGAGACAAGGTCGGCCGCAACGAGCCCTGCCCCTGCGGGAGCGGGAAGAAATACAAGAAGTGCCACGGAGCCTGATCGCTCACCGGACGCCCCATGCCGACGATCACGAAATCCCGCCCCCGCCGCCGCGCCGCCCGCAAGCCTTCTTCAGGTGTCCAGGCCCGAATGCTCGCGCTCGTCCGCGAACTGCGCTTGCTCGTCGACACGACCCATGCCCTGACGTCGGCGCGCGAGCCCAGGTCCGTGCTGCGCATCATTTTCGACAAGGCCAAGACGATGATCCGGTGCGAGGCCTGGTCGCTCTTCCTGATCGATGCCTCCACCCAGGAACTGATTTTCGACATGGTCGGCGGGCCCAAGGCCCGTCGGCTCAAAGGGCAGCGCATCAAACCGGGCCAAGGGATCGTCGGGTGGGTCGCCCAGAACGGCAAGCCCGCAACCGTCGCCGACACCGGCAAGGACCGGCGGTTCCTTTCGGACATCGACCGGGCGACCAAGTTCATCACCAGGACGGTGCTGTGCGTCCCGATCTTCATCAAGAAGCGTCCCGTGGCGGTCCTGGAGATGGTGAACAAAGTCGGCAAGCCGTTCGACCGGCAAGACCTGCGGCTGCTCACGCACCTCGCCGAACAAGCGTCCATCGCGCTGGAGCGGGCGAATCTGAACGAACAGACGGCCAGTCTCGGCGTCATCGACGAGCTGACCAAGCTCTACAACGCCCGCTATCTGGAGCAGGCCCTGGACCGGGAGGTCCGGCGCTGCCGGCGGTACGGCTCCATCATGGCGCTGATCTTTCTGGACCTCGATCACTTCAAAACCATCAACGACTGCTACGGGCATCTCCTGGGCAGCCAATGCCTGGCCGAAGTGGCGACGATCATGGCGGCGAGCGTCCGCGACGTCGACATCCTGGCCCGCTACGGCGGGGACGAGTTCGTGGTCATCCTGCCGGAGACCACCGTCGCCACGGCCCGCATGGTGGCCGAGCGGCTGCACGAGGGGGTGGGCACTCACGTGTTCCTGCAGGACGCGGGGATCAACGCGCGCCTCAGCACCAGCATCGGCGTCGCCGGATTTCCCGACCACGCGCAAACGAAAGAAGACCTCGTCCGCAAAGCCGACGAGGCCATGTACCGGGCCAAGGCGGGGGGCCGGAACCGCCTCTGCATCGCGGACCAACCCTGATATGAACCGCCCGCAAACATCCAGCGACCCCGGACGCGCCGCGCTTCCCCAGACGGACGAGAAAGCGCCCGCCGCCGCGGAGCGCGATCGGATGGTCCGCGCGGAGCAGGTGAAGCTCCTCTACGCCAAGGCCCCCATGGCTCTCACGGCCATTTCGGCGAACGCTCCGATCCTCGTCTATATCCTCTGGGATGAGATCCGGCATGCGGTGCTCGTCGCCTGGCTGATGTATATGATCGCCCTCTCCATGGGGCGTGCCTGGCTGACGTACGAGTATGGGCGCAGGCCGCCGTCCCCCCTGGAGGACTCGCACTGGGGCACGTGGTATCTTGGGGGCGTCGCCCTTTCCGGAATCGGCTGGGGAGCGGCAGGGGTCTTCCTGTTCACCGACGCCTCGCTGCCCCATCAGCTGTTCCTCGCCTTCGTGCTGGCGGGCATGACGGCCGGGGCCGTGGCGGCCTGCTCCTCCATGCTGGCGGGATTTCTCCTGTTCGCCGTGCCCGTCCTGCTTCCCCTCGCAATCCGGTTTCTCGCGCAGGGCGACGACCTCCATCTCGCCATGGGAGCCATGACGGCGCTCTACGCCACCCTCATGGTGTTCCTCGCCCGGACCCAGCACGAAACGATCATCACGTCCTTGAATCTGCGGTTTGAAAACCGGGGACTGGTCGCCTACCTGGCCCACACGAAAATGCAGGCCGAGACGCTTAACGAAGAGCTCGCGTTCGAGATCAGCGGGCACAAGCGCACGCAGAAGGAACGGGAGCGTCTGATTGCCGAGTTGCAGGACGCCCTCGCCAACATCAAGGTCCTGCGCGGGTTTCTCCCCATCTGCTCGCACTGCAAAAAAATCCGCGACGACGATGGGACCTGGCACGTGGTGGAGGTCTACGTCAAAACCCATACCGAGGCCGACTTCAGCCACAGCATCTGTCCGGAGTGCCTGAACAGGATGTACCCGGAGTACGGCAAAAACAATCCTCCGGGCTGATTTTCTCCGTAGGCCTTTCAGCCTATTCCCCCTTCCGCCGGGAACCGATTTTATCCCGCCCGGGAAGGCTCCAACCCCTTGTTCGTTCAATGTCTTCCGCTTGACTAACCTGAAGGACCTAGGCTATCTTTACCCCTCTTCGGAGACGGTTTTTGCTCGCGTTGAGTCGTTGAGTAAGGAGCGCCTCGGTGGACATCGGTCATCCGGAACTCGTCGCCAAGCTGGTCGCCCGCATCAAGCGGGACGGACCCCTCTCCTTTGCCGACTTCATGGAGTCCGCGCTCTACGACCCCGAGTGCGGCTATTACATGACCCAGGGTCCCCGCATCGGGCGCGAGGGCGACTATTACACCAGCCTCGACGTGCATCCCGTCTTCGCCCGATTGATCGGCCGGCAGGTGGCGCAAGCCGCCGACACCATCGCTTCAAACGGCGATTTCACGATTGTGGAGGTGGGCGCCGGCAAAGGGCTCCTGGCCGGGTACCTACTTGACTCGTACCGGCGCGAGAAAGCCGCGTTCCTCTCCCGCATCCGCTATATCCTGGTTGAGCGCAGCCCCGCCATGATCGCCGCGCAACAGAACCACCTGCGCCCGCTCCTGGAAGCCGGCGTCCGCATCACGTGGGCCCCGGATCTGCGCGCGTTCCCCGCCGCCTCGGTGACCGGTATGATCCTGTCGAACGAACTGGTCGACGCCTTCCCGGTGCACTGCGTGGTCATGCGGCCCCTGGGCCTGCGCGAAATCTACGTGGGGTGGGCTGACGGCAAGTTCATTGAGATCGAAGCCCCGCCCTTCGCGCCCACGCTGCAAGAGTACTTCGACTGCGTCGGCGTCTCTCTGGAAATCGGCCAGCGGGCCGAGGTGAATCTGCCGGCGCTCGAGTGGATGCGGCAGGCGGGAACTATTCTGCGACGGGGCCTCGTCCTCACGATCGACTACGGCCACAGCGCCACCGACCTCTATGCCCCGGCCAGAAAAGCCGGGACGCTGCTCTGCTACCACCGGCACCAAGTCTCGGACTCGCCGTACGTGCGCGTCGGACGGCAAGACATGACCGCGCACGTGGATTTCACCAGTCTGGCCTTGGCCGGACGGGACGCCGGTCTCGAGGTGACCGGCTTTACGAACCAGTTGCATTTCCTGATGGGGCTCGGCATCGAGTCCGCCTTTGAGGGCGTCGATCCCGAATCGCCCGAATCGGTCGCGATGCGCAATCTGCTGAAGCCCGACGGCATGGGCACCACTTATAAAGTCCTGATCCAGCACAAGGGCATGCCGGCGCCCCGGCTGGACGGCCTGCAGTCGCGGCCGTTCTTCCTGGACGCCCTGCAGGCCGGCCGGGCCACAGCCCGCACGATGGAGGCCGCCACGCGATGACGCCGGAGCTGGTCCCTGCGAACTACCTGCCGGTCGTGATCTTCATGATCGTGGCGGCCGGCTTCGGCATCGTGTCCATCGGAGCCGGCTATCTCGTCCGCCCCTCGCGCCCCTACAAGGCCAAGCTGGCCCCCTACGAGAGCGGCGCGCCGGTGTTCCACGACGCGCGCACGAACATCCCGATGCGCTACTACATCATCGCGATGCTGTTCGTGATTTTCGACATCGAGACCGTCTTCATCTTTCCCTGGGCCGTGGTCTTCAATCAGCTCGGGCTCTTCGGCCTCATTGAAATGATGCTGTTCATCGTCATCCTGCTCGTGGGCTACTTCTATGCCTGGAAGAAGGGCGCGCTGGAATGGGACTGATCGACCGGTCGCTCGACGCCAACATCGTGACGACGACCCTGGACGCCGCCATCAACTGGTGCCGGAAAGGCTCGCTGTGGCCGATGACCTTCGGGCTCGCCTGCTGCGCCATCGAGATGATCGCCACGGTGTCGTCGCGCTACGATATCGACCGCTTCGGCGCGGGCGTGTTCCGAGCCTCGCCCCGCCAGTCCGACCTGATGATCGTCGCCGGCACCGTCTGCCGGAAGATGGCGCCGGTGATCCGGCGCATCTACGACCAGATGCCCGAACCGCGCTACGTCATCTCCATGGGCTCCTGCGCGACGTCCGGCAACCACTACAACTCGTACAGCGTCGTGCAGGGCGTGGACCAGATCGTGCCGGTGGACGTCTACGTGCCCGGCTGCCCGCCGCGTCCCGAAGCGCTCCTGGACGGCCTGATCATGCTGCAACAGAAGATGATGAAGGAAAAGATCCTGGTACGGTAATCTCATGCACGCGCTGCTCACCAGACTCAAGGACCGGTTCCCGGACGCCGTGGTGGCGGTCCGCGAGGAAGGCCCGTACAAGGACCTCGTCGCGCAGGTCAAGCCGGCGGCCGTGCCGGAGATCGCCCGCTTTCTCCACGACGATCCCGAATCCTCGTTCGACATGCTCTCGGACATGCTCGCGGTGGACTATCCCGAGGATGAAGACCGGTTCGAGGTCATCTACCTGCTGAAGTCGCTCCCGCGCAACCACCGGCTCCGCCTCAAGGCGCGGCTTCCGGAAGACGACCCGACCATCCCGACCGTCACGCCGGTGTGGCGGACGGCCAACTTCCTGGAGCGGGAGGTCTACGACCTGATGGGCGTCACGTTCGCCGGCCACCCGGACCTGCGCCGCATCCTCATGCCGGAGGACTACGACGAAGGCTACCCGCTGCGCAAGGACTTCCCGACGGAGGGCCGGGGCTGGCGCAGCACGTTCCCGTTTCTCCCGCGGCTCGACGAGCCGGCCGGCGCGATGGGCGCCGGCGAGATTCCGGAGGAGGAGCAGCGCCCCTTCCTGAAAGAAGCCGAGGGCCTGCCGAAGGACGCCAAGGCGGTCCGCCGGCAGGAGGAACTCTTGCTCAACATGGGCCCGCAGCATCCGGCCACGCACGGCGTGCTCCGCATGGTGCTGGAGCTCGAGGGCGAGCGCATCGTGAAGGCCACGCCCGACCTCGGCTACCTGCATCGCGGCGTCGAGAAGCTGTCCGAAGGCCTGGCCTACCAGCAGATCATTCCCCACACCGACCGGCTGGACTACGTCTGCTCGATGACCAACAACTATGCGTACGTGCGGGCCGTGGAAAAGCTGCTCAATCTCGCGGTGCCGCCGCGCGCCGAGTACATCCGGACGATCGTCGCCGAGACGCAGCGGATCATCGGCCATCTGTTCTGGCTCGGCACCCAGGCGCTCGACATCGGCGCCATGACGGTGTTCTTCTGGACGTTCCGCGAGCGCGAAGTGCTGCTGGATATCTTCGAGAAGCTCTGCGGCGCGCGCCTCACGCTGAACTACTACCGCATCGGCGGCGTCGATGCCGACTTCACGCCGGACCTCGTCCAGCGGCTCGGCGCCTTCCTGGACACTTTCCCCGACCGTCTCCGCGAGTACGATGAGTTGTTGCTCACCAACCGCATCTGGCTGGCGCGGACCAAGAACGTCGCCGTGATCTCCGCCGAGGACGCCGTCAACTTCGGCTGCACGGGCCCGGTGCTGCGCGGATCGGGCGTGGCCTACGACGTCCGCAAGGCGGAGCCCTACGGCGCCTACGACAAGGTCGAGTGGGAAGTCCCCGTCGGCAAGAACGGCGACACCTACGACCGCTATTGGGTGCGCCTGGAGGAGATGCGGCAGAGCGCGAAGATCATCCGCCAGTGCCTCGCGCAGATGCCGGCGGGGCCGATCATCGCCGACGCGCCCCAGATCATCCCCCCGCCCAAGCAGAAGGTGATGCGGGACATGGAGAGCCTGATCCACCACTTCATCATCTTCACGCAGGGCTTCAAGACGCCCAAGGGCGAGACCTACTGCGCCTCCGAAGCGCCGAAGGGCGAGCTCGGCTTCTTCATCGTGAGCGACGGCGGGCCGAAACCCTACCGCATGAAGATCCGCTCGCCCTCATTCGTCCACCTGGGCGCGTTCGACCACATGGCGCGCGGCTATCTCATCGCCGACATCGTGACGATCTTCGGCACCTACGACGTCGTCATGGGGGAGTGCGACCGATGACGTCCGTCTTTTCACAAGCCGCGCAGGAGCGCATCCCCGGCATCATCGCCCGGTACGCGGAGAAGCGGGGAGCCCTGCTGCCGCTGCTCTGGCTCGCGCAGGAGGAGCAGGGCTACGTGTCGGAAGAGGCGATGAAGGAGATCGCGGGGCTCCTGGACCTCACGCCGCCGCAGGTGTACGAGACCGTGACGTTCTACACGATGTACAACCGCCGCCCGATCGGCAAGCATCACATCCAGGTCTGCCGCTCGCTGATGTGCGCGCTCGTCGGCACGGAAAACTTGTTGGGATGGATTCACGCCAAGCTGGGCATCAAGACCGGCCAGACGACGCCGGACGGCTTCTTTACGCTGAGCCAGGTGGAATGCCTGGGCTCCTGCGGGACCGGCCCGATGATGCAGATCAACGACGACTATTACGAACGGCTGACGCAGGACAAGACCAACCGCGTCCTCGACGATGTGAAGCGCGAGGGGAAGTGCCCGCTGGCGACGGGCCCCTTCATGTTTCCCGAGCCGGCGCAAAAGTAGGACACCTGTGGCGCATTACGAGCTGCTTCTTCTGAAGAACATGTCCCAGCCGGGCTACCGCGGCGCGCTCGCCGACTACGAGCGCGCGGGCGGCTACCAGGCCCTGAAGAAGGCCCTCGGCAAGATCGCGCCGGCCGACATCACCGAGATGGTCAAGAAGTCCGGCCTGCGGGGACGCGGCGGCGCCGGCTTCCCGACCGGCATGAAGTGGTCCTTCATTCCCAAAGACCATCCCGGCCCGCGCTATCTCATCTGCAACGCTGACGAGAGCGAGCCGGGGACGTTCAAGGATCGCCAGTTGATGGAGCGCGACCCGCACCAGATGATCGAAGGGATGATCCTCGCCGCCTATGCCATCGGCGTCCGGACGGCCTACATTTACATCCGGGGAGAGTTCGTCCTGGGCGCCAAAATCCTCGAGCGCGCGCTGGCGGAGGCCTACCAGGCCGGCTACCTCGGCGCGAACATCCTCGGGACTGGATTCGCGCTGGACCTGTACGTGCACCGGGGCGCCGGCGCCTACATCTGCGGAGAGGAAACCGCCCTGCTCGAATCGCTCGAAGGCAAGCGGGGCCTGCCCCGGATCAAGCCGCCGTTCCCCGCCACGCACGGCCTGTTCCAGAAGCCGACGGTGGTCAACAACGTGGAGACGCTGGCCAACATCCCCCACATCGTCAACCGCGGGCCCGAATGGTTCGCCGCCATCGGGAACCCGCCCAAGAGCAGCGGCACGCGGGTCTTCTGCCTCAGCGGACACCTGAAACGCCCCGGCAACTACGAAGTGCCGATGGGCATCACGTGCCGCGAAATGATCTACGACATCGCGGGCGGCATGCGAAGCGACAAGCCGCTCAAGGCGTTCATTCCGGGCGGCGCCTCCGCGGCCTTCCTGACCCAGGAGCACCTGGACGTGAAGCTGGACTTCGAGTCGGTCGCGCAGGCGGGCTCCATGCTCGGGTCCGGCGGCATCACCGTGATGGAGGAAGGCACCTGCATGGTCTGGGCCGCCGAGAACCTGCTGCACTTCTTCAACCACGAGTCCTGCGGGAAATGCACGCCCTGCCGGGAAGGGAGTTCCTGGCTGCTGCAGATCCTCCGCCGCATCGACCACGGCAAGGGGAAGAAGGAAGACCTCGATACCCTGCTGCGGCTCTGCGGCAACATCGCGGGCCGCACGGTCTGCGCCTTCGGCGACGCCGAGATCGCGCCGATCACCAGCACGCTCCAGTATTTCCGGGACGAGTACGAGGCGCACATCCGGGAGCAGCGCTGCCCGTTCCGGCCGCAGCCGGCGCCCGAGCTGATTTCGGTGGGGCACTAGGGGAACCCCCATGGCGGAGATGGTCAACCTCCTGATAGACGGCAAGCCGATCGCGGTGGAGAAGGGCACGCTCGTCATCGAGGCCGCGCGTCGGATCGGGGTCATGGTCCCGCACTTCTGCTACCACCCCAAGCTCAAGCCCGACGCCAACTGCCGCATGTGCCTCGTCGAGGTGGAGAAGCTGCCGAAGCTGCAGACCTCCTGCAGCACGGTGGTCGCCGAAGGCATGGTGGTCCGCACCAACACCCCTGTCGTGGACGAAGCCCACAAGTCCGTCCTGGAGTTCATCCTGGCGAACCACCCGCTCGACTGCCCGATCTGCGACCAGGGCGGGCGGTGCGATCTTCAGGACTTCTCGCACCAGTTCACGCCCACCACCAGCAAGTTCACCGACCGCAAGCGCGTCTACGAGAAGGGGTTCTTCAGCCCGCTGATCGAGAAGGAGATGAACCGTTGCGTCTCCTGCCTCCGGTGCGTGCGCTACTGCGACGAGATCATGGACGTCAAGGCGCTGGCCAACGTCAACCGCAGCACGATGACCGAGATCGCGCACTTCGGCGGCCACCCGCTGGACTGCGAGTTCTGCGGCGGCTGCGTGCAGATCTGCCCGGTGGGCGCGATCACGAGCCGGCTCTCGATGTACGAGTTCCGGCCCTGGATGATGAAGCGGGCAGACACCACCTGCGGCTATTGCGGCGACGGCTGCTCGCTCATCCTCGAGACGCGCGGCGGGAAAGTCATCGAAGTCATGTCGGCCCACGGCAGCGGCCGCAATAACGGCGACCTCTGCGCGCGGGGCTTCTTCGGCTACCAGTACGTCAATCACACCGACCGGCTCACGACCCCACTGGTCCGGCAGGCGGACGGCGCCCTGCAGCCAGTGACGTGGGACGAGGTGCTGCCGCTGCTTGCCGAACGGCTCACGCAGATCAAGCTGGCGCACGGCGCGGAGGCGATCGCCGGACTCATCTCGGCGCGCTGCACCAACGAGGAGCTGTACCTCTTCCAGAAATTCATGCGCCTGGCGATCGGCTCGAACCATTTGGACAGCACGGCCCGCTACGGGCACGTCAACGCCGCCCGGGCGCTGCGGCGCGTGCAGGGCACCAACCGCTGGACGGTCTCCTACGAGGACATCGCGCAGGCCGACGCCCTGCTGCTGATCGGCACGCAGGTCACGGCCGCCAATCCGATCGTCGGGTTGAAGGTGAAGGAAGCCGTCAAGAAACACGGCGCCCGGCTGTTGACCGTCGAGACGCTTGTCCCGTCGATCGAAACCACCAGCAACATCACGAACCTGTCGGCGCTGCACGTCGCAGTCCCGCCCGGCCGCCACGCCGACGCCGTACGGGGCTTCGTCAAGGCCGTCTTCGACGAGAACCTCGCGGACGCCGGGCTGAGCGCGCGCGCCGGCGACTACGTCTCGCGCGTCCGCGCCGTGGCCACGGCCGTACCGTACGCGGACGGCGTGAACGAGACGACGCTGCGCGCCATGGCGAAGGCGTTCGCGGGCGCGCGGCGCGGGGTGATCCTGATCGGTCAGGACCTGCTGCAGGCGCCGGGCGGCCACGAAGCCGCCGTAAACCTCCTGGACTTCCTGCTGCTGATCGGCAAGCTCACGCAACCAGGCTGGGGACTCGCCCCGCTCACCGAAGAGAACAACGAGCAGGGCGCCGTCGAGATGGGCGCCACGGCGGAATACCTCCCCGGCCCGGCCGAGCTCGCCGATCCTGCGGCGCAGAGCCGGATGGCGGACGCGTGGAAGGACGCGCCGCCGACCGCGAAAGGGATGCGCCTGCTGGAGATGCTCGACGCGGCCCGCGCGGGAAACCTGAAGGCCATGCTGATCATCGGCGAGAATCCGGCGCGGAGCCTGCCGGCGTCCGCGAAAGTCGCCGACGCGCTGGGGAAGCTGGATCTGCTCGTCGTGCAGGAGCTCTTCCTGACGGAAACGGCCCGGCTGGCCGACGTCGTCCTGCCGGCCTGTTCCTACGCCGAGAAGACCGGCACCTTCACGAACTCCGAAGGCTTCGTCCAGAAGGTCCGCCCCGGACTCGAGCCGGTCGGCGACAGCCGCCCGGATTGGGAAATCCTCTCCGCTCTCTCCGTCATGATGGGCTATCCGCTGGAGTACGGCGACGCGAAGGAGATCCTGAAGGAGATCCGCGCGGTCATCCCCGGCTACCGGGTGCTCGGCGCAACGCCCGAGCCGGCCCAGGTGGACGCCAAGGCCGTGGAGCAATATGTCGCCGGTGGATTCGCGAAAGACCTTGCCGCCCGTTACGCCACGGCTGAGAGCCCGAAGGCGAACGGCCATCGCTGGACGTTGACCATCGGCCAGACCCTGTTCCACTCGGGCGCGATGTCCACCAAGGCCCAGGGCCTGCTCGAACTGCAGCATGAAGGCAAACTCATCATGAATCCGGCCGACGCGCAACGCCTGGGCATCACGGAAGGCGGGCACGTACGGCTCACATCGGCTGCCGGCGAGGCGACGGTCCCCGTGACGATGCTGGGCCGCATTCCGGAAGGCACGTTGTTCTTTCCCGAGTCGTTCCGGGAGGCGCTCGCCGGGCTGCCAAGCATGAGCCTCGACCCGGTGACCGGCGTCCCCTATTGCAAGCAGATGCGTGTGTCGGTGGACAAGGCGAGTAAGGCTGTAATCGCGGGAGGGACATAGCTGATGGACATGCTCGTATTCGCAGGCTCGGCGGTGGCCAAGATCGCCGTGGTCATGGTCACCGTCCTGCTCACCGTGGCGATTCTCACCCTCGCCGAACGGAAGGTGCTGAGCTGGATGCAGGACCGCATGGGCCCGATGGAAGTGGGCCCCTATGGGATCCTGCAGCCGATCGCCGACGGCATCAAGCTGTTCTTCAAGGAGGACATCATTCCGGCCGGGGCGAACTGGGTGCTCTTCTCGCTGGCGCCCATCCTTTCGCTCATCCCGGCCTTCATCGGCTTCGCGGTCGTGCCGTACGGTCCCAACATCGAGTACGAGCTGTATGGGGTCACGATCAAGCCGTTCATCATCACGGACATCAACATCGGGATCCTGTACATCCTGGCCTTCGCCTCCATCGGCGCGTACGGCGTCATCCTGGGCGGCTGGGCCTCCAACAACAAGTACTCCCTGCTCGGCGGCCTGCGCGCGGCCGCGCAGGTGATCAGCTACGAACTGAACGTCGGCCTGGCGATCATCGGCGTCATCATCCTCTCGGGGTCGCTCAGCCTGGTGACGATCGCGGAGAAGCAGGCGGGCGGGTTCTGGCATTGGAACGTCATCGGCATGGGCCACGGCGACTGGTGGTGGGTCCCCGTGACGCAGGTCGTCGGGTTCGTCGTGTACGTCATCTCGTCCGTGGCGGAGACGAACCGCCTCCCCTTCGACCTGCCGGAAGCGGACAGCGAACTGGTGGCCGGCTGGATGACCGAATACAGCGGGATGCGGTTCGCCTTTTTCTTCATGGCGGAATACGCCAACATGATCCTGGTGTCCTGCATCGCGTCGGTGCTCTTCCTCGGC
>Ga0335085_10013147_pt1 | contig 12144 bp, 12 predicted proteins | sample Lox_Sample_45_FD_206712 | JGI IMG/M metagenome (GOLD analysis project Ga0335085, IMG submission 206712) | Soil microbial communities from Loxahatchee National Wildlife Refuge, Florida, United States - Lox_Sample_4.5 | ecosystem: Environmental > Terrestrial > Soil > Wetlands | place: USA...
GTCGGTTTTCGCACAAATTGATTTCGCCGCGCCGGCAATGCCAGCATTCGTTGCAGGAAACGGTTGAATCGAACGTGACACGATCCCCTTTCTTCCAACCGGTCACGCCACTGCCGATTTCCGCAATCACCCCCGCGGCTTCGTGACCCATGATGATCGGCGGGATGCGCCGGCCCGAGCTGCCGTCCATGCCGTGGACATCACTGCCGCAAATGCCGCACGCGCGCACGCGCACGAGGACGTCGTCAGGCTGCAAGACGGGCATGGGAAAGTCCTCAATGGCGAATTGCCGGTATTGTTTGAGGATGAGGGCTTTCACGGGGGCACACTACAAACATCCGGCCCGGATGGCCAGATATTCGCAGCGACTGAAAATTCTCAAGAAAAGCCCTCACCCCTGCCCTCTCCCATCCGATGGGAGAGGGGGAACTCGCTCCAGCGTTTGGCGCGGTAATACATCACTCTCGACGTATCGATTCCGCCCACTGAACGCGGGCGGGGCCGCCGCCGCGCGGCGGCCCTACCACGGCGAAAAATTACGCGCCGAATTTATCGAACATCTTCGCGTTCGCCTGCATGAGGCGGATGAGATATTTGGCCTCGAAGATGCCGAGCGAGCCGAGATTCGCTCCGGTTTCCGTGAAACGATCCAATTTATCCGAACCGCTCAATGCGGAGTTCAACAGCACCGGTTGCGGATGCCACGAATGCCCGTGCACCGCGCAGGGCGTCGAATGGTCGCCCGTGATGGCGAGCACATCCGGTTTTTTGCGCAGCAGAATCGGCAACGCGGCATCGAAATCCTCAATCGCCTTTTTCTTCGCCGCGAAATTGCCATCCTCGCCGGCCTTATCCGTGTATTTGTAATGGATGAAAAAGAAATCGAAATTGTCGTATTCAGCCACGTAACGCTCGAACTGCTCCGCGATGGTTTGCGGGCCTTCGATTTTGGCCATGCCGACCAGCTGCGACAGGCCTTTGTACATCGGGTAAACGGCCAGCGCGGCGGGCTTCAGTTTGTAGCGATCTTCAAAGAGCGGAATGTCCGGTTGGTGCGCGACGCCGCGCATGAGGAAACCATTGGCGGGTTTTTCCTTGGCGATCACCGGCAGAGCGGCTTTGTAAAAATCCGCGATCAGCTTGGCCATCTTCTTCTGTTTGAGGTTTTTTGGATCGCGCGGTTTGACGGTCGGGATGGCGAAACCTTCGCGATTCGGGTCCGCGTCGGTGAGCGGCCCTTCCAGGCCCTTGCCGCGGAAGACGACAACAAAGCGATGTTCCTTGCCGGGCCTAATGATCACTTGCGTGTCGCCGATTTTTTTCACCTTGGCCGAAAGCATCGCGCAAAGTTTCTCGCACGTTTCGGTCGGGATGCGTCCCGCGCGGCGGTCGGTGACGATTCCTTTCGCATCGAGCGTGGCAAAATTCGCGCGCGCGCAGACATCGCCCGGTTTTAATTCAACGCCCAGGCCAAGGGCTTCAATGACGCCGCGGCCCACCTGAAATTCCAGCGGGTCGTAACCAAACAGGCCGAGATGGCCGGGGCCGCTGCCGGGCGTGATGCCGGGCGCCACGGGAATCATGCGGCCCTGCGCCGATTCCTTGGCGAGCGCGTCGAGGTTCGGCGTGGCGGCGGCCTCGAGTGGCGTAAGATTATTTTGTTGGCGGGTCGCGATGTCGCCGAGGCCGTCGAGGACGACTAGCACGACTTTCGCGTTCATTTTCAGCGTCAATTCAGAATAAAGAGCATCCAGGTTCATTTTCAATTTCCAGTGTTTGGTTCATGCGCGTGCGGCGCGAGCGGCTGCACGCCAGAGCATTTTCAGAAAACACTCTAGCGCAAGTTTGCGAAGAAGCGAGCGGGGGCGCAATCGGAATTGATTTACGATTCCTGCGTTCCGATTTACGTTTTATGGCAAGTTTGAACCAGTCGATTATCCAAACGCATGAATTCTTTGGCCCTACATGAGTTTCATCACAACTTAAACGCGCGTTTTGGCGCAGTGAACGGCGCGGAAACGGTCTCCAGCTATGGCGACGCGGCGGCGGAACACGGCGCGTTGCGCGCGAGCGCGGGCGTGATCGATCTGGGGTTTCGCAGCCGGATTTGCCTGACGGGCGCGGACCGCGCGCGCTTTCTCCATGGCCAGGTGACAAACGATGTGAAACAGCTGCGCCCCGGCGAAGGCTGTTACGCGGCGCTCGTCACGGCGAAGGGAAAAATGGAAAGCGATTTGAATATTTATGCCCTGCAGGATGAGTTGCTCCTGGATTTTGAACCGGGATTGACCGGGAAAATTTCGCAGCGACTGGAAAAATACATCGTGGCGGATGATGTTCAAATCGTCGACGTGGCGTCGCTTTATGGGATGCTCACCGTCCAAGGGCCGAAGTCGGAAGAAGTCGTCCGGGCCGTGGGAATTTTCCCCGAGCCTCCGGCGAAGCCATTCGGATCGGTAAAGGTTTCCGAGGCGATGCTGGGGGAGATTTATTTGATGGCGCAATCGCGAGTGGGTTTGGGCGGATTCGATTTATATGTGCCCACGGATTCGCTCGGCGCGGTGGCGGACAAGTTGATCGCAGCGGCGAAGGCGGTTGGAGGCCGGGCGTGCGGATGGGAAGCTTTGGAAATGGCGCGCATTGAAGCCGGAATTCCGCGCTATGGATTGGATATGGACGAGACCAACATCCCACTCGAATGCGGCATCGAGGCGCGCGCAGTGAATTACAACAAGGGCTGCTATATTGGCCAGGAAGTGATCAACCGGATTCACAGCATCGGGCATGTGAACAAGGAATTGCGCGGGCTGCGATTGGCGGATGATCTGAAAACGCTGCCGGCGAAGGGCGACAAGCTATTTCATGACGGGAAGGAAGTGGGTTACGTCACCAGCGCGGTGAAGTCGCCGGTGGTGAATGCGAATATCGCGCTGGGTTACGCGCGGCGGGAAGCGAATGCGATTGGGACGGAGTTGGTTTTGCGCAGTCCCGAATCCGAAACCAAAGCCACGATTTCGACCTTGCCCTTCGTCCCAACCACGAAACCGTAGCAGCCGACGTGAGGAGCTCCAACCCCATTTTCATCGAAAGAGTTTGAGCCTCCTCACGTCGGCTCCTACGATGCAAGCATGTCCTGGAAAGTCGTCATCACAGCGCGCGGGTTCAAACCTGCCGGAGAACAGGCGCGTGAGCTGCTGCAAAAGTCGGGCTGCGAAATCATTTTGCCGCCAAAATTCGGACCGCTGAAAGGCGCTGAACTAACCGGGGCCTTAAATGGCATGGACGCGGTTCTTGCCAGCCTCGACGAATATTCCGACGCCGTCCTTTCTTCTCCCGCCGCCGCGAAACTGAAAATCATTGCGCGCTGGGGTGTGGGTTATGACGCGGTGGATATTTCCGCGGCCACACGCAATGGAATCGCGGTCACATACACACCCGGCCTGCTGGATGATGCCGTGGCGGATTACACGTTTGCGTTGTTGCTCTCGCTCGCACGGCGCGTGCATGAAGTTCAAGCGGCCATGCAGCGTGGCGAGTGGAAAAATGCCTGGGGCGAGGATGTCGGCGGGAAGACGCTGGGCATCATCGGCCTCGGACGCATCGGCAAGGCAGTGGCGCATCGCGCGGCGGGATTTAACATGCGCGTGCTCGCCCACACGCCGCATCCGTCGCCGGAGAACAAAGGGATCGAATTTGTCCCGCTCGAAAAACTTCTGGCCGAAAGCGATTTCGTTTCCTTGCACGCGGCACTGACGCCCGCGACTCAAGGGCTCATCGGCGAGGCGCAATTACGCCGGATGAAACCCACGGCGTACCTGGTTAATACCGGCCGCGGTGCGCTGCTGGATGAAGCGGCACTGGTGCGCGCCTTGAAGGAAAATTGGATCGCGGGCGCGGCGCTGGATGTGTTCACGAAGGAACCGTTGCCGGCGGAAAGCCCGTTGCGCGCGGCGCCGAATCTCCTGTTAAGCCCGCATCAATCCTCCTACGCCCGCGGCACAGGCGAGCGCGTAAGCCTGTCGGCAGCGCAGAGCATTGTGGATTTGATGACCGGACGGCGTCCGCAGAATGTTTTGAATCCTGAGGTGTTTGAGGCGGCGGGATTCCGGGCGCGGTGATTTGAATACGGAGTAGGCGAGCAAAAATTAGAGCCTCCTTACGTCGGCTGCTGTTTGTGGGAAGAAATTTGGGCAGTGACACCGCCGAGGGCTCTTGATAGAACCCCAGCCATGGCTTCCAAATTAAGCATCGGTTTTCTCGGCGCCGGCAAAATGGCCACCGCGCTGGCTAAAGGATTTATTGGAGCAGGATTGGTGACGCCCAAACAGATCATCGCCAGCGACGTGAGCGAGGCGGCATCCGAGGCGTTTGCGAAGGAAACTGGCGCTAAGACGACGGCATTCAACCCGGACGTGGCCAGGTTCGCGGACGTGCTGGTGCTCGCCGTGAAGCCGGACCAGGTGAGCGGCGCGCTCGGCGAAATCCGCGATGCGCTCACAGAGGATCATTTGATTATTTCCATTGCGGCGGGCGTGACACTGGGGAAGCTTGAGGCGAGTCTGGGCGATGTGGCGCGGGTGATTCGAGTGATGCCGAACACACCGGCCTTGGTGGGTTCGTCGGCCACGGGTTTTGCGCTGGGCAAATCCGCTACCGCCGAGGATGCCGAGTTGGCAAAAAAACTTTTCTCCTCGGTCGGTGTGGCGTTTCAAGTGAAGGAGTCGTTGCTGGATGCCGTGACGGGTTTGAGCGGCAGCGGGCCGGCGTATGTTTATTTGTTCATCGAGAGCCTCAGCGACGGCGGCGTGGCGGCCGGTTTGCCGCGCGATATTGCGACCAGGCTGGCGGCGCAAACAGTTTTGGGCGCGGCGAAAATGGTTTTGGAAACCGGGCAGCATCCCGGCGCGCTCAAGGACATGGTGACAAGCCCGGGCGGGACGACAATTGAGGGATTGCACGAGTTGGAAAAAGGCAAACTTCGTGGCACGGTAATGAGCGCGGTACGCGCAGCGACGGAAAAATCGAAAAAGCTGGGGCAAGCTTAGAAGCCGTCCATTTTTCGGGAATCGGTTGAAACAAGGGCGGATTGCTGGATTTGAAATTTCAAATTTGAGATTTGAAATTCGCGTGCGGTTTAGCGTAATTCGGCAAAGCAAAAAAGGAACTGTGCATGACTTACCAATGTTTTGAAGACTTGCCGGTTTGGAAAGAGGCGGCCAGGCTCTATGAGCTTGCGGATGATTTTTTGGAAAACGCTCCTCCGCGCATGCGCCATTCATTTCGCGACCAATTCGAACGCGCCGTTCTTTCGGTTTCCAATAACATTGCAGAGGGCTTTGAACGAGGGACTACAAGCGAATTGCTTCAATTCATCTATATTGCGCGCGGTTCGGCGGGCGAAGTTCGCTCGATGCTCGGCCTGCTTCTCCGACGGCCTTGGGCGGCCCATTTGAAATCTGAAATTTCAAATTTGAAATCCGCTGCGGAGAGCTGTGGCCGGCAATTGCGCGGCTGGGCTGACTCCTTGCAAAACTCGGAAATCAAAGGTCAACGGCACTTGAACAATAAAGTCCGCGCGCAAGACGATCAGAGGAAGAAAGCGGCTGCGCTCCAGAAGAAACTCCTGGCCAATCTACCGATTAATCATCTCTTGCGTCGAAACGAAGACCAAGTGAACGAATCTCAAATCTGGAATTTGAAATTTCAAATCTGGAATTAACGTGAGCTTTCATCCACCGACCAAACGCCAGGCGCAGCTTTTCTGGGCCGCGTTGAGCGCGCTGGCGGTTGGCGTGATCTGCGGACTGTTATTTCTGTTGGTATGGGGATTGGGCCGGGCCCTGGACATTCTGTCGCCGGTGCTTTGGCCGCTGGCGGTGGCGGGTGTGATTGCCTACCTGCTGGATCCAGTGGTGGATTTCTTCGAACGAAAGAAGTTTTCGCGATCCTGGGCCATCATCACGGTTTTTGCCGTAGCGCTCATCATCGTGGCGGCGGTGATGGCAAACGTCGTGCCGCCGGTCGTGAACCAGACACGCGAGTTCGCCAAAAAAATTCCGGAGATCAAGAAGAAGGCAGAACAAAGAATTGAACATTGGGCCAACAATCCGCCGGAGTGGTTTGATAAACTGATGAAGTCCAAACCCAAGCCGCCGGAAACATCGGCTCCGTCCGCGGCCGCGGAAAACACTTCGGAAGTGACCACAACGAATGCGCCCGCGCCACCGCCATCGACCACCACGACTTCGCCGCTCGCCGGAGCCATCAACAAAAACACCATCGAGTCCGCCACGGGATGGCTCGCCGGCTTCCTGCCGAAAGCCCGCACGTGGGTCTTTTCGTGGTTTGGTGTGTTTGTGGGTTTGGCGTTGATCCCGATTTATGCGTTTTACCTGCTGCTGGAAAAAGAGGGGATTCGGTCCAAGTGGACAAATTATCTTCCGGTCAAGGATTCGACTTTTAAAAACGAACTCGTTTTCATTTTGCAGTCGATCAATGATTATTTGATCGCGTTTTTCCGCGGCCAGGTGCTGGTGGCCATCTGCGATGGGATATTGTACGGCATTGGTTTTCTACTCATCGGATTGCCTTACGCGATTTTGCTCGGGGTGGCGGCGATGGTGCTCACGATTGTGCCCTTTATTGGCGCGGTGATTATTTTCGCAGTGGCGATGGCCCTTTCCTTGTTTCAGTTTGGCGATTGGAAACATCCTTTGCTCGTGCTGTTGGTGTTTGCCATTGTGCAGACGCTCGAAGGAGTGGTGATTTCTCCGCGCATTATGAAAGGCCGCGTTGGCCTGCATCCGCTCACGATCATCATTGCGGTCATGGTGGGAACGACGCTGCTCGGCGGCTTGCTGGGAGGCATCCTGGCGATTCCGCTGACGGCGGTGCTGCGGGTGTTGATGGAACGCTACGTTTGGAAGCGGCGGCAACCAAGGGAGAACGCTTAACATGTCCTCGACGCCGGCAAAGCAAGAACCGACGAAACGTTTTTCTTCACGGGTGGATAACTACGTTCGTTTTCGCCCGGGTTACCCGCCGGAAATTCTCGCGTTTCTGAAAACCGATTGCGGACTGACGGCGACCTCGGTGGTCGCGGACGTTGGTTCCGGCACGGGAAAGTTGACGGAGTTATTTCTGGCGAATGGCAACCGCGTGTTCGGCGTGGAACCGAATCGCGAAATGCGTGAGGCGGGCGAACGAATACTGAAGGGCAGCGCGAATTTCACGAGCGTGAATGCGACCGCGGAGGAGACGACGTTGCCCAACGGCTCGGTGGATTTCATCACGGCGGGCCAGGCGTTTCATTGGTTTGACCGGAAGCGTTGCCGGGCGGAATTTGCGCGCATCCTCAAACCGGGCGGATGGGTGGCGCTGGTTTGGAATGATCGAAAAACGGACGCGGCGCCGTTCCTCGTGGAATACGAAAAATTGCTCCAGACTTACGCCACAGATTATTCGAAGGTGGATCACAAGCAGATTGATGACGCCGTCGTGAAGGAATTTTTTCGATACGCGCCGGTGAAGAAATCTTTTCCGAGTTTGCAGGAGTTTGACTATGAGGGTTTGAAGGGCCGGCTGCTCTCCTCCTCCTACGCCCCCGAAGCCGGTCAGCGCGGCCACAACGAAATGCTGCGCGATTTGGAAAAGCTATTTGAGGCGCGGCAGCAGAACGGGCGCGTTCAGTTCGTTTACGATACGGTCGTGTATTGCGGCAAATTAGACGAGCCCATTAACGCGTGAATGACACACTTTTCAAAAACATGCCCGTTTTCAAAATACGTCAAATGACTGATTCCATCGTTGACAGTTGTTATGCTAGAGTTCCTGTCCGGAGTTAACCAAGACCAATTCATCGATATGAATCCAGGAGTCTTTTTTCCTCACGACCGGCCGCTGGGGGCTGCCAAATTGCTCAGCCGGGCGCCGCTCATCGCCATCACCCTCTTAATTTTTAGTGCGGGTGTCGCCAACGCAACTTCCGTCTCGCTGATTTCCGGAGGAGGAGGCTTTATCATGGACGGCCAAAGCTATAACGAAACACGCGCACTGGATGTCAGCGTGCTTTCGCCGATGGATTTAATCGTGCAGTCCATGACATTGGATGGGATCAACGGAAGCGGCCTTGCGAAGGCCGTGATTTACGACTCGAGCACCCATTCGTTGATCGCCTCGGCACAAGGCACCGTGACCTCCGGCACCGTCACGGTTCCGATATCAGCAAGGCTGGCTTCGGGCGATGATTACCTAATTGGCTTTTATGGGATGCTTGGAAGCGGCGACTTCCTACAGGCGGATTTTCCGTACACCGAATCTTCAGGCCTATTCCATGTCGACGGAGCTTTCCAGAGTCCTTTTGATGCTTTTCCCGACAACCATAATTTATTTGCGCCCCAAGTCAGCATGCAAGTGAGTGTGCCGGACAGCGGAACGAGCCTGGGGTTCATGATGATCGGTCTGGCAGCTATGGTGGGATTCCATCGTTGCGTGCCACGCTTCGCCTATCAACGGAGGCCTTAAACAACAGGTCTGCTTTTCAGCAATTCCCGCACATCCACGGCCTCCATGCCGGCCGAGCGAATCGCCTGCATCCCGAGATCAGTGTCTTCATAGCCGCGACAAAATTTCGGGTCCACGCCGATGCGACGGGCGGCTTCGAGAAAGATGTCCGGCGCGGGCTTCTGGTTTTTCACCATTTCGCTCGTGACGACCGCATCGAATAGGTGGCGAATCTTCAGCCGATCCAAAACCATGCCGATGATTTTTTCAGTGCCGCCGGAGGCGACAGCCATCGGAATTTTGCCGTGATTGGCTTTGGCGACTTCAACGACAGCGTGAATCGGCTCGACTTCTGAAAGCAAGGGCAGGAACGCCTCTTCCTTTTCGTGCGCGACGGCGATGTGATCGAGCGCGCGGCCCTGCTCCTGCGCGAGCAGTTTCAAAATGTCGCGCGAGGGGACGCCGCCAAACGCGTAAAAACGGTCCTGCGGGAAGTGGAGGTTGTGGCGTTGCGTAATCATCCGCCACGCGCGCCAATGCAGCGGCATGGTGTCTGCCAACGTGCCGTCGCAATCGAAAACCAGACCTTTCGGATTCATATTAAAGTGATAGCGCCGCGAACTTCTCTTCCAAATCATGCGTGATGAGCGGCTCAATCAACGGATCGAGGTCGCCGTCGATGAAGTTCGCGAGGTTGTAAAGCGTCAGCTCGATGCGATGATCGGTGACACGGTTTTGCGGGAAATTGTAGGTGCGGATTTTTTCGCTGCGTTCGCCGGTGCCGACCTGTTCCTTGCGTTGGGCGGCGTATTTCGCATTTTCCTCGGCAATTTTTCTCTCGAGCAAACGCGAGCGCAGGACGGTCAGCGCCTTGGCTTTGTTTTTTTGCTGAGAACGCTCATCGGCGATGCGGACGATCAAACCGCTGGGTTTATGCTGAACCTGAACCGCGGAGTCGGTGGTGTTCACACCCTGCCCGCCTTTGCCCGACGCGCGGCAGACGCTGATGTCGAGATCCTCGGGGTTGAGTTGAATGTCCACTTCCTGCGCTTCGGGCAGCACGGCCACGGTGACGGTGCTGGTATGGATGCGACCCTGCGCTTCGGTGGCGGGGACGCGCTGAACACGATGCACGCCGCTTTCGTATTTGAGGCGTTTGAAGACATCTGTGCCATTGACCTGAAAAACAATTTCCTTGTAGCCACCAAGGTCGGATGGGCTGGAATCGAGGTTTTCAATTTTCCAGCCGCGCGCTTCGGCGTAGCGCGTGTACATGCGGTAAAGGTCGGCGGCAAACAGCGCGGATTCCTGCCCGCCGGCGCCGGCGCGGATTTCAATGATGGTGTTGCGCGAATCGGTCGGGTGCGGCGGCAGAATGCCGAACTGGATTTGTTGCGCGAGGCGTTTCTCGTCAAGTTCGAGTCGCGCGACTTCTTCCTTGGCCAATTGGGCCAGTTCGGATTCCGCGGGCTCGGTCTTGAGCAAGGCGCGGTTTTCCGCAAGGTCCACCACGGTTTTTTGGTACGACTGCCCCGCCGCTACGAGCTCCTTGAGCCGGGCGTATTCTTTGGACAACTCCTGCGCGCGCTGCTGGTTGTCGAAAGCCCTGGGGTCGCTCAAGGCGGATTCAACTTCCGCGAAGCGGCGCGCGAATTTGTCAATGTGGGGCCGAAGATCCATTTTTGATTTTCGATTTACGATTTTGGATTTACGCGTGATGGCGAGGGAGGCGCGTCCATCGAAAATCGTAAATCGTAAATAGGAGCATGGGGCGGGAAAACACAACGCCCGCAGTCCGATAAAAACGGATGCTGCGGGCGTTGATTCTAAAGACGCTATTTCTTCTTCTTCTTGGAGGCAAACGCGGCCTGGGCGGCCTGTGTTTTGGCGGCGCGCTGCTGGAACTTGTCCACGCGACCGGCGGTGTCCACGAATTTCTGCTGACCAGTGTAAAACGGATGGCACACGTTACAAATACCGACGATGATCGTCGGCCTGGTGGAGCGGGTCTTGATCACGTTGCCGCACGCGCAACGGATTTCCGCATCCACATACTTCGGATGAATGTCTGCTTTCATAAAAGGCCGCATAAAATACCACCTGTGAAATGGATTACAAGCGGGAAATTTGGGGTTTTTCCGTGAAAATTCGCCAACCCCTCGGATTTGCGATTTACGTGCGGACCGGCGGATTTTAGGCAGGGCTCACGCATTTAATTTCGTTGAAAATGGTCTTAACGGGGAAAATCCATCCTGTGGCAGCGCGGGCGTCCTCGACTGCGAGTTCCGGCACTGTCCCGGGGCCAGGAAACAATTGCGTTTAATGTTGCTTCAGTGTCTGGCGGCGAGACGCCGCTACATTTGAATGCGTGCGCCCGCCCTGGGATTTCAGGTCTGTGATATTGTCATCCTCCCTGGCTATCATTAGCTTCTCCACGCAAATGATTCGGCTGGTTTTATTTGATATCGACGGGACGCTGGTCCATACGGGCGGCGCGGGGATAAAGGCTTTCGCGAAGGTCTTCCAGACTTTTTTCAATGCGCATGACGGGTTTGAAAAACTGAAGTTCGCGGGGCGCACGGATATCAGCCTGGTGCGGGAGTTTTTTGTTTATCACAAAATTGCCGAGACGCCGGAGAATTTCGAGCGGTTCTTTGAGCCGTATGTTTTCTGGCTGGATTATATTCTGAACCACAGCAAGACCGAGGCGTGCCCGGGCGTGTGGGAGTTCATTGCGGATTTGAAGGCGCTGCCGCATCCGCCAATGATGGGATTGCTCACGGGCAATATCCAGCTCGGCGCGGAAATCAAACTGCGCCATTTCAATTTGTGGAAGGAATTCGTGATGGGCGCGTTCGCCGACGATAATGAGAATCGTGATTTGATTGCGGCCGCGGCGCGGGCTCGCGGGCGGCGTTTGCTCGGCAAGAATCTGCGTGATGAGGAGATTCTGGTGATTGGTGATACGCCGTTTGATATCCGGTGCGGGCGGGCGATTCATGCGAGGGTACTGGCGGTGGCGACAGGCGGCGCAACGCTGGAGGAACTACAACGGCATCAGCCGGACTGGGCGGTAAAGGATTTGCGGGAAATTTCGGCGGAAGAAGCAGTGGCAAACCACGATTAGTGGCAGCCGCAGCCGGGGCCGCAACCGCCTTTGCCTTTTCCGGAGGGAGCGGGGCTGGCGGCAGCGCCGGAGGAGGCGAAAACTGAAAATTTCTTTTCGAGTTTCGTCGAGCCGCATTCCGGACACTTGGCGCCTTTCCAATCGCTCGCGCGGACGAGGATTTCGCTATCTTTGCCGCATTTTTCGCAATGAAACTCGTAGATTGGCATGCAGTGAAAGTAGCGTGAGGGCGGAAAATCTCAAGGACGAAAGGCGGAGCGAAACCCACCTCCTCTCCGAGTAGCAATGTTCCCCACCTGACCGATCCTTCGCGCGGCGTATATTGATGATGGAGAGCGGCAGCGGCTGGTTGAATCGGCCGGGGAAAGGATGTTATGAAGAGAATAGCTTTTGGAGTTTTGCCGCTGGCGGCGTGTTTGCTGGCAAGCGGATGTGCATGTGGCCCTCGTGGAGGCGAGGTGGGAACGACGGAGTCGATGACGGCACCGGCGACGGTGGTGGTGCCGGAAGCACCG
>Ga0335085_10013148_pt1 | contig 12144 bp, 8 predicted proteins | sample Lox_Sample_45_FD_206712 | JGI IMG/M metagenome (GOLD analysis project Ga0335085, IMG submission 206712) | Soil microbial communities from Loxahatchee National Wildlife Refuge, Florida, United States - Lox_Sample_4.5 | ecosystem: Environmental > Terrestrial > Soil > Wetlands | place: USA: Florida...
ACAGGGGACTTCATAGATGCCGGTCTTGTCGGCCTGGAAATGCAGCGGAATTTCCATGCCGGGAACGATATCCTGCTTCATGCGGAGTTCGCGCACAAAGAAATTGTGGATGACGTCGCGGGAGTGCATGATCAGTTTGATGGGCCGGCCCACCGGGACTTTTAGGGAGGCGCTGACGATATCGTCTTTGCTGGCTGGGTCCTTATCGTCGATTCCCATCGGATTGCCGCCGGAATCGTTGACCAGTTTCAAATCCGTGTGGCCGAACTTGCCGTCGGCTCCGGGATAGCGGAAGCTCCAGGCGAACTGCTTGGCCATCACTTCGATGTTGATTGAATTGGGAGGCGCCTCATCGAAATGTACCCCGGCCCAGATCTTGGTGCCCATGATGACCAGTCCCAAAAACAGAATCGCCGTGGCGCTGGTCCAAAGGGTTTCGAGTTTATTGTTGCCGTGGGAATAAGTGGCGCGGCCGCCGTCGTTGCGGAACCTTACGATGACGTAGCCCAGGATCATCTGCGCGAGGAAGAAAATAATGCCGACCACTATCAGGGTTCGCATAAACTGGCCGTCGTAGGCCAGGCCGTGTTCGGAAATGGCGGGCGGAAACCACCAGGTTTTCGCAATGAAGCAATAACAGATGACTACCGTTAGGGCCCAGATTACCGGAGCAAGCAGCATCCCTTACACTCCTCCTTCACAGGCAGAACTTGGCACTGCTATTAACAAGTGGTTGAACACTATCACAAGGGGTGCGGGAGACGCAAGTCCGTTATATGAATATTGGCAGGACGGGCGGGAGAAAGCGAGCTTACCGCGCCTGAACCGCGCGCGCGAACCGGCGGAAGTGGTCTTCCATCTGCGGCAACAATCCGGCCGCGCGGCCGAATTCGCAACGGACGCCGGCATCCTCCACGGCCGAGGCCAGGGCGCAGAGCGAGAGCGCGGAGACCGCCGCCGCGGTGCTGTGCAGCAGTTGGGCGTGCATTCTGGTGCCGCTGCCATCGCGATCTTCAATGCGGCGCTTGAGTTGTTGCAGCCGCTGCGGAGTCTCCTCCACGAATTGATGAATCATCCGGTCCGCCAGTTCCTGCCGGCCGCCGAACCGCTCCAGCAGGCTGTCGCGATCGAAAATCGGGCCGGCTTCGGGGAGGGGCGCTTTCTCTCCCGGCACCCCAAGCCATCGGGCAAGGACGCGAGCGAGTTCCTGCGCATCGATCGGTTTGGAGAGGTAATCGTTCATCCCGGCCCGCAGGCACCGTTCCCGATCGACGGAACGTGCGTGCGCCGTCAGGGCGATGATGGGGATGGCGGCATTTTGCGCTCCGGCTTTCCAGCCGCGCACCCGGGCGGTAGTCTCCAGACCGTCCATTTCCGGCATTTCGCAGTCCATCAGAACGCCGTCGTAGACTGCGTGCTGGAGGGCCGTCAACACTTCGGCGCCGTTGTTTACGGGGTCCGCATCGTAGCCCAGTTTCTCGGTCATGGCCAGGGCAACTTCCAGGCTGGCCGGATCGTCTTCCACCACCAGAACCCGCTTGCGGCCGGGAAGGCGGCGCACCGCTTCGCCCGCCGCGATCTGAGGTCTCCCGCCGAACTCGCTCAGGCTGAGGGCAGCGGCGATGGCGGCGGCAAGCCGCGGCGCCTGAACCGGCTTCCACACGTGCGATGCGAATCCGATGCGGCGCAAGCCGTCGGGATCGAAGCGCTGTCCGGGATAGGTCATCAGAATCGGCAGGGTGCCGCGAAGGTCCGGGTCCCCGGCGATCCGGCGGCCGGTCTCCTCCCCATCCATCTCCGGAAGACTCATATCCACGAGCACCAGCCGGAAGGGATCGCCGGCCGCGGCTGCTCGATGGAGAGCGGCCAATGCCGAAGGACCATCGCAAGCCTGGTGACAACGCGCGCCCCAGGATTTCAGCAGAGCTCCCACCAGAGTGCGATTGGAGCTGCTGTCATCCACCACCAGGGCTTTGACCGAAGACAAGAGAGGAGCCTGCGGCCCTTCACCGCCCGGCTGAACCTCCGCTTTGCCGAAGACTGCGGTGAACCAGAAGGTCGAGCCCCTGCCGGGTTCGCTTTCGACGCCGATTTGCCCGCCCATCATTTCGACCAGTTGCCGGGATATGGCCAGACCGAGGCCGGCGCCTCCGAACTTTCGCGTGCTCGATCCATCGCCTTGTACGAAGGGGGCGAACATCGCCGCCGCGCGTTCGGCTGCCATGCCGATTCCCGTATCGGTCACCTGGAAGCGGAGCGTGACTGAGTGTTCGGTCTCCGAGGCCAGACCGGCCACAATGCCGACTTCTCCCTCGAGCGTGAACTTGACGGCATTGGCCACCAGATTCGTCAAAACCTGGCGCAGGCGAAGCGGATCGCCGTGCAGGCGGCCCGGAATACTCGCCGCCACCTGACAGGTCAGTTCGAGGCCCTTCTCATGGGCCTGCAACGCTTGGGCGTCAGCCGTGTCACCCAACAAAAGGCGGATGTCAAAATCCTCGTTGGCGAGCGCCAGGGTGCGCGCTTCGATGCGCGAAAAATCGAGGATGTCGTTCAGCAGCCCCATCAGCGATTCGGCGCCGCTGCGGGCGACCCGCAGATAGTGCTCCTGTTCCCCGGTCAGCGGCGTGTCCAGCACCAGTTGCAACATGCCCAGCACCGCATTCATGGGGGTGCGGATCTCGTGGCTCATGTTGGTCAAAAACTCGCTTTTCGCGCGATTGGCGGCCTCGGCCCGAAACTTGGCTTCCTCCAGAGCCTCATGGGCGCGCTTGCGCTCGGTGAGATCCATGGCCACGAACATGGCGCCGGTGACTTCGCCCGCGGAATTGTGCAGGGCCGCCCCGGAAAGGCTGACCGGCACAACGGTACCCTCCCGGCGCACCGTGCGATGCTCCTCATCGGTGATACTGCCCTCGCTGAATATCTTGCGCAGAGTGCGCAGATCGATGTCCGCCACGTCCGACGGAAGGATGGGCAGGCGGCGCCCCAGAACTTCTTCGCTCTTCCAGCCATACTTCTGCTCGGCTGCCGGGTTCCAAAGCCTGACTTTGCCCTCCACATCGAGGACCGCCAGGCCAAGAGGCGACGAATTGAATACCGCTTCCAGTAATTCCTTAGTCTGGCGGAACGCCTCGGCAGTTCTCAGACGCTCGGTAATATCCGCCGCGGTGCCGACCATTCCCGCGATCTCTCCCTTGGAATCGCTGTAGGGACCGCACCAGAACTCCAGCACCAGATCACCCAGACCCACCGTGGTATTGCAGGCCTGACCCTGCAGGGCCCTGCCGAAGCAGTAGACCAGGGCCGGCTGACTCTTGAAGATTTCAAAGATGGATTGCCCTACCAGGCCACAGGCCGAGCCGATTCCGGCAGCAGCAAAACTGCGCCCATGAAGCAACGTGAGGACGCCCTGCCGGTCCGTGGCGAAGACCATGCCCGGAAAACACGCCAGAACGGAAAGAAATTGTTCCACATCCGCAATCGGCGGCGGTGTATTTTCGGGGCCGGGAGCAGGCAAGGGTATTTAGATACCTCCACTATAGGTATCGACCTGATCCCGAAAAGCTTTAGGGCAAGGTGACGCTTATGCGGTGGCCGGCAGCGTCAACCCCGCCTTGGCCAGTGCCCGTTGCAACATGCCGACTGCGTGAATTTCGGGCACGTTGCGGGCGATCGAGATCTCTGAAACCAGCATGTGCCGCGCCCGGTCAAGCATCTTCTTCTCTCGAAAAGAGAGCGGCTTGTCGATATGCAGTTGCAGAAGTCCTTTGAACACCTCGGCGGCGTGCAGCAGGTCGCCGCTCTGCATTCTCTCGGTATTCTCCTTGAACCGTACCTTCCAGTCGGCATTAATGGCACACCAGCCGTTGGAAAGAAAGGAGAGGATTCGTGAGATTTCACGGTCCTTGGTGACTCTGCGAAGACCAATGTTGGCCGCATTGGAAAACGGCACCAGCACGGTCATACTATTACAACCGAGCCGCAGCAGATAGAATTTCTCGAAAGCCGATCCGAAAGAGCGAACACTGATATTCTCGATGGTGCCAACTCCCTGATTGGGATACACCACCTTGTCGCCGATCTGAAAAGTCATACGGGGTCCCCCACAAACCACCGCTGTCAAGTGTTGTCTGTTGGCTAATGCGACAACTCTTGAATAGTACGCTCGCAATTTGCATCTGTCAAGGGGGGAATCGATGCGAAAACCCCCATCTGATGAGGCTTTTCGCCACAGTTTGAACTTGCGACTTTGGGGATCGTAGAGAAAATAAACACGCGTTAGAAGAGAACAGTACACCCCCGAGAGGTGTTATCTCTCCAGACTACGCCATTCCGATCTACAAACCGGCCTTTAAGATTCCTGGCCGGCGGCGATCTCTCCAGACTCCTCCGCGGGCAAACCACGCTCCGCCAGCAACAAGCGCCTCAAAGAACGCAAGTCGTTTAAAATACGACGGCTGGTCGTGATGTGCAGATGGAGTTTCGCGAGATTGTACGAAACTAACAGGAGGGCTTCTTTGCGTCGATCCGCATGATCCCTTTCGGCGGCCGCAATTTCCGTTTCTACATCCCGCCGGGCTTCGTCGAGAGATTCCGCGAGCAACGCAACATACTCGTGAGACCCTTCTATGTTGTCAAACGGCGTTTCGGCTCGATAGCTCACAGACACGCCTTTCTGACCGCCTGCCTCCGCCGGTGGCCCTGCTACCTATAACTAAAGTGTTCCTCATTCTCGCACAAATGTCATCAAACTGGAACGACAAGTTCTCTAAGGGATTTACCCGAGTGGACGGGGGTGTACATTATCTTTATCGGTGAGCGAATCGCCCTTCAAAGCCGTAATTGTAGATGATGAGGAACTTGCGCGCAGTTTCCTGAAGGAACTGCTGCGCCCGCACCCCGAAATCGAACTGGTGGCCGAGTGCGCCAACGGATTCGAAGCGGTCAAAGCCATTGCCGAAACCCGGCCGGATTTATTGTTCCTGGACGTACAAATGCCGAAACTGGACGGTTTCGAAGTATTGGAGCTGATCGAGTACACTCCGGCTGTGATTTTTATTACGGCTTACGACCAATACGCCATGCGGGCCTTCGACGCCCAGGCGGTCGATTACCTGCTGAAGCCCTTCGCCACCGAGCGTTTCGAGCGGGCCCTGGAGCGGGCGAAATCGCGCGTGGCCGGGCAGGGCGCGGGCGTGGAGTCGGCCAAAGCGGTGCGTCCTCGCGAGCAGCGGCCGGAACGGATCGTGGTCAGGGACGGAACCCGCGTGCACATCATCCCGATTGAAAAGCTGGACTACGTGGAAGCGCAGGACGATTACGTGGCGCTGCACAGCGGCGGCCGCAGTTACCTCAAGCAGCAGCCGATCGCGAGCCTGGAAGCCATGCTGGACCCGGCGCGCTTCGTGCGCATCCATCGCTCGTCCATCGTCAACCTGGAGCGCGTGACGCGCATCGAACCGTACGCCAAAGAAAGCCGGATCGCGATTCTCACCGATGGGACCCGGCTGCCGGTGAGCCGTTCCGGCTACGCGCGCCTGATGGAGGCGATGGGGGGTAGCCCGGGGTAGGCGCCGCGCGCGTCTGGGAAGTACGGCGTCCGGCCATCCATTTCGAAACCAACTGTGTCACGATGGCGCCAATGAGGAAGGCAACCGAGCCCAGGATCAATCGGCCGATCCCGCTGAACTGGTCGAGCCGGTCCTGATTCGACTTCGAAAGGTCTACCGCCGACTTGGTCTGCTCCCGTACGGTCTTCAGTTCGCCTTTCAGAACCGCGATGTCGGCCAGCAGGTTCTTCACGTCTTCGGAGCGGGCCGCCAGCCGCTCTTCCAGTTCTGCGACCCGCGCTTCGTTGCTCAGTTCCTCCCTTTGTTGAATTGAAAGCTGCTTCCCTGGGCGTCAAGGGACCACGCCCCAGCCATCCACACGATACAGACAAGAAGCGGGATTCTCATGGGGGCCCCCTCCTCAGCGCTTAGTTAGTGTCTGTGTCCGCCTCTTCGTTTCAGGCGGCGTCGCAGGGGAAATGGAGCACCACGCGATAGGTATCGCCGACGCTGCCGGCCTCCAGCGATGCCGCTTCGCCGTAGCGGACCTTCAGGCGCCGGCGGACGTGAGCCAGTCCAAGACCGGTCTTGCGCGGCGGCGGCATCTCCGGATCGAAGGCATTCTCCACCGCGATAGTCACGCCGGAGGCGGCGCGCGTCGCCGAAACGCGCACGGCGCCTCCCTCCACCAGGCCCGCGATCCCATGCTTTACGGCATTCTCCACCAGGGGTTGCAGCATCAGGGCGGGGACCATGCACTCCTCGCACGCGGCTTCAATCTGCTCTTCCACCCGCAGGCGCTCGCCAAAGCGCACCCGCTCCACCTCCAGGTAGTTGCGCGCCAGCGCCAGTTCGTCGTGCAGCGGAATGCTCTCACGATCGGTCAAACCCAGGCTGCTGCGCAGAAAATCGGACAGGCGGATGCACATTTCGCGGGCGCGGGCGCCGTCAATCGTGGCCAGCGCGGCGATGGAATGCAGGCTGTTGAAGAGGAAGTGCGGATTGATCTGCATCTTCAAGGCCCGTAGTTCGGCCTCCCGCACCAGGGTGCGTGCTTCGGCGGCGCGGCGCTCGGCCTCGCGGCTCTGCTCGGCGCTCAGGGCGGAATAGTGCAGTCCCGCCGAAAGCAGGTACAGCACAAAGCCCATGCCGAACAGCAGCGGCAGAACGCCCGGCAGTTTCTGATCCACCCCCTCCATGCCATGGATCGAGGAGAGCAGCGATGCCGTGACCCAGGCCGCGCCCGCCAGCACCAGGCTGCCGGCCGCGCCGGCGACCGTCCAGGTGGCCGCCAGGCTGGCGACTCCGGCCAGACTGAGCGGCCGCGTCCGGCAGATGTACCAGGGGGACAGGCAAACGAAAGCGTACACCAGGCAGGGCGGTGCCAGCACATAGACGGCATCGGAAACCGGCAGGCGTCCGGAGGCCCAACTGACGGCCACCAGCAGAGCCAGAATGGGGATCCACGCCAGCAGGTAAACCACCAGGCGCCGGCGCACCAGAAGAGGATGCATGGCAGCCTACCTGTTCTTGATTTCCACGCCGCCGAACACGGCCGAGCCCTTGACGATGAGCCGCTTGGGATGCGGCACCAGTACCGGGTCCGGCGCCTTGGTGCTGTTGATGACGCCGCCGAAGACCGCCGTCGCCTTGATCACTACCAGCCAGTCTTCGGGTACTTTCACTTCCGCCCCGCCCAGCACGGCGTCGATTTTCAGCACAGCCTGGTCGCCGGTCATGTGGGAGCCGCGCAGATCGATTTCGATGCCGCCGAAGACCGTCTCATACCGGCCGCCGTCAAATTCCTGCCCGTAAAAACTGCGCGTGGCCGACCCGAAAACGGTCGATTCCTTGGGGTGCCAGTGGAAACCGAAAAAGTCCCGGCGGTGGCCCTGACGCCCGGGATTGAATTGCACCCCGCTCATGTTCCAACGCGTGCGGTCCAACAACATCAGCAGGCCCGCCCCGATGAGCGCGAGCGGCCACACCTGGTTCCAGGTGATCACCAGGAACCCCAGATTGCGGGCCAGCAGCAGCGCCCCCACCCCGGCAAGCACTCCGCCAATGGTTTTGCCGCAACTCTCGGCGGAATCCACCAGGAGCATGATTCCCACGGCCACCAGGATCCCGGGCCAGTAGCGCAATATCTCGCGCACCGGGAGAATGTTCAGGTTGTTGAGAAAGAAGATGGCGCCGACGGCGATCAAAACGATCGCCGGGATCATGCGCTCGACTCCGTTCCAATCGGATCTTTGATCTTGATTTTCCGGTTGCATGAGTTCAGCGTAGAGCGGAGGGCGCGCCGAAGCCCGGCATTTTCGGCGAACGGCGGGCGGTTACCGGCGAACGGCGGCGCCTGCTTCCGCTACCGGTGAAAACAGCACGGAGCTCATCTTGCGCAGAAACTCGGCCTCTGAAAAGCGGGCGGCATGGGCCTGCAGTTCCGCCGGGCGAATATCCGGTTCGAGCGATTCAAACTCGCGAATCGCGGCGGCAAGCGAGGCTTCGGTGGGCTCGCGGAAGAAAACTCCTCCGTAGGAGGGGACGGTCTCCAGCGCGCCGCCGCGGCCGAGGGCGATTACCGGCTTTCCGCTGGCCAGAGCCTCCACCGCCGTGATGCCGAAATCCTCTTCCCCCGGCAGCAGAAGCGCGCGGCAGCGGGCGTACAACTCGCACAGCGCGCGGTCGCTGACCCGGCCCAGGAACTCCACGTTGCTGAATGCCATGCTCTTCAGCCGGCGCAGTTCCGGACCGCCGCCGGCGATGCGCAGGCGCCGGCCGCTGCGCGAGAAGGCGCGCACGGCAATGTCGATCTGCTTGTACGGCACCAGTTCGGAAACAATCAGGAAGTAGTCTTCCGGCCGCTGCCATGTGAAGGCGTCCACATCCACCGGCGGGTGGATCACTTCAGACTCGCGGCGCCAGGTCTTCCAGATCCGCGTCTGGACGTTGTAGCTGTTGGCGATAAACCGGTCTACGCGCGCGGCGGAAGCGTAATCCCAAAGACGCAGGTAGTTGCTCAGCGGCGCCATGGCGGCACGCTTCAGGCGCGAGCGCGTCCATTGGTTGCGGTAGCCCGGATATAGGTCCCACAGATAGCGCATGGGAGTGTGGCAGTAACAGATATGCCGCGCGGTGGAAGGCGCGATGATCCCTTTGGCCGGGCCGGATTCGCTGCTCACCACCAGGTCGTAGGCGCGCAGATCGAAGCCTTCCAGAGCCATGGGCATGAGGGGCAAGAGCGAACGATGCCAGCGGCGCAGCGGATTGAGGGCGGAAGTGGTGATCCTGTGACGGCGCACTTCGGGGCTCAGCGCCGCCGGGTCGCAGAACAGGGTAAAGATGTCCGCGTCCGGCAGCAGGCGGCACAACGCGTCCAGGACTTTTTCGCCGCCGCGCCGGTTGAGCAGCCAATAGTGGACAATGGCGGTGCGCATTCGATAATTAGCTTACGCCTTTTCCGGCGACCCGCAAGGAACTGCCGACAGTTTTACCACTGTAAAGGTAATAGCCGTGTTATCAATTATTTGTGAGCACATCGAGGACCGTGGAAAACAGCTTATACGATCCGCTGTTGCATGATGTGGAACTGCCTCTGGCAGTGGACTATTATCCTCTGGGATTCCGCGTCAGGGTGCTCAGCAACTCGCCGGATGTGCAGGCAGCGGCCCAAGAAAGCTGGCGATGGTATGGTCCCGAATTCGACCGTCCGCCGCTGGAAGTCCGCATCATCGTACGGCCGGAAGGAGAACTGGCGCCGGAGCCCACGTTCCTGTCGCAAGCGCACATCATTACCGTGGTTTCCGACCGGGACAACTTCGCCTGCGTGGACTTTCAATCGCGGTTCGCTTACGCCTTCGTTTCGCGGAAGACGGCGGCGGACCACGCCTGGCTCCGCTGGTTCTTTCTGGAGCCCCTGGTGTACTTCCAGTTGGCGCAAGCCTATACCATGCCGATGCACGCCGCCTGCATCGCCTCTGGCGACAGCGGCATTCTGCTCAGCGGACCTTCCGGCGCCGGCAAGAGTACGCTGACTTTCGCCTGCGCGCGAGCCGGATGGACCTTTGTATCCGACGACGCCACTTCGCTCCTGCAGGACGGCGAGGATCGCATCGTCATCGGCAAACCGCACCAGGCGCGCGTTCGCGACGACGCCCCGCGCCTGTTTCCGGAACTGGAAGGGTATTGCACCCGGGCGCGGCCCAACGGCAAGCTTTCCATTGAAATTCCCATGGAGGCGTTTCCGCGGATCCGGACGGCGCTGCATTGCCGCGTCGATGCCATCGTATTCCTGGACCGGCGCAGCGGAACGCCGGAACTGTCGGCGGCGCCGGGCGAAGAGACCGCCGAAGCCCTGCTGGCGGCGATGCCCTCCTATGGACACGAGGTGCGGGCTCGCCACGAGCGCGCCGTCAGGAGACTGCTGGAAGTGCCCGCCTACCGGCTGCGGTACGAGCGGCTGGAAGACGCCATGGAACTGCTCGGCGGGCTGAAGAATATCCGGGCCGCGGACTGAACGCAGATGAACGCCGATAACAACAGGAATACGATTTGAATAAATTACTACTTGCTCTTATTTGTCTGCCCGCCTTTGGGCAGATTGCTTCTTCGACTCTGTCGGGGACCGTTACGGACCAATCCGGCGCCGTGGTTTCCGGAGTGGCTATCACCGCGGCGCAGACTTCGACCGGTTTTTCGCGCAGCACTGTGACCGATGGTCGCGGCATTTACAACATCGAGGACCTGCCGCCGGGGACGTACTCGGTGACCGCGCGCAAGACGGGCTTCCGCGATTTCGAAGCCAGCGATGTGCAACTGCTGGTCAATCAGAAGGCGCGGCAGGAGATTCAACTGGTGGTGGGCGTGGGCAACGAACGCATCTCGGTAGCGGCGTCGGTATCGCCGGTGCAGACCGAAGAGCCCAGCCTGGGCTACCGCATGGACAGCACGCGCATCGCCGATCTGCCGCTGGATTCGCGCAATGTGGTGGCGCTGGTGACGCTGGGGCCGGGCGCCATCCCGCGGCAACTCGGCGGCTTCGTGCACGACGTAGTCAATGACGTGCAGGAAGGCTCGCGCGGCTCTGTGGCGCTGAATCCGCCCATCAACGGAAGCCGGTCCACCGACAATGCGTTTCTGCTCGACGGGGCGTATGATACCGACCGCAACACCTTCGCCATCGCGGTCTATCCGCCGATGGAATCGGTACAGGAGTTTCACATTCAATCGCTGCTGGCCCCGGCCGAGTTTCCACAGAATGGCGGCGGCGCTATCGACGTCGTCACCAAGTCGGGCACCAAGAGCCTGCACGGCAGCGCCTTCGAGTATTTCGATAACGAAGCCACCGACGCGCGCAATTATTTCGACGATCCCTCTCTGCCGCGCCCCATCTTCCGCCAGAACGAATTCGGCGCTTCGCTGGGCGGCCCGGTGCCGGTCCTGAAGAATACCTTCTTCTATGGCGTCTACGAAGGACTGCGTCAGAAGAGCGGCACATCGGCGGTCAGCCTGGTGCCGGACGCTCCGACGCGCGCGGGCGATTTCGCGGGTCAGAATACCATTTACGATCCGCTGAGCCTCAACGTGGCGGCGAATACGCGCACGCCCTTTCCGGGCGGCCAGATTCCGCAGGGCCGCATCGACCCCATCGCCAGCGCTTTCCTGGCGAAATACGAGCCGCTGCCCAACAGCACCAGCGCGGCCGGCAACTATCTGGATGCCACGCCCAACCAGAACAACACGGATAGCGCCAGCGGACGCCTCGACCATCAATTCGCCAACCAGAGCCTGCTCACCGGCCGCTACACCTACAACGGGGAGGGCAATACGGTGGCCGGATCGTTCCCGCTGCTGCCGCTTTCCGAGCAGGTGCGCGCCCAGCAACTCGCCCTGGGATACACCACCAGCCGCGCTTCCTGGATCAACCAGGCGCGCTTCTCCTACACGCGCCTGCGCCTGTACGATGTGCCGGAGAGCGCCTTCAAAACCAACGTGGAGCAGGCGCTGGGGCTGGCAAACCCGGACACCAACCCCTTCGATTTCGGCCTGCCGTATTTCAACGCCACGGATTATTCCATGGTGACCGATTCGCCCACGCTGCCGCAGGTGCAGCGCGACAATTTGTGGCAGGCGTCCGACAGTCTTTCGATGATCCGCGGGCGGCAGACGCTGAAGTTCGGGCTGGATTTCATCCACTCGCAGTTGAATTATCTGCAGAGTAACAATGTCCGCGGCACTTACAATTACTCCGGAGTTTTCACCAGCGCGGACGGCTCGGGCGTGGGCAGCGGCGACCCGTTTGCCGATTTTCTGCTGGGCTATCCGCAGGAGACCATCAAGACCAGCGGGTCCGGCCAGGCGTATCTGCGGCAGAACGACTATGCCGGATATATCCAGGACGAATGGCGCGTGAATCCGCACCTGACCCTGAACCTGGGGCTGCGCTACGAATACGCCGCGCCGTACACCGAAGCGCGCGACAACCTGCTGAACCTGGACTACTCCACGCTTCCGAATGCGCCGCGCCTGGAGCGCGTCAATTCGGCGGTGAATCCGGACTTCCACAACTTCTCACCGCGCGCCGGCCTGGCGT
>Ga0335085_10013149_pt1 | contig 12143 bp, 11 predicted proteins | sample Lox_Sample_45_FD_206712 | JGI IMG/M metagenome (GOLD analysis project Ga0335085, IMG submission 206712) | Soil microbial communities from Loxahatchee National Wildlife Refuge, Florida, United States - Lox_Sample_4.5 | ecosystem: Environmental > Terrestrial > Soil > Wetlands | place: USA...
TGGTAAGCGGCGCATTGAGACCATGTGCGAGCACGAGCGCTGGCTCGAGCGCGCCTCCTGCATCCAGCGACCCATCGTTCGCCAGAAGAATGCGATCGTACATGACACTACGCCGACGGTGATGTCGACGGGGCCAGGTTGGGATGGGCGATGACTTGCGCGCGTTCGAGCGTTACCAGGCCCCCGCTCATCATCCCATCGAGCACCGGCAGGAAGGCCTCGATCTTGGCGGGCGCGTCGATGATCTCGATGACGACGGGCAGGTCTTCCGACAATCGCAGCACCTTGGCGGTGTGCATCCTGCTCGAATGCCCATACCCCAGCGGTCCGCGCAACACGGTTGCACCGCGCAGGCCCAATTCGCGCGCCTTCATCACGATGGCTTCGTAGAGCGGGCGAGAGTGGTGATGCTTTTGTTCGCCGATATAGATGCGGAGCAGCTGGGCTTCTTCTATGGTGTACATCGGTTTCTCCCTTTGTCCGGACGGCACGACACGCCGCCAAGTTCCGGTACAGCAGGAGCCATCAGCCGCTTGGGCAGTTTTGGGGAGCCCCATCCCCACGGTCGCCTTAGCCTTGACCACGATTGGGCGTGCGTCAAGATTGCGCCAAGCGTTGACAGTTTCCCCGACATCTCGCAAATATCCCTGAAGCATTCGGCGATGGGGTTCGCCGTGTAACTGCCCTCAGGGCTGATGACCCCTTCAAACTCTCGGTGGAGAAGGGGTCATGCGCGCACATCGCGCAGCACGTGATATTGGGCCAAATCCAACCTGCGATTTCGCCGTAGCATTCCTCATGCGCAGCGAAAGGCGAAGCTGATGCTCGGCCGCGATATTGTCCTGCAGATTGCGCAAGTCCTTGTTGTGTTATGCCTTTCTCCTCTGCTTCAGGGCATCATCACGCAGCTCGAAGAGCGCGTTCAGCGCGCCCACGGGCCGGGGATTTTCCAGCCCTATCGGGACCTCTGGAAGTTGTTCCACAAACAAATCGTTGTTCCCGAAACTGCTTCCTGGCTGCACTGGGTCACCCCCGTCGTGGCCTTCACCTGTATGCTGGTGGTGCCGATCCTCATCCCCGTCCTAACGGATTTTCCCCTGCCACTGTCCGATATGGGCGACATCCTCGGAGGCGGGCTTATCCTGACGTTGGGATCATTCATGATCCTTCTCGTCGGCCTCGACACGGGAAGCGGCTACGGCGGGATCGGCTCCAGCCGGTCGGTGATGGTGGGCATCCTTTCCGAACCGACATTGATACTGGTGTTCGTCGGTATCACGCTTCTGGCCAAGGCGATGCTGCCATTTGTCGTCAATCACCTCTTGGTCGGCAGCGTGGCGCTCTACTTCAGCCCGGCTCATCTCTTTCTCGTCGCCGCATTCTTCATCTTGTTGCTGACAGAGACGGATCGGCTCCCGATTCACTCAAACACGCATATCGAGGTGTACATGATCGAGGAGGCGCGGGTGCTGGAACACTCCGGCCCGCTACTCGCTCTGCTCAAATGGGCCTCCATGATGAAGCAGTTCATCCTCTACACGATTTTCTGCAACGTATTGTTGCTGCCCTGGGGGTTGTCGCAGCAGGGCACCGCGCTCGGTGTGGTGGGGTCGACCGCAGCAGTGATGGGCAAGTTCGTGCTCGTCGGATGTGTTGTCGTACTCGTGGAAACGACGCAATCGCGCCTGCGGTTTTATCGCTATCAGGAGCCGCTGGCGTTTTCGTTCCTATTGGCCGTGCTGTCGATCATCGGAACCCAACTGAGCTGATCTTATGTTCGTTCATAACCTCCCGCCGCTTGCGTCCTCGTTCTTCAGCCTCCTGGCAATTGCCTCCCTTTTGCTGACCTTCGTCATGCTGGGATCACGTTGGCTCATCCGGTATCTCTATGCCTTTGCGGCAGAGTCGTGGCTGATCGCGGCATTGTCGGCAACGGTCGGAATCTACGCCCATTACCCCGAGCTCTATGTTGTCGCCTTCCTCACAGTTGTTTTCCGCGGCGTGCTGCTGCCCTATCTCGTTTGGCGGATCATCCGGCGTCAAAACGTGGACCGTGAAATCCACGTGATGTTGCAGCCGTCCAGCGCATTGGTCATTGGTGCTGCTTGCGTCGTATTCTCGCTCGTGGTCGCTTACAAGGTCGGGGCCGAGCTATCGCTCGCCGGTACGATCGCAATCCTCGCTCTCACCATCATGCTCTCCATGAAGCTGATCGGCTTCTTGATGCTGACGGTGCGCTACGAAGCGATCAGCCAGGTGCTCGGGCTTTTGGTTCTCGAAAACGGCATATTCCTGGGTGCCCAAATACTCGTTCCCGGAATGCCCATGCTGATCGAGATCGTGGTGCTTTTCGATCTTCTTGTCGCCGTCGCCTGCTTCGGTGTTTTGGTGCGGTATCTGGCAACCGCGATCGGCGCGACAAGCACCCTTGCTCTCAAGAAATTGGTGGGTTGAATGCCAGGGCCTCTCGTTTATCTCGTTGGTGTTGCGCCGCTCTTTGCGGCAGCGTTGGGTTTTGTGACGCATCGCGCACGCGTATCCGAGTTCCTGAACCTCATCGCCAGCTTCGTCGTACTCCTTTGTGCGTTGCCGTTGCCGGTATTCGCCTTTTCGCATCGCTACTTGTTTTGGAGCGGCTCAATCATTCTTGATGGCTTGTCGGCGTGGGTCGTGTTGTGCACGGCCGTGGTCTATTTCCTCGCCTCGCTGTTTGCCATTGGCTACATGCGCATGCTCGACGAGGAGAGGCGGTTGCCGGAATTCTACGCGTTGTTCGGTGTCTTCGCGTTCACCACGCTGGTGGCGCCGCTGGTCAACAACGTCGGAATCTACTGGATCGCAATCGAACTGACGACCCTGGTCAGCACGTTTCTCGTTGCCTTCGAGCGGACCGCAGAAAGCATGGAAGCGGCCTGGAAGTACATCATGATAGTGTCCGCTGGCATCAGCTTGGCGCTATTGGGAACCGTGCTGTTTTATTGGGCCGGCACGTTTGTTCTGGGCCCGACCTACGACGTGACGTGGTCGGCCCTGCAAGCAGCCGCACCCAAGATGAGTCACGGGCTCGTGATGCTGGCGTTCCTGCTGTGTCTGGTGGGCTACGGCACCAAGGTCGGCCTGGCGCCCATGCACACTTGGCTTCCGGACGCCCACAGCGAAAGCCCGGCGCCGGTTTCGGCGATGTTGTCGGGCGCTCTCCTCAACGCGGCCATGGTGGGGATCGTCAGGTTCCTGTCGATCACAAACGCGGCCAATCTGGCCGTGCCGCCGCGCGCCGTGCTCGTCGTCTTCGGCCTCGTGTCGGTCGCGGTCGGCGCGTTGTTCATCGTCCGCCAAGAAGGCGTCAAACGCCTCATGGCGTACTCCAGCGTGGAACATATGGGTGTCATTGCCCTCGGGTTCGGCTTCGGCGGTGTCTTTGGGACGGCCGGGGCGTTGTTCCACATGCTCAATCATGCCCTCAACAAATCGCTCATGTTCTTCGGAGGCGGCAGCGCCATGCGAAGCTTCGGGACAAAGGACATTTTGCGGATCTTCGATTTTGCCCGCTACTTCCCGCGAACCGGGGCACTGTGGCTGGCGGGCGCCGTGTCCATTACCGGCGCGCCGGTCTTTGCACTTTTTTTGAGCGAGATGGTGATTCTGCGGGGAGGCATGTCTCCGTCTTATGCGTGGGCGGTGTGCGTCATGGCGGTTTTGTTGGCGATCGTCTTCGTCGGCTTCCTCAACCATTTCCGCACCATGTACTATAGCGGCGCGCCCGCGAATGCTTCTGCACCGGTACCGGTCAGTGCATGGTGCGTCGCCCCGATGGCCATCGCGCTGCTCCCGCTGATCGTATTCGGCTTCTGGTGGCCCGAGCATTTGTGGGTATTCTTCGACGCCGTACGCGCCCAGTTGGCGGGAGGCACGCCATGACTGAGGTGGACTACCTGCGCCTCCAAACTAGCGAACTGGCGGCGCATACGCGGGAGCTGGTGGCTGCGAACGGCCATGTCCGCATGGCCTATGCCTGGTATCCAAAACCGGGGCAGATCGAAGTTCGCTATCTCACAAGCCGCCGCGCACGCGAACCGTTCCTGATGTGGACCGTCACGCCCGACGGCGTGACCGTACCGAGCCTGGCGTCAGAGTTCCCGCGACTGGGTTGGTATGAGCGGGAGATGGCCGACCTGTTCGGTCTCACCTTCGCGGGCCACCCCGAGCCGAAGCGTCTCGTATTACTCGACGGCGTGGAGGTGCCGTGCCCACCGATGTCGCCGGATTTTCCGCCTTCGCAGAAACTCGAGGTCACCGAACACGGCAGCGGCATGCCTGAACTCGAAGGGCCTGATGTGCAGCGGTTGCCTTGGGGTCCTGTTCGCGCCGATGTTGTCGAGTCGGTGGAGCTGCGGTTCTTCTATGTCGGTGAACACATCCTGCATCTGCACCCGCAACTGTTCTTCAAACATCGCGGCATCGAGAAGCGTTTCGAGGGGCAAACGCCGCAATTTGGAGCGGTTTTGGCGGAACGGGTTTCCGGTGTGGGCAGTTTCGCCCATGCTTTGGCGTTTTGTCAGGCAGTCGAGGCGGCAAGCGGCTGTGTCGTGCCGGATCGGGCAAAATTGATGCGGGTCGTGCTCGCCGAAATGGAGCGCCTTTACAACCACCTGCATTATCTCGGTCACCTCGCCGAAACAACGACGCTCAAGGTCGGCGCGGCAGAGGGCAAGTATCTCGAGGAACGCTTCAAGCAACTCAACAGCCGGTTGACGGGCTCGCGATTTCTCCGGAGCCTTCTCACACCGGGCGGGCTGCGGCGCGACTTCGAGCCGGGAAACTGGCTTGGAGCGGAGCTGGCGCGCCTGGAGCAGGAGATCGACGCCTACACAACGCGCCTTGAGAGCACCAACAGCTATCTCGACCGCGTCATCACCACCGGCAAGCTGGATTGGAAAATGGCATACGACCAAGGTGCCACGGGTCCTGTCTGGCGGGCGTCCGGATCGCAACAGGATCTGCGCCAGGATCATCCTTATGCCGGATATGACGGACTACCGCTGAAGGTTCCGGCCCGCAAAGAGGGTGACGCCCATGCTCGCGCTGAGGTGCGCATCGACGAAATTGCAGCCAGTCTTTCGCTCATCCGGGATGCCTTGCGGACATTGCCGCATGGAGAAGTGAAAACACCTTGCGCGCCACCGGCCGGCAGCGAGGGAATTGGTTGGGCTGAATCACCGCGCGGTTCCGTCTTCTATGCCGTGCACTTCGACGATCACTCTTTGCTGAAGCGCGTGAAGGTCAAGTCGCCATCGTTCTCGAATTGGCGCGTCTTTCCATTGACCGTGCATGAAAGCAACATGATGGACTACGCCATTAATGAAGCCAGTTTCGGCATGACCGTAGCCGGATGTGACAGGTAGCACGATGCCGAACTGGACGCTTTTTGGATTGATGAGAGGTCAGGCCACCACACGCTGGCCCAAGAAAGGCAATGACGGCCAGGACGGTTTGCTCGGAATGCCGCGCTACCAGCCGGAGCTTTGCGACAAAGGATGCACGCAATGCGCGGAGGTATGTCCGTCACGGGCCATCCAAATTGATGCGCTTGCAGAGAGTCCTGCCCTAACCATCGATTATGGGCGTTGCGTCGTTTGCCAGCTTTGCGTTGAAGCCTGTCCGACCAAGGCTATGGAGGCATCCCAGGACTGGGCGTTCGGTGTGAGCAACCGCGCCGACCTGCTGCTGTCCTCAGAGCGGGGTGAAGCGCACACCAAACCTCGCGCTGCTTCGCGGGCGAACTTTCGGCGCAGCCTTTATGTTCGCCACGTCGATGCCGGCTCATGTAACGGTTGCGAATCCGAACTTCAGGCTCTCAACAACCCCTTCTACAACCTGCACCGCTTCGGGATATTCTTCACGCCATCGCCGCGCTTTGCCGATGTGCTGTTGGTGACCGGTCCGGTGACGTACGCCATGGAATCCGCACTGCGCGAAACCTATGAGGCGATGCCGGACCCCAAATGGGTGGTCGCGACGGGAACCTGCGCCGTGAGCGGTGGCATGATGGAGGGCGGTTACGCTTGCGGACACGGAGTGGAAGCCGTCCTGCCCGTCGACATCTTCATCCCGGGCTGTCCACCCAATCCAGCGGCGATCATCGAAGCATTGTTGCTGTTGCTCGACCGCAAGCCGCAGCGCGTGAAGGAGGGGCACTATGTCGGGTAACTGGCTCTTCCTGGCGAGCGTTGGCTCATGGCTTGCGGCAGCAATCATCGCGATCGCGATCCCCAAAGCCACGGTGGCGCGACTTTTCCTGGTCCTGGGCTGCCTCGCCTCGGCGGCCGGATCGCTGTTCGTGCTGCTGGGTGGCGCTGTGGTGGGCCATCTCCCGCTTGGGATTGCGGGTGTTGGGTCCGATTTCCTGCTGAAGCACTCAGCGGCGTGGCTTCTGTTTTTCGGTTCGGTCGCCGCGACGCTGGCGACGGCCTTGGGATCGCCCTCGACGCAGGGTCGCTCCTCCTGGTGCTTCGGCGCGGCGATGAGCCTGATCGGGGCGCTTGGCGTGTTCGGCTTACAGGATGCCGTGAGTTTTCTCGTGGCATGGGAGCTGATGAGCCTGGGCGGGGCCGTCATGATCCTCGGAGAAGCCCTGGCAGCCGAACGCGGCCGGCCCGTTCTTTTTATGCTCGCCCTGCTGGAAGTCGGTTCTGTCGCGCTGATGTTGGCGTATCTGATCCTGGCCGGCACTGGTCAGAGCTTTTCGTTCGCCACGTTCGCACAAGCCAACGCCTCGTTGCCGGGACCCCTCCAATTTGCGATCGGTCTGCTCCTCCTCATTGGATTTGGGGCAAAGATCGGCCTGTTGCCGTTTTATGAGTGGTTTCCCGATACGTATGGTGCGGGAAGCGGAGCCAGCGGAACGTTGCTTTCGGGCATCGTTTTGAACGCCGCCTATTTTGCCTTGGCGCGCGGCCTGACCGAGTGGTTTCCGATGGCGCAAGGTGGATGGCTGTCCTTGTTTGACGGCATCGTCGTCGTCGTGGCCGTCGCGAGCACCATTCTCACGGTGCTCTACGCGTTCCAACAGGAAGATTGGCGCGGATTGCTCAGCTTCTCTTCCGCCGAAAACGGCTCCATCGCCGTCGCCATGTTGGGCGTATCGCTGGTCTTTGCAAGGGACGGTTTGGGTGAACTCGCCAGCTTGGCCTGGATGGTAGCCTTGCTGCACCTGGCGGGTCATGCGCTGGCAAAGGGCGCGTTGTTTCTCTCGGCCGACGGTGTCTTTCGCACCGCTCAGAGCTATATCCTTGCGCAGAGCGGGCTGTTGCGGAAGAGCAGTGTGGCCTTCGGAATCGGTGTTTTGTTCGCGGGCATGAGCCTTGCGGCCTTGCCGCCCCAGGCCGGATTCGTCAGCGAATGGTACGTGTTTCAGACCGTCTTCCAGGGCTTTCATTTGACGGGACTGGGCGATCGGTTGCTTCTCGTGGTCGCCGGAGCGGGGCTCGCGCTCACCGCCGCCATCGCGCTGGCGACTTTCGCCAAGGTCCTCGGGATCGGCTTGTTGGGACGCGGACGCGCCGTATCGGTCGGGATACCGAGAGCTCACGGCGCCGCAGTCTTCATCCTTGGGTTCGGCGTCTTGGTGTTGGCCGTCGGAATGCCGTGGTGGCTTTCCGCCCTGCAGGGGGCGCAACCGGCGAGCTTTGCCGCCGAAGCGGCGGGCAAAATGCGGGACGGATGGTTGCTTGTTCCTTTGACGGCGAAGTTCGCCTTCATCTCGCCCAGCAAGCTCATCATCGCGATGCCGCTCTTGGCGTTGATCCCATTGACTTTGCTGCTTTTGTCTCGTCGCGGGCCCGTTCGCACGGTTGCGGTCTGGTATGGCGGACGCGAGCACAAGCCTGTGCATGTGGCGACGACGGCGCTCGCCTTCTCCAATGCTCTGCGGACGTTCTATTCCTTCATTTACCGTCCAACGGTCGAGACGACGCGTGTCCATGCGGAGGAGGGAAATGGACATCCGTACTTCGTGCGACGGCTGATATTCTCGCACGACGTGGCACCGCTTTTCGGATCCACACTCTTCAAGCCGATCGAGGCGTTCGTAATCGATGTTGCAGTAAGGCTACGATCACTACAATCCGGGCATCTCAATTTCTATTTGGCGCTGATTGGACTGCTGCTGGTCGCTGTGCTCGTTATAGCTCTGCTATGAGCGCCTTTCGGCTATGCGCGCCGTCTACATAGAGATTGTTGCCACGATCGTTATCGGCGTATGGGCGTTATCGCGACTGATCTGGCCCATTGGCAACACCGCGGAACGCCATGCTCCTGCACTGTCACCGCCGCAGACCTATTGTCCAGTTTGCGGGACGACGATCGAATTGGGCTCGATGACTTGTCCAAGATGTAAGGCCGACATCGATGAGTGGGACGAGAAAGGCTTCGTCGAAAGGCTCATCGGGGCGCTTAGACATCCTTTGGCGGACGTACGCACGCGAGCCATTATCGTCTTGGGAAACCGCCGTGAAAAGAGCGCAGAACAGCCCCTAGTTGATTGTGCTATGGCTCATGCTGCCGACATCGTCGAAGGGATTGCGATAGTCAGCAGCTTGTGGCGCATCAGGGAAGGCGAGGGAACGAGCTGGGCGCTCGAGAAGCTCGCCGAAAACCATCCCGCGCACGCAGTGCGCGAGGCCGCAAAAGAAGCTCTTGCCGAGCTTGCTGCGTCGTAACGGCTAGGGCCTTGCCGCATGCGAACCTAGGCCTATAATCGTCTATGGGAGTGGGGTTTCCCGTCAAGCGCCGGTCCGGCCGATAACCCCTGCTGCATTGTCGTGGCGGGGCATGTGCACCCGCTGCAGAGCGGGGAATCCATAGTGGCCACAGCCCTTGTTCCGACATATGTGCCCGTGCGAACGCAGTGGCGACTCGCCGTTCGTGCCTGGCGCGCCCGCTGGAGCGCTGCAGAGGAATGGCGCTTCTGGCCTCGCAATTATCACGGCGAGTTCGATCGCTACTTCGCAGAAAACGCATATGAGTTTGGTGAGTTTGTTGCGCACAGGGCAATCAACGGCGATCTTGGTCGATCGTTGCGGCGCCTCACCGAAGATCATGAAGGCGAACCGTGGTTGTGGTTGCGGGGGGCGCTGCCGCACTGCGTCGTGCCGTTCAGATTGGCGGCTGATTTCTCGCGGGCAGCGCAGAGTCACCCCGTGTCACCGAAGAACGTAGATTCGCTTGTTGGCCGCAGTCGGGCCTTCATCCGGAATGGTCGTTTCGACATCACGGCGGCCGCTATCGTGGCCGCGGCGGCCGCGGAGCTCCGCAAGAAGAACGCGACCGACCAGCGCGTACGGCAGGACTATCTGACGGACTGTGACAGTGAGACTTGTACGTTTCGTGAAGGGAGGGACCTGTGGCTGCGCTTTCGTCAAGCGACGCCGGAGTTCGTGCCCGACGACGTTCGGCCGGACAAAGTCGCGGCCGGAATTCTGCTCGTCGCATGCGTTGAGAATACCATCCGGGATCCTGTCTATGTTCTGCGAGCGGCAGATGTGCTCCGTGAGCTTGACGCGGACACGCTTTGCGAACTGCGCAAAAAGCAGTTTGAGTTTGTCGATGGTTGGGCTCTCGACATGTCGGAGGTCAATCGTCACCACAAGAGCATTGTTGGTGGCGGCGGCGATGATCCTCGTCGGTGGTGGTTGTCCTTTGACGCCAACAGGATCGCAATCCGATCGGACAAGACCTCCGAATCCGGTCTGCGCGCTGTGGGACGGTTGATGCAACAAATCGAGCGGATAGGACGCACCGCAGCGCCAATTACGCTTCGCCGTGGCGATGCGCTCGTCATCAACAATTACCGGGCATTTCTCCGCCGGAAGGAGCGCGATCACTTTGTCCTGACGTGGCCGTGGCCCGCGATCCGCTGGCTGCGCGTTTATTATGGCTTCCCCAAGGAGCATGGTCATCAGGCGGCGCATCATGGCTCCGGCGCCAAAGGTTGATCACCTGGAAGCAGATATCGATGAAGAGTACGACACGATCGCTTGGTTGCTCAAAGCTCATAAGCCAGATTTTGTCGGGTGATATCACATCACAGATTCTGCACTTGCGATGGGTATTCTACTATTTGTTGAGTAATGGGGGCAGATAGTTGACATCTCCGGATACCACTCCGTGAAGCCTCCGGGCGACCGTCTGAGATGCTACGTAAGTTGCCAGTCGACTATTTGTACCAAGCAGTCTGAGACTTCCGCGAACGCACCCAACCTTGGACATGGAAAGCGCGTTCTGCAGTAGCAGTGGTACATACCGCATACAAAGGATTGGGTACGCGGCGTTTGCGCTGGAAACTGGCCGCCCCTTCGAAATGTTGTCCGGGATTTTCCACGTAGCGGATTTCTCTATGTTGCGATGTTAAGCCTATCTATGATGGTTAGAAATGTCGGAGATGGCGATGCACTTCGCCTCGAAGAAGGTACACCTCCGCGCCTTGATGAAAAGTCCCGCTCCGGGAACGCCTGTCGTCGCCGTCTCCCATTTTGTTGCCGCTACGAGCGGCCAAACCGAGGAGGTCGGCATGCCTTGCAGAATGCGATCTAACCAAGCTGCGCAATTCGAGGAGTGGATTCGCGTTCGCGCGCAATCACTCTGGGATCACGAGGGCCGCCCGGAAGGGCGCTCCGAAGAGTTCTGGCTGCGGGCCGAGCGCGAGATAGAGGTGCTTTGGAACGCACGCTTCGACGGCGAGACGATGGAATTTGTCCCGCCGCACCCCAGGATCAGCCGTCGGCCGGTGAGACGAGTTGCGGACGATCCACATGTTGAGGTTCACAAACTCGCCGCGTGATCTGTCGTTGAGCCCCGAGATGCGGAGCTTGCATGCGTCCCTCAGCTCGGCAGATTCCCAGGATCTCAATTGGGACCGCCTCAAAGCTTCTTCCTGCAAGGTGGATGGAAGATCATGCGGTCATGGAGTGCTGAACGCGACGCGCGCAATGATCAGTTCGCGCCTTCAGCAGGGCTTCGTGAAAAGTCGTCACGCTCGGGTGAAGGCGACGACTTTGTCCAAGCGGCCGACGTATCCTCGACCAAAGCGCTCGTCTGACAAGCGCCGCCTGCTCCGCAACGGTTTGCCGTGCTGGAGTTGGACACGCTGCACCGGTTCTTCGCGGGGCACTTGAAATTCCACTGGGCATTGCCGAGCGGGGCGGCGACGCGCGCAAGTGTTGCGATCACGCCTCCTGCGAGGGCAACGGGCACATCCGTGCCCGCCGCGAGCTGCGATCTTTCTCTTTTTCCTTGACTTGCGAGAGACTCGCATCTATAAGCCGGCCCGACATTTGGCACTCAATGCGCAAGAGTGCTAACAGAGACCAGGAGGGCCGGAGGGCGCACGGTATGCGCTTGAAAACGCTTCAACTTTATTGAGGATGGCGCCCCAATGAAATTCCGTCCGTTAGGCGACCGCGTGGTCGTTCGCCGCGTCAAGGAGGATCAGAAGACCCCCGGCGGCATCATCATCCCCGACACCGCACAGGAAAAGCCGCAGGAAGGCGAAGTGATCGCCGTCGGCCCTGGCGCCCTGGACGACAGCGGCAAGCGCGTCGCCCCCGAAGTGAAAGCCGGCGACTTCGTGCTGTTCGGCAAGTGGAGCGGCACCGAAGTGAAGATCGACGGCGAAGAGCTCCTGATCATGAAGGAGTCCGACATCATGGGCATCGTCGAGGGCCGCAAGGCTCCCGGCAAGAAAGCCGCCTAAGGCGCCGCCCTCAACCGAATTCAGGAGAACAGAACAATGGCTGCTAAAGACGTAAGATTCGGCGCCGATGCCCGCGAGCGCATGCTGCGCGGCGTGGACATTCTCGCCGACGCTGTGAAAGTGACCCTCGGCCCCAAGGGCCGCAACGTCGTCATCGACAAGAGCTTCGGCGCTCCGCGTTCTAGCAAGGACGGCGTCACCGTCGCCAAGGAGATCGAGCTGCACGACAAGTTCGAGAACATGGGCGCCCAGATGGTGCGCGAAGTCGCCTCCAAGACCAATGACGCGGCGGGCGACGGCACCACCACCGCCACCGTGCTGGCCCAGGCGATCGTGCGCGAAGGCTCCAAGTCGGTGGCCGCCGGCATGAACCCGATGGATCTCAAGCGCGGCA
>Ga0335085_10013150_pt1 | contig 12143 bp, 11 predicted proteins | sample Lox_Sample_45_FD_206712 | JGI IMG/M metagenome (GOLD analysis project Ga0335085, IMG submission 206712) | Soil microbial communities from Loxahatchee National Wildlife Refuge, Florida, United States - Lox_Sample_4.5 | ecosystem: Environmental > Terrestrial > Soil > Wetlands | place: USA...
CGAAGAAATCCAGCGAGTGATAGAAGCTGATGACCGGGGTGCTGAATGTCGACTTGGCATCGGTAATCGGGATGTTGGGATCAAAAAGCGTGCTGCCAGTGCTATAGGAATAAGTCATGGTGATCGCATTCGAATGCGAAGGAGTAATGACATAGGCACGCGGAGTGAGGGTTTGGGCGTGGCAGACGCTGGCACTGAGGAGCAAAACCATCATGCACACCTTGGCCGCATAGCGCATCACCTTCTCTCCTCCAACCTGACCCGGAATGGGAGACACATGTCAGCGTTCATTCCTACCGATTCCCGCCCAGAAGCGCAGCACAGAGCTTCCCATTCCTTCCTGCGAAATGCAACTGCACCGCTTTGTTTATTGCGACGAACGTTTGGGCGGACTCAAGGGTCACCCCAGCATCTTCAACACAACTCGGATCACCTCATCGGCCGGTGTCACGTAAAGAACAACTGGAGCCATGGGCAATGCCGCAGCCAATGCCAGAGTGATAAGAGTCGGCTTGTCGATGGGGACAAGCCCCATTCGCCTTACAACGGCGAAGCTGCTTCCGAGGTCGCTCAAGGAAGACGCATCGGGGTTCCCTAAGATCAACTCGTCCGATGGTTCTTTATTCTGAATCCACTTCTGATCAAATAGCTGGTTATGGATTGCCACCAGTGTTCCGTATTCACGCAGCGCTTTTCTTTTGGTTTTGAGCAGGACGGGTACAACAACCAGAAGAGGAGCAATCAGGAAGATGATCGCGAGTACACCATAGGCAATCATGGGAAGTTTTTGGGAGGCCAGGGTTGCTCCTTGATACGCGATGGTATTTCCCACCTGCGCAGCAATTACGGCTCCTCCCGCGAAAACGATGGGGCTGAACGCCTTTTGACCCTCGGACAAAAAGCCGAGACCGGCAGCCAGGTTCGTGTGCGTGCAACCAGATGCAAGTTTATCCTCGAAACGCGCCACAGGAAGGAAGTCCACAGAAACATCCTCCATGGCCACCTCAATAAGAAAAAACGGAGGAATGGAGTGCTCACCAGGTTGAACCACCAACCGGCCAGGGTCACTTCGCTTGATCCCACTCCAAAGTGTGCCAATTCGAGACACCACTGATGAGCGCCTCGGTCTTGAGGATGAAGACAGGCAAGAATGAGGCAACGAGCAACGAGGCCTCGGGGAGCACACGATCTCTCAGACGGCTGGTTCTTGCGATCACCGCCTCGAAAGCAGGCAGTTCCTTCTTACGCACCAATCCCGCCCTAAGAAATTGCAGAACAAGGAGTCGCCACCTCCGATCAATTCCCGATTCCGCCAGGATGAGAATCGGAGCGGCGATCAAGAAGCGTGCGTTCACAGCCAAGTCACCAAGGAACGGAATCGTGATTTGCGTTCCATAGGCCCTTCCTTGTATGAGAGAAAGAATGAGCAGGGGAAACCAAGTAGCAAGGACGGCGAAGAACGCCCTGCGGATGACCCGCTGGCGTTCTTCCCCGGCATGGCCCAGACGAACGAGAAGCCAATGCAGCGGACCTCCACGGGTGAGGGAGAACTCTTCGGCTGCTAACGACTTTATCTCACTCATGACGGTGGCGCCTCGGCCCTGACCTGCTAAGGGATTCGAATCAGCTCCTCCTTCGTGGCACGCTAGGAGTACCAGTTGCCCTGGGGAAGGCTTTTTTGCCGGAGGGGGTAGAGGGGGGACGCATGCCCTCCAAGATTCCCCCGATCCCGGCGTCAGTTCCCGCCCAGCTTCTGGTAGTCCGAATTGGTTGTGGTCACCACCAGTTGCTTGGCGGTGGCACCGAGAACTGTTTTCCACGCATAGTTCGTTCCATCCGGCAGGCTGCCCATTTGTACCTGTAACGTCACCCCGTCCTTCGTTTCCCCCATGTAGGTGTTGACGGCCAGGGCGGTGACCTTCTTGGTGGCAGGGTCGAACGTGAGAGTCAGCTTGTCACCCGGCTGGGCGTAATTCGCGAATACCAGGTTCACCAACCCGCCCGCGGGATTCAGGGAGAAATTGCCGGCATCACGGACTTGCTGCATCTTTTGCGGATTGGGCGGCACGTACATGCTCAGAAGACCCTGCACGTCTCCCATGTAGTCTTTCATTTCTACCGTCTTGGCAACAATTCTTTGCTTCGCTCTGCCGCCGCTCGGTGGCGGGGCGGGTTCAGGTTGGTGGGGCTTGGCGTTTGAGGCGTGAACAAAAAATCCCTCTCCCCGGTGAGCGGGGAGAGGGTGGTTGTGGCTGAAGCGTGTTTTAGTCGTCCAAGTCGGCCTTGGCAGGTGCCGGGCGGTTGAAGTCGCTCGCCGGGCGAACAGTCTTCTCGCCGGGGAAGGGGACTATAAACCCGGTCGCCTCGTACCAGTTGTAGTGCCTGACGGTGTCCGGGTCTTCGGAGTCGGGAGTGTGATATTTACCGGCGAAGATCTCCGCTTTCTTCTGGAGCCAACCAGCCTGCAGAGCCAGGGCCTTGGGGTCCTTGGTCGGGAGCTGCAATTTGGCGCTTGTGCCTTCATCCAACGGGAGGACGTTCTGCACGTGGTTCCAAGGCAGGAAGCTCGCCGCGGGCGGATTGTTGGTAAAGATCTCGTACATCGGCGAAGCCACAAGGTCATTCTGGTTCATGGGCTTCATACCGAGTATCTGCTCGATCGTGCGGGTCATGTTGACCTGCGTGTAGAAGGTGTGATCTGCGACTGCCCCAGCGCCTGTGCCATCGGAGTTGACCTGTTGCTTGACGTAGGGGCTGAAGACATAGCCAGGGCTGCGGTGACCGTCGACGTGATCGACGCCGTCCTGCGCGTCGTCTTCCTCGACGAAGATCGCCGAGTCCTTCCACACGGGGCTGTGGCTAATGGCGTCGACAAACCGTCCAAGGGCCAAGTCGTTATCGGCCTGCATGGCTTGCGCGGCTGGAGGGCCGCCGGTGTGGTCGGAGCTGATCCACATGAATTCCAACTGGGGCACCGAACCGTTCTTGAGGTCATTCTGGAAATCCTGATACCAGACATCGAAGCGGAACTGGTCGGGGATGCCCAGATCGAACTGCGGGTAATTCTGGACCGTGGGCTTCATCACGTCCGGGAGCGGGGAGTACGAGCCGATCGCGTTCTGATAGTTCAAAGTCGTCTCGCCCGTGACTCCAGGCGCTGCGCAGTCACTCGGCAGTGGCAATGCATAGTGTGGGTTTGATCCGAACGTCGTTTCATCGAAGCACTGGGTGTCGCGGTAGAACTGTTGCCAGCTTGGCTCGCAGCTTCCGGTATATTCCGTCGCGGTGCAACCCGTCACGTTAAAGGTATTCTCCTCGATGTACTCGCCGTAGTTCTTCACCTTGATGCCGGCCTTAGCCGCAAGGTTATACAGGTTGCCTTTGACCTGATAAGCGATGGCATCGCCGCCGTTGGAGGGATAGTCCCGGTCCCAGTCCGGCGACTGGATGTCGTCGGAGTAGGGCGCCATGGCCTGGACGATCCAGTTGTGACCGTCGGCCGACTGCCGGCTCGGGTCGTAGAAGTTGTCGAAGAGCGGGAAACGCTCGACCAGCGCGTGCGCGTTCGGCGTGACGTTGCCATAGATCCCGGTCGAGCCGAAGACCGCCAGGGAGGCGTCGCCGTTGCCGGCGGTCACGTCGCCCAGGATCTGGTCGTAGGTGCGGTTTTCACGGATGATCACGAACACGTGCTTGATTTTCGAGGGATCGCCGATCTTCGCCGGGATTGCGGCCGGCTTGGCCCACGGGTTGCCGCCAGCGGCCGACTCGATATTTTGCCTCAGATCCCAGTGGTTGTTCTGGTGGACCTGATGTGTCATCGCGGCCAGGGTCCAGCCATTCGGCAAGGGCACGATGCTGACGATGCCAAGGTCCTGGTGGGTGTTCAGGGCAGCCGGCGAGCCATGTGAGGTCGTAGTTGAATTTTCGGGCGGAGTGTTCTGGAAGCCCGTGGTGCCGATGCCCTTGTCGTTGGCGACGAGCAACGCATTGTCAGCCGCGTCCAGGACGACCGAGCTCGGCGCATAGCCGACCGGGATCATGCCGATGACCGGGTTCCTGTCATCTTCATGCCCCCAGCCTTCGTGCCCCTCTTCATCGCGGAGGTCGACCACGGCGATCGCGTTGGCGTTGTAAAGCGCGACGTAGGCAGTGTCGCCATCGACGGCGATCGAGTTCGGTCCGGCGCCGTAGGCTGCCCGGCGCTCGCCGGGCACGCCGATCGGCAGCCCAAGGTCGAGCGTCCGTACCACTTGGTTGCAGCTCGTGTCGATCACCGAGATGCTGTCGTCATAGGTATTGGCGACCAGCAGGTGCTTGCCCCAGAAGGCCATACCGGTCGGGTGGTGGCCGGTCTCGATGCTGCCGGTGACCGTAAATGTGGACAGGTTGACCACGGAAATGGTGCCGCGAGCCATGGTGCCGGTCGGATATTCGGCGACGACATTGGTGCCGTCGGAGTATAACTGGAAGTCGTTCTGGTTAGCAATCCGGCCACCCTCGTTGGAGACATAGGCGGTGTTGCCGTCGGGCGAAATCACGACGCTGTGGGGGACGTTACCGACGCGGAGATGCGAAACCAGCGCCTGAGTGTTCAGGTTGATCTTGGCCAGCTCGTCGTTGCCGTCCGCCACGACGTAGGCGGTCGAGTTATCCGGCGAGACCGCAAGGCCCAGGAGATAGGAACCGGTCTCGGGAATGCCGCAGGGGATCGCGTAGCTGCCCGTGGTCCCCACCGGGCTGGAGATCGTAACGCCGGTCCCCGGCATGGTGACGGTCTGAGTGCAATTGGCGCTGTTCAGCACCGGCTCCGGACCAAACCCGGGGATGTTGACGGTGGTGGCGTCCAGCGGAACACTGATGCGAGCGATGTTGGATGTGATCATGCCGGTCACCGGATCGACGTTGACGTAGGCAACGAAGCCGCTGTCCTGGCTGAACAGCAGGTGTAGGCCATCCGACGTATAGGCGATGCCAGTGGCGCTGCCCGTTTTAGAGGTGCCGTACTTGAAGTTCTGCAGGACAGCGCCGGTCTGGGTGTTGAAGATGGTGACGGCCTGTGGCGCGCCCATTTGCAGGACCGCGGCGGTGTGCGTCTTGGTTTTAGGGTCCAGCGCGACGGCCTTGGCGCGGGTCGTGGTGCCGAGATAGACCTGGGTGCCGGCGGGCGTGATGATTGTGCCGTCGCTGACGACCCACGGGTGAGGCAAGGTCGACGGGTAGTCCGGGCCCTGCATCCCGCTCAGGTTCTCGCCGGGGGTGTACGTCGGGAACGGCTCGGACTGAGCAGCGGCGAGTGCCGCAAAGCTCAGCCCCGTCGCTACTAGGCCGACGAGCGTACCCAGACCGTTCATCCGAAAACTATTCCGAACGGATTTTCGGGACATATACGATGTTCCTCCTTTTTGAATTTGTGAAAGAGGCTTGGCGCACCTTGAGGACTACGCCAGCGTTTCAATTCTAGGAACGGAGCGCCAACGCCAACATGACGCGGAAATTACATTTTTGTCATCTTGAACCCGAGACCGGAATGCGGAGCGTGACGCGGGTGCCCTGCCCCACCTGGCTGGCGATCTCCACTTTGCCGGCGTGAAGCAGCATGATGCTCTGAACGATCGCCAGCCCCAACCCGGTGCCGCCGGATGCCTGGGAGCGCGACGTGTCCACTCGGTAGAAGCGGTCAAAGACCTTGGGCAGCGCTGCCGGCGGAATGCCTTCGCCGGTATCGGAGACTTCGATGCGGACCGTGGACGCTTCCGCGCCGGTTCCCATTGTCGTTGCCAGCACGATCGATCCGCCGGATGGCGTATGTGTGACGGCATTCGACACCAAATTGCCCACCGCCCTTTGCATGAGAGCACGGTCCAGCTCAGCGATGACCGGTTCGCCTCCGGCAGCAGTGGTGAGCGAGATACCGCCATCTTCAGCAGAAGCTTCGTAGTAGTCACGCACCCCATCCAGCAATTCGGCGACATCGACGCGCTCGCGATGGAGGTGGGTCAGCGGGTTCTCGGCTCGGGCCAAGAACAAGAGATCGCTGATGAGGTCCGACAGGCGCACCGCTTCTTCCAGACAGGACCCGAGCACATCACGGTATTCGTCGACGGTGCGTGCTCGGACCAAGGCCACTTCGGCTTCGCCGCGGATGTTATTCACCGGCGTGCGCAGGTCGTGCGCAATATCCGCAGAGAACCTGGAAATCCGCTCGAAGGATTCTTCCAGGCGGTCGAGCATTTTGTTGAAGGTGTCGGCAAGGGACGCCAGTTCAAACGGGTATCCCTCCGGCGAAATCCGCTCGTGCAAGTTCGTCGAACTGATGTTTTGAGCCGTGGAGGCAATCGCTTCGACTGGCCTAATGCCATGCCGTGCAACTTGATATCCGATCAGCGGGAAGATCGCGAACGATCCCAGAAGAATTGCCAGGAACCATCGCCGATAGCGGGCCAACAAGGCTTCCTGCTGTGAGACGTCGATGGCAATTTCGATGGTGTCTGTTCGTGTGGAAGGTGAACCGACCTCCGCGGACGCGCTGGTAACCCAAAAAGATTGCCCGCGCGTCCCCTTGATGGAAAAAGGATGATCGGGATGGCTCTGTATTTGGCGGGCGAGCAGCGACAAGTCCAATTGCTCGGCCATGGCCGGCGTCGTCAGCAGGGGTGTGGCACGCTCGTCGAGCAGGCGAATATAAAATCGCTCGTATCGCCGGGCGGCGGATTCAAGCTCAATCTCCTCTCGCAGCGCATCCCAATCCTCTGGGCGCTCGCGCAAGAGGGTGCGGACCACGTGGAGCTTATCGGCGAGGAACAGGTCAGTGCTTCTTTCCAGTTCCGTGCGCAACACTAGATAAAGACTGGCCGTAGCCACGAATACGAGACATAAACCAGCCAGCGCGTACCCGGCAGTTAGCCGAAAGGCCAGGGTCCTCCACCAAGGTGCGGTGTTACTGGTCGCATTCCAGGACATAGCCGGCGCCCCGCACGGTATGGATCAGCTTGAGGGGAAAAGGATCATCTACCTTGCTGCGCAATCTTCGGACGCTGACGTCGACAACATTCGTGTCGCTATCGAAATTCATGTCCCAAACCGCTTCGGCAATCACCGTTCTGGAGAGCACTTCGCCTGCGCGCCGTGCCAAAAGCGATAAGAGAAGAAATTCCTTGGCCGTCAAATCCAGCCGTTGACCGGCACGGATAACGCGCTGGCGCAACACATCGATCTCCAGGTCGGCCATGCGGATGGTCTCCTGCTGGCGGGGCGGAGCCCGGCGTAGCAGCGAGCGCACGCGCGCCAGTAACTCGGAGAAGGCGAACGGCTTCACCAGATAGTCGTCTCCTCCCAATTCGAAACCGCGTACGCGCTCGTGGACGGCGTCGCGGGCAGTCAGTAACAATACCGGCGCCCGCCGGCCGGCTTGGCGCAAACGACTCAAAACCTGCCAGCCATCCAAACCGGGAAGCATCACGTCGAGAATCAGAAGTTCGAAATCCACCTCCTGTGCCAGGTACAGGCCTTCCAGACCGTCGCCCGCTACATCCACGACAAAGCCCGCTTCACTAAGCCCCTTCTTTAGGAACTTGGCGGTCTTGGATTCGTCTTCGATGACCAAAATTCTCATGCGGGAAGGGCCTTTCAGTTTGACTCGACAAGCGAGCGTCCACTGAGCGAGCCGGTCAATACTACATTCTGGCCAGTCAGCGATGTGCAGCGTGGCAGCACCAGCAAAACCAGCCACCCTGCCGGCCGAACAAAGGCCAGAATTCTAGAGCCAGTTCGAAATGGCCAGCAAGAACAAGAAACAGGTTCGGGGACAGCTTATCTTGGCTCGTATTGTCCCTTTTGGGGTCGTATTCCTTGAGCACTCACCTCGACTATTATTGGATACCATTGGGAATACTGATCCTTTTGCATTAACGACAAGTAACGCCTGTGTTAAGAGGTGGGGAAAACGGTTCAGGGGCCGTCGCTCCCCCGGCTAAGCCTTTACCGGAACGGATCGAAGGGCTTGGCGCGAACCTGGATGACTGGCCAATTGGCCCAGTCATGAGTCGCCAACCTTCACAGACCTATGACGACCGGGGGAAATTTACTGAACTTTTTCTCGCGGATGGTGAAACGCACAGCTCCACGTTAACCAGAGTCTGTTTGTTGGACGATGTCTTTGTGTCTTTCCGGTGAGGTGGGCTGCTTCAGCCCAATTACGATCGGGCCATACCCGCGTCCAGTTCCGGCCCGTCGTCGACGAGCGCGCGCAGGGAACCCAGCCAGGGCTCGTAGCGTCGCCAGCGCGCGACGGAGGTGCGATAGATCGGCTGCCGGGCCTGCCACTTACTGGGGGTATTCACCGCCCGCATATTGCATTCGGGGCGCACGCACGCGTCGTGCCACGCCAAGCCGCAGGCCGCGATGATCCGCCGGATGACGGGTTCGGGCGCCCGGGTCAGGTCCTCGTAATCGACCTCGATGAAGCGATCCGCTGTTTCGGCTCGGTGGAGCGGACCCAATGGCCACGCTCCACGGCGGTTCGCATCAAGAGATAACGATCCCGGGTCAGCAACACTCGACCTTCGCTCGCCACGATGCCAGCCAGCACAGCATCGGAGGCCCGGTTGCCATAGAGCGCATCGAACCCCGCCATGCGCAGATATTCTGCCCGACTAGACCCGACCTCTACAAAAAGCTGTCTGGCTGAAGCCGGCCTCCACATTTGGAGCGGAGAGCAGGTCATGGCCGAATTCCAGGCCTTTTTCGAAGGCGGCGAGGTTCAGCTTCTCGGTTCCCGTGGGTACGGAATCGGCAATCGCTTTGCGGACGGCGGGGGGCGTGGCGAGTCCCGCGAGCGCGGTGACAAAACCGACCATCACCATATTGAGCACCAGCTTGCGGCCCAATTCTTCCGCCAGGCGCGTGGCGGGGATGCCGTAACGGCGGATCTCCGCCTTCGGAAAAGCGGTGTGAAGCCCTGTACTGCCGACCTCGGGCTCTGCCTCTTGCCAGTGAATCAAATCGTGTTCGTAGAGCAGCAGGCCCCCGGGCTTGAGGTCCGGCGCGAAGCGCGCGTTGGCCTCCTGCGACATGGCCACCAGGATATCGGGCTCGGTGAGGTAAGGGTAAAGAATGGGCTCGTCGGCGACAATCAACTGCGCACTACAGGCGCTGCCGCGCGCCTCCGGGCCGAAACTCTGGGTCAGGGTGGCAAATTTGCCGTCGTAGATCGATGCAGCTTTGCCAATCACCATGCCTGCAAGGATAACGCCTTGTCCCCCGAAACCGGCAATGCGGATCCCTGTGCTGGCCATCAAGCCCCTCCCCCGCCGGCGTAGCGGTCCTGGAGCTTCTCCCGAAGTTGCTGCTCCATGGTCTCGTGCAAAGTGGGCCGCTCGATGTCCACAAATTTGCCCACGATAATGTCACCCTGGAGATTGATATCCACCTCGCGGGTGTGGGCGCCGTTCCTGATGACGCTGTGCTGCTTATAATACCGCATGGTGTCCAGCCCGTCGCCCATCTTGTTGCGCCGCTGATAGAGCGTGGGGCAGGGCGAGAGGATCTCGATGAACGAGAAGCCCTTCTTCTGGAAAGCTTCCACCATGGCGTGGGCAACGTGGCGGACATGGTAGGTGGTCCAGCGCGCCACATAAACGGCGCCCGACGATTCCGCCAGGAAAGGCAGGTTGAAGGGCCGCTCGAAGCAGCCGTAAGGGGAAGTGCTCGCGGTGGCGCCGACCGGTGTTGTGGGCGCCACCTGCCCGCCCGTCATTCCATAAGTGAAGTTATTCACACAGATAACGGTAATATCCACGTTGCGGCGGGCGGCATGAATAAAGTGGTTGCCACCAATCGCAATCAGGTCGCCGTCGCCGCTGTAAACAACGACGTTCAGATCGGGATTGGCCAGCTTGAGGCCGGTGGCAAAGGGAATGGCGCGGCCGTGGGTGGTGTGGAAGGAATCGAGATGCAAATATCCTGCCACCCGCCCCGTGCAGCCGATCCCCGAAACCACCGCGACCTTCTCGATCGGCAGTTTCGACTCCACCAGCGCCCGCGCAAAACAGTTCACCGTGGTTCCTATCCCGCAGCCCGGGCACCAGATGTGCGGCATGCGGTCGGCGCGCAGGAAGGGCTCGACGGGATTGATCGTGGTCAAGGCACTCATTGCGCCGCCTCCCGCATCGCCTGCAGAATCTCTTCCGGCTCATGCACGGCGCCGCCGCCGTGACCGACGAACACGGCGCGAGCCTGGCCGCCGGCGCAGCGTTCCACCTCATGCACGATCTGGCCGTAATTGATCTCCACCACCACGAACGAGCGGACACGCGCCGCCAGCTCGCGAACGCGCTTTTCCGGGAAGGGCCACACCACCACCGGCCGCAGCAAGCCCACTTGGAGCCCTTCGGCGCGCGCCATCTGCATGGCCCGCTCCGCCACCCGCGAGGTGATGCCATACGCCACCACCACCACCTCGGCGTCTTCCAATCCCCGCTCTTCCCAGCGCGTTATGCGGTCCAAGTTGTTGCGAATTTTCCCCAGCAGCCGGCTCACCAGTTTCTTCTGTGCCTGCCAGTTCATGGCGGGATAACCGTGCTCGTCGTGCGTAAGCCCGGTGACCTCGGTGCGATACCCCTCCCCCGCCCTGGCCATCTCCGGGATGCCGTCCGGACCGGGACGATAGGGCAGGTATTCCGATGGGGGCAAGGAAGTGTAGCGGCGCGGAAAGAGCTTAATGTCGCTGGCGGGCGGGATCACCACCTTCTCCGTCATGTGGCCCACGCATTCGTCCATCATCACCAGCACCGGGATGCGGAATTCCTCCGCCAGATTGAAAGCGTCAATGGTCAGGTCGAAGCACTCCTGCGGCGAATTGGGGCACAGGGCGATGATCTCGTAGTCCCCGTGCGACCCCCAGCGCGCCTGCATCATATCGGCTTGGCCGGGAAGCGTGGGCAAACCCGTGGAGGGCCCACCGCGCTGAACGTCAACGAAGACGCAGGGAGTCTCGGTCATGGCCGCGTAGCCGATGTGCTCCATCATCAAGGAGAAGCCGGGACCGGAGGTGACGGTGAAAGCCTTGGCGCCACCCCACGTCGCACCCAGGATGGCTATCGAGGAGGCGAGTTCATCTTCCATCTGGAGGAACACGCCCCCGACAGTCGGGATCCGCGAGGCGAAGTGCTCCACAACTTCTGTAGAGGGAGTTATAGGATAGCCTGCCGCGAAATTGGCGCCCGCCGCAATCGCCCCCTCGCTACAGGCGCAATCGCCGTCCAGGAAGTGTGCCCCGGTCAACACGCATTGGGGAATGGCATTGTTTAGAATCAATCGTCAATCATCCTTCCATTGGCACGCGCACACCGAAAATCGCAAAGTCCGGGCAGTATAACCCGCACAAATCGCAACCCGTGCATGCCTCTTCCTTTGCCAGGTAGGGCGGGTGGTACCCATGGCTGTTGAACTCTTCCGAAAAAGCCAGGATTTTCGGCGGGCAGAATTCGATGCAGAAGCCGCAGCCCTTGCAGCGGTTCCAATCTATAAAGACTTGACCGCGGAACCTTCGTGCTCTCGGGGCTGTGGGAGCATCAGACATTTGAACCTCAGCGGTAAAGCGGCATTTTCCCCACCTGGAAGGGTTGCACGACCACAGGGGAAGCGGTAGCGGGCCTGTTTTGCAGGTCCACGGCTCGTCGCCTATAGGCAAGGACAAGCCGCGCAACAGCTCCGCGCTACCCTTTTGCCCCGCCCTTCCAGCAACTCCTTACAGGCGTCCAGGCGGGGCGAAAAATCCGGGCTAGGCTGCGGCTGCCGGCTGGTCCAGCCTGGATGCCATTACGTCGACAAGCTCTCCCACGGCGGCAGCGCTCTTGTGCAAAGCCGCACTCTCTTCCTCGGTAAGTTTGGCTTCGAAGATTTTTTCGACTCCTCCTGCTCCAAGCTTCACGGGCACCCCGACGAAGAGATTGTGGATTCCGTACTCGCCTTCCAGAAAGGCGGAGCAAGGGAGCACCCTCTTTCGGTCATTGAGAATCGAATCGACCATTTCCACCACGGCCGCCGAAGGAGCATAGTATGCACTGCCGGATTTCAGATACTTGACGATCTCAGCGCCTCCATCTCGCGTACGTTTTACGAGACTTTGAATCGTCTCCCCG
>Ga0335085_10013152_pt1 | contig 12142 bp, 9 predicted proteins | sample Lox_Sample_45_FD_206712 | JGI IMG/M metagenome (GOLD analysis project Ga0335085, IMG submission 206712) | Soil microbial communities from Loxahatchee National Wildlife Refuge, Florida, United States - Lox_Sample_4.5 | ecosystem: Environmental > Terrestrial > Soil > Wetlands | place: USA: Florida...
AGCAACCTATTGTCCCGCGGTCAATTGGAGACGATGCCAGAAAGGTCATTGAAAAATCACCTGGAGTGCATCGACCTGGTCCGTGGCTCCGCACATACTCCGCCAAGCAGGGTACTGACCTTAGCGTCGATCCGGCCTTAAAGAAAGGGAGGAAGTCCATGAACCAACTATTCACATCGACTCGGTACAAGACACTGTTCCACACACTCATATTTTGTGCGTGGAACTTGGGGCTTTGTCTTTCTGCAACCGCAGGGCAGCCCACCATCGTCACTTTCGATCCACCGGGTTCCGTTTACACAGCCGCACTGCAGATCAATTCCTCCGGAAGCATAGCCGGATATTACCAGGATGCGGGTGGCGTGTATCACGCTTTCCTGCGCCACCCCAATGGCAGGATCACCTCGTATGATGTACCGGGTGCCGGCAAAGGGCCGTTCCAGGGAACCTCGTTCGACAGCATTAACCCGTCCGGGACGGTCGTGGGCCAATACATTGACTCACACAATGTCTTTCACGTGTACCTGCTCACACCTCAGGGCGCCGTCACTAAATTCGACGCTCCTAACGCGGGCACGGGAGCCGGCCAAAGCACGCTCGGCTGGAATATCAATCTCGGTGGGGAAATAGCGGGGCAGTACGCCGATGCGAGTAACGTATTCCACGGATATGTCCGCTCCGCCGACGGCATGGTCACCGAATACGATGCCCCGGGAGCAGGCACAGGCCCTGGACAAGGGACCGGTACCTGTCTCAGCGGGTGTCTGAACCCGGCAGCCACGGTCGCGGGCACCTACGTTGACCCGACAAATGCCTTCCACAGTTTCATCCGAGACAAACACGGGAACATCACCGAGTTCGATCCTCCGGGCGCAAGTAGCAGTGAACCTTCAGGCATCGACCCCGACGGGGATGTTGTTGGGTTCTACATCGACTCCAACGGGGTGAATCATGGGTTCCTGCGCGATAAGCACGGACGCGTCACCGACATCAATGTTCCGGGCGCAGGCGCGGGCAGCGGCCAAGGCACCGTTGCGGCCGCCATCGCCGAGAACGGAGCTGTTGCGGGATACTATGCCGACACCAGCGGTGTGTACCACGGTTTTGCGCGGGCTCCGAACGGAAGAATTACCACGTTTGATGTGCCAGGAGCTGGCAAAGGCGCTGGGCAAGGAACCTTTAGCGTCACCAATACTCCAGAGGGAGCAGTCGCGGGCGTATACGTCGACGGCAACAACGTCCAACACGGTTTTCTTTGGACGCCGTGCGATGATGACTCGGACTCCGTGGCCGGACCAACCCTATAGTGATTTGAGGGTATGATGGATCTCGGTCAGGTGCCCCATCCGGTCTTTCTTCGGCCGGGTGGGGTTCTTCCTATCCCCGATCGGCAGTTTCCTTATCACACTCATCCGTGACCGCCGTCATAGCAGCCTTTCGTCGGATTGGGTACTCTTTCGCAGTAAGGACGAGGGAGTGCTGTGAGTCCACCCAGATTCCAGCCGGAAATAACCCCGTCCTCAGTAGGTGCTTCGACCTGTGAAAGGTCCTGATCGCTTTCGACTTTTTCTCCCTTCGCCCACCAACACCCCGCTCCATCTTCAAAATATCTCTCCTAAGTCCTTATTCCGCAATACTTTGATCTCTAACCCCTTTAGCATCAATGGTTTCGCGGAAGATTCCTGTATCCCTAGGAAAACAAGGATTTTCGAGGGTGGGGGGGAGGGGGTATCCAAGACAGCCAATCGTCCCGTTTCGGGAAATCCCAATGCTTAGCTCAGAAAGCGCTCGCGTTGTTCCGCGGTCGGAACCAAACAGCTCGTCGCCGCCGATCCCAGCTTCCGGCGGTAGCGCGCGATCAGGCGATAAACCCAATTCCGAAGAGCAGACGGAATCAGAAAGCCGAGCGCGGCGAGGGCCGACCAGACTCCTCCGAGATAGCGCGCGGCACGGAGCACGGCGTTCGACTCGATGGAAGCCTGGTCGCCGGCGATCCAGAGCATCGACTCGACAGCTTCGAGCTGGAAGTGGCGGCGCAGGTCCTGTCCGAGCGGCGAGTCGCGGGTGACGAAGAGAAGATCGTGGCGCTGTTCGTGGCGCAGGATGAATTGTACCGAGCGGCTGCAGAATCCGCAGGAGCCGTCGTAGACGAGGACGGGCGGCATGGCCGCGGCGACCGATTCGTCGACGGTTTTCGCGACGTTGCGCTGTGTGCGATTGTGGATGAGCCAGAGAGGCGTGGACGATCCGCAGAGCGAGAACGGCGGAAAATCGGTAGCGGGTTTCTGGTTATCCATTACGATATTGATGAACCACAGAGACACAGAGGCACAGAAAAACGCTCTTGGCTCTTGGCCTTTCGCTCTTAGCTCTTAGCCAGAAATCGCTGCTCGCTGTTCGCTCCTCGCCGTTCGCCAGAACCGATTAGCGAAAAGCAAGGACAGCAGGTCCTTCGACTCGGACGCGCTCTGCTTGGCGCGTCCTCGCTCAGGATGACACCACTTAATACGTAGCTCCGTGCCTCCGTGGTGAAAACGTCTTAGCCGTTGTAACCCGCACTATGCAGCGCTTCGCCGAACTTGGCCAGGAAGTCCTCGACATGATCGCGCGTTGCCAGCGGACCCATGATTCCGATGCGGAAGACCTTGCCGGCGAGCGGCCCAAAGCCTCCGGCGATTTCGATGCCGTGGTCACGAACCAGCGCGAGGCGCACTTTGGCGTCGTCGACGCCTTCGGGCACCAGCGGCGTGTTCAGGTTCCAGATGCGCAGTTCTTCCGGGACGAGCATCTTCAGTCCCATGGCTTCGGCGCCCTTGACGAAGTCGCGGTGCGCCTGGCGGTGGCGCTCCCAGCGATGCGCGACGCCTTCCTCGTCGATGAGCGTGAGGGCTTCGTGCAGGCCGTAGAACATCGTCGCCGACGCGGTGTGATGGTAGCGCTTGGACACGTAGAGGTAGTCAGAGATGAGCTTGATGTCGAAGTACCAGCTGCGCACCGGGGTCTTGCGGGCGTTTAGCCACTCGAGCGCGCGCGGCGAGACCGTGATTGGCGACAGTCCCGGCGGACAGCTCAGCCCTTTCTGTGTGCAACTGTAGGCGATGTCGATGCCGGTCTTGTCGACGTTGACGGGCATGGCTCCGAGGGAGGTGACGCAGTCGGCGATGACGAGCGCCCCGACTTCGTGGGCTGCGGCGCAGATGGCATCGCCGCGCTGGAAGACACCGGTGGAAGTCTCGGCGGCGACGTACATTACGACTTTGGGCTTCTCGCGGTGGATGAACTCGGCGGCTTCGACGTCCGTGAAGGCTTCGCCCCAGGGCTTCTCGAAGCGGACGACTTCGGCTCCGTTGCGCTTGGCCATGTCGGTCATGCGGTCGCAGAAGTATCCGTTGGCGAAGACGGCGACTTTGGTGCCGGGCTCGACTAGGTTGGTGATGGCGGTTTCCATGCCTCCGCTGCCGGTGGCCGAGACCACGAAGGTGCACTCGTTCTGGGTTCCGAAGACATGGCGCAACATGCGCTGGTTGTCGTGGCTGATCTCGAAGAAGTACGGATCGAGGTGTCCGACGATGGGCTGAGCCATGGCCTGGTAGACGCGAGGATGGACCTGCGTGGGGCCGGGGCCGAACAATAGCCTCTTTGGGGGATGAATGGAGATTTCTTCGGCGGATAAAGTTGGAACTTGCTGCGTGGTGGACATGGCGACTCCCTTATAATGTCGGTACAAGTATAGTCACAGGGTTGTCTTCCGGCACGGACCGAGAGCACACCTCGGCGTGACGGATTTTTGGGCTTGCTGGCGGCTGGCCGTGCCGGGCTGTCGCCAGATGAAAGCGGATGCGTCCCCGCAAACCAGCACGATGAATCAAGCGCCCCTTCGGGAGATGGGAATGATGGTTTGGCGACTGCTGCTGATGGTCGGGGCAGCAGGGTTGGTCACCAGTACCGGATACCTGATTCTGGTGTTGATAGCCGGCGTGCGCGTTCGCCGAGCTCAAAGCCGGGAAGCGGTTTCTGCAACCGCGTTTCCGCCGGTGACGCTGCTTAAGCCCCTGTGCGGCATTGAGCCGGGGCTGGAAGCCCACCTCACCAGCTTCTTCGAACAACAATATCCCAACTACGAAATTATCTTCGGCGCGCGGCACGAGGATGACCCTGCGCTGAAGATTGCGCGACGTATCAGTGCACGGTATCCCTCGGTTCCGGTAGAGATTGTGATCACCGGTGAACCCTGGCGTCCCAATGCCAAAGTGTGCTCGCTGGTGAAGATGTATGCCCACGCGCGCCATGATTACCTGATTATCAGCGACAGCGACGTTACGGTTGCACCGAGCTACATCGCAGACGTGGTGCAGCCGCTGCTCAATCCGAAGAATGGCATGGTGACGTGTCTGTATCGCGGTCTGCCGACCGGCGGAACATGGGCAAAGCTGGAAGCGCTGGGCATGAGCGTCGAGATGACGGCCGGCGCTATCGTGGCGAATCTGCTGGAAGGCATGAAGTTTGCTTTGGGCCCGACGATGGCGATCCGGCGCGATGCACTCGAAGCCCTAGGCGGATTCGAGCCGCTGGCCGACTATTGCGCAGACGACTACGTGCTGGGACGTGAAGTCGCCGAGACGGGCCGGCAAGTTGTGATGTCGCAGCATGTGATCGATCATGTCGTGATCAATCGCAAATTTGCCTGCTCGATGTATCACCAGATCCGCTGGATGAAGAGCACACGTTTCTCGCGCCGTGCCGGACATGCCGGTACGGCCATGACATTCGCCATGCCCTTTGGACTGCTTGCGTTCGTAGCAGCGGGCGCGCTGCATCAATGGATGCTCGGAGCGGGACTGCTTTCGGCAGCAATTGTCAATCGGATGGTGCTATCGCTTGCGGCAGGATGGGGCGTCGTGGGTGATCCCATGGCGCTGCGTTTGGCGTGGCTCTATCCGTTGCGCGACCTGATGGGATTCGCATTCTGGTGCGCTAGCTACTCAGGGCGCGAGATCGTTTGGCGCGGCGACTGGTATCGCCTCGAACACGGCGGACTGATGGTGCCGGTCGAACCCAGCGCGGCTACGGTTGCACGAACGCTTGCCACAGCGGAAGAGGCGGCGCGCACGGTAGCGGTACAGCGCTAGCCGGCCCTGTTGTCGCTTGGAAATCCCAGACATAGAGTCCTCACGCAAGACCGCAGGGACGCGGGTTGTTCGGCAAGTCACGCCTTGATATCGCCTTTCTGGAACGGCGGAAAGGGAAATTCTGAAGATCAATAGAGTGCTCTAGTGTGCCTCGGCGCAGGGCGAGCTGGCGACGCTGCCGTGCCTTAGCCTGCCAAGGCCAAACCACGCATCTGCGGTAATATCGTGATAGTCCCTTCGTGAGAAATCATTCCGAATGAAGCCTGTTCTCCTCCGTTTTCTTTTTGTGGTTGGCCTGTCGGCGACGCTGGCCTCGGGCGCGCCGGGTTTGTTGGCGCAGACGGAAAAGCCTGCCCAGCCAGCCGCTACGGCAGGCGCATGGCGCAGCGATCCGTTGCATGTCTTCAGTGAGTCCATCCAGACGCTGACCGCAAGGGTCACCAAGTCAGTCGTGCAGATTGCGGCTACCGGTTACGGGCTGAGCTCAGAGAAGCAATCCTCCGACACTGCCTTGTTCGAACCGCAAGAGGCCATCGGCGCGGGCGTGATTCTCTCGGCCGACGGATATATCGTGACCAATGCTCACGTCGTACAAGGCGCGCGCAAAATTCGCGTGCGGCTGCCGGGGCTGGAAGCGCCGGGCGTCGACGATTCGCAGCCTCACGGACCGGTGACCGCGAAGCTCGTGGGAATCGACCGGCAATCGGACCTGGCGGTGCTCAAGATCGACGCCAACAATCTGCCGGCGCTGGAGCTGGCGGACTCAGACCAACTCAAGCAGGGCCAGGTGGTGTTCGCGTTCGGCAGCCCGCAGGGACTGGAAAATTCCGTCACCATGGGCGTAGTTAGCGCCACCTCGCGGCAGGTGAGCGACGACAATCCCACGACCTACATTCAGACCGATGCGCCGATTAATCCGGGCAACAGCGGAGGTCCGTTGGTCGATGTTGACGGCCGAGTGGTGGGGATCGACACGTTCATCCTCTCCGAGTCGGGCGGAAGCGAGGGCCTGGGCTTTGCCATTCCCAGCAACGTCGTACGTAACATCTACGAGCAGCTCAAGACAGAAGGGCACGTTCATCGCGGACAGATCGGCGTATATGTGCGCACCATCACGCCCGACCTGGCCGAGGGATTGAAGTTGTCGCGCATGCACGGCGTGTTGCTGGAGGACGTAGCTCCGGGATCGACGGCCGACAAGGCCGGTTTGAAAATCGGAGAGATCATCACCACCATCGGCGGTAAGCCGGTTGGCGACGTGAAGGAGTTTGCGACGCTGCTGTTCACCTACAAGATCGGTGAATCCGCGCCCATCGGCGTTTTGCGCGACGGTAAAGAGGTAACGGTGAACGTGACTGTTGCCGAACGGCCCGACGATCCACAGCGCTTTGCCGACATGGTGACCGGGCCGGGCAATGTCGTGGAACGGCTGGGCATTGTCGGCATCACCATCAACAAGGAGTTGAGAAAGTTATTGCCCGACCTGCGTATCGACTCGGGTGTGATTGTGGCGGCGCGCACGCCAAGCACGGTACTGCTGGGCGAGGGACCAGAGCCCGGCGATATCATTCACGCAGTGAACACCGTACCGATCACCGACATCGACGGATTGAAGCAAGCCTTGCGGAATCTGCATTCCGGTGACGCGATCGTGTTGCAGATCGAACGCGATGGCGGGCTGAGTTATCTGGTGATGGAGTACGAGTAGTGGCTGGGGGCCGGTGGCTAGAGCCGTTTCAGTGTTGCTGTGCACCGGAATGAGTGGAGCTAGCCTTCAGGCTAGCGTCCAGCGGATCCTATGAAATCCCCTGCTGCACCCTGGCATGAAAACGGGTAGAGCGGCGTTCAGGGCCGCGTTCTCCACGCCGCTTTATTCAACAGCTGGGTTTAAACCCGGCGATGCTCGGTATTCCCGCAGCCCATCGCCGGCACGAGCCTGTAACGAGATCAGATCGCCGTTAACTCTTGTTGGACCGGGCGGGGACCGAGCTCCAGCCGCTCCTCGGCAATGCGCAGGAACCATTGATTCATCACGACGTTGCGACAGAATGCGCGATTGCGGAGGAGGTTGCGGCCGGCAAATTCCTTCATCGCATGTGGAAGCATTTTCGTGATCGTGTCAAGTCGGCCGCGTTCGCGTCGCAGACGCGAGGTGAGGAGCTCACTATAGAGTGACAGCTTGCCTGTGTGATACTTGCCCTCGGCGGAACAGATCGCGTGTGCGGCAATGAGTCCTGATTCCACGGCTGGCCGGATTCCTTCGCCGCTCTCGGCATAAGCGAGACCCGCAGCATCGCCGACCAACAAGACTCCATCGTCGAGAGTCTTGCGCTGCGACACCCCGAACAATCCGTAGGCGTGTCCAGCGACGCCGTCGCTCTGCGTGGCGACACCGCGAGTCCGTCTCAGATAGCCGACGAATTCATCCATGTGGCGCGAGATTTCGTGGGAATCCGTGCGGCCCAGTCCCACATTGAGGTAGTTATCTTTGCGGAAGACCCAGCCATAGCCAAGCAGGTCGCGGCAGAAGAAGAGCTCCGGAACTTCGCCTGACACCTTCGATTTCGCGGCCTCCGGCGTGGTCATTTCGAACTCGACTTCCTGCGCCAGCACGGGAGCGGGTGATCCTTTATTGCCAAGATACCGGCCCACGGGACAGAAGTGTCCGCCGGCGCCAACCAGCATGCGGGCGCGAACCACTCCATTGACCAGCCAGCCGTCGCTGGTGGGCTCGATGGAAGCGATGGCGACGCCTTCGCGGATGCGTGCTCCACTTCGACGGAGCAGATATTCATCAAACTCGCAGCGGCGAATGCCGTAGCTGACGATGTGATCATGCCGCACTTCGACCTGCGGACCTCCGATGGCGCTTAAGCGCAAGCCGTAAATCGGTTGGAGAACGCGGCCAGGTGCGTAGTCTCGGGAAGCGACGGACAGCTCTTCGAGCACGAGGGGAGTAATCCATCCACCGCAAAGCTTATTGCGTGGGAAAGTGGCGCGATCGAGCACCATAACATCAAGTCCGGAGTCGCGCAGACCCCACGCACAAGAAGATCCCGCAGGGCCGCCGCCCACTATCAGTACGTCGCACGCGTCCATGCCTGGTCGCTGATCTCCTGGTCGAATGGGGTGTACAGATCTTCCCGCGTCCAAGGCATGAAGCGGGAGTCTTTGCCGGCAAACAGCACCTGGAACAGCTGCAGCCTGCCGCTACGGAAGGCTGCAACGGATCCGGCGAGATAAAGCCTCCACATGCGGGCAAACTCCACGCCTCTTTCACGGACAACATTTTCGAAGGCTGCGTCAAAACGGGCCAGCCAGTGCTCCAGCGTCTTGGCGTAGTGCATACGAAGGTTCTCAATATCGAGCACGCTGAAGCTTTGCGGCTCCAGCACCTCCATCGATTCGCGGATGGTCGGCGGATAGCCGCCGGGGAAGATATGCTTGCGGATCCAGACGCTGAGCGGCGCCGGGCGATTGCGCCCGATGTAGTGCAAAAAGCCGCGGCCCGTGTCACCGATGGCGCGATGAATGACCTGTCCCAGTTCCCGGTAGTGGTCAGGCCCGACGTGTTCGAGCATCCCCACGGAGCAGAAGACGTCGAACTTTTCTTTCACCGTGCGATAGTCGTCCTCGATGAACTCAACCTGATTGCTGACACCTTCGCGACGGGCCCATTCGCGCGCATAGGTAATCTGCTCATGCGAAATGTTATAGGCCTTCACGCCCACACCATAGTGTTGCGCCATGTAGATGGCCAGTGCTCCCCACCCACAACCGACCTCGACTACGGTTTCACCGGGTTGCAGGCGAAGCTTGCGGCACACCATTTCGAGCTTGGCCTCCTGCGCAGCTTCCAGCGAAGCTTCTGGCGTGGGAAAGTAGGCACAGGTGTAGAGCATTCGCTCATCGAGCCACAGGCGGTAGAAGTCGTTGGAGAGATCGTAGTGATGATGAATGTTGCGGGCCGATCCGCTGCGCGTGTTGGCTTGCGACCAGGTCAGCCATTTCGAGCGCATACGCCACAGCCAGGGGCGCGTGCCGGACGACTGGTAGGCGGATTCCAGCGTACGCACCAGGTCGCCGTCAACCTCGACCCGGCCGGTTGAGTAGGCGTCGCCAAATCCGACTTCCGGATCGAGCGCCATCGAGAGCAGGGTCGAGCGCTCCGGAATGCGAAGGGTGGCGATGATCGGTTCACTGGTTTCCGGCAGATTCCTGGCATCGCCCAAAACGAGCGCAATGGGCGCCGGACCTAGCAGACGACGCAAGACGGCCAATAGCTTTTCGTCGATACCGGAGGTCGTTGTCGGGCTCACAGCTTCCTCCCAAATGGCACGCCTGGATAGCCCGAGTGGGCCATCCCGGGGCTCTTGAGTTGCCAATCTATCGTTTGCGGGTACGGTTTGTCTAGGCGGCTCCCGTGGCTGTGGTGATGGTCTCCAGTCCGTGGGCGTTCGCGCCGGTTTCGCGCGAACGCAACAATAGCGCAAAGAACAGTGCCAGGAAGCCGAGGACGGAGAAAATCCACATACCGAGGGCATAACCGTGGAAGTTGTCGGGACCGGCCTGACTGACGTCGTTAGCCTTGCCGATGGCCAGGTTGAAGATCACGAACCCGACTTGCTGCAGTAGGCTCATGAGCGAGTAGGCCACACCCAAACGACGCTCGTTCACGATGTAGGCTACCGACGGCCACATTACGGCGGGAATCAGGGAAAACGCGATGCCCAGCATTCCCACCGGAACGAGGAGCGGAACGCTGCTGTAAGCGATCATCAGGTAGACCGGCATCATCAGGAAGGAACCCAGCACCATCAACGAGGCGCGCTTACCGATTTTGTCGGAGAGCAGTCCGAACAGCGGCGTGGCAATCATCGCGGCTGCGGGAAGTATGCTGTTGTACGATCCCGCAAGCCGCTGTGCGGACGCAAAAGCCGCAATGGAATTTGCGGACGCGTGCATCTGCGAAAGGATCTTGCTGGTGAATACGTCGATGGCAAAGGTCCGGAAAGGGAAGATGCCGGAGTAGAACGTGAAACAAAGTGCTACCACGTACCAGTAGGACGCGTTGAATTTCAGTCCTTCGGCGAAGCTGAGCTTGTCGGGCTCGCCGGATTTTCCCAGATGGTAATGAGCGTCGCCATAGCTTTCCAGTGCCCAGTAGACGATGGCGCCAATGATCGCCGTGCTCCCAACTTCCACGGCAAGTACGAGAGGATGCTGCCAGCTGGCCGGGGCATTTACTCCCTGGGGAAAGAATGCGCTCTTCGCCCAGGTAGGGGAGTTGTCGGCAGCGATCGAGGCAAATCGGGCAATGTCGAGGTTGACCGCGAAAGCGAAGCCCAGCTCCTTGCCTTTGAACCACCGGGCCAGGGCCACGGTGACGGCGACGATCTGCGACTCGGCGCCCAGGCCCAGCAGGGCACGGCCGGCCACCATCGTGGAGAAGCTGCCCTGCCATGCGGTCAGGGCCGCACCCAACACGCAGAGCACCGAGAACACCATCAGCATTTTGCGGATGCCGAACCGGTCGATGAGCGTACCGCCGATCAGTAGCGTGGCCACAGCGGCGATACTGTAGCTGGCGTTCAACCATCCGAACATCGAAGCCGAGAAGCCAAGCTGCTGGACAAAAATTCGCTCCAGCGGATTGATGCTGTCGTAGATGTAGTAATTGCCGAACATGGCCACGCTGACAAAAATCAGCACCAGCCAACGGTAGAGCAGGCTCGGTTGCGGACGTGAGTCGATCGGTACTTCACCCACAGACATTCTTTTCCTCGGGAACGGACGGCTTTATGGGAAGTGTTGTGCCTGGCGCTGTAATGATCTCACACCGACAGACATGGTTTGTGCGGATGACGGGTACGCACGCATCTCCCCGGCTCCGGGAAGCGGAGGCAAGGCTACGGAAGCGAGGCGATGATCTTGCGATACTCGTCCTCGTTGAAAGCCTTGAGAGTTTCCGTGGTGATATTTCCCAGCGCGCTCGCGGCAAGCACAAACCGGGCGCAGGACTCGTCATCGGGGAACTCCGTCAGGATGACGGCGTCGTAGTGTCCCATTGTCAGATGCCACGAGGTAATCTTGCCGCCCATGGAAGCCGCTGCTTTGCGGGCAGCATCGAGACGGGCGGGGCTTTCCTTAATCTTCGTGATTCCTTGTGGCGTAAAGCGCAGCAGTGCTATGTAGTGTGGCATAGGCGTCCTCCTGTTCTTGACGTTGCCATTATGCACACGGGTCGCCGCTAAGCCAAGCCGGTTCATCTCGACCGGACTCACATCCCAGTGTGGCGACCGTCACTGACTTTCCACAGTGGAATTCATAGACTCAACTCCTCGCCGCTTTCGACTTATGATCCGGGGACGAAGCTCAGAACTGAGCGCAGGGATCGAGGTGCGATCGTGCAAATCTGCAACGAACAGCTGCCCGAAATCTGCCGGTACATCGAATATGCGGAGCAGGCTTCCGATCATTCGATTGATGCCTACGATGCGCCCTTTAACCGATATCTTCGCTACATTGTTCAAGGCCTGAACCGGCTGGATGACCACACTAACATTCTGGAAGTGGGTGTGGGTACAGGCTGGTTTCCCATTATGTGTAGGATGAGGGGCCTGCGCTGCCGGGGAATCGACATCAGTCCGCAATTGGTGGACTATGCCAGGAGATGGGGCCGAAACCTGGGAGCGGAGCCCGACGTCGAACTGGGCAACATCGAGAGTTGTGTGCTAGGGGAATGCGTCTACGACGCGGTGATTGCGGCCGATGTATTCGAGCACGTCGAAAATTGGAAAGATGGTATTGGTCGAGTTTACGGCGCCCTGAAGCCTGGCGGCGTCCTGTATTTCGAGTCCACAAACAAGTTCGGCTTCGGCGTCGGGGAATATGGCTTCCCGCTCTATGGCTGGCTACCCGATAAACTGCGTTACGAGATGCGAGTACTCTTCGACGATCCCCGGATCATGCAACTTGGGATCGATTTCAATCAGTTTCGGCACTCGCAACTG